>Ga0214473_10004979_pt1 | contig 15948 bp, 11 predicted proteins | sample RVTome_7_FD_203509 | JGI IMG/M metagenome (GOLD analysis project Ga0214473, IMG submission 203509) | Soil microbial communities from uranium-contaminated site in the Upper Colorado River Basin, Wyoming, United States - RVT98D197 | ecosystem: Environmental > Terrestrial > Soil > Contaminated >... | reverse complement strand
CTCCTGAATCACCAACCAGGTTGCATCGGCCCAGGTAGACTCGCCATCCGCCTCAGCCGCAAGTTTGTTGGCATTGCTGAGGTACAGCTCGTCATAGCGGTTGTTATCGATGATCCAACGGGCCATGCCGAGCGTCAGTGCGGCGTCGGTGCCCGGAATGATCGGTACCCATTGATCGGCGAGTGCCGCCGCGTTGGAGAAGCGCGGGTCGACGACCACGTACTTGCCGCCGCGTTTCTTCATCTCCATCAGGTTACGGGCGAGGGGCACCAGAGCGAAGTTTGCTTCCAGCGGGTTGGAACCGAAGAGGATGGTGTACTCGGAGCTCAGCAAGTCGGGTTTGAAGTGGTTCTTGCGGCCCGCCTTCGTTGCCTTGTCCCACGTAACCAACTCGTACGCGACATGGTGGTCCACTTCGCAGATACTGGTGTGGTCGAGGCGGTAGTTCTCGGTACCGTAGCCATCCCGCCAGATGCGGTCGCTGAAGTCGCCCTCGACGGTGCGGCCGGGAGCGAACAACACTTGGTTCACGGCCGGGCCGGCCTCGGGGGCATCGGGGTTGGCCGACACGTCGAACTTGCGCAAGGCCGTCAGCTTGGCGGCGATCTCGTCGAGTGCCTGGTCCCAACTGATCGCTTGCCACTGTCCGGAGCCGCGCGGGCCCACGCGCTTGAGCGGCTGCTTGACACGGTAGGGATCGTAAAGCGTTTGGATGCCCGCTTGACCCTTCAGGCACAAGCGGCCACGCGCGCGCACCGCCTGCTCTACCGCCGTGCCGTATGTCAGGCGCTCATCAAAATGCATGTTGTTGGGGTGGTATGGATTGCCGTCGATCTTCAGGAGCACGCCATCTTTGATCTTGCACATGATCCCGCAGCGGCCGTGACACATTTGACAGACGCTGAACTTGAACTCGACACCCGCCGTCCCCTCGAGTGGATCGGAACCTTGCGAAAGCACCAGCGCCGCGGCGCGGTCGGTTCCGAGTACGGAGCTCAGCGATGCCAGCGAGGCAAGAGCTCCGCCCCACTGCAGAAAACGGCGCCGGTCTAGGCTTATATCGAGGCAGGGTTTACTAACTTTGGCCATGGCTGTCTCCTCAGCTCCTCAGTTGGTGGGCTGGTAGTACTTCAGCCCGCCCGCGCTGTGACAATTCACGCAACCGCGGACATCTACATTGCGGCGCACGTTGGCAGCCGATTGCCCTTCGAAATCCACCGCCTTGTGGCACACGGTGCAGGCGGCATTGGCGGCGCCGCCGAACGTCGGCAGCATGGCTGCATGCGCACCCGGAATCTGGGGGTCGAGCGACTGCTCGGTGACCACGTCGGCGTGGCACTTTAGGCAGTCCGCATCGTACTGCGCTGAGCCTTTGGTATGCAAAGCGCGAACGTTGGTGATGGCGGTTGTCGCCGTCGGTGTGGTAGTCGCTGTTGCGGTTGGTGGCACCGGCGTGTTGGTCGGTGTTTCCGTCGGTGGCACAGCGGTGGCCGTGCTCGTCGGCGGGATAGCCGTAGCTGTACTCGTTGGCGGGATAGCCGTAGCTGTACTCGTTGGCGGGATAGCCGTGGCGGTACTCGTTGGCGGCACCGGCGTGGCCGTGGACGACGGCACGGCGGTCTCCGTTGCCGTTGCCGGCACCGGGGTCTGGGTGCTTGTGGCGGGTACCACTGTGCGCGTCGCTGTGGCTGCCGGAACTTGCGTGGCCGTCGCCGTTGGCGGCACAGGCGGGGCCTCATCGTCGTCGCTGCAGGCGCCGAGAAACAGTGCCAAAGCCACGACTCCACACCGAACTAAGCCTGCACGTAGACGTATCATCGGCATTCTCCTGGAAACTGGTTCATCCGCTGCCCCCTTCGCTATGAGCCCGCAAACCGCATTCGAGGCGGGCTGCCTGGCTGTGTGATGGCGCAGCACTGCAAGGATGGGGCCGTGCCCGCGCTGCCACGCCAAACCGGGGCGCAGGCCGGTGCCGAAGGGTGCGAAGCCGCGGCGATGTTTCGGGGGCGTAACGCCGGCGGCAAGACCTGCGGGAAAATCGCGGACTTTGCTCGTGTTACGAGCGTGTAACTCGCAGTTACGGCGGCGTAGCGCGCGCAGGGAAGTCTGTGCCCACCGGCATCACTCAGGGGCGAGGCCGTACTTCTTCAGCTTCTCCCACAGGGTCTTGCGGCTGATTCCGAGGCAGGCGGCGAGCTCGGCGCGCGTGCCGCCGAAGATGCGGAGCGCATCCTCGAGATAAGCGCGCTCATACTCGTCCAAGGTCGACTGCAACGGCCGGCCGGAGAAGCCGTGGCAGGATTTCTGTAAGCACGTGCCGGTGCGCTGAACAGCTTCCGGGAGCAGCGTCGAGCCAATGAGCCCCTCCGGGCTGAGCGCGCAGCACGACTCGACGATGTGCTCCAACTCGCGCACGTTTCCCGGATAGTCGTAGCGCAATAACACGTCCATGGCTTCGGGAGTGAAGCCCAGGTTCGGCCGCATCATGCGCTTGCGGCAGTGGGCCAGAAAATGCTCGACCAGCAACGGAATGTCTTCCGGACGCTCGGCGAGCGGCGGCAGCCACAGCCGCACCACCGAGAGCCGGTAATAGAGGTCCTGGCGGAAGCGGCCGGCACGAACGAGATCCTCCAGGTTCGCCTTGCTGGTGGCAATCAGGCGCACGTCGACCGGGATCGGTCGGCTGCTCCCAAGCCGCTCGATGATGCGTTCCTGAATGACGCGAAGCAGCTTCACCTGGCTGGTGAGCGGCATGTCGTCGACTTCGTCGAGCAGGAGCGTGCCCCCGTGCGCCGCCTCGAAACGTCCCTTCACCTCACGTTCAGCGCCGGTGAAAGCGCCCTTCTCGTGACCGAACAGCTCGTTCTCGATGAGTGACTCCGGCAGCGCCGCACAATGGACCTTGATGAAGGGAGCCTGCTTGCGTCGCGACAGGATCTGCACGGCGGTAGCGATCATCTCTTTTCCGCTACCGCTCGGGCCGGTGATCAGCACGGTCGAGTCGGTCGTGGCCACGGCGTGCACCTGGTCGAGCACCCGCATCCATGGCTCGCTCCTGCCGATGAGGAACTTCAGCTCGACGTCCAGGCCGCTGCGTGCGCGCAGGTCGCGCACCTCGGCGCGCAGGCTTTGCAGTGACCAGGCGTGCTCCACCATGCGGACGACTTTTTCATTGGGAAAGGGCTTGGTGACATAGTCGTGCGCACCGCGCTTGATGGCGTCCACGGCTTCTTCGATGGTCGCGAATGCCGTCATCAGGATGACCGGCGTGTCCCAGCCACGCTCGCGGATCTGCTGGAGAAGTTGCAGACCTGAGAGACCCGGCATGCGGACGTCGGAGACCACGACGTCGAAGGGCCGCTCGGAGAGCAGCCGCAGCGCCTGCGCGCCCGACACTACCGCCGCGACCTCAGCGCCGGCGTCACGCAGCGAGTCGCGCAAGGACAACAAGATGGCCTTCTCGTCGTCCACCAGCAGAACCTCACAGCTCCGCCCGTTCGCGTCAGCTAGCAGCATCGATGTCCTCACACTCCTCGCCGTCGAGGCACAGCGGCAACGTGACCTTGACGGCCGTCCCGTGGTGCGGGCTCGAGCGGATCTCGATGTGGCCGCCGTGCTCCGTCACGATGCTGTGAGTGACGGCCAGACCAAGACCCGTCCCCTTGCCCACGTCCTTGGTGGTAAAGAACGGCTCGAACAGCCGCGGCAGATGGTCAGCAGTTATACCGCATCCGTTGTCAATTATCTGGAGCGCAGCTTCCGTACCCTCTCGCGCCAGGGTTATTTCCAGCCGGCCTCCAGCCGGCATGGCGTCAATAGCGTTGAGCACGATGTTCACGACCACCTGGACGATCTGTGCTTCCGCCGCGAGGATGGGAACCGGCTCCTGCGGCGTGTCGCGGACGAGCTGAATGCCGTTTTTCTGCAGCCGGAAAGCAGCCAGATCAAGGCCCTTATCGACGATGTTACGGAAATCCGCCCAGCTCCGCTTTTGCGGCGCCGTGCGGGAGAAGTCGAGCAGGCCGGAGACCACGCGTTCGATGTGCTTCGTGGCATCGAGTACTGCCGCCCCGTATTCCTCGATTTGGCGGGTATCCTGCGGCGCGGCGACGATGCGCCGCACGCAGTTCTGCAACCCCGAGAGCGGGTTGTTGATCTCGTGCGCCAGTCCCGACGCCAGCATCCCTGCGGCCACCAGCTTCTCCGTCTGCTGCATCTGCCGGTACGATGCGTCGAGCCGGGCCATCATCTCGTTCACCTTCAGCGCCAGATCCGCGACCTCGTCATGCCGCCGCACCATGATCGGCTCGACCGGCTTGCCCGGCTCGAACCGTTCCAGGGTGCTGACCACAGCAGCAAGCGGCCGCAGCCGGAAGTAAGTCAAGAAATAGGCCGCGGTGGCGCTCGCCACCACCGCGGCGAGCAAGAAGAGTATCAGCTCCCGCCGTACATGCGCGACTTCCGCAAGAATCCTTCCGTCACGCACGCCGAGTCGCAGTACACCGACGTCGCCATGGTAGAGCGGGACGGCGAAATCGCGGAAGCGTTCCCCGAAGATCCGCACGATGCTGACTTGATGTTCGGTGTCGGCCGTAACGTGGTTGATGAACTTGAGCGACTCGGGAAAATCGGAATCGAAGGTGTGGGCGATTACCTGACCGGTCGGGTCGCTGACGAACGCATATACCACGTCGGGGCTGTTTCGGCGGGCGTCACTCAGGACCTTGTGGAGGCCGACCACGTCTTGTTGCAGGACAAGGTCGACACTGTCCGCACTGAGGTAGCGGGCAAGATCGAGCGCCCGCATCTCCAGCTCGTTCTCCAGCTTCTCGAGCAGCCGCGTCTCCAGATAGAATCGATTCACCCCACCCAGCAGGGCGACCGTGAGTACCACCAGAAGTGAGAAGTGTATGCGCAGCGGAACCCGGAGCGGCCAGCGGCGCAGCCGTGCTATAGCTTCAGCGAGCATCGGCAGTCTCCCGCATTCGGCGAATGGGCGCATAGTGCTCGTCCACTCCTGCCACGAAGCCATCGAACCCAAGTGCGGCGAGACGGGCGCGGCCCTCAGGTGCTTCCGAAAGCGTCAAGAAGAACCGGCGATAACGTGCCCGTTCTTCCGCTGGAGCGCTGGTCGGAGCAACCACCGGTGGCATGGCCAAGTCGGGCGAGGTCTCGACGATCCGCAGCTGACTCGAATAGGGGCTGTTGGGAACGACAATGCGGTTGTAGACGAGATCGTCCACGGCGGCAGCATCTACCAGCTTGCGGTGCACCGCGAGAATAGACCGGTCATGCGAACCCGAGAACAGCGTTGACGAAAAGAAACCGGAGGGGTCCGCCCCCATCTGAGCCAACCGAAATACCGGGTACAGATAGCCGGTATTCGACAGCGGGTCGGTGAATGCGAAACGGGTGCCCTTCAAGTCATCGAGGCGTCGGGCAGGACTACTTGCATGCACGATGATCAGAGAGTGATAGACGCTCTTCCCCGCCGCCTTCGGCACGGCGACGATTTCGACCGGGGCGTCGGGCGGCAGCGCGACGTAGGCGCCCGAGCATACGAAAGCCAGATCCAGCTCGCCGTGCAGCAGAAGCTCGTTGATCTCTTGATAGGTCCTTCGCTGGATGAGCCGATACGGCCGGCCCAATGACCCCGCCAGATCCCCGAGCAGGCCAACATACGCGTTGTAAGTTGCGACCGGTCCCAGCATGCTGGCCACAGCGAAGCGTAGCGGTTTCTCTCCTGGCCGCAACGGACGGTTCAGCTCTCGTGCCGACGACCGGACACTTCCCGAGCTCTCGGTGGCTGGGCTCTGGCCGGCAACCTGTCCCGTTTCAAGCGTACGGTGGGCGCGCTCGAGCGCGGCCAAAGCCGTCGTGTAGCGCCCCTCAGCTTCAGTCAGATTGAATCGATGCCATTCGAAAGGGATATCCCGGACGGTGCTGTCAAGCGCCTGGATTTCAACCCGCAAACTGTTGGTGCGGCCGCCGCGCTCGGCGGTGACGATCTCCTCCGCCACGATGGCGCGCGCCAGCGTGACCTGGCGCAGCAGATCGAGGATACGGGGAGCCCGCTCCACGACCCAGGGCCGGCTTGCCGGCGCTTTCTTGCCGTGGCAGGCGCCGCAACGTTGCGCCAGATCGGAAGAGATCTGCCCGCCGGCGCTGGAATGGCAGTTGATGCAGGTCGGCGTGGCGCTCGAGCCCGCCGTGCGGCCGTAGTGCGGGCTGGTCCGGAAAGCGGCGGCCACATCTTCGTGACAGTGCCCGCAAATGGCGATTACGTCGGGTCGGACGCAGGCCGTCGTACGCCCCTCCCGCAGACTGGAGACGTCCGGCGGAAGTACCGCTGCATGGCAGTTGCCGCACACCATGCCGAAACGTGCGTGCGCGGAATGCTGCCAGTCTTGGATATGGGCACTGGCGCCAGCCTGGTGGCAAGACACGCAACGTTCACTTGCGTTGTCGAGCTCGGACCCGAGAGCGCCGGGAGCGGCGCCCGGATGTAACCAGCAGACTAGCACCAAGGCCAGCCAAGACACCGTTGAACCTTTGCTGAACACCACAGACCCCGAACTGGCAGGACGCTAGCCGATCGGGCTTATAAAAGCCATTAACGCAGTCCGTTGCGTTATTGCGGCGCGGCTGTCGACGAGTCGGTGGCAACGAGTTGCGGCGCACGGTGCTTGTCCTGACGGTCGTCGCCATCACGACAAGAGCGAATGAGGGCCGGCAAATGGACTGAATGCACGTGAGCCCGCAGGTTTTTGCACCCGGGTGGCCCGTGGGCTGCAAATCTCTGCGTGAAGCATATGAACATGTGACCTTCAGGTTCTGCTCGTCCCGGCCTCATACGCCGACGAGATCACAAGTTGACATGATGTATATCAGTGTGTTCCCTTCAAAATGCCGGGGACTGTTGCACCCGAAGCACGATGTAACGCCGTGCCGGCGGCGCTTCGCCACGTCAACGTCGCAACTTCGACCGCAAGATCGTACACGACCGTGCGCCTAGCGCCGCTTATGCCAGGCCTTAGTCTTGCTTAAGGACATTTCAATCAAATCGACAGCTGCAAGGTGGGTGCTCGAGTGAGTCGCAGGTTGTAGGACCGCGCTGGCGTGCGGTCTCGCCATGCGGCTAGCGGAGCGAAATCGGACTGCAGGAAGGAGAGCGCATGATCGGAAAGACAAAGCCGGCCATACGACTGTTGCGCGTCGGCTTACTTGTCGGGCTCTTGGGCTTTGGCCTCGCGGCCGAGAGCGGGGCGGAGGACCGGCGGCCTCTTCGCAACCGGACGTTCACTCCAACCCGAACGCGCGTTCCGACCCGAACACCTCCCCCGACCCGGACGGCCGTTCCCACCCGCACGGCTGCTCGAACGAATACGCCTACCCTGACCAGGACGCCAACGCGCCGCCCAACCAACACGCCGACTCGAGTGCCGACCAACACGCCAACGCGCCCCCCTACGAGCACGCCAAGCCGAGTGCCGACCAACACCCCGACGCGAGTGCCAACCAGGACTGCGACGCGAATGCCGACGAACACCCCAACCCGCGTACCGGTCAACACCCCCGTGTTCACACCAACCCCGGCGCAGGTGAACCTCATCTCACTGCATGACAGTACGTCCAGCCGTTACAACCGTAATTGCACGCAGTGTCATAGCGAGGTGCTGGCCGAGACGAGTCTGGATCCGAGCATACCGTCGATCCACGCTGTCATGCGGCCCTATGCTCCCGGACAGGGAAACAGACAATGCACTTGGTGCCACCGCACCGTGGACCTGGTGCAAGGCGTGCAGGCAGCGAGCAAGTCGAAGGCAACGCTGAGAAAGCTGGTCGATCCCGCTCTGTGCGCCGTCTGCCACCTGCCCGGAGGGCCGGCCACGCAGCTGTACCAGACCGGGCCGTCACGCACCAACCCGGACGGGGCACAACTCTACCGGTTGGTCTGTGAATCCTGCCATGGGGAGCTGGCGCGTTCGGAAGTACGAGGCGAATCGGCGAGCGAGATCTGGAGCCATATCAATGACAACGAAGGCGGGATGGGACCGCTCGGGGTCCTGTCGACGCAGCAGATCCAGGCAATTGCCGATGCGCTCGCGCAGTGACGACTGTCAAAAGGAGGCTGTTGTGAAGATGGACAGCGGAAGCGAAAGAAACCGGACCAACCCGCGCCTGCGACGACGCACCTTCTTGAAAGCCAGCGGGGTAGCCGCGGCAGCCACTTTATCGACCCGGGTGTTCACGCGATCGCAGGCCTCTGCGGCACCGGCGCTCGTCACCGGAGAGAACGCGCCCGACGCGATCGAGGCGGCCGAGGATATCATCTACACGGTATGTCAGATGTGCCATTCCCGGTGTGGCGTCCGCGCCAAGGTCAAGGAAGGGATCTTGGTGAAGCTGGATGGGAATCCGTATCATCCTAACAATCGGGACGTTGACGAGAACAATCAGCCGGACCGGTTGGACTACCTCACGGCACCCAACGTCGCGTTCACCGAGCTGGGTCGAATGTGTCTCAAGGGGCAGTCCGGTCTACAGACGGTCTACGATCCGCTCCGGTTGCAGCACCCGCTGAAGCGAGTGGGGCCGCGAAACTCGGGCCAGTGGGAAACGATCACCTGGGAGCAGGCCTTCGCCGAAATCGCGGCGAAGATCAACCAGCTCATCCCCCCGGCCGAGAGAGATAACTACATCGACCCCGCCGTTCCCGAGCTCGGCACCAAACGCAACCAGCTGGCGTTCGCCCCCGGCCGCAGTGTGGAAAAGGAAATGAGCGAGCGCATCTGGAAGACCGCCTGGGGGACGGTCAACTACGGTCTCGACCACACCTCCGTCTGTGAGGCAACCCGGCACGTAGCCAACCAGTTGATCACCTGGGACCCCGCCGGCAGCAAGACCAGCATGGGCGGAGGGAGAAACGAGGGCTGGCAGCCCGATATTCTTGGTGCCGAATACATCATCTTCTTCGGCGCCAATCCCTTGGAAGCCGATTTTCCCATGGTGGGCATGGCCCGCAATCTGATGCAGTTCAAACGCAACGGCGGGCGCTACGTCGCAGTCGATCCACGGTTCAACAACACGGCCGCCCAGGCCCACCAATGGGTCCCGATCACTCCAGGGACGGATGCCGCCCTCGCCCTCGGCATGATTAGTTGGATCATAGAGAATCACGCCTATGACGCGAGGTATCTGACGAACACGAACAAGACGGCGGCAACTGCCGACAATGAGCCGACCTGGACGGATGCGACCTACCTCGTAGGCAGCTTCTTCGATGCCGAGGGAAACCCGTTCCAACGGTACATCACCGCCAAGGAGGCGGGAATCGCCAACGGCTCGACCGTCTTGGACAACGACTACGTGGTCTGGTCAGGGGCCGCACCGCAGGGACACAACGCCGTGCCCCATGGAGATCTGGAGGTGAGTCGAAACCTCGTGCTGGACATCGATGGGACTCCGACCTCGGTGGCGGTCAAATCGGCGTTTACCCTCTTGAAGGAGTCCGCCACATCGATGAGTCGCACGCAGTGGGCTTCCATCTGTGACGTTTCGGTGGACACGATGGAGGCTCTGGCGAGCGAATTTGTCAGTCACGGCAAGAAGGCTGTGGCCATGACGTACCGCGGCGCCGTCAAGCACACCAACGGCCTCTACAACCACCTGGCCATCCAGCATCTGAACACACTGATCGGGAACTACGATTGGAAGGGCGGGTGCACCGCCGGCGCGGGAGGATGGAACCACAAGACGGGCAAGGTCAACCTGGGCAAAGTTGCCGGAGCGCCTGCTTCGAAAGGCATACGAATCGATCGGGCGATGACTTTCTACAATAATCATGAAGCCGGCGGTCTCTTCGATGGATATCCGGCGAAACGGCCGTGGTTCCCGTACGCGCTATTCGGAAATTACCAGGAGGTCATTCCCAGCATCCAAGATGGGTACCCGTACCCGATCAAGGTGCTCATCACATACTGGAATGCGTGGCCCTATTCGGTCCCGGCGCTGCGCAAGGTCTGGGAAGAGACGGCGGCGGACACCAACAAGCTGCCACTGCTGGTGGCCATCAGTCCGGTGATCGGTGAGGTTGCCGCCTGGGCGGATTACGTCCTGCCCGACGGTGTCTATCTGGAGAAGTTTTCGCTGCCAGGCGTTCCCTGGAGGGTGAACAAAGGCACCTCGTTCCAGCGGCCGGTGGTCGGTGCCTTCGATGGTCTGCCGATCGGTGCTGTCGCAGGCGCCGGGAATGCCATCCCCGCGGCGGCCGCGAACGACTACATTCCCGCCTTGCCCGACACCAAAGCGGTGTTGGACATCCACATCGGCCTGGCCAAGGCACTGGGTCTTCCAGGGGTCGGAACCGGCGCGCTCCTGGATGACAACGGCAACTCGGTTGGCGATCTCGACAACAGCTGGGACTGGGCCAAGGCCATGCTCGAAAACCTCGCCTTCAATGCCAATTCCAAGTACCCGGGCATCACCATCGAAGAGATCATCGCCAGGGGCGGGGTGTTCGACAACCCGACCGAGGAATACACCGGCAACTATCTCTCGTATAAGTACGGCAACATAATTCGCACCTTCGTGGACCCGATTGCCCGGACCAGGGATTCGGTGACCGGAGAGTACTACTCGGGTGTGCCGCACTACCTGCCGCTGGCCCACTCCGACGGCAGCCCTGTCAACGATGCCGGCTATCCCTATAGGCTGATCACCCACAAGACAGTCAATCACGGGCAGGGCCGAACCAATGTGAATCCGTGGCTCATGCTCGTGCTTCCCGAAAATGGCGTGCAGATCAGTGCTGTGGACGCGGCCACTTTACAGGTGGAAACGGGAGACGCCGTGAGGGTATCGTCCGCATCGAATACCCAGGGCATTGTGGGAAAAACGGTGGTCACCCAAAGGTTGAAGCCGGGAGTGATTGCGATCTCACACCACTATGGCCACTGGGAACAGCACTCACACCCGCTGCAGATCAATGGTGTGGCGAGCGCCTACGATGCCAGCCGCGGCGCCGGACTCCAACCGACCCAGATCATGAGGGCCGACAGTCTGTATCCGAACGTGAGCCTCCAGGAGCCGATCGGGGCGAGCTGCTCCTTCTATGACACCTGGGTCAAGGTCAGCAAAGTCTAGCTGGTGAGGTAGGCGAAAATGGCGCAACGCGGCTGGTTGATCGACTTGGACAAATGCATCGGATGTGAATCCTGCAGCATAGCCTGCAAGGCGGAGAACAATACCCGACCGCTGGGCTCACCTCTGCCGTTCCGAAACGGCCGAGGCGTGCTTCCGGACCATGTGAGCTATCGCTGGGTCGTCAAGAAAGAAAGCGGGGTGTACCCGAACCCGGTGGTGACCTTCGTGACCAGTTCCTGCAATCACTGCCAGCACCCGGCCTGCCTGGCTTCCTGTCCGCTCGCCAGCGTGGACGATCCGCACAACGAGAGCCACGCCATCTTCAAGCGCGCGTCGGACGGGATCGTGCTGATCAATCAGGACGTGTGCATCGGTTGCAGGCGGTGCGTCGAGGCGTGCCCGTACGGAGCGCCGCAGTTCAACTCTGCAACCGAAAAGGTGGAGAAGTGCACCTTGTGCGTGCATCGCCTGGACACCGGATTCCTGCCCGCTTGCGTCACCACCTGTGTCGGGGACGCCTTGCACTTGGTGTCAGACTTCAATTCCGCCGAGTCGGGGAACGGTGCTCCGGCTGGGTTGGCCTCGGCGGCGCTTACCGTTCCCTCTGTGAAGTTCTCCAATGGCACCCCATAGACACGCAGCGGCTCGGGCGAACATGTACGGCTTCCTGTCCGCCATCTTTCTCCACCCTCCGGCCGGCGATCTGCTGCGCTGGTTGAGGGAACACAGCTTGGATTTCCCGGCTTGGCTCAGCGGCAAAGCGGTGCGCGCGGTGGAAGAGCTTGCGGCCAGCCGCAACGACATCGTGTCACTCCGGCAGGAGTACATGGATCTATTTGCCGTGCCTACGGGCCGGTACGTGTCGCCCTTCGAGGACGTTTACCAGGACGAGGGAACCGGTGGCGCGCGCGAAAGGGGGTTGCTCCTCGGCCAACAGGCAATCGCGGTACGCAGGCTGTACCGCCAGGCGGGTGCGGAGATGGCCCGCGAATGCAGAGAGCTCCCAACGCACATTGGAGTGGAGCTGTCCTTCATGGCTTTCCTCTGCGAACAGGAGATGGAGGCGATCAGCCGCGGTGAGGCTACGATCGCCGCAACGGAAGCACACAGTGAAACCGTTGCGCCAGGTCGTTATCGAGCTCTCCAGCGGCAATTCCTCCAGAACCATCTGAACGTCTGGTTTCCCCGGCTGCGCCAAACCATTCAAGCCAAGGCCAGGAGTCCCTGGTATCCAGCCCTGGCGTTGATCACCGAGGAGTTTCTTGCCCTCGACGCAGTGGAGCTTGTCAACCACTCGCTCTCGCCCGGAGATGCACGGCCCCGTGCAGCCGCCATAGCCTCAATCTAAGGTGCGACCCGGTGGCCGCTGAACGTTTGTTGGGCCTGGCCCTCAGCTCGGAGCCAAATACCCGCGCCGTGCCCGAGCTATGCAAGCGGGTGCGGTTCAGGAAGAGCACCTGCCGCTCGTGCTGCGAGGTGTGCCCCGAGAATGCGATTTCGCTGGACCCTGGTCCGACAATCAACGGCAGCTGTTCAGATTGCGGCCTGTGCGAGATCGCCTGCCCCACGGAGACTTTCCGCAACGAGCTGCGAACCGACCAACAGCTTCTAGCTGAGGCAAGATCAATCCTTCTCCAGGCAGCGCCCCGAGGCCGATCTCCGGTCCTTTCGATTGCATGTCATTGTGCCGAGCTCGAAAACGGCATTCGCGTTCCATGCCTGGGCAGAGTCAGTGAGAACATCCTCTTCGGTGCTGCGTTGCTGGGTTTCGAAGAAGTAGTGTTGATCAAGGGCCGGTGCGCAAAGTGCCGTTGGAAAGCCGGTGAAGAGCTGCTGGCGTGTTCGATGCGCAAAGCGAAAGTGTTGCTGGAGATGGGAGGGTTCAACCTGGTCTCCATCAGGCTCGAAGAAAAGGAGGGTAGGCGCCAAGAGGCGCTGCCGAGAAGGGAGCTGTTTGCCAATTTCGGCAGGAGCCTCAAGAAACATATGGCCGTCGTAGTCCATCACCAGGAGAGGGCCATCCGGGAGGCACTGGGAAACGATTCCGCGAGGGAAGCCTGTGCGGCACCGAGACATGAACATCTCTGCACGCTTGTCCGAGAAGTGCGAGTCGATGGCGGCATAGCACCACACGAGAAGTGGTCTGCCTGGGCTAGGGTAGTGATTGAAGAATCGTGTTGCTCGGCCTGTGGAATCTGTGCACGCCTCTGCCCGACAACGGCGATTTCCCAGGAGCGACGAGTGAGCTACGAGGAGATCGGTTTTCTCTCTTCCCGGTGCACCAACTGCGGTCTCTGTCAGGAGGCGTGCCCCGAGGGAGCGATCCGCTTCCAGGAGGAAATCTCGCTCGCCGACGCGTTGGACAACGAGGCAACCGTGTTGGCACGGGTTCGAATGAATGAGTGCCGTGCCTGCGGCGACACGATCCGGACGGGAAGGAACACACTCTGCCCAACGTGCGACAAGCGGCACGCAGCTTTAGCGTGAGACGGCCCGGGTCATCGGTGTCGACATGACTCCGGAGATGCTGGAGCGGGCGCGGCGCAATGCCGAGGCCGGCGGTTATCGCAACGTGGAGTTTCGCGCCGGCCGCATCGAAGCATTGCCGGTCGAAGACAGCGGCGTGGACGTGGTCATCTCGAACTGCGTCATCAACCTGGTGCCGGACAAAGCTGCGGTCTACCGCGAAGTCGCGCTGGATGCTCCGCTGCCGCAAACGATTGCGGATGACGTATTGGCGCTCACCGGCTGTGTTGCCGGCGCCTCGATGCGTGAAGACTATCTGCGCACCATTGCCGCCGCGGGACTGGTTGACATCGAAATGGTGAGCGACCGCAGCTTCGGCGACATCGCCATGGCCACGCTTCCTGACGAGCTGCTCAGCCAGACCCAAGAAGCCGGAATCGACGTGCCCGGCGTGGCGCAAACGGTGCGCTCACTCACCATCCGCGCGCGCAAGCCGGGCTTGCCCGGACATCTCAGGAAGACTGAAAACAAAAGTGGAGCCGATCGGGATCGAACCGACGACCTCTAGAGTGCGATTCTAGCGCTCTCCCAACTGAGCTACGGCCCCACGTCTGTAACGACCATGAGAAGCCTTACACAACTCGCGCCGGCGTGGCAAGTGTAAGAATGCAGAGGACGGAGATCAGAGGTCAGACGACTGAGATCAGACGACAGACGCAAGGGAGAGGTGGCTGCCGACCGAGACCTCTGGTAATCTGCCCTCGTGCACTTTGCCCTTGTCGCAACGGAAAGCCGCCAACTCGGGCGTGACAATTTGCGTCACTGCGGGCAAAAACACCGCTCGTTGCGACATTTTCCGCTGGAGACTTCACGCGTGTGCGACCCTGCGCCGGCGGAGTCCATTTTCACTTGACAAGCTGAGCGGCAAGGCATTTGCTTTGCCGGCTTCAGGCCTACGACTTCGGGTCTCGCTCGGCCAAAAGAAGATCGGCCTGGGCTGCTTCATTGCCCGTCTGACACTGATCTGCGCTTCCGAATTGATCGCGGTGCTGATCGAGCTCCGCTTGGGCCACCTCGGCCCGCGCTTTGGCTGAGTACAGAGCCGAGGCCGTCTCCTCAGCTCGTTGCTGGAGTGTCTCAAAACCGGCCAACAGGCTATCACGCTCAGTGCGAAGCTGCTCGAATCGATCCTCCTGAGCGGCCGCATCCGCAGCAAGCTGGTTCGCCAGTTCCTTCAGGCCCTCCTCCGTGATTCCATCGAGGTCGTCGATTGGAACGTATGCCTGGTGAAGGGCAGCAACGTCGGCGGAGAGGCGCTTGAGCTCGACCTGGATCTCCTCAGTGGAACGGGCATCAATCGTGTTCCGCTGGCCTTTTAGTGGGCTGAGATTGGCCTGTAAGCGCAGACGTTGCTCACGCAATGCGCGGAGTTCCGCGACGGTTTCCACTTGGAAGGGATCTAGCAGAGTGATCAGCTTTCGCTCCTGCTCCGCGGTAATGTCCGCGAGCTGCTGTGCTTGACTGGTGTTGCCCTCCACTCGAACTGCACCGCCCGCCATCTCCACAACTACCGTGTCAATTGCAATCGCCTCGTGACCATCAACTGGAGAACCGTCGGCGAGAACACGGGCCGTAGGCTTTCCATCAATGCTGATGCGCAGCGCGAGCTCGGGCAAGATCTTCCGCTTCGCTCGCGATTCCGCAAGCAGTCGCTCTGCACTTTCCAGGGTCGATACGCTGGGGATCTCGCCGGAGGCCTCTACGGATGCTTCGCGGATCTGCGAATCAAGTTCACCCGCCCGTGTCAAACGCTCATCCAGATCAGCAATCGAACGGTTACCTTGCACGATCTGCATCTTCTGCGAAGCGGCAGTGAAGCGACGCCGCAATCGGTGAAACGGTGGACATTGCTAACAGGCTGCGCGCCAAGGGTCTCCGTTTCAGTTCCCTCCTCATCGGGACAATCGGTGAAACTGGGTGCCTAATCAGTCATCCGACCCGGAGTTCTGCGTTTCAGTTCCCTCCTCATCGGGACAATCGGTGAAACCGCGAAGCGTCGCGTGGCTGAGTACATCCGCGAGGTGATGGTTTCAGTTCCCTCCTCATCGGGACAATCGGTGAAACAGTATGACGCCGCGACGCGCTACGATGCGCCGTGGTAGTTTCAGTTCCCTCCTCATCGGGACAATCGGTGAAACACGATGACGTGCAAGCACTGCAGTGGAGCCAATTGGGTAGTTTCAGTTCCCTCCTCATCGGGACAATCGGTGAAACATAGCTATGACAAGTAAGCCTAGGGCTTGGTCTCTGGTTTCAGTTCCCTCCTCATCGGGACAA
>Ga0214473_10004978_pt1 | contig 15948 bp, 12 predicted proteins | sample RVTome_7_FD_203509 | JGI IMG/M metagenome (GOLD analysis project Ga0214473, IMG submission 203509) | Soil microbial communities from uranium-contaminated site in the Upper Colorado River Basin, Wyoming, United States - RVT98D197 | ecosystem: Environmental > Terrestrial > Soil > Contaminated >... | reverse complement strand
CCTTCCTCGACGTTGCGCGCGGCGCCGAAGAAGCGCTTCGGTTTCTGCAGCGCGTTGGCATCGACGCCGCCGGTGAGCACCTTGCCCGAGGCCGGCTGCACGGTGTTGTAGGCGCGCGCCAGGCGCGTGATCGAGTCGAGCAGGATGACGACGTCCTTCTTGTGCTCGACCAGGCGCTTGGCCTTCTCGATCACCATCTCGGCCACCTGCACGTGGCGCGAGGCCGGCTCGTCGAAGGTCGAGGCGACCACTTCGCCGCGCACCGAGCGTGACATCTCGGTCACTTCCTCGGGCCGCTCGTCGATCAGCAGCACGATCAGCACCACCTCGGGGTGGTTGGCGATGATGGCGTGCGCGACGTGCTGCAGCATCACGGTCTTGCCCGCCTTGGGCGGGGAGACGATCAGGCCGCGCTGGCCCTTGCCGATGGGCGCGATGATGTCGATGATGCGCCCGGTGATGTTCTCCTCGGCCTTGATCTCCCGCTCCAGCTTGAACATCTTGTCCGGATGCAGCGGGGTGAGGTTCTCGAACAGGATCTTGTGCTTGGCCGCCTCGGGCGCCTCGCCGTTGACCTTGTCCACCTTGACCAGCGCGAAGTAGCGCTCGCCGTCCTTGGGGGTGCGGATCTCGCCCTCGATCGTGTCGCCGGTGTGCAGGTTGAAGCGCCGGATCTGCGACGGGCTGACGTAGATGTCGTCGGTGCTCGCGAGGTAGGACGTGTCGGGCGAGCGCAGGAAGCCGAAGCCGTCGGGCAGCACTTCGAGGGTGCCGTCGCCGAAGATCGACTCGCCTTTCTTCGCCTGGGTCTTGAGCAGCGCGAAGATCAGGTCCTGCTTGCGCATGCGGTTGGCGCCGTCGACGCCGTTGGTGGTGGCCTTGTCGAGCAGCTCGGAGACGTGCAGGGTTTTCAGCTCGGATAGTTGCATGGATCAGTGAAACCAGTTGAACCCAGAAATGCCTGTGCGGATCGGAACCCGGCGCGGGTGCTGCTGCGATCTGGGGAAGCGCCAGGGACCGGCGCCGGGAGTTGCTTACCGCGCCGGTCGTCCGTCCGGCGCGGAAGTGCTTCAAAGATTAGTGTTTTTAGATATTGCTGTCAAGAAAGGCGGTGAGCTGGGACTTGGTGAGCGCGCCGACGCGGGTGGCCTCGACGTTGCCGTTCTTGAACAGCATCAGCGTCGGGATGCCCCGGATGCCGAACTTGGCCGGCACCGACTGGTTCTCGTCGACGTTGATCTTGGCCACCTTGAGGCGGCCGCCGTATTCCTTCGCCACGTCCTCCAGGATCGGGGCGATCGACTTGCAGGGGCCGCACCACTCGGCCCAGTAATCGAGCAGGACGGGGATCTCGGACTTGAGGACTTCTGGCTCAAACGTATCGTCGGTGACGTGCTGGATGCTCTGACTGCTCATGGTTCCTCGGGGGGTGTTGCAGGAGCCGCTATTATGAGGGCTGCCGCTGCCGTCGTGCTAAGCTGTTGATCTGAATGCCCTTGTAGACCGAATGGCCTACGTCGTCACCGAAACCTGCATCAAGTGCAAGTACACCGATTGCGTGGACGTTTGCCCGGTGGACTGCTTCCGCGAGGGGCCGAACATGCTCGTGATCGACCCCGACGAATGCATTGACTGCACCCTGTGCGTGCCCGAGTGCCCCGTGGAGGCGATCTTCGCCGAGGACGACGTGCCCGAGAGCCAGCGCGAGTGGACCCCCCTCAACAAGGAGCTCGCCCGGGGCTGGAAGCCGATCATCGAAAGGAAGCCCGCCCCGGCGGATGCCGACGAGTGGGCCAAGTTGAAACAGAAGAAGCACCTCCTGGAGCGCTGAGGCGTCTTCGCCGGCGTCAGAGACTGACGCGCGTTCCCAGTTCGACCACCCGCTCGGGCAGCAAGCCGAAATACTCGGCCGTCGCCGGGGCATTGCGCTGCATCCACCGAAACAGCTCCCGCCGCCAGGTGAACAGGCCCGGCTTCCTGGCGCGCGTGATCGTCGCCTTGCCGAGGAAGAAGGTTGTCTCCATCGGATCGAGCACTATGCCGTGGCGACGCAGCAGCATGAGTTCCTTCGAGACCTCGGGCTCCTCCATGAAGCCGTAGTGCAGCGCTACCTGCCAGACACGGCCTGGCTGGATCACGTGCACCTCGGAGCGCTCGCGGTCGGGAATTCGCGGCACGTCCGCGTCCACGATGCTGAGGAAGATGATTCGCTCGTGCAGCACCTTGTTGTGCTTCAGGTTGTGCAGCATGACAGCGGGCACGTAGTGGCGTTCGGGCGAGAGGTACACCGCGGTGCCCGGCACGCGGCGGATTTCGGCGCCCTGCAGATTGAGAAATGAATCGAGAGGCACGTGCAGGTGCCGTTCGCGCGCCGCGAGCAGTGTCTCGGCGCGCTTCCAGGTCGTGAGCAGGGTGAACAGCGCGAGCCCGAAGGCGATCGGCATCCAACCGCCGTCGGCGAACTTGACGCTATTCGCCGCCAGGAACACCAGCTCGATCAGGCCGATGACGGCGAGCATGAGCAGGAACGGCGCACGCCGTCGTGAGGGCAGGGACAAGGCGACCACACCGACAAGCGCCGTGGTGAGGAGCATGGTTCCGGAGACCGCGATGCCGTAAGCCGCGGCGACCGCGCTCGAGGTCTTGAACTCGAGCACCAGCAGCACCACCAGCACGAGCATCGTCCAGTTGACTTGCGGAATGTAGATCTGGCCGCGCTCGGTCTCGGAGGTGTGCCGCATCGGCACGCGCGGCAGGTAGCCCAGGCGTGTCGCCTGCTGCGTGATCGAGAACGCGCCCGAGATCGTCGCCTGCGAGGCGATCACGGTGGCCGCCGTCGCCAGGGCGACGAGCGGCAACAGCAGCGGCTCGGGCGCGAGCAGGTAGAAGGGGTTCTTGAGCGCGGCGGGATCGCGCAGCGCGAGCGCTCCCTGGCCGAAGTAGTTGATCATGAGGGAGGGGAACACCAGCACGAACCACGCCAGGCGGATCGGTTTGGGGCCGAAGTGGCCCATGTCGGCATAGAGCGCCTCGGCTCCGGTGATGGCTAGGAAAACCGCACCGAGCACGAGGAAGGCGAGCCCCGGCGAGCGGAACGCGAAGCCGAGCGCGTGCCTCGGGTCGAGCGCGACAAGAACGGCGGGCGTTTGCGCGATCGAGGCGCCGCCGAGCGCGGCGATTGCGAGGAACCACAGCACCGTCACCGGGCCGAAGAGCTTGCCGATGCCGCCGGTGCCGCGCTGCTGGATCGAAAACAGCCACACCAGGATGGCGATGGTGATCGGCACCACCCAGCGCTCGAGCGCTGGCGTGGCGACGGACAGGCCTTCCACAGCGGAGAGCACCGAGATCGCCGGCGTCAGCACCGCATCGCCGTAGAAAAGCGAAGCGCCGAAGACGCCTATCGCCCCCACGGTCCAGGCGAGCCGCGGACGCTCGCGCGTCACGCGCAGCGCGAGCGCGAGCAACGCGAGGATGCCGCCCTCGCCGCGATTGTCGAAGCGCAGCACCACGGCGACGTACTTGAGCGACACCACCAGCGTCAGCGACCAGAACATGAGCGACAGCACCGCCAGCACGTTCGCTTCGCTGAGCGCAAGACCGTGCGAGCCGCCGAAGGCTTCCTTGAAGGCGTACAGAGGACTGGTACCGATGTCGCCAAAGACCACGCCGAGGGCGGCGAGGGTGAGGACGGCGAGGGAGGATTTGCCGTTGTTGCCGTTTGCGTGGGCCATGGGAATATTCCAGGGGCCGCAGAGGGCGAGAACTATACGCCTTCGCTTGTGCGTTGCAACAGATCATCATAATCAATGGCTTGGCTCCACAGACACGAAATCTTGATCGCGCAAACAGAAGCGCAATGGCTGCGTCACATCAGGCGACTAAGCTCGGCCACAACGAGGAGGCATCGGCATGGACAAGCCAGTGATCGCGTTTACCGCCGTCTCTCTCAAGGCGCCGCACGGCTACATCGGCTTCGTGGAGGAGCTGCCGGGCGTGACTTCGGAGGGCCGCACCCTGGATGAGACGCGCGACAACCTGCAGCGCATGGCAGCCGTGGTGTTCGACGAGGAGCGCGCGCAGTCAGCGGCGCTGCTCGAAGGCAAGGACGTGACGCGCGAGTCTTTCCTGGTACCGGTACCGCAACTCGCCGGCCACGCGCCGGCCTGCGCCTTAGCGCTTCCCGCGATCGAGATAGCGGTGCGCCGCCGTCAGTCGATGCGGAAGCCGGATGCCTTGATCGCCGGCGGGTAGGGCGTTGAGAGCCCGCAGGCTCGTGCGCTGAGCCTCGCCTCATCTAAACTGCGGCCGCATGCAGGCCGCTGCGATCACCAAGCAGGAACTGTCCGGGCGGCTCGCCGGCGGCCACGCGGCGCGCGTTACGGTGGTCACGCCCAACCAGCGCTTGGCGCGGGAGCTGGGGCGCGAGTTCTACGCCAGCCAGATCGCGAACGGCCTCACGGTCTGGGAAGACGCCGACATCCTGCCCCTCGATGCATTTGTGGAGCGCCTCTGGGAGGACGCGCTGTACTCGGATGCCGTGCCCGCGCCGCATCTGCTCACGCCGGTGCAGGAGCGGCAGTTGTGGGAGGCGGCGATCGCGGCGAGCGCGTGGAGCGACGCGCTGCTTTCTCCGACGCAGGCGGCGGCACAGGCGATGGACGCCTGGCGCCTCGCGCACGCCTGGAGGATCGATGGGGCGCTGGAGAAATTCCCGGGGAGCGAGGACAGCGCCGCGTTCGCGGCGTGGGCGAAGGATTACGCCACGCGCTGCGGCGAGGACACCGACGGCGCGCGCCTGCCCGACGTGGTGGCGGGCCTGCTCGCTGAGCGCGCGCTGCGCAAGCCGCAGCTGCTGGTCGCCTATGGCTTCGACATCCTGCCGCCGCAGGCGGGCGACTTTCTGCAGGCCTGTGCCGCGCAGAGAATCGAGCTGCGCGAGTGCGGTCCGCGCAAGCGCAATGCGATCGCCATGTGCGCCGCGTTCGCCTCGGCGCGCGAGGAGCTTGAAGCGGCGGCAGCTTGGGCACGCGCGCGGCTGGAGGACGCCCACGGTGGGAGCCAGGCGCTGCGCATCGGCGTCGTCGTCCCGGATCTGGCGAAACGCCGCAGGGAAGTGGTGCGCGTGTTCTCGCGCCTCATGCAGCCCGGCTGCAACCTGCCTGGCGCGAACCGAGAGCCGATGCCCTTCAACGTTTCGCTCGGCGCGCCGCTCTCGGACACGCCCATCGTGCATACGGCGCTCGCGATCCTGGAGCTTGCCGCGGGCGAGGTCGAGTTCGCGCTCGCCAGCCGGGTGCTGCGCTCGCCCTTCCTCGGCGGCGCCGAGAGCGAGTTGGCGCGCCGCGCGCGCCTGGATGCGGAGCTGCGCCGCAAGCTGCCTGCGCGCGTGACGCTCGCGCGGCTCGTCGCCGCCACCGAGCACTGCGCGTTGTTGCGCGTAAGACTGGAGGCGCTTTACAACTGCGCCGAGGCTAACCGCGCGCGCGTGCGCTCGCCGCACGAGTGCGCGGCGCATTTCACGGCGCTGCTCGAGGCGGCGGGCTTTCCCGGCGAGCGCGCGCTCGATTCAGACGAGTACCAGGCGCGCGCCAAGCTGCACGAGATGCTGGGCGAGCTGGCGAAGCTCGAGCGCGTCGTGCCGGCGATGGAGCGCGCCGATGCGCTCGCGCGCCTCGAGCGCCTGTGCGCGGAGACGCTGTTCCAGCCCGAGTCACCGGAGGCGCCGGTGCAGGTGCTCGGCATCCTCGAATCCGCGGGGCTCGAGTTCGACGGCCTGTGGGTGAGCGGACTGACCGACGAGGCCTGGCCGCTGCATGCGCGGCCCAATCCATTCATCGCCGTGGCGCTGCAGAAGAAAGCCGGCATCCCGCAGGCCTCCGCCGAGGGCTCGATCGCGCTCGACCGGCGAATCACCGAAGGCTGGCTGGCTGCGGCCGACGAAGTGATCGTGTCGCATGCGCTGCGCGAGGAGGACCGCAACCTGCTACCCAGCCCGCTCATCGCCGCGATTGCGGAGCGCAAGCCCGAGCTGCCGCAGTTCCCGCGCTACCGCGATGCGCTATTCGCCGCGCGGCGCCTCGAATCGGCCGCCGATGGGATTGCGCCGCGCTTCGCCGACAAGCGGGTGCACGGCGGCACGCGCGTGCTCGCCGACCAGTCGGCGTGCCCGTTCCGCGCCTTCGCGCGCCACCGCCTCGGGGCGGAAGCGCTCGAGGCGCCGGCCGCGGGGCTGGACGACCTCGAGCGCGGCACGCTGCTGCACGCCCTGATGGCCGGCGTCTGGGGCGAGCTCAAGTGTAAAGCGACGCTTTACAGTCTGGCCCCTGCGGACCTGGAGGCGGCAATCGCGCGCTCGGCGGCTGGCGCGGTGGCGCGCCTGCGCGAGCGGCGGCCGGGAGTGCTCGAAGGGCGATTCGCGGAGCTCGAGCGGGCGCGCCTGGAGCGCCTGGCGCGCGACTGGCTCGAAGTGGAGAAGCGGCGCGAGGACTTCGAAGTGGTGGCGCGCGAGGACCAGCGCACGCTCGCCGCGGGCGGGCTCGAGTTCTCGGGCCGCATCGACCGCATGGACCGCCTCTCCGGCGGCAAAGATGCGGCCGCGCACCTCCTCATCGACTACAAGACCGGCAGGCAGCTCTCGCCGCGCGCCTGGATGGGCGAGCGGCCCGCGGAGCCGCAACTGCCGCTCTACGCGGTGAACGCGCCCGAAGAAGTCTCGGCGGTCGCCTACGCGAAAGTGCGGCGCGGCGAGATGCGCTTCATGGGCTATGCGCGCGAGCCGGATGCGGTGCCCGGACTCACCCGCTACGACAACTGGGACGACTTGGTCGCCGGCTGGAAGAAAGAGCTCGATGCGCTCGCGCAAGGCTTCGCCTCGGGCGCGGCGCAGGTGGATCCGAAGGAAGGCCTCAAGACCTGCCGCCAGTGCGACCTGCAGCCGCTGTGCCGCGTGCACGAGCGCATCAGCGCGCTGCAAGCGGACGCCGAGAGCGAGGAACAGCCGTGAGGGGCAGGCTCGTCGCGATCGCGCAATGCCTAGGCCGAGCCGCGCGGCGCCGGCAATTCCTTCGATACGAAGCGGTCGACCGCGGTGAGAATATCGGCGAGGTGCGGGCGCGCGTACGGCGTCGACTGGATCCACGCCGCGTACAGCTCGCCTTCGGGCAGCACCGCGAGCACCGCCGGCTCGGTGAACAGCATCGGCTCTTTTTCATTGCTGGACGGATTGACGCCGCGGCCCTCGGAGATGTACAGGCCCGCTTTCCTCGCGTCCTCGGGGTCGAGCCGGTAGCCGACGCGAAGGTTGGCGAGATTCCACTCCTTGACCGCTTTCTCGGCCGCTTCCTTGCGATCGCAGGAGAGCGCGATCACCGACACGCCGCGCTGCTCGAACTCCGGCACCATGCGGTCGAGCTCGCTCACCCAGCCGCGGCACACCGGGCAGAAAATGCCGCGGTAGAAAGCGAGCAGCGCGAGCTTGTCGGCTTTTTCCGAGGCGAGCGCCCAGCGGCCGCCGCCTGCGAGCCGCGCGTCGATCGCGGGCATGGTGTCGCTGGGAATGACTCTCATCGGGGGGCGCCTCGATGGACATGATAGCCGACCAAGCGGTGCGCGAGCGCGCCCTCGATCCGGCGCGCTCATTCATCGTGCAGGCGCCTGCGGGCTCCGGCAAGACCGACCTGCTGGTCAAGCGCTACCTCGCGCTGCTCGCGCGCGCCGCCAAGCCCGAGGAAGTGCTCGCCATCACCTTCACGCGCAAAGCCGCCGCCGAGATGCGCGTGCGCGTGCTGAAAGAGTTGCCCGGCGCAAGCGACATCGCACACCGCCTGCGCATCATGACGATCGACGCCTTCTGCGCAGCGCTCACGCGCCAGATGCCGGTGCTCGCCAAATTCGGCGCCCAGCCCGAGACGGTGGAGGACGCAAGCGACATGTACCGCGAAGCGGCCGCGCGCACCGTCGCCGGCCTGGGAGCGCCGGTTGAACGGTTCCTTGCGCACCTCGACAACAACGCGGCGCTGGCGACGCAGCTTCTCGCCGCGATGCTCGCGCGGCGCGACCAGTGGCTGCGCAAGACCGGCAACCCGCCCTCGCGCGCCGAGATCGAGCAGGCCCTGGCGCTCGAGCGGCGGCGGCTGCTGTGCAACGCGCGCGCGCTGCTGCCGGATGCATCCGAAGAACTCGCGCGCGAGCTCCTCACGGCGAAGGGCGAATGGCGCAAACGCAACAAGCAGGCGCAGGCGCTCACAGGCAACGAGTCGCTGCGCGTCGCGCTCGCCGCGCTGCTTGCCATGCCGCCCGCCACCTACAGCGCGGCGCAGTGGCAGGCGCTCGAGGCGATCCTCGCGCTGCTGCCGCTCGCCGCGGCGCAGCTCAAGGTGGTGTTCGCCGGGAGTGTAAAGTGTGACTTTACAGAAATCGCGCAGGGCGCCCTGCGCGCGCTCGGCTCGCCCGACGCGCCGACCGACCTGCTGCTGGCGCTCGATCACCGCATCCACCACATCCTGGTGGACGAGTTCCAGGACACCTCCATCAGCCAGTGGGAGCTGCTCGAGCGCCTGACCGCGGGCTGGGAAAGAGGCGACGAGACGCGAGGCTCCGACCGCACGCTGTTCCTGGTGGGCGACCCGATGCAGTCCATCTACCGCTTCCGCGAGGCCGAAGTGGCGCTGTTCCTGCACGCCCGGAGCGCGGGGCTGGGAAACGTCAAGCTCGAGCCGCTCACACTGTCCACGAACTTCCGCTCGCAGGCGCGCGTGGTCGAGTGGGTGAACGCGACCTTCCCGAGCGTGCTCCCTGAAGCGGAGGACGAGAGCGCGGGCGCGGTGCCGTATGCGCGCTCGACGTCCCACCACGCGCCGCTCGAAGGCGAGGCGTGCGAGTGGCACCTCTTTGAAGAGCGAGAGTCGGAGGGCGCGCAGGTCGCGGCGCTCGCGGCAAAGGCGGAAGGAATCTGCGCCATCCTGGTTCGCAACCGCAGGCACCTGGACGAAATCGTGCCGGCGCTGAAAGCGGCGGGCCTGCGATTCCGTGCCATCGAAATCGAGCAACTCGGCGAGAAACAGGTGGTGCAGGACCTCTACGCGCTTACGCGCGCGCTCATGCACCCTGCCGACCGCATCGCCTGGCTCGCGATCCTGCGCGCGCCGTGGTGCGGGCTGACGCTCGCCGACCTGCACGCTCTGTGCGCGACTTCTCCCTCCCCCTCCCAGGGGGAGGGCCGGGGTGGGGGTCGCACTATCTGGGAGCTGATGAACGACGACCGCGTCGTGTGCAATCTGTCGGAGGACGGCCGCAAGCGCCTCATGCGCGTATGGCAGCCGCTCGGTCAGGCGATGATCCACCGCCTGCGCGGCACGCTGCGCGACCGCGTCGAGGGATGCTGGCTCGCGCTCGGCGGCCCGGCCTGCGCAGGGGACCGCACCGACCTCGAAGACGCCGAGATCTACCTCGACGAGCTCGAGCGCATGGAGCAGGCGGGCGACATCGAGGACCTGGAGGCGCTTGCCGAGGCGCTCGAGCAGCTCTACGCGCTCCCCGACCTCGAGGCCGGCGAGCGCCTGCAGATCATGACCATCCACAAGGCCAAGGGGCTCGAATTCGACACCGTGATCGTCCCGGGGCTCGATCGCACGCCCGCGCACGGCGACCCGCCGCTGTTCCTGTGGAAGGCGCGGGCGGATGGACAGCTGCTGCTCGCGCCGATCCACGAAACCGGCGCCGAGGAAAACCTCGCTTACGACTACCTCAAGGCGCTCGAGCGCGAGGCCGAGGACACCGAAGCAGGGCGCCTGCTCTACGTCGCCGCGACGCGCGCGAAACAGCGCATCCACCTGCTCGGCTGCGTGAAGCTGGACGACGAGGGCGCGCCCAAGCCGCCCGGCAAGCGCTCGCTGCTCGCCAAGGTGTGGCAGTTCGCCTCCGCGGTTCCCCTCTCCCGCGCCGCCACTTCTTCCCCTCTCCCTCAGGGAGAGGGTCAGGGCGAGGGTGGTGTTCTCCGCCGCCTGCCAACCGATTGGACGCCACCGACCGCCCCGGCGCCGGCAGACTGTAAAGTCCCACTTTACACATTGGCTGCTGCAGCCCCGATCGAGTTCTCCTGGGCCGGCGAAACCGCGCGCCACGTCGGCACGGTCGTGCACCGCTGGCTGCAGCGTGTCGCGGAAGACGCTCTCAAAGGCTGGACCGCAGAGCGTGTCGAGCGCCTGCGATCCCGATTCCGCACCGAACTGGGCCAGCGAGGCGTCCCCGCAGGCGAACTCGAGCGCGTCGCTGAGCTCGTCTCGACCGCCCTCAAGAACGCGATCACCGACGAGCGCGGCCGCTGGCTCCTGGGGCCGCATCCCGAGGCGCGCAGCGAATATCGCATCCGCACCGCTGCCGGGCGCCAAATCATCGATCGCTTGTTGACCGATGAAAGCGGCGAGCGCTGGGTGGTGGATTTCAAGACCAGCAGCCACTCCGGCGCGGACCTCGAAGCCTTTCTGGAGCGCGAGCGCGAGCGCTACCGCGCCCAACTCGAGCGCTACGCCGCGGCGCTCGGCGGCGCGCGCTGCGGCCTTTACTTCCCGCTGCTCACGGGCTGGCGCGCGTGGCCGCCGCCGTCGTGAGCTGATACCAGTCCACCCGCCGCGTCGCGACCATCACGACGGCGAGCAGCGCGAACAGCAGCGCCGATCCCGCGAGCAGCGAGTAGTCCTCGGCGCTGAGGAGCATGTACAGGACGCCGTAGAGCGCGGCCAGCGCGCCACCGAAGGCAAGGCCGGCACGGGCGCTCTTCAGCACGTGCGCGACGTAGGCGGCGACGAGCCCGGTGCAGGCAAAGGTGGCGAGCGCATAGGCGAGCGCGAACGCGAGGTGCTCGGAGAGCGCGGTGAGCAGCAGGAAGAACATCGCCAGCGCCAATCCGACCAGCGCGTACTGGATCGGATGGATCGGGAGTCGCCGCAGCAGCTCGAAGAGGAAGAACGCGGCGAAGGTGAGGCCGATGAAAAGGAACCCGTACTTGGAGGCGCGCTCGAGGCGCTGGTAGAGGCCGGCGGGCTCGATGAAGGACACCTCGAGCGCCTGCGCCGTAAGCTGCGGGCACGGTTTCGCGCTCTCACAGGCGGCGAGACGCTCGGCGCCTTGTGCGGCGTGGCGCGAAATCTGCCAGTGGGCGCTGAAGCCGTCCGGCCCGAGCTCGTGGCGCGCGGGCAGGAACACGCCCTGGAACGAAGGGTGTGGCCAGTCGGCGCGCAGGCTGACGGTGGTGTCGCGCGCAAGCGGCGCGATCGCGAGCGCTTCGGACCCGGCGAGCTCGAGCGTGAATTCGAAATCCAGTTTCTGCGCCGCGCCCGGGCGCAGAGATTCGAGCGGCGCGTGGATGCCGGCGGCGAGCGCCGCGTCGCCCGCGCCGGGGAGGAACTCCGCCTTCGTTTCTCCCAGCGCGAGCGCGTTCACGCTGCGGATGCCGCGCGGGTCGGAGACGCCGAGGACGAGCCGCGGCGTGCCCCAGGTGATTTGCGCGTTGTCGCCAGCGAGCCCGAAACGCTCGGGGAGCGCGAGCTGGCCGCGCACCCGGATGCGGCTGGCGTAGAGCCGCGCCTTGTAGATGCCGCGCGCCTTCTCGCTGGTCGTGGCCTCGATCGTCCATTCGACGCGCTCGGCCGCGATGCGCGCCACGCGCGCCTCGGTGCGCTCGCTGCGCCGCTCGCGCGCGCTGCCGTCCACGACTTCGCGCGTCACCACGGTCCAGGTGCGCTCGTAGGGCACGGCGAGGAACGGGCCGGCGAGCGTCTGTCGCTGACCCCAGCCGAGCGCGATGCCGGCGACGGCCTCGTTGCGCCGCGCCTGGCGCTCGGCGATCAGGTCGCGGATCATCGCCACCGGAACGAGCAGCACGAGCGCGAGCGCGGCGACGAGCGCGGTCTTGACGGCGACGGTGCGGTCCATCGGCTCTCCCTTCGAGCGTTCGATGGACAGGGAGCCTAGACCGAGATTCGGGACAGGCGCAGGCAGAATCGTGGCGAAGCTCAGGCGCGCTGCGCCTCGCACTCTCGCTTCACGCCCTCGCGAATGATTTCCGCCAGCCTCCGGGTCCCTGGTCCCGCGGCGTCGCGATCGGCGAACACCAGGTAGAGGGTCGCAAATCGCTCTGCGCCTTCCCTTAGCGGCAAAAGCTTTAGCTGTCCCGACTGCAGCTCCTCGCGCACGCTTTCCTCCGGGTACCAGGCGAAGCCCATTCCCATCACCGCCGCGCGGATCGAGGTTGCCTTGTGCGAGACGGTCCAGCGGGTCTCGTTTTGCCAGCCGGCGGCCACGCGCTGGGCGCCGGAGCCGCGGATGATCAGGTGGCGGTGCCGGCGCAGATCGTCCAGCGTGAGCGGGCGGCCGAGCGCGTGCAGCGGGTGCGAGGGCGCCGCGGCGCACACGAAGCGCACCGGCATCAGCGCATCGCCGACGAAGCCGGCCGGGACAGTGGGCGCGATGGCGAGGTCCACTTTGCGGCTCGCGAGCGCTTCCTCGTGCCCGCCGAGCACCGTCTCATGGAGCTCGATGCGCGTCTCCGGGCGCTCTTTGGCGAACGCCTCGAAGCAGCGAAGCAGCAGCCAGGTCGGAAAGACGATTTCCACCGCCAGCCGGATCTCGGGCTCCCAGCCATGCGCGAGCTCGCCCGCGGCGTGCTCGAGGCGCGACGCTTCCTCTACGAGCGTCTTGCCGCGCCGGTAGAGAAGCTCGCCCGCGGGTGTCAGCACGGCTTTCCGTCCCCGCAGCTCGAACACCTTGATTCCTAGCAGGCGCTCAAGCTTCTGCACGGCGTAGGTAAGTGTTGACTGACTTCTATGGATGCGCTCGGCAGCCTTAGCGTAACCGCCTGATTCAACGACTGAAATTAGAACGTTCCACTGATCGAGGGAGATTCTGGGCTTGGCCATTTGTATCGAGTTATTCGAACTATATATCAATAATTTTCTTCTTTTTAATCCAATCGATCAATAGTTGAATGGCGTTGTCAACTATTAATTGGAGGCCACAGATGAAATCGATTCTTCAGATCAACGCGAGCCTGAATTCCCGGAACGGCGAATCGAGCCGGCTTGCGGATGCATTCGTCGCCCGGCTTCGCGCGCAACACCCGGGGGCGAAACTCGGGGTGCGCGATCTCGCACGCGATCCTGTGCCGCACCTCGATGCCGAGCGCTTCGGCGCCTTCATCGCCAGGCCCGAGGCTCGCACGCCCGCGCAGCGGGCGGTGGTGGACTATTCGGACGCCCTCATCGGGGAGCTCCAACAGGCCGATGCGATCGTGATCGGGCTGCCGATGTACAACTTCGGCGTGCCCTCGCAACTGAAGGCTTGGATCGATCACATCTTGCGCGCGGGCGTGACCTTCAAGTACACGGAGACGGGCCCGGTCGGCCTTCTCACCAGCAAAAAAGCGTGGGTCTTCTCCACGCGCGGTGGCAGGTACTCGGGCACGGCCGCGGACAGCGAGACGCCGTTCCTGCGCCAGGTCCTGGCTTTCGTCGGTATCACCGATGTGGAGTTCGTGCACGCCGAGGGGCTGGCGCTGGGCGAGGCGGCAAAGAACGAATCGCTCGCCGCGGCGCGCGGTGCGATTCTCAGGCTTGTGCCCGAAATGCAATTTGCCGCCTAATAGCGAGGAAAGGACAGCCATGACCATTCGGTCCCTGCAAAGAGTAATCCCGTCGGTCGCCACCTCGGACGGCGCCGGCGTCAAGCTGCGCCGGAGCGTGGGCGCGAGCCAGATGCTGCGCCACGACCCGTTCCTGATGCTCGACGAGTTCTATTCCGACAACCCGGACGACTACCTGGCCGGCTTCCCGGCGCACCCGCACCGCGGCTTCGAGACCGTGACCTACATGCTCGACGGCCACATGCAGCACCAGGACAGCGGCGGTAACACCGGCGACCTCGGGCCGGGGGACGTGCAGTGGATGACCGCGGCGCGCGGCATCGTGCACTCCGAGATGCCGCAGCAGACCGAGGGCCGCATGCGCGGCTTCCAGCTCTGGCTCAACCTCCCAGCGAAAGAGAAAATGAAGCCCGCAGCCTACGCCGACATTCCCGCGGCGCAGATTCCGGTGGTGGAGGCGGGGCAGGGCGTCAGGGTGAAGGTGATCGCGGGAACGCTCGCGCACGGCGGACGGACGACGACCGGGCCGATGCACGGCCTCTCCACCGATCCGCGCTACTTCGACGTCCAACTTGCGCCGCGCGCCGTGTTTGAAACCGTCCTGCCCGCGGGGCACAACGCGTTCCTCTACGCCTACGAGGGCGAAGCGGTGGTGGGTGAAGCGCGCAAGCCGCTGCCGCACCGCGCGGCGGGTCTGCTTTCGGATGGCGACACGGTGCGCATCGAGGCGGGCGATTCGGGCGCGCGCGTGCTGCTGCTCGCGGGGATACCCATCCGCGAGCCGATCGTGCAGCACGGCCCGTTCGTCATGAATACGCGCGAGGAGATCGAGCAGGCGATCGCCGATTACCAGTCGGGCGCGCTCTCGAAGGAGCAGGTGAAGCGTATCAAGGTGGCGGCGCCGGGCTAGCATGAGTGCAGCGAGCTACTTCGCGCGCGATTACGCGCAGGCGCGCGAGAAATTCCTCGCGGCCGCCGCGGCGGCACGGCTGAAGGTCACGAGCTTTCGCCATCCTGCACGCGGGCCTGCGGGAGAGGCGCTTTTCACCGACGTCGTGCGTGCCGGCGCACCAGGCGCGGAGCGCGTGCTGCTCGCCAACTCGGCGACGCACGGCGTGGAGGGGTTCTGCGGCTCGGGCATCCTCGTAGGGTGGCTGCGCTCGGGCGAGTGGCGGCGCCTGCCGCGCGGCGTCGCAGCGGTGCTGGTGCACGCTATCAACCCGCACGGCTTCGCCTGGCTGCGGCGCGTCACCGAGGACAACGTAGACCTCAACCGCAACTTCCAGGATTTCTCGAAGCCGCTGCCCGTCAACGCCGCCTACGAAGAGTTGCACGCGGCGATCGTGCCGCAGCGCTGGGACGAGGCCTCGGTCGCTGCGCGCGACTGGGTTTTTACCGATTACACCGCGCGCCACGGCGCGATGGCGCTGCAGGGCGCGGTGAGCGGCGGGCAGTACCGTCACGCCGACGGCGTTTTCTACGGCGGCGCACGCCCGACGTGGTCGAACCGCACCTTCCACGCCATCGTCGAGAAATTCCTCAAGCGCGCGCGCCACGTCGCATTCATAGATCTGCACACCGGGCTCGGCCCCTACGGTTATGGCGAGTTGATCTGCAACGCGCGCCCCGGCACGGCCGATTGGGCGGAGCTGCATTCGTGGTACGGCGAAGGCCTGACCTCGCCCGAGGCGGGCACCTCGCGCTCGGCGCCGCTCACCGGCTTCATCCGCAACGCCGTGGTGGGAGCGCTGCCGCGCGCCCGGGTGCGTCCGGTCACGATCGAGTACGGCACCTATCCCGTATCGGAGGTTCTCGCTGCGCTCATCGCCGACAACTGGATGCACCTCAAGGGCCGGCTCGATTCCGACCAGGGTCGCGCCGCGAAAGCCGCGATCCGGCGCGCCTTCTACCCAGACGAGAGCGATTGGAAAGAAATGGTGTTCCTGCGCGCGCGCCAGGTCATGCGGCGCGCGGCGGCGGCGCTCGCCGCGCAGGCGCAAAAGTAGAATCGGTCCCGCCATGCGCCTCGTCATCGCACAGATGAAGCACGAAACCAACACCTTCTCGCCGGTGCCGACACCGCTCGCGCGATTCGCGCACGGCGGGCCGAAGCCTCACGAAGGCGAGGCGGTGCGCGCGGCATTCAAAGGCACCGGCACGGCGATCGGCGCGTTCATCGATCTCGCCGAGAAGGCCGGCGCGAGCGTGGTGTTTCCGGTGGCGGGAGACGCGGCACCGAGCGGCCCGGTGGAAAGCGCCGCCTATGAATGGATGGCGGGACGGATCGTGGAGGCCGTGGCCAAGGGTTG
>Ga0214473_10004977_pt1 | contig 15950 bp, 12 predicted proteins | sample RVTome_7_FD_203509 | JGI IMG/M metagenome (GOLD analysis project Ga0214473, IMG submission 203509) | Soil microbial communities from uranium-contaminated site in the Upper Colorado River Basin, Wyoming, United States - RVT98D197 | ecosystem: Environmental > Terrestrial > Soil > Contaminated >... | reverse complement strand
TGGCTTGTTGGGCGGTCGAGTTCCACCAATTATTCTTAGCATCGATGATTGGCACGGTTGGCGGATCTCCCGTTGGTGCTTTGTAGTTAGCAATATTAAAGCTTCCATTGCCAAAGATATTGTTGTAGTTAATAGATAGCTTCATAACCAAGAGATGGCATTCCATGACCCCAGCTTTATTAATTTAGACGATGAAGATTTGTGATATCTTTGTTAGTCTTGGTTTGCAATAAGTAAATTTTGCCCTCAGACGTTACTTTGTATTGGTCTAAGCCTGCCTTGTGCTTGATTTCCTTTATCAATATTCCATTAATTGTATATTTTCTAACTATGGCAATCGGATATTTGTAATTTGGGCGGTCAATAGCAACATATACAGACCCGAACTGATCAGTTCCTGTAAAAACGATTGTTTCATTGATTGACCGATTAGCCTTTAGGCTCAATTTGCCCAGAAGCTTCCCAAGTTTGTTAAGCTTAAAGATGGTCAATTGTTTATCGGAAGACTTTGCAAAGTAAATATTGTCATGCTTATCTAGCGACACCCTGCTAGCATTTTGAATATATTTATCAACGCTTATTTTTCTTTTAACCTTACCACTGGCATTAAGAAAGAAAATACTAAAAGTTTTTATCTTTCTAGTGGTCGAACCATGGATATGGAAATTGCTTGTTATAATGGTATTTCCCCGTATAGCTACAGTTTCATAAGCTTCTTCCGGTGGATTAATCGTCTTTAAAACATCACCTTTTCGATTGACTTTAACTATTCTTGCTTTTGTAACAACATCTGTTTCTCCGATAGCTCCAATATCTGCTGTGCCTATGTAAATATCACCTTTGGAATTTACTGAAACACCGCCAATTTCTTCTCTTCCGGAAACGGGGTAAACGTTTCGCTGTTTTCCTTTTGAATCAATGCGAATTAAACCAGTATTCCACTTTGAAATATATAGATTGTTCCTATTTTCTGTTTGAAGTAAGCCAGAATTTATTACTAAAGGCGTTTTAAGTTCGGTATCTTTAACATTAATGTTTTCAATATTAACAATCATTTTTTTTGGCTTAAAACGAAACTGGTCTTTATTATTCCTTGGAGCAAGCCATATTATTAAGCCGAGAACAATTACTGCTAATGTTGCAATAATAAGCATAAATAAATATTTTTTATTCATAGGAAAATGTCACCCTTACCGGCCAGTGATCGGAGCCACTAATGCTAGTTAAAACCATACTGTTTTCTTCGGTTAAGCCCTTATAAAAAACATAGTCGATATTAACACCAAGCGATCCAGGTGTTTGCTGAGTGATGTTAGAGTGAGAATCTACCTCAAAACCAGCTTCATCCTTTAGACGCCATAATTGCCTATATTGCCTACCTTCTCCTGATTCTGGATCGACAAAGCCGCCAGTAGCATACTCATAATAATGATTATTAGAATCTAGGGTGAAAACAACTGTATTACCACCGGAGGCTATGAGGTCGATTACACCTTTTTGGGCAATCCCATCTCCAGATAGCATTTGGTAGGCTCTGAAAGTATTCGGATCGTTATTATCATCAGTCGGCAAATGAGTATTAAAAACGGTAATCGGTTCTCCGTTTAAACTTGCAGTTACCTTTTGAAACACTCTTTTGCCATCGTTAGAACCATCTATATCGTAATCATATTTAGCCTGGCTGGTAATGCTAAAGTCTGGCGAAAGAGCTATTGAATTATAAATTGAAGTGTACTGGCTGGAGAACGTACTATTATCAACTGAAAAGTTATTGTATTGCCCTTGTGAAACTTCCTGTAAGCCAGCTATTGTCGGTGTTGAACCCGCTAAATTGTCTCCTGTTCCTGTTTGCACTTCGTTAATAAAGCTATTGCTGTTCTGGCTGTGGGTATTGTAAGTCACAACGGTTAGTTTCTTTTTATCATCTAAGTGGCATTTATCGGTAGGAGTAGGAGCCATTAACCAGGGCGCAAACTCGATACTGTCTTTATTATTTAAACTATTTTCAATGGCTTGTTGGGCGGTCGAGTTCCACCAATTATTCTTAGCATCGATGATTGGCACGGTTGGCGGATCTCCCGTTGGTGCTTTGTAGTTAGCAATATTAAAGCTTCCATTGCCAAAGATATTGTTGTAATTAGCGGTAGGAGAAGAAGCTTCATAAGCGGAAACACCGATGTCGTTTGATTGAATATTGTTGTCATGCAAATATATTTGAGAGCTTCCGTGAGTTTCAACTCCGGCTGTTGAATTGCTATTAATATTATTCATCTTAGTATCAGCGGTTGAGGAAGAATCCATCCTTATTCCAATACTATTACTGTTAATTGAATTCTTTTGAATATCTAAATTAGCGCTCGAGAAACTATTTATGCCCATGCCATTGCTGCTTATAGTATTACTGTAAACCTTTGGAGAGGCTGAAGCAAAATGCAAACCTTCAGCGTTTGCACTGATATTGTTGCCGACTATCTTTTGAGAGCCTCCTTCGTAAGCCTCAAGACCTATTGTGTTGCTGGATATAGTATTGCTTTTTACTGTCGGTGAAGCACCTATTAAATAAAGGCCGCTTGGGTTGAATAAAATGCTATTTCCTACAATCATAGGCAAAGATGAATAATCGGCATAAATACCTTTTGTATTGCCTGATATGGTATTGCCTCCTAGATATGAAGCTGAAAAATCATCAAAATAAATTCCATTCGAGCCATTATTAATCGTATTGTAATAAAAGTTAGCGTAGGAGTTGGTATTCACTTTAACTCCGGTAGCATTGTTAGCTAAGGTATTATTGCCTACATAGGCGTAGTTGTTGCCGAAAGCTTCAATTCCTGTCGTGCTATCAGTAATTGTGTTGTTGGTGATATTACCGCCAGCAGAAGAAAGAGATATTGCCGTATCGGCATTATTAATTCTTACAGAGTCAACGGTTGCATTGCTGGAAACACTGATATTAGCGCCGGCGCCTCCGCCGTATTCAATCTCAGCATTCTTAATAACTGAGTTATCCGAGCCGTAATTGAAGCTTATGCCGTCCCAATCCCCTCTTGAAGGAGTAGTAGCACTGCCGTCGTTATTAGTATCACCGCCAATAGAGTCGTCTTTAATAGAAGTAAAGTAGATGAGATCAGTTGGAGTTGCTAAGGCATTAAAAGTGCCGTCAACATCGAAACGGGCGTTGTTGCCGAATTTAAAAACCGTCCCGCCGAACACATCAGTAGTTTGGCCACTTCGTAAACGTAGAGCGTCAAACACGTAAAAAGGCAAGCTATTTTTACCGTCAATAATAGAACTACCATCCAATTGGCTTTGAGTTAAATAGATCCAATTGAATCCATTGTCTGAGCCAGTGTTTTGAAGAACTTTCTCAATGAGACTATTTTGCAAATATATCGGATAGCGGCTGTTTCCCACAAAATTGTTGTTCTCAGCTCTTGGAATACTACCGTACCTGACGTTAATTCCGTCATTGGAATTGTTTCTAAACGTGTTTTGGGTAACCGTAGCCTTGGAATAAACAGCAGGAGTGCCATAACCAGGCTGTATCCCCGCAACCTTAATGCCGTTAACATTGTTTTCAATGTTATTATTAGAAATAACATTATCTTTGGTTGTATCTATTTCAATTCCTTCCCCCGATGAATAAGCGATAATGCTGTTGGTAATGTTAAGCTCACCGCCTTCTATCATCTGCCCCCGGATTCCGCCATACCTGACGATGGCGTTATCTATGCCGGCGGAAGCGATATTTCCATTAAGTTCGACGCTTCCCCAGTTGCCGGCAGCCGGTGAAGTTGCATTGCCATTATTATTGGTATCACCGCCGACAGAGTCATCATTAACCGATGTAAGATAAATCTTATCGTTCGTCGTTCCATTCATATCTAAACGCCCGCTTATACTTAATTTTGAAGGTATTTGCCATGCTTCGGTAGTTACGCCGAATTTTACAACCGAACCAGGCTCAATATTTAAATTATCGGCGTTGAACCCCCGCCAAATAACATAAGGCGAGAAATAGGCCGGGAAATTAACAACCGTATCATTAGCATAAGCTTCACCAAGATAGACTCCGCCTGGTGTATTGCCCGAGCCGGTATTATTCGCCGGATCCTTTATTCCCGACCCATTAGCAGCATAAATACCGTAATTTCTGTTTAAAGAAATATCGTTTCCTTCCATCGCAAACGGACGGGCGTAATTTAAAGATACTCCGGCCCCTGAATTGCTCCTTATGCTGTTTCCATTAATAGAAGGCTCGGCAAGAGTATTTTGGCCTGGAGAGTAATAAAAACCGGCGGTTATGCCGTTGCCGCCATTATTCTCAATAATGTTGTTGGCAATAAGAGCTTTACTGCTAGGCCCCACGTAAATTGCAGAAGAGCCGATTCTTTCAAATCTGTTATTAGAGATCGTTACTTTTTGCGAACCGTTGCTTCTTAATCCGTCACCTGCACCGTCGCTCAGCTCACTATTGGTAAAATTAATGGCCGCCGAACCCTCAATAGAATTGCCACGAACCCCACCATATCTTATAACGGCGTTATCAATGACCGCTGAAGCGACACTACCATTAAGTTCAATGCTGCCCCAGTTACCGGACGCCGGCATAGTGGTATTACCATCTCTATTAGTATCGCCTCCTATGGAGTCGTCCGCCAAAGACGTAAAGTAAATCTTATCGGTAGGGCCGCCTGCAGCACTAAGTCTACCGTCCACTTGTAATTTTGAAGGTATCTGCTGGGCATTAGCAGATACGCCGAACTTAACAACCGAACCGGCCTCGATATTTATATTTTCGACTCTAAGGGTTCGCCAGATAACATACGGTGATAGACTTTTAGGAAGATTGATTATCGATTCATCGGCAAAAGATTCACCAAGATAAACACCGCCGGGAGTATTGCCGGAACCCGTATTAGCACCAATATCCTTTATTGACGATTGGTTGGCATTAATTCCGTAATTACTATTAAAGGAAATATCGTTGCCCTCCAACGCTACCGGCCGGGCGCCCATTAAATAAATACCGCTGGAGTTGTACCTTATTACGTTATTAACGATGGTGGGCCAGGAATTAGGAGGATACCCGCTCCAAAACCGCCCTATTTGTATCCCGTTGCCCCAATTGTTCTCAATAACGTTGTTAATAATCCTGACGTTGGTACCGAACCGTCCGTAAATAGCGGTTGTACCTGAATTGCTGATAGTGGAGTTTTGAATAGTTGTCGACGAATCGGCTGCGATAGCTTTCTCGTAGTCGGAACCGGCGTAATTAACAACAGAATTGTCTAGGGTTGAATTGGAACCTAGGTCAATGTAGCCCCAGTCGCGGGGCGCCGGCGAAGTAGCATTGCCGTCTTGGTTTGTATCGCCGATTACTGAATCGTTCTTTATTGAGGTAAAAGTTATCTTATTATCAGCAGTGCCCAAAGCCTGCAAAGAGCCAAAATTTGTTAATTTTTTCTTTGATTGAAACTTAATGGCCGTTGCCGGCTCGATAGTTAACGTAGCGCCTGAAGCAACGTATACATCACCGACTACTATATAAGGAGAAGCGTCGGCTTCCCAAGTTGTGTCGGTGTAAATCCAACCGCTAACTTGAGTGCCTATAATGGTAAACCGCCAGGATTTATTTGACACGCGGCCTGCCTTGTCGGATACAGAAAGGTCAACCTGGTGGCGGCCCTGAGATAGGTTTGTGCCCGGCGTGTAGGTTAAAAGGCTATCGGTTGGATTAAAGCTTGCGGCTACGAGATTATTGTCAACTTTTAGCTCAATGGATGATTCATCCAGGCCAGAACTAGCATCAGCTAAAACAGCGCTTATTTGCGGCCTGAAATTATAGATTAAGCCGGTTGGCGTATTGTTGCTTATCGAGGGTTCCTCTAAATCTACCTTGAAAACCTTGCTATTTAGCTGCTCGACGTTCCCTATTTTGTCTTTGCTATAAACGAAGAGCGTGTGCTCCCCAGCAGGAGCATTGCCTATTTCAACGGCTTGTTCGGCAATAACAGTCTGCGATTGTTCCGGCTCATTGTCCCAACGATAATAAATAGTGCCGTCTTCATTGCTGGACAAACTAATAGAGGCTTGAGTGTCAAACCAGCCGCTCGGAGCCGGTTCGGCCGGCAGAGATTTAAGCGTAGTTTGAGGAGGAGTTGCATCGACTTCAAAGTCCCAGTTTAAGCTGGCATTATTACCAGCATCATCAGAAAATTCTAGGTTAACCTGGTGGACTCCTCCGCTGATGGGCTGAGGAGGTATATAGGTTAGTAAGGAAGTTTCAGTATCAAAGGTGGTTTCTACTTGTATCCCGTCCAACCGCAAATTTATTGAGCTTTCGTCAATCCCAGAAGAAGCGTCAGTAAGTTTAGCGCTTATACTTGGATTGTAATCGATTAGCCCCTTGGGGCTTTCTTCGGAAATAACCGGCTTTTGTGTATCAACTTTTATTTCCTGAAACTTCTTAAGCTCGATATTCTCGAAACGATCTATGCTGTAGAAACTAAGTAGATGCTTTCCTTCAGCACTTTGAAGAGGTTCTGAGTAAGTTTGCTCAGCGCCGCTATCCCAACTATAGTAAGTCGTTGCTTCTTCATCCGGCGTCAAGGTGATTGTAGCTGGATTTAAATACCAGCCATTTTGCCCGTCTGGACTTTGGGGCTCAATCGAAAAATCAGTTGAAGGCGGACGGACGTCTACAACCGTAAAATCAGCGCTAGCCGGATAATTGATAACAATTGAGTCCTTAGGCCAAAAGACATCCTTGGCTTTTACCGCAATCCGATACTTACCATAATCGGGTAGATTTATCTGGCTCTGCCAATAGTCGTCTTGGTAAACCGGATTAGTGCCATTAATAATCGTTTGCTCGGCATTTTCGTCATAATCATTAGCCTCGGTTGCTTTAACAATGAATTGAATATTGCCTGATTCAGTGACTTGATTCTGATAAGTTGAGTCGAACAATTTAAACTTAACTGTTAAAGGATTGGTTTTTGCTTGCTGAGCCGGCTCTTCAATCTTAATTTTATAAGGATAGAGCTCGCTGAAGCCTATTGTTTGATAGATCAAGGTTTCAGGAATTGCTTAAATCATTCTTAATGACTTGGTTTTCTCTATCAACCAAGTAAAAGGAATAAATTATCGGCGTATTTGGTTCAAGATTGCCGTTTTCAGGAGAATTGATAATAACTCTAAACGGCTTTGCATACTGCGGGTTGTTTAAATAATTGACGCCATAATTGCCCGGTTCTTGATAATAATCAAGATGATAGCTGTCTTTTAACTCGCCTAGACTACCAGCGCTCACAGGGCCTTTTCTAAGCAGAAGATTTAATGGATTGAGCTGCCAATATTCGATGAAGAAGTCTGGAATCGAAGGATTGGTCGTTAACTTTGAATAAACGGTTTCATCTTGAGCAAAGCTTGAATTTTGGGCAGTATAAGCCGGATCCTTATAAGTTTGTATTTGCGTATTTACGGCGAAAGCTACAGATACTATCAGAACTAAAAGGATTAGCGAAACATCAATCCATCTGTGAGAGCTAACTTGCCATTTAGACATTATTCTGACCGGATTACAATGTTAGTATATACAACCAGCGCTTCTTTAGCAACCGGTTTGGGTAAAGTTAAGTCATGAGTAAGTTTAGCTTCGGCAAAGTTAAACGGGATGAACCAAAGTCCGCCGGGCGGTTTTTAGCGAGGGTGTTTATCGCTGGTTTTTTGGTTACTCTTCTGGTGCAAATAATTGTCTTAGCCTTAATGCTGACGTTAGGCCCTTATCTCGGCTTTCCCAATAGCTTCGGAATAGGACTGGGCAGTTTCCAGCTGGCCGAAAACTCGCAATTGAAACTCAGCTACCAATCGCTGGTGGCCAGTCCGTTTCTTGCCTTACTGACGGGCCTTTTAAATATCTTTTGGCATATCCGCTACAACGTCTAGCCCTTCTGGCTCCTCATATTAATAAGAATCAAGAAAAATATTGCCGATAATGCGTATATTAAATAGAAAGTGGTGAAACGCCAAAGCAACACTACCGGCGCTATTAAAAACTTGGGAATCAAATCGAGCAACGCGGCAACGATCCCCACCTCGGCAACACCGCTGCCGCCGGGAGTCGGGGCAATTGACACAAAAAAATTAAGCACCAAAACCCTCAAAAATATCTCCGGCAAAAAATTAAACCAATTAAGGCCCATTAAAATGACAGGGACCGTAGCAATAATAGTTATCCAGGAAAGAATCTGGGCCAAGAAAGCCAAAAATAAGCTGAACGGCGCCTGCCTGAAAAGGTGCCTTAAACCGATATTTAGCATTTCTATTTGCCTTACGAACCGGCTGACGAACAGCTCAAGCTTTTTCGGAGCAAATACGCGTTTTGATAAGGAGTTTAAGAGAAAGACAGTTGTCGCCCGCTCAAACCAAACCGGTTTGACAATAAAAACGACAAAAAGAATCGTAATAAAAAATACGGCCGCCATGCCAATGTAAAAAGTCGGCCCCAAAAGCGTGCCCCCGACAGGTAGCCTCGTAAGCAGTAACACAACTGGAGCCAGCAAAAAGAACCATACCGAAAGAATAGCGTGAGTGGCAACGATAGCCGTAGCATCAATGTAACTGATGTTGAAATTGGTCAAAAAATAAATCTTAACCGGCAAATTAGCGATGTTAAAAAAGGGAGTCGTCAGATTGATAAAGCTGGCGCCGGTAAAAACTTCAAAGCCTTCCCAAGCACTTAGTTTTTTATGAAGAGCATCAGCTAATATTTTAAAAGCTAAACCGCTGAAAAAATAACTGGCTAAAGTTAAAAGCAGAGCCAAAAAGAGGAAACTAAACCTCATCTGCTTTATGGCCTCTGCCGTCCTTCTATCGATAGTAAGCATCACTACAACAACCAGAATGGCGACGCTTACCAGCAAAGCAATCACCATATTTTTCTTAGCCCGCTCTATAATTCTGGCAATCGGTTTTTTCTGCATCTTTTGTCCTGATTAGTTTTACCCAACAAGGGAAAACTAATCCTTATGCTGCAGCAAGTTGATTTAGGCTTCAAACATATCGATACATACGAGCCGGTTTCCGGCAAAGAAAAAATAGCGGAAATAAAATCCCTTGCCGCGAAGCTAAAACACTTAAGAATTCTATATATCAACTCGACACCATTCGGCGGCGGCGTGGCTGAACTTCTATCCAGCCAATTGCCTTTGATGAAAAGCCTCGGCCTTCAAATCGACTGGCGAATTATCTATGGTGACGAGCACTTTTTCTCTATCACCAAAAGGTTCCATAACGGCCTGCAGGGAGCGGACGTAAAATTAACGGAGCATCTTAAAGAACGCTACCTCGGAAACATAATCGCCAATGTTAAGGAGCTCGATTGCTGTAATTACGATTTAATAGTCGTTCAGGACCCCCAGCCGGTTGCCTTGATTGCATACAGCGATATGAAAGCTAAATGGATTTGGCGGGTACATGTTGACATGAGCACTCCTAACTCTGCCGTTTGGCAATTTTTGAAACCTTTTGTCGAGAGGTACGATGCCGTCATTTTTACGATGGAGGAGTTTATTCCAAAAGATATCGAAGCAAAGACAGCCATCATTCCGCCGGCCATCGACATTACCAACACCAAGAATATGGAGCTGCCGGCTGCTCTGCCAAAAATGGTCATCAAAAACAGCGGCGTTGATATCGAGAGGCCGGTTATACTACAAGTTTCGCGCTTTGACACCTGGAAAGACCCTATGGGTGTGATTGATGCTTACCACTTAGTTAAGCAAAAGATTCCCGAAGTGCAACTGGTTCTGGTGGGCGCAATGGCCTATGACGATCCCGAAGCCTGGAAAATATACGGCACCATAAATGAGGAAGCCGTAAGGGATCCCGACATGTACGTATTCACCAATCAAACTTCCACCGGAAGCTTGGAAGTAAACGCTTTTCAAAGAGGTTGCGACGTAATAATTCAAAAATCGATAAAAGAAGGATTTGGATTAGTCGTAAGTGAAAGCCTTTGGAAAAACAAGCCGGTCGTAGCCGGAGCCGCCGGAGGCATAAAGCTGCAAATGAGGGGGCCTCTTGAAGATCTGCTGGTAAACTCGACCGCCGAAGCGGCTGAGAAAATTGTCTACCTCTTAGAAAACCCCCAAGTAATGAATGAATTCGGGACTTTGGGGCATGAACAAGTAAAAGAGCATTTCCTTATGCCCAGACTAATTAGAGATGAATTGAAATTGATAAGTAAATTAGCCGGTGTTTGAAGGGGTTGAAGATGGTTGATTTCGAGCATGAGCAAAAAATAGATACGGAGCAGCTTAAGGAAGCGATAGACCAACACAAGGTAAAAGTAGTTGAAGTAATGCCAGCGAAAATGTACGAAAAGGAGCATATCGAAACAGCTATTAATATTCCCTTAACCGAACTTAAGGAGCTCGCCCCAAAACTACTTAAAAAAGACGAAAATATCGTTGTTTATTGCTCCGATATTGACTGTATTGCAAGTCCCGCTGCCGCCCGTATGCTCAGGGAGATGGGCCATAATAAAGTGCTCGACTATGAAGAAGGCAAGATTGCTTGGAAAAAAGCCGGCCTCCCAATGGAGCGAGGAAAATTAGAGGAGGATTAGATATTTTCCTTGCTTAGCTTGCGCGACTATGGCCTTCGCCTTCGTTTCACAGGGCGAAATTTGAACTCACCCCTTCGGGGCTCAAACAGCAAATTTGCCGCCGCTGTTCAACTCGACTTCAGCTCATGTTGCTCAGAAGCGCAAAAAAATATCTAATCCTCCTCTAATCACTCAAGATTTTGACAATCGATTTTTCTGTGCTATAGTTACGCTTAACTGAATAACGTTGTTGTGAGGGTAAGCCGGTGGAAGTCCGGCGCTGTGCCGCAACTGTGAAGCCGACGCAAATCGGATAAGCCAGAAAACCGAGCAGCAACTTAATTTGAATCAACGTTTCTCACGAGCATGAGAAAGGGGTTTTTTATTTGACCAAGAAAGACATAACTACCCGCAAAGGTGCCTGGCTCCTTGTAATAGTGCTTTTAATCAGCTTAGCTACGACTTCCTTCTCAGCTACTGCTTTAGCAAAGAAAGCTGTCAAAAAAACGAAGGTTAAAACAAACCGAAAACTTTTCAGTGTCAGTCTGACTATCGATAAAGGCTCGAGCTCCAAAAAGTATTCAGTAAAAGTCCCTGCTAAAAGTAGCGTATTAACAGTTTTAAAAACCGCCCGCAAAAAACATAAATTCTCTTTGAAATACAGCAATTATTCTTACGGTGCCTTCGTCGAAGAGATCGCCGGCCTCAAAAACAACCCCGCCAAGTCAATGTACTGGCTCTATTATATAAACGGCAAATTATCCAACTTGGGAGCATCATCCAAGAGAGTAAAAAAAGGAGATAAAATCACATGGAAGTACGAAAAAACAGATTAGACTCCGTCATTGCGAGGCCAACCAATTCAGGCCGTGGCAATCTCAGGAAACAATTATTGGCCATTGGAACTTGGTTAGTGATATTTAGCCTTCTGGCCCAGCCTGTTCTGGCGTTAACTGTAAATGTTAGAATTGAGGGACCTGAGGCAACAATCTTTGATGGAAAAGTTATAACTACCTCAACTACAGTAAGCGGAGAAACATTTGGGCCAAATATTGCTGTTTCGGCCTTAGAAGCAGCAGCTAAGACAGGGGGATTCAAAGTTGAGTATACACCTGGCCCATTCATAACAAGCATTGCTGGAATCGCAAATAAAGCTGATTGGTCAGAATCTTGGCTTTACCGTTTAAATAATAATTTTAATGATGTAGCAGGAGTAGGCGCACAGACAATAGAAGACAACAATAATCTTTTATTTTTTTATAGCGCTTGGCCTTGGCCTTTACCACCGCAACAGCCTCTCGATCTGGATGTTTTAGATAAAGACGGTAAAGAAGTTAAAGATATTAAGGTAGGCGAACAACTCACCCTAAAGACTACTTATTATGATGATGATACAGGTACTTTTCAGCCAATCTCAGCAACCGTTAAGATTGGCGGCTCTTCTTTAGAAACTGATTCAAGCGGTCAAGCAACAACGACATTATCTAACACCGGTTCCTACTCAATATACGCTGAAAAGCCTGGTTATATTAGGAGTAGTAAAAAGCAAGTTGTTGCTGGGCAGGTTACAACCTCTCCATCAGATAACTCTTCTGACACTTCTAATCCTTCTAACTCTTCATCATCTTCACAATCGAATACCAATCAAAACATTGCTAAGCACAGCTCCCTTACATCAGCCAGGAGGAAGATATACATCCATAAAGCTCTGGATTACCTGCGCAAGAAACAATCGAAAGACGGCAAGATTGTAAATCCGGCCGTCAGCGCCTGGGCGGCTATCGCCTTTGCTTCCGTGCACAAGAATCCCAACAAGCTTAAAAGGCTCAAAGGCTTACCGAAGAAAAAATGGCACTCGCTTATGGATTATCTCGAGAACTATACGAAAACCTTATTAAACCGGAGCTGGCTTAAAACACATTCCGATGCCGCCAAGCCGCTGGCTACCGATTACGCCCGGCAGATAATGGCCGTTTATGCCGCCAGGCGTAATCCCCGAAACTTCGGCGGGATTAACCTGATTAAGGAGCTCGCCAAGTTTTACAACAACAACCAGTTCGGTGACCTGAACTTAGTCAATGACGACATCTTTGCCTTATTAGCGCTTAAAGCGGCAAAGGTGAAATCCACTGATACAAAAGTCCTAAAAACCGTCGAGTTTATTGTAAAAAATCAGCATGCCGATGGCGGCTTTGGCTACAGTGCGAGTACGAAGGGCGCTAGCGACGTGGATACCACTTCGGCGACTATCCAAGCTCTTGCCCTAGCCCGAAAAACCGGCGTAAAGAATCTTGATGGCGTGCTGCTGAAGGCTTATGACTTTCTGGTATCCAAGCAAAAAGCCGACGGCGGCTTTGCGTATAGCGGCAAGTTCGGCCAGTCAAATGGCTCCTCAACCGCCTGGGCCTCTCAAGCTGTCGTAAGCTTCAAAAAGGCAAAAGCAATTGAGGGCCTGTCGACCGCAAACGGCACTACGCCCCTGCATTTTGTGGCCGATTTACGGCAGTCCGACGGAGGCTTTGGCTACGGCGCCGGCAGCGGAAGCGATGCTTTGACAACGGCCCAGGTGATACCGGCCTTGGCTAAGAAAGCTTGGCTTATTAGGTGGTAGCTATTGCTTGATAAAATGGTTATTGATAGTATGTTTTACAAAAGAAAGGAGAAAATAATGGCTTACTTATTAATCATCGTAGCAGTGTTGTTAAGACTAGTACCGCATCCGGCTAACTTTGCACCTGTAGCCGCCCTAGCTTTGTTTGGCGGAGTTTACTTGGATAAAAGATGGGCATTGATCCTGCCGCTGACAGCCATGCTTATGAGCGATGTCTTTATCGGATTTTATACCTGGCAAATCATGGCGTCGGTTTATATTAGCTTTGCGCTGGTAGGACTAATAGGGCTTTGGGTTAAAAAGCACAAAAAAGCGGCCACGGTTATCGGCGCAACGCTTTCAGGCTCCATTCTTTTCTTTGCCATAACCAATTTTGCGGTTTGGGCGTTTGGAACGATGTACCCGCATACGCTTCAAGGCCTTGTTATGAGCTATATTGCCGGTATTCCTTTCTTTAGGAACACTTTACTGGGCGACTTTTTCTACGTGGGAGTTTTCTTCGGCTCTTATGAATTAGTTATGGCTCTAGCAGCTAAAAGAAGAGAGATTACCGAGAGAGTTTAATAAAAGCCTTCTCATCCGTTTTGTTAAAGTCGGACTGCCAATTCTTAGTGTAGTCTTCCTGAAAAGTATTTATAACAGCTTTAATTTTTCTTGTGCTGCCTGTGATTAGCTTTTCGTCGAGCTCTTTAAGCTGCTCGCCTAAAGTTTTGGCATATCTTGCCAGCAATTTATCGTCATAGATAGCTGCCGAGCTTTTAAGGTTTTTTATCTTAGCTATAGCGCTTTTCATTTTCCCGGCAACCCTCATTGCCAGCTCTCTAACTGGCACCCGCTTTGTCCGTCGCTTTCTTGACCACGGCTTTGACGTTTCGGCAGTAAATCTCTTGAGCTCTTTGACCAGCGGCTGAAGAATGCCTTCACGCTTCAAAATGTAGCCCGACAAAGCGGCTAAATCTTCATATAAAGCGGAGCTTGTCTCATATTCTGTAATCATCTTTTCCTGCTCCCTTCTTTGACTGCCGTTTTGAGGTTCAAGAGTTTTTAGGGCCAAGACCGCTCTTTGGCTAAGACCGACCACCTCATTGAACTTGCCGGAAAAGTTTTCGGCATACGCCGAAGCCGAGGTAGTATCGCTTTCAATATATGAATCCACATCGGCCATTCCATCACTGGTTTGGGTTTTTATCTCATAGACTAAACGGTTGTATTTATCAATCTTTTTTTGCCGGTAGACTGCATAGCCGATAAAAATACCGGCGGCTATCAATGCTGCCGTTAATAACCCTACACCAACATATATAAATCGCTTGCTTTTTTTCGAAGACTCTTTCGCATGCTTAGCAGCTTTCTTCTTAACTGTCTTGGTCTTTTTTTGCTTCTCAGCCATTAATACTCGATTCCTTTTCTGGCCTCAATGCCACGGTAATAAGGATGCTTGATGTCATTGATTTCCGAGACCAAATCAGCCAAAGCTGTTATTTTCGCTGGCATCTCCAGGCCGGTTAACACCAACTCCAGCTCCGGCGGCTTGGAGTCTAATAAGTCGATAGCAGCTTGTTCGGCCAGAATTCCTAAATGCAAAGCAATGCCAATCTCATCAAGAATTATCATATCCCATTTATCCAGCTGCTCCTTCGCGTAATTTAGGGCTTCTTCGCTAACCTGTTTGGCCTTTTCACTATATTTTCGCTTTGGCATTCCCAAACCCCAAACCTTCGAGTCTCCGAACTGGGCGACTTTAAGTTCCGGTGCCAGACGCTTGGCCGCAATTATCTCGCCCGTAATAAAATCGGTTGATTTCATAAACTGGACTATCAAAACCTTTAGGCCCTGGCCGACTGCCCGTAAGGCCAAACCAAAAGCAGCTGTTGATTTACCCTTACCTTTACCTTTATATATCTGTATCATAAAACACCTTCTCCAAGAACAAGCCTTTAGCCGGTGCCACCCAAGCCGCTTTTTTTCTATCTTGGCTTTTCAATATAGATTTTACCTCTTCCGGCTCGATTTTGCCCCGGCCAACCTCTACCAAAGTGCCGACTATATTTCTTACCATCCGGTAAAGAAAGGAATTAGCTTTGATGGTTATCTTTATCATCTCATCGTCGGCAATATCAAAAAAATCGCTCTTTTTCTCGAGCTCAAAGACCATTACGTTTCGGGTGAAGTTTTTCCTTTGAGGATTATAAGCCGAAAAGGCTTTAAAATTTTGCTCGCCGGCTAAATATGAAGCGGCTTTTTTCATCAGACTCAAATCAAGCTCAACAGGATAGTGATAACAAAAATCGTCATTAAAAACAGACGGATAGCGGCGGCTAAGTAAATAATAAACATACTGTCGGGCCGTTGCACTATGCCGGGCATCAAAATCGTCAACGGCAGCCGAAATGTTGCTAGCTTGGATATCGGGCGGCAAAATCGCATTCAAATTATAGCGGATTGTATAAGTATCCAACTCCCTCTCGCTTGAAAAATTTATGACCTGTCCCAAAGCGTGAACACCGGCATCCGTACGGCCGGCCACCGTTATAGAAACTTCTTGTTTAAGCAAAGTAGCCAAAGCTTTTTTAAGCTCCGCCTCAATAGTGAGCTCATTATTTTGCCTGCAAAACCCGCAATATTTCGTTCCCTTATACTGCACAATCGCCTTGTATTTCATATTCTATAGCTATATGGGCTACTATTAGCTAGTTTTAGGAAAAACCCAGCCAACGTGCAAGGTCC
>Ga0214473_10004976_pt1 | contig 15951 bp, 18 predicted proteins | sample RVTome_7_FD_203509 | JGI IMG/M metagenome (GOLD analysis project Ga0214473, IMG submission 203509) | Soil microbial communities from uranium-contaminated site in the Upper Colorado River Basin, Wyoming, United States - RVT98D197 | ecosystem: Environmental > Terrestrial > Soil > Contaminated >... | reverse complement strand
ACAACAAGACGGCGACCGGTGGCTCGCCTGGCGCGCTGGAGGGCGGCAAAGTCACGTCGCCTCGCCTCCGTCCACGTCGCCGGCGCCCGCGCCTGATTCGAGAAGGGCGGACACCAGGTCTCTGTCGTGGCTGACAAAGACGCTGGCGGCTTCGCCGAGAGCGGCATAGATGCATCCGGCATCAGCCGCGGCAAGGGCGCGGGAGAACTCGGGGAGCCACACTGTCAGATGATGGTCCAGGAAGGACTTCTGGGCCCGCAGCGCCTTCTCATTCTCGCCAAGGTGCATTCGCCGGCAGGCTTCCCTCTCCCGGCCGCAGAGCACGGCCATGAACTCCATCTCCATGGCCACGTGGTCGGGCAGCTCTCCCAGCCCCTGAGGGGACAACAGACCGGCGGCGGCGTACTCCCGCTCAACCAGCGATGCCAGCCAGCCCGTCGGCTGGCCTCCCGCCTCGCGGTAGACCGACTCGTAGGGCGGGCAGGGCACTCCGGTCACGTTCACGCTAAACAGTAAGACGTATCGCCTCTGCATCACCGTCTCATCGCTTCGGTCCAGGCCCATCAGCCGCATGAGCAGCGGCTTCCACTGGCCGAAGAAAGCGAATCGCGAGAGGGAATCGCCCGCTGCCGCAAGCTCTGCGGCGGTCTCCACCAGGGCGGCAACCCGCGCACCGTCGGGGTAGAGGAACGCCTGGCTGAGAAGTCGGTAGGATGTCTGTCTCAGATCGGCAAGGGACGCCAGCGGCAGAGGACGGTTGTCAGCCGTCCTTGGGCCCGTGCCTGCTGGATTCCTCACCCCGGCATCCGCTCCGCTTCACTTCTGGCGCTCATCGGGGGCCAGCTCGTACACGACGGCCGAGCCGAACATGATGGTGATGCCAAGGACGAACATGAGCGGCGCGAAATCCACGCGCGGATTGCTGTAGACGGGGCCGCTGGTGGGGCCGATGGGCGCACTCAGGGCAATGCCCAGGATTGCCAGCAACAGGCCTGTCGCCAGCGTCGCCAGGAACAGTTTGGTTCTCCTGCTCATCGCTTACCCCCTCTCGACGGCGAGGTCTGTGCGCTCGGTTTCGCCGGACTCGTCGCGGACCTCCATGATCGGGAACACTTTGAAGAACAGCACGTAGGCCAATGTCCCCAGTCCAACCAGGCCGAGAACGACGCCGTACTCCACCCAGGTCGGCGAGTACGTGCCGGTCTCGTAGGGCAGCAGGCGGCCGTGCGTCTGGGAAGGCACGACGATGAGAAACCGTTTGAAGATCGCCGCGACGTTGACCAGTATGCCGGCCACGACCATCAAGGGCAGGCTGTAACGTCCCCGCATGGCTTGCACAAACAGCGCGACGAGGGGACCCACGAGGAAGGCTACAGTCGTCCAGTACATCCACGCATATCGCCCCGTGAGCACAGCTCTGATCACCCGCTCCTCGTGGTGGTGCGGCTCGTAGATGGCGGTGAGCACCTCGACGATCATCAGGTACCCGTAAACCACCAGCAGTACCCAAAGGAAGGTGGACAGCCACCTGAAGGTGTCCATAGGTATCTCGTCCTTCAGGCCCAGCATGCTACGGGCCGCGGCCGCGATGACTATGAGGAGGCCGATGCCCGACACGCCGGCCAGTACGATGAATTCCGGCGGCTGGAAGGCGCCGTACCACCCGAAAGCTCCCACCTGGAGGCCGAAGACGAAGCCCAGCGTGGAGTGGGCGACCACCAGCAGGGGAATGATGGCGAGGGAGAGCCACCAGCTGGCCTTGAGGTGCCGCTCGCGGTGCTCGGGCGTGTCCTCATAGCCGGCGGCCCACAGCCGGTAGAACCCCTGTAACGGCCCCGGCTTCTTGGCGCAGGCCGCGGCGTCCTTGCGCCCGTCCAGGTAGAGGTAGACCATGCTGGCGATGAGATAGGCTGAGATCACCAGGCTGAACGTCCCGAAGAAGGGAGACTGCGGCCGCGCGTAGCGGAACAGGTTGACGATCCCCCTGCCGGGTTGCCCCAAGTCCACGAGGACGGCCATCGCCCCCAGGACCAGGGCCAGCACGGTCAGCAGCTCAGCCATCCTGGACACGGGCCGGAGATGCTCCAGGTTTAGCACCCTGATAAGGGCCGCTACGGTGATGCCGGCAAAGCTAACGCCCACGAAGTACACCACGAAGGCGATATAGATGCCCCAGGGAACGCCGCCCATGGGTCCGAGGTCCCGCAGGCCGGTTACCGATTCGCCCTCGGTGAACTGCCGGCTGTAGGCCACCAGCCCGAAGACCACCAGCCCCAGCAGCCCCGCCACGAGGAGCAAGAAGCGCGGACCGAACCGGCCGATGCCGTAAGGAAGCTCCGTTGCTGTTCTTGTCGCCATGGCTCACTCCCTCGCCTTGATCGTCTCGATCTGGCGGACTTCCGTGCTCGGGTGCGGACGTCCCACGTAAAAGACCCTGGGCTTGGTGTTGAACTCCTCCTCCAGCCGGAAAGACGGCTTCTCCGCCAGCAGCCTGGACACCCCGCTGTCGGGATCGTCGAGGTCTCCGAAGTGGAGGGCGAAGGCGGGGCAGTTGGTCACGCAGGCCGGCTGGAGCCCCTTCTCCACCCTGTGTACGCAGAAGGTGCACTTCTCGACCACGCCCTTGTGGTGGTTGGCGCCGGCGATCTTCCGGTTCTCCTCGCCGTGGCGACCCTCAAGGTCAGGGTTGGCGTAAGGCGGGACGGCGCCACCCGTCACGGGGATCAGGTCTTCGTCATGCCAGTCCAGGTACTGGTTCTTCTTGGGGTCCTTCCAGTTGAAGTAGTTGACGCCGTAGGGGCAGGCCACCTCGCAGTAGCGGCAGCCGATGCAGCGGTCCCAGTCCATACCCACGATGCCCGTGGGCTCCTTATAGCGTGCGCCCACCGGGCAGACCTTCACACAGGGAGCGTTGTCGCAGTGCATGCACGGGCGGGGGAGGAAGGTCACCTCAGTCTGTGGGTACTCTCCCTCCTCCAGGCGGAACACGTACATCCAGAAGTGAGAGTACGGCGTGTTGTTCTCCACCTTGCAGGCCACCATGCAGGCCCGGCAGCCGTAGCACCGGTCCAGGTCGATCACCATTCCGTACTTCGGCATCGCTGCTTACCTCCGCCTACGCCTTGTAGACCTTCACCTTCACGTGGAAGGACTGGTCGGCGGTGTTGCTCACGTAACCCGGGCCGCTGTAGAAGAGGGTGTTGGCTGTCGGGCCCTGGTCCTTGGTAATCGGGTTCACGAAGAACCCGTAATGGTGAGGAAGACAGACGGTGTCCGGGCGGATGGTCTCCAGGTAGTGCATCCGTGTCCTGACCTTGCGCGTGTCGCCGGTGACGGCATTGTGAGACTCCACCCACACCTCGTCGCCGTCGTCGAGGCCCCGCTTCTTCGCGGCCGTCGGGTTCATCTCCAGGGATTGCCGGGGCGCCAACTCGTTGAGGATAGGTATGAACGTGCTCCTCGCCTGCTTGAACTCGATCATCTTGCGGCTAGTGAGATAGAGGTCGTACTCTGCGGGCGAGCTCTCAGCGGTGGCCGGCATCCAGGTAGGGAAGGGGGTGTAGAGCCGCCAGAAGACCTCCTCGACGCCCATCTCCTTCATCTTCTCCTGGGCGGCCAGTAGCGATTCGCCGTATAGCCTGTGGATGGCTCCGCCGAACGGCGGGTCTGTGGCGTACCCGTATCGCGTGCCGGCGGAGAGGGGCCCCTTGACCTGCACACCAGTTTCTTCGAAGAGGGCGATGCCCTCCTCGATCCCGCCGGCCTTCGCCCAGCGGTCGAAGATGTCCCGGACATCGGGCCTGGTGTTCAGGTCCAGCGCGAGATCTCCTTCCAGCTTGAATTCATGGTTGATCTCTTCGATGTAGCCGTGCTCGCCGTATAGGATTCCCGCCTTCTCGCAGAGGTCGATGTAGATGTCGATGTCGCCGCGGGACTCAAACAGCGGCTCCATGGGTGGCATACGCAGCGCCGTGGCGTCCACGTACTGGTCCGAGGCTTCCATCGGCCCTTCGTACTTCTCGATAGTTGCGGCCGGCAGCACAACGTCCGCGAACAGGTCTGCGGTCTCACTGAGCCAGGGATCGATCACGGCGACAAACTTGAACTTCTTGTACGACTCGATGATGTGATGCTGGTCCGGGTAGGCGAGCACCGGGTTTGTGTGGTGGATGAGTATGACCTCAGGCGTGTAGTCCACCTCGTATTTCTCCGGCTCCAGCATGACGTGGGCCACGATCGCCGAGTTGTTGCTGTTGATGGGGAAGAACTTGCTGTCCTTGAGGTAGATGTTGTAGGGCGGGTCCCCGATCTTCAGGTGCTCGAACTTCTCGTAAGCCTCGTCCACCTTCCACTTGAACTCGGCCAGCTGGCCCCCCACGGCGCCGACGGCGCCGAGGAGCATCTCCACCATGGTGGCCATCCTTATCGCCTGGAAGCCCAGCTCCTGCTGGGCCACGTGGTAGGCCATGATGGCCACCGGCCGCTGCGGCAACTCCACGCCATCGACAACTGTGACGCTGCCGATCTGGGCCGCCTCGCCCATCTCCAGCGCTACCCGGCGGATCGCATCGGCATCAAGACCGGTGATGTCCGCTGCCCAGTCCGGGGTGTACTGCGCCACGTGGTTCTTGAAGAGCTCGAAGGCCGTCTTGAGGACGGCGCCGTCGACGGTATACTGGCCTTCCAGGGCCGGGTCCACGCCCTCGGCGTCGTACGCCTTCGGGCCACTGGAGACGGCATCCCAGACCTGCCCCACGTCTATCTCCTGCTCCTCTTCGCCCTCCTCCCCTTCGACGGTCACTGTCCTCTTCTCGGTAAGGAAGTGGCCGTCCTCCTTCACAAGGAAGGGGGCGTTGCTGAACTTCTTCAGGTAATCTTCATCGACGAACCCCTCCTCCACCAGCACGTTGGCGACGGCGAGGAAGAAGGCCAGGTCCGTTCCCGGCCGGATGGGCAGCCACTCGTCGGCGAAAGGGCCGGCCGAGCGGCGGGAAGGGTCCAGGTGAACCATCTTCAGGCCGTTCTCCCGGGCCTCGAGGAGCTGCCGGTGCCAGGTGATCTGGCAGAGCTTGTTGCCGCCGCCATTCATCGGGTCCCAGCCGAAGGAGAGGAGGTACTTGGTGTGGCGGAAGTCGGGGTGGAGAACGCCGTGCAGCCCAATCGTGTACTCCAGCGCGCGGTAGCCCGCGTCCGAGCAGAATGCTCCGTGGTGGAGCTTGGTGGCGCCTGAGGCGTGGACGAAGGCGTTGTCGTAAAAGTTCTTGGCCTTGCTGCGACCCTTTTGCCAGATCAGCAGGCGGGGGTCTTTGGCCGTGACCTCCTTGATCTTATCGCCCACCAGCGTCAGCGCCTCATCCCAGGAGGCCTGGCGCCACTCGCCTGACACCCCCTTCTCGTTTGTGCGGATGAGGGGAGCCTTGACGCGGTTAGGGTCGTAGATGGCCTGTATCTGGCCCACCCCCTTGGGGCAGAGGGTGCCGACGTTCAGGGGATGGGCCGGGTTCCCTTCCAGCTTCACCACCCGCCCGTTGATGCGGCGGGCGAGGATGCCGCAGTCCTGCTTACCTATCCAGCAGGTAGTTGGGATCCACTCCTCGGTGAGCTCCATCGCAGGGGACGCCCCGGGCGTGGAAGATTCAGCACCCGAAGTCAGCCAGTCCGGTACGTAGCGGCTGACAAACAAACCGGCCCCAACCGCAGCGCCCCCTTTGAGGACGGTCCTTCTCTTGACCTTCATCGTCTGGCCTCCTAACGGAGCACTCCCTCGGCGAATTCCCGGCTGCGCCGGGGGCGTCCGGCCACTTTGTGCATTTCCCCACAATCGGGCATCACTGTTCCAATGGTGCTGTTTCCCCCATAACGGTGGCAATAGGCCTATGGTCTCTCCCGGATGTGCTTAATGGCATGTATCGCTGCGGGGCGATGCCCCACTTAAATCTGCGTGTGCTAGGTGGGCGCGGTAGCAGTCGCTGCGTGCCGAATTCCGGCTCGACACCGTCCGTTCGGCACTAATGGTGCCGACCACGGCGGCGTAGTGTGAGGATAGAGCGGGATGGGCGGAGATCTCTGCGATTTCGATTCTTTCGGTGATCGCGAGGAGGCAAGCGATGCAAAAGCAGTATCCCGAGTATCACGCACACCTCCAGCAACTCATCGGGCAGCTGGGCAAACAGATACCGGGCACCATGTCCGCGTTCGCCGAGATGCATCGGGAAGCAGTGGCGGAGGGAGTCCTCAGTGCCAGGGTCAAGGAGCTCATGGCTCTCGCGATCTCCATCGCCGTTCGTTGCGACGGGTGCATCTCCTACCACGTTCATGATGCGCTCCGAGCCGCTGCCACGAGGGAGGAGATACAGGAGGCCGTGGGCGTGGCGGTTCTTATGGGCGGCGGTCCGGCTGTCGTTTATGGGGCCGAGGCACTTGAGGCCGTTGACCAGTTCGAAGCGCAGGCGGCCTCTGCGGGAGGGAGGTAAGAGGTGAGCGAGCATGAGGAACACGGAAGGCGCGACTGCGGCTTTGGCCCAGCTGTGCCCCGGCGGCGTCTCTTCATGCTGATGCCCTTGCTGATGGCGTCCCCGCTCGTGATGGCGTTTCTCCTTTGGCGGAAGGTGGACCGGGTGGAGCGCGCCATCGCGGCGCTGAAGTCCACACGGCAGGCGGAGTGAGGCACGAAGAAGGACGCGATGGCGGACCCAAAGTTCACGAGGCCCTGGCACGGGGTGCCGCGCGAGGAGATAGAATGGCACCCCACCGTGAATGAAGACCTCTGCATCGGTTGCGGTCTGTGCGTCACCACCTGCGGTAGGGGCGTGTTCGACTACGACTACGAGCGCGAAATGCCGGTAGTGGCCGAGCCTTTGCATTGCATGGTTGGCTGCGTGACCTGTGCCAACATATGTCCGGAGGGAGCCATCGGCTTCCCGCCCCTGCAGCAGCTCCACAAGCTGATCAAGGCGAGGAAGGTGCTCGTGCGGGCGAAGAAGGAGGAGCTGCCGGCCAGGAGACAGGACCTAGCGGAGGCCGGCGCAAGCGGAAAGAGATGAGGCGATGAACCAGGAGAAGGAAGGCGAGGAAGCAGGGCGGGCGTGGCAGCGGTCCCATCCCGCGGAGGCGCCCATGGTGGCAGACGTCTTGGCAGGTACCTTCGCCTTCAAGAAGTGCCACGAGAACAGACCGGACAATCTCCTCTGCTCCAACTGCTTCCGGGAACTCCTCCGCTATGTCGGGCAGGTGGACAAGTCCCTGGCGGAAGAGATGAGATCGAAGGGATATGGCTGGACCGCCGCCTGGGTCCGAGCGATACGACGGTTCACCCCGGAGCTGTAGGGCAACCATCCACGCCTGTCGACAGAGCCGGCGCGCGCGATGGCAGGCGCTAGGCGGGAGTCAGAGATAGAGCCTTCAGTTCCTCATAGCAGTCGGCGCAGAGCAGAGGTAGCAAGACCGGGTGCGCCTTCTCGATTTCGGCGTTGCCGTTACCCGGAAGAGGGACGTCGGCCTTCACCGCGTGCTTCACGCAGACGGCCTCGCCGCACTGCTGGCACACGCCGACCGCCTCTGCGATCTGGTAGTTGAACCGCCACCGCTCGTAGTCGATCTTCGCGCAGTGGTAGCACCTCATGGTACTCCTCCTTAGGCTTCTTCCTGTGTACTCCCTGGTAGTCTGTGTAACGGCCGAGCCATCTCTCCGGTCGGGAACAGCATCCTTCTGAACATCCCTCCCTTCCTATCCATCCGCCAACGCATACGCCATCGGCTTGGCATTGCCACCCGCGTCAAAGAAGCGCCTGCGCGCCCACAGCGATACGTACACGAGGGTGATAAGCACCGGCACCTCGATCAGCGGGCCGACGACGGCCGCCAAGGCTTGCCCGGAATCGATCCCAAAAATGCCGATGGCCACAGCAATAGCCAGCTCAAAGTTGTTACTCGCGGCGGTGAACGAAAGAGTCGCCGCCTGCGGGTAGCGGAAGCGCAGCCGCCACGACATGAGGAACGACACGCCGAACATGATGGGGAAGTAGAGGGCGAGTGGGACGGCGATACGCAGGACGTCCAGCGGCACGTCGAAGATGTACTCACCCTTTAAGGCAAACATCACGACGATGGTGAAGAGCAGGCCGATGATGGCCGTCGGGCCCAGGCGGGGCATGAGCACGCCCTCGTACCACTCCCGCCCTTTGCGCCGGATGCCCACGTATCGGGTTATTGCGCCGGCCGCCAGGGGGATGCCCAGGAAGATGAGGACGCTCCGCGCCACTTCCCAGAAGCCAACGCGCACCTCCTCGCCGCCGCCGAACCAGGAACTGGCCACGCTCAGGAAAAAGTACGCGTACAGCGAATAGAATAGCACCTGGAAGACGGAGTTGAGCGCCACGAGGACAGCACAGTACTCGTTGTCGCCCTCCGCCAGCATGTTCCAGATGAGCACCATGGCGATGCAGCGGGCCAAGCCCACAAGAATGATCCCTGTGCGGAACTCTGGCTGGTCGGGCAAGAGGAGCCAGGCGAGGGCGAACATTAGCACCGGCCCCACCAGCCAGTTCTGAACCAGCGACACGCCGAATATCTTCCAGACTCGTCTGACCTTGCCCAACTCCTCGTAGCGCACCTTGGCGAGGACCGGGTACATCATCCAGAGGAGGCCGATGGCGATGGGTAAGGATGTGGTGCCGATGCGGGCGGAGTCTATGGCGTCCGCCACGCCCGGAAAGAGCTTGCCCAGGCCGACGCCAAATGCCATGGTGAGGATGATCCACAGGGCAAGATAGCGATCCAGCAGGGAGAGCCGTTCGGCCACTGCTGGCTGCTGTGGTGTAGCGATTGCGTCCACTGGCGTCTCCTACTCTTAGGTCCGTAGCCGGGTCTCCGCTAACCTCGCTGCGCCGGAATCAGCAGCACGGGCACGGGCGCAAGACGAACCACATTGTGCGCCACGCTCCCCAGGAAGACCTCGGCGAAGAAGCCCCGGCCCTGGCTGCCCATCACAATTAGCGAAGTGGCGCCGTCAGAGGCTCGCTTGACGATCTCCCGCGCCGGGAAACCGCAGACAATCTCAGTCTCCACCTCTACCTGACTCAGCGCGCAGAGACGGTCCCTCATGCGATGAAGCCTGGCGAGATCCGTCGCGTCGGACTCTGGCGGGGGGCCGAGCTTGCCATGGTCCTGAACGTGCAGCAGCCGGACCCGCCTGGCGCCGCTCGCTGCCATCTTCTCCACATATGCGAGCGCCCGCTCGGCGATGTCAGAAAAGTCGGTCGGATGGAGAACGCCGGACAAGAGATCGCTGCAGGCTGCCTCGCACCGCGTGTGGCCCGCGGCATCCTCCAGGATCCTATGGCGCGCGATGAGAACGGGACGCGTAGCCCGATGAACCACTTCGTTTGCCACGCTGCCGAGGAGGATATCTCGTTGGAGGCTGGCCCCGTGCGACCCAACAAGGATGACTGACACGTCTTGTTCCGCGGCGCATTCCAGGATGACCCTTGGCGGACTCCCTATCCTCATCTCGGCGGTCACCTGAAAGCCCATTGCCTGGAGCCGCGCGCGCTGTTCTTCAAGTTTCGGCGCACGCGCCTTCCGCAGCGCATCCTCGGTGTCGTACATCTCCGGGTAATGCACGCGCACGAAGATCGCATGTAACAGCAGAATCTCGTGGGTGCCAAGTGATCGCAAGCCTGCTATGCAATCAATCATGGCATCAGATGCTGGTGAGAGATCGGTGGCGAAAAGTGCCTTCGCAAACATCATTCCCTCCCTGTGCGCCGCCACCGCGCAGCCTCTGCGGAAGTCATGGCAGACGACGTCACTTACCTTCAGTCGCTGCTGTCAGGAGTTGCTCAACGCGCGCCGCGATCTCGTCCCTGACGCGACGGAACACCTCCAGCCGCTCCTCTTCGCTGCCCTCGACCTGAGAGGGGTCCTCGAAGCTCCAGTGCAGCTGGCTGGTTGCCCCTGGAAACACTGGACAGCTCTCCCTCGCCTGATCGCAGACGGTGACAACAAGATCGAAGGCCTGGTCCAGAAACCGGTCCACTGGTTTCGAGGATTGGTCGCTGATATCGATGCCCACCTCGGCCATCGCTCGGACGGCCAGCGGGTGGAGCGAGCCCGGCTCCGTGCCGGCGCTGAACGCTTCGAAGTGCTCCCCAGCGTAGTGACGGAGAAGGCCCTCTGCCATCTGGCTCCGGGCCGAGTTGTGGGTGCAAACGAAGAGTACCCGCTTCATCGTCTCACTGCCTAAGGTCCACCGTGCGACCGAGGAAGGGCCAACACGTTTCCTATCGCCCGCCCCGAAGCGGTATCACCTCGCGATACGGCGTTTCCGGAGGATAGCCCAGCGAGCACACGCCGCCTTCACGAAGCCGAAGACGCCTGGCGAACCGTGCCCGGTCCTCGCTTCCAGCTTCGCTCTGGAGATGCGCCGACAGGTCTTCAAGCATGACGGCGGCCAGAGGAGGCAGGTCAGGGCGAATGCCGTAGTACGCCCAGGTGCCACGTTTGTGGGCCTCTACAAGACCCGCCTGTCGCAGCATCCCCAACTGCCGGGATACCTGATACTGGGGCATGCGCAGCGCGTCCACGAGTTCGCAGACGCACACCCCTTCTGGCTCATCACTCAGCAGGTTGATTATGCGGAGACGCTCTTCGTCGGCCAGCGCGCGGAGGAGGTCTACAGTCTGCTTCATCGAGGGGTTAATCCATATGCCGGATTCTGCATATACCCTACGTCAACCGCGGCGGCGCTGTCAACACTCCGTTCTCGGCAAGGGCCGCACCCAGAAGACCAAGGTAACTCTCCCAGCCCCCACAAGAGAGGCCATCCGACAATGGCTGGAGGCACGGGGCACGTACCTGGGGCCGCTCTTCATCAACGTTGACAGGGCGGGGAAGGGCTGCCGACTGACTGGCACGAGCCTCTACCGGATTGTCCGCCGCCTGGGCGAGCAGGTCGGGCTGAAAGTTCGCCCACACGGCCTCCGCCACACCGCCATCACCGAGGCTTGCAAGCTCGCTCAGGCTAAGGGGATGGGGCTCGAGGAGGTTCTCGACTTCTCCCGCCACCGCGACATTAAAGTGCTGATGGTCTACCGCGACCGCGAACGCAACGTGCAGGGCCAGTTGGCGACCCTGGTCGCCGCCGGTGTGGAGGGGGACTAAGGAGCGGAGTCCGGTAAGGAGGCGTGATCGTAACCTAACGGTAACATCAAGGACTCTGCCGCTCGTTGACAGGCGGTCACGGATCAGCGAAGGTAGGGACTGCGGGTCTCCGGAATTTGGGCGGGCCACCTAAAGAAGCCAGAGAGCACCGCCGTCCCAGCGCAGTCTAGTGGGCATGCGCCAGCACTGTCTGTCAGGCATTGCAGGACAGATGGGCAAGCACCAGTGAGTCCGCGGCTACGATGGCGCTGTGACCGCCCCCAGCCCAGGCCATCGCCTTTTACGCGTTGGGCTACTCCTACGGCAACAAACCGGACAGCGAGGCGTCACGCCTCTGAGGTCCGCGATCCAGACTACGCTGAACCCATAATCAGGCAGGTAGTCGTGCGCTCTACCCCGTATATGCGCTGAATACCCTCGGCGACCGCCCGGCAGGGCCTACCCGATTTTAGCAGCGACAAGCTCCCCACGCCCGATCGGCACGACGACCGCCGAGAGCCTTGGGTCCGACTCAGCGCGGCGGCGGAACTCCGCCAGTTCGTCCGCGTGCGAGGTCAGGTTATCGGCGACGAGCAGGCCGCCGGGCGGCAGCAGGGGTACGATTAGCTCCAGGAACGCCGTGTAGTCTTCCTTCTCCGCGTCGAGGAACACGAAGTCAACCGGCTCACGCCGCTCGCGCAGGTACGCGAACGCGTCGCCCTCCACGATCGTGGCGACGCCGTCCACGCCGGCCTCGCGCAGGCTGGCCGTCGCCCGGAGCACCTTCACCGGGTCGATCTCCAGCGTGACGACGGCGGCGCCCACGGCGCGCGCCGCCGTGGCCAGCCACACGGTGGAGTAGCCGCCGGACGTGCCGACTTCGACGATGGAGCGCGGCCGGGTCGCGAGGACGAGCGTGTGGAGGAAGCGGCCGACCTCCGGCGTGACCTGTCGTAGCCGCTCCGCGCGGGGCGCGCCCTGCTCGCGTTCGCGGGCGTCGTGGCGCTCCAGTTCGTCGAGGACGGTGCGGGCGCGGGCGTCGATCATCGGATTAGCAGTGGGGCTCGGGCGCGGCCGCGCCCGAGCCCCTTCGGTTTCCACCTGGAGGCGACGGTGGGAATCGAACCCACGATCGGGGTTTTGCAGTCCGATTCCAGGCGTCCTTCACCGTCCTCCAGCGTGCATCTTATATCTGGAAGAGCGGTGACTCAACCGCCATCGTCCTCCAATGTTTGCTGTCAGCCGTCGGTTTTGCTGTCAGTTCTGCTGTCAATTCCGAGGCGCTGGCGATGCGGGGCCTCTGGAAGTTGAGCTTGATGCGCTCAGGAACTGACCGGGCGATGACAAGAACTCCATCTGACAACCTCGCGAACAGAAGAAGAACGTCACACCATCCCACTCAGCCGAGACCGCCTTGTTACCCTCCACGGCCATGCCGCATACCGGGTCAACGGCCATTATCACGGCTTCCTTGAACTGCCCATCCTCCAGCCATAACACCCTGTCTGCGATGTCCCGGATTCGTTGATCGTGCGAAACGATGATCACGCTGCGGCCCCGGTTCTTCGCGATCTCGCGCAGGAGACGCATGGTCTCATGGCCGTGGCTGGAGTCCAGGTTGGCCGTTGGCTCGTCTGCGAGGATCAGGGCCGGATCATTCACGAGGGCGCGGGCGATCGCCACCCGCTGCTTCTCGCCGCCGGAAAGCTTCTCGGGCGAGAAGCGCAACCTGCGGCCAAGCCCCATATCGTCGAGCAACGCGGACGCCTTCTGGCGCGCTGCCTTGCGGCTGGATCCCGCCAGTTCGGCGGCGATCGAGACATTGTCCACGACGTTTAGAGCCGACAGGAGGTTGAAGTCCTGGAAGATGAACCCGAAGTGGCGCAGTCGGATGTCCGGAAGCCGGTTCTCAGATAGCGAACTCAACTCAAGACCGTCGAGCGCAATCGTTCCTTCAGTCGGTTTGAGCAGGGCCCCCAGCATCAGTAGCAGCGTGGTCTTGCCTGATCCTGACGGTCCCATGATGAGGACAACTTCGCCGGGAGCCACGTCAAGGGAGACGTCCCGCACCGCCACGACTTCGGCGTCGCCGCTGCCGAACCTCTTCGTCACGTGGTCGATATGCAATCCTTCGCCGCTCATGGTTACCCCCTGCGGATGATGGTCACTGGTTCGAGGCCCGCAAGCTGCCTGGCCGGCAGCAATGCTGCGACGCCGGCGATCAGCGCTGAGATGAGAGTTACTCGAAGCAGTGAGGCCATGCTCATAGACAACACGATAAGCTCGTTAAAGCGAGGGATGAGCACCGACAGCAGGAGCGTGAGGGTAACGCCGGTTACCAGGCCCACTCCGACTGTAAGCAACGCCTGGAACAACACGATGCGGTAGAGGCGGCTGTTGCGGACACCCATCGCCTTGAGCACACCGTATTCACGACGACGGCCGACTGTTGCGATGTAGATGGTGAGGGCAACGACAGCCAGGCCCGTGAGGTAGCCGGCGGTGTTCATGATGGTGATGATGTCGGCGCTCATGTCCCCGATCAGCTGTCGCTCTTGCGAAGCGAACTCCCCGCGCGTCTGCGCGGTGACCCCGCCAACGCTTTCAGCGATACGGGAGGACACAGCGGCCGGCGTTTCGCCCGGCTTGACCTTGACCAGCACGAAGCTGATCACGTCGCTCCCGCCGCGAACGCGCGCGAAATCCTCCATCGAGACGAATGAGACGGAACTGACGAGGCTTGACGTCCCGGACGTCATCCCGGCGATTCTCAGTTCCCGACCCAGTACCGTCACCTGATCGCCGACGTGCAGCCCCGCCTGGGAAGCGATGGCGTGATCGATGATGGTCTCGCCTGGCCCGGGCGCCGAGGCGCCATCGGTTATGCGCGACGGAGCGCCCAGCGGCGCGTCGGGTGGAACACCAAACACGTACACGATGTAGTCCTTGCCGTTCGCCTCGATCATGCCTTCGGTGTAGAGAATTGGGACCGCCTGTTCAACACCCGGCACTGCCCTGACGTCCTCCACGACCGAGGCAGGCAGGGCAGACTCAGACATGTGCATCGTGCGCACGCCTTCCTGTGAGACCCACACATCAGCGCCCGCCCGGTCGATGTATACCGTGAGCCGGCCTTCGGCGCCGTCGAATACCGCGCGGAAGAAGAGGACCAGCGTCAACGCCAGTCCGACGCCCCCGACCGAAATCAGGAGACGCGTCTTGTTCTGGACCAGGTTGCTCACGGCCAGCCGGAACATGTTACCTCCGGAAGACCTCAGCCGGTGCCAGGGCGGCGACGGCCCGCGCCGGGACAAGTGCGCCTGCGAGCGCCATGACAAAGCCCGCTGCGAGCGTAACGAGGATTGCTGGCGGCTCTATGGCGACCAGGAATTGAGGCTTGGCGGTCATTACCAGCCAGCCCATGGCGAACGCGAAGCCGACCCCGAGCAGGACGCCCAGGCTCGCGGCCACGACCGCCTGATAAATCACGACCCGGTAAAGCGCGCTGTTGCGAGCACCAATCGCCTTAAGGATGCCGTACTCCCCGCGCCGCTCGATGGTCGCGGCGTAGATTACCAGTCCGACCACGAGCGCTCCAACGACGAACGCGGCGGCAACCATGAGGAAGATCACCTGGTCGAAGATGCCGGCCACGATCTGCTTATCGTTGGCGATCACCTGGCTCTTGAGCAGGACGTTCGTGCCGGGGATGCTCTGCAGACTCGCGACCAGTTCAGCGGGCTTCGTTCCCGGTTCCGGCGTTACGAGCACGAAACTGGCTGCACCCGGCGCCAGAGCGAACGATTCGACGAAGGCCTTGGAAGCGAATACGAAGCTTCCCGAAAATGAGCTAGTCTCGTTGGAGAGGCCGACCACCTTTAGCTGGTGTCCTCCGATCTCGAACGAGTCACCAACGCTGAATCCATGTTTGCTGGCAAGCACGCGGTCGAGCACAACCTCGTCATCTCCCACCGGTTCGCGGCCCTGCCTTAGATTCCAGGGACCGCCGCCAAGGGCGGTATCGTATCCCACAAGCCTGATGACCTGCTTCTTGCCGTGCAGCTCCGGGATAGCCATCGTCAGCATGATCGGCGTGGTCCGCGCGACGCCGCGCGCAGAGGCGACGGCACTGACTGTGTCGCGCGGTAGGAACTGGCCGGAGCCGGCGCTCGTGCTCTTAACGCCCTCCGGCATGACGGCCACCGACCCAGGCGCGTTATCGAGATAGACTGCGGCGCTCCGGAAGACGCCCGCGCGCAGGCCCAGGAGAAAGAGAATGAGCATCACCGCCAGGGCGATCCCGGTGACGCTCAAGGCGAACCGGAGCTTATCTTGTAGTAGGTTCTGCAGCGCCAGCTTCATTGTTCTTCTACCCATACCCCCTGGGTAGGGGTTCACAACAACAGAATATGCCTCACTCCACGTGTCGCGTCAAGTGACGTAGATCACACTTTCGCACATTGCTACCGCGTTATCCGGCTTCCCTCTTCTGCAGCCATTCCGAGACTAATCCGAAGAGCTCGTCCACATCCGTGTACATCATTCCGGTGTCCGAGGCGCCCCAGTCGCGCCGCCAGATGATCTGCCCAGCCTTGTTCACGAGAGCAAACGTGTGGCCGGGCTTCACCCCCGGATGCATGCTAGCTCCGAGGACATCGTAGGTCGTGGACACACTTAAGTCCTCGTCCGCCGCCACGGTGGACGTCAGACCGTAGTACTGCGCCTCGGCGGCCACCTGCTCCAGCGGATCAACCATGATGCTCAGCAACTCAATATCCAGGTCCTGAAACCGGCCCCAGTTCTCTTCCAGAT
>Ga0214473_10004975_pt1 | contig 15951 bp, 17 predicted proteins | sample RVTome_7_FD_203509 | JGI IMG/M metagenome (GOLD analysis project Ga0214473, IMG submission 203509) | Soil microbial communities from uranium-contaminated site in the Upper Colorado River Basin, Wyoming, United States - RVT98D197 | ecosystem: Environmental > Terrestrial > Soil > Contaminated >... | reverse complement strand
CTCGCGGCCGAGCACGCAAGAGACGCGGCTCGCCACCGTCAGCGAGTTCCTCCGGCGCGCGCGACGGGCGCTTGACGGCACGGGGGCGGCCCTCGCCGTCGACGTCTTCGGCTATACCGCCTTCAACACGGACGACACCGCGATCGGCCAGCGGATCGAGGAGCTGACCCCGCTCGTCGACTACCTCTGCCCGATGGCTTATCCCTCGAGCTACCACGCCGGCATTCCGGGCTATCCGAACCCCGTGGCGCATCCCTACGAGGTCGTCTCGGAAACCGTCCAGCGTCTCCGCCAGCGCGTCGGCGCCGCGCCCGTGCGGATCCGGCCGTGGCTCCAGGACTTCCGCGACTATGCCTTCGACCGGCGCCCGTTCGGGCCCGCGGAAGTCCGCGCCGAGATCTCGGCGGCCGAGGACACCGGGGCCGCCGGCTGGATGCTCTGGAATCCGCGCAACCAGTACACGGCGGCCGCGCTCCGGCCCAAGCCCCGGCCGGCATCCGGATGAGCATGCGCCCCCGCGGCGGCATGCTCGACAACGCGCGCAGTCAGCGGCCGGAGGACGAGCAACGCAATTGATGTCGCGCCCGTCACTACGTTCGGCGGCGTTCGCAACCGTCAAGCCCAGATGTGCATTGCCACACCTTCCAAGTCTTCAGTCTTGTTCCGCGGCCACCCGTGCAACTGTAGCGCCTTGACGCTCTAGCGTCATAACGTTATGGTTCCGGCATGAGCACGGCAAGAAGGGCAACCGTCTATTTGGATGCAGACCTGCATCGAGCACTCCGTGTCAAGGCTGCAGAAACCGACAAGAGCATTTCGGACCTCGTTAACGCGGCCGTCCGTCTGCACCTGGCAGAGGACGCCGAGGATCTTGCCGCGTATCGGACCCGGGCCAAAGAACCCAACCTCGATCTTGAGAAGGTACTGAGAGACCTGCGGCGTCGTGGCAAGCTATAGGCTGCTGATCAAGCCATCGGCGGCCAAGGAGCTCGAAGGGCTTCCCATGAAGGACCGGAGGCGCGTCGTGGCGAGGATGCAGGGGCTGTCCGATCAGCCGCGGCCACCTGGCTGCGAGAAGCCTACGGGCCACGATCTGTTTCGGGTCCGGCAAGGCAAGTACCGCATCCTGTACGAGGTTCAGGACCATGACCTCACTGTTACCGTCTTCAAGATCGGTCATCGCCGCGACGTCTACCGCTGACCCTGTCTGCCGAACGCCCGCGTCAACCGCGCCGGAGCGGTTGGCGAGGAAGCCGGAGTGCCGGATGCGGACGAAGCGCTCGGGGACGATGTGGAGGAGGAAGCGGCGGATGAACTCCTCGGCGGGCAGGGGCCCGCAGGCGGCGCGGGTCGTGATCGAGCGGGGAAGCGCGCAGGAAACTGCGTCCGAAGAGCCGGCCAGGCTAATCGGGCACCAGGTCGAGCTGCTGCAGCCAGGGGGTCGCCTCGCCGTCGCTCGGGGCGCGATAGTCCCCGCGCGGCGACAGCGAGCCGCCCGAGCCGACCTTGGGCGCATTGGGGATGGCGCTGCGCTTGAACTGGCTCCGGCGGAAGAACCGGTCGAGGAAGATGCGAAGATTCGCCTTGATCTGGGCCAGATCGTATTGGCGGCGCTCGCCCGGCGGGATGTCCGGCCACCGCCCCTGCTCGCGGTCGTGCCAGGCGCAGTAGGCGAGGAAGGCGACCTTGGGCGGCGGGTAGCCGAAGCGAAGCGTGTAGTAGAGGTTGAAGTCCTGCAGCTCATAGGGGCCGATCGCCGCTTCCGTCTCCTGGGTGGGACCGGCGCCGGGCTCGTCGCCCGGAACCAGCTCGGGGCTGATCTCCGTCGCGAGGATGCGGAGGAGGATGTCGCTCGCCTCGGCGCCGAGCGGCCCGCTCCTAGTGACCCAGCGGATCACGTGCTGGATGAGCGTCTTGGGCACGCTGGCGTTCACGCTGTAGTGCGACATGTGGTCGCCGACGCCGTAGGTGCACCAGCCGAGCGCCAGCTCGCTGAGGTCGCCCGTCCCCACGACCAGCGCCCCGTGGAGATTCGCGAGCCGAAAGAGGTGGCTCGTCCGCTCCCCCGCCTGGACGTTCTCGAACGTCACGTCGTACACCTTCTCGCCCCGGCCGAACGGATGGCCGATGTCCTTCAGCATCTGAAGGCAGCTCGGCCGGATGTCGATCTCGCGGGCCTCGCACCCGATGGCCGCCATGAGCCGGCGCGCCTGATCGAGCGTGGCGGCGCTGGTGGCGAAGCCCGGCATGGTGTACGCGAGGATGTGCCGGCGCGGGTGGCCGAGAAGGTCCATGGCCTGGGCGCACACGAGCAGGGCCTGAGTCGAGTCCAGACCGCCGGAGACGCCGATGACGACGCGGCGGATCCCGGCGAAGTCGAGGCGCTTGACGAGGCCCTGGGCCTGGATCTGATACACGTCGGCGCAGCGCTGGTCGCGCAGCGCGGCATCGGCGGGCACGTACGGAAAGCGCTCCGGCCGCCGTTCAAGCAGGAGCCGGCCGCGGCGCGGCAGCTCGAGGGCGAGCCGGATCGTGCGGAACTCCGAGAGCTCCGCGCGGTGGCGCGCCGCCGCCTGGCCGAAGCTCGTCTGCCTCATGCGGTCCTGGGCGAGGCGCTCCAGGTCGACCTCGGCGCAGACGAGCTGCGGCTCGCGGCTGAAGCGGCGGGACTCGGCGACCAGGTTGCCGTTCTCGTAGACGAGCGCGTGGCCGTCCCAGGCCAGATCCGTGGTCGACTCCCCGGGCCCCGCCCCCGAGTAGAGGTACGCGGCCAGGCAGCGCGCCGACTGACCGGCCACGAGCTGATGGCGGTAGTCGTCCTTGGCGACGGTGATGTTGGACGCCGAGAGGTTCAGCAGAACGGTGGCGCCGGCCAGCGCCGCATACGAGGACGGCGGCAGGGGCACCCACAGGTCCTCGCAGACCTCGACGTGGAACGTCGCCAGCGGCTGCGCCTCGAGCTGAAAGAGCAGGCGCGTCCCGAAGGGAACATCGCGCTGGGCCCCGAAATCGACCATGTCGCCGATCGCGTGGTCGGCGGGGCTGAACTGGCGCATCTCGTAGAACTCGCGGTAGTTCGGCAGATAGGTCTTGGGCACCACGCCGGCGATGCGTCCGCGCGAGAGCACGACCCCGCAATTGTAGAGGCGGTGGCCCATCGCCAGGGGGACGCCGACGACGGCGACGATGGGCCAGGCGCGAGAGGCCTCGACGACCTCGTCGAGCGCCGCCCGGCACGCCTCCAGCAGCGCCCCCTGCTGAAACAGGTCGTCGCACGAATAGGCCGACAGGCAGAGCTCGGGGAACAGGACCACCACCGCGTGCCGCGCGGCGGCCTGCTCCAGGAGGGCGATCACCTGCCGGGCATTGAAGGCGGGGTCGGCGACCCGGACACCCGGCACCGCCACGGCGGTCCGGATGAAGTCGTGGTTGTAGAGGTTGAAGAAGTCATCCCCCGCTCTCACGCGTGCGCCTCGCTCGGGATTCACTCCGCCGCGAGGAGCCCCTGCAGTGCCCGGAGCACGTCGATGTAGCTGACGATCCCCTCGACTTCCCGCGTGTCCGGCCGGATCACGGGAAGCGCTCCGATCTTGTTCTCGAGCAAGAGATCGACCACATCACTGAGCTCGGTCTCAAGCTCGACGAAGATGACGTCTGAGTTCATGACCTCGACGATCGGCGTCGCGAGCTCTCGCCTGAGCGCCTCGGCCCCTTCGACCGTGAGCAGGCGCCCGACATTGAGGTGGCCGAGGTCCCGGTCGCTCACCATGCCGATGAGGGCACCGTCTTGAACCACCGGGATATGTCGGATGTCCGCCTCGCGCATGAGATCCCACACCTCCGCGGTCGTCGCTTCGGGAGTCGCAGTTACGGGATTCACCGTCATCAAATCACGTGCGGTCACGGCATCCTCCTGTGTATGGCCCGGCTCGTTTGTCAGCCTCGCGCGCCCTGTTCGGCCCTGACTGAAATGCATCGGGAGTGCCAGGCGGAAATTGGTCGGGATTCATCGAGTTATCGGGCAACTGCCGTCACCTGGGTGGGGCGCCTCCGCACATCCCTGGGGCGAGGCCGCCCCAGGGGCAGATCGGGTGAGGGCCATACCCGAGATTTATCGAACCGTTGCGTCAGCCCGCCATGGCAGTGCTCTTGCAGTCTCCTGATTTCGGGGGCCACCGACAGGCGAGATGATCTGGCGAGAGATCGGGCGCGTGGTTCTGGCCGCGGTCGCGGCGGCGGTGCTGTGCGCCACCTGGATCGCCTTCCTCAACCACATCCTCGGAGGCAAGGAGCGCGAGGACCGGACTGGCGCGGGTCGCGAGGCCGTATGACCCCCGGTCCCGCCACGCTGCTCCTGGCCGGGCTCGTGGTGGCGGTGCTCCTCGCCTCGGGCGGACGATGGAAGGCGGCCGCCGGCGCCGTTTCCATGCTGCTCGCGGGCGCCATGCTCTACCGGCTCGTCAGAGAGCGGAGCCGGTACCTCGGCGCCGGCCTCGGGCTCCTCTGGCTCGGCCTCGGGCTTGCGGGGCTCGTGCTGTTCGTGTGGGGCTGGCGCTGACGAGGTCGGGAAGCGGTCACAGGATCCGCGGCATGAGGCTCAAGGAGGCCCGGGCATGAGAGCAGACGACTTCCTCGCACGCGTCCAGACATCGGCGGCCCTCGAAAGCCTCAGGGAGGCCGAGCGGTGGTCCACGGCGGTGCTCACCGCGCTCGGTCACCTTGCCCCGGACTCCGAGACGCGGCGGCACTTCGTCTCGCAGCTTCCGGGCCGCCTCAAGTCAGGCTTGCTTGCCGAAGCGCCGCGCTCCTTCGTGATGGATCGCGATGGCTTCTTGCAGCACCTCGGGAGCGCGCTCGGCACTCATGCCCCCGAGGCCGAAATAGCGCTGCGCGCCGTCTACGGCGTCTTGAAGGAGGCCCTGTCGGCGGGAGAGATCGCCGACTTCGAGGCCCATATCCCGAAGGACATCGCGGCCCTTCTCGAGCGCGCGGTCTGAGCAAGGACGGGTCCGCGGAGAGGGCCCCAGCTCCGCCCGGCGCCGCGAGGTCACGAATTCCTGAGACAGGACACCGCCAGCTTGCTAGAGGGGCCCTTTGTCCTCCGTCCCGGGGGAACGGCCGGTGATCAGGGCGATGCCCTTGAAGGCCGCCCCGACGATCGCCATCACCAGGATCACCAGGCTAGCGACCGCGAGCCACTGGACGGCCAGCAGCGCCAGCACCGCCAGGACGAGCCCCGTGGTGGCCAGAACCGCCGTGAGGGCGAGCACGGCGAGCCGAAGCAGGATCATCGTGGAGGCTCGGGGATCAATCCCGCGCGCATCAGGAGGCTGACGGCCTCGCGGGCCTCCCGCATTACCTTCTCGGCCTCTCCGTAGAGCACAGCGGCGCTCTTCTGGAGCCGCGCGAGCCCCTGCTCCTGGGCCTTCATCGCCGCCGCCACCGCGACGCGGGGAAAGAGCTCCCACTCGTCCATTCTCGGCAGGATAACGTCGTCCCGGAGAGACCGCTCTTCCGCGAAGCGGGCCAGCTCCCGGGCGACAGCCGCCGCCATCTCGTCGCTGATCGTCCGCGCGCGCACGTCGAGCGCGCCGCGGAAGAGGCCGGGGAAGACCAGCGAGTTGTTGAGCTGGTTGGGGAAGTCGCTCCGTCCCGTGGCCACGATCCGCGCGCCCGCCTCCAGGGCGTCCCAGGGCCAGATCTCCGGGATGGGATTGGCGCAGGCGAAGACGATGGCATCGCGCGCCATCGTCTTGACCCACTCCGGCTTGACGATCCCGGGGCCGGAGGCCGAGAAGGCGACGCACATATCGGCCCCGCGCAGCGCCTCGGCGATACCGCCGATCACGTTCTCCTCATTGCTCTCCACGCACACCCGCCACTTGTCGACGAACGTCTGCTGCCGCTCCTCGATGTCGTGGCGGCCCTTGTGAAGCGTGCCCTTGCTGTCGCAGGCCACGATCGCCCGCGGGTCGACGCCGCTGGCGGTGAGGAGCCGGTAGCCGGCGACATTGGCCGCCCCCATGCCCACCATCACCACCTTGACCCGCTCCATCCGCTTGCCCACGACCTTGAGGGCGTTGAGGAATCCGGCCAGGAGGCACGTCGCCGTCCCCTGCTGGTCGTCGTGCCAGATCGGAATGCCCATCTCGGCCCGGAGCGTGTCGAGAATGCGGAAGCACTTGGGCTGGGAGATGTCCTCGAGGTTGATACCGCCGAAGGCGGGCTCGAGGAGCTTCACCGCGCGGATCAGCTCGTCCGGGTCCTTCGTTCCGAGACAGATAGGCACTGCATCCACGCCCCCCAGGTACTTGAAGAGCAGCGCCTTGCCCTCCATGACCGGCAGGCCGGCCTCGGGCCCGATATCGCCCAGCCCTAGCACGCGGGTCCCGTCCGTCACGATGGCGATCACGTTGCCCTTGTTGGTATAGGCATAGACCAGCTCGGGATCGGCCTCGATGGCCCGGCAGGGAGCCGCCACGCCCGGGGAGTACCAGATGGCGAAGTCGTCGAAGCCGCGCACCGCGCACTTCGGCATCGTCTGCATCTTGCCTTTGTAGAAGGGATGCAGCCGCATGGCGTCCTCGCTCGGCTTCTTCGCCCGGGCGAGCAACTCGTCCTTGCTCAGTCGCTCAGCGCTCACTGGGTTCCCCTCCGGCCAGTTGGAGGCGGCTCCGACGGCCCCCCTCCGAGACCTCCCCCGAGGAACGGCATTGCGCCGGCGAAGCCGGCGAGGACGCGCGTTGCCCCAGTCGAAGCTTTGGCCTGGGGCGCCGCCACCCCAGCCCGGCAGTCCTGGAGCGCGGCGGGGGCGAGCGAAATCACGCGGTTTGCACTGCCGGGAGCTTGGCACCGCCGTTGCTCGGTCATACCGTGAATCTCATGAGGCAAGACCGAGGCCAGCCATGAGCACGCTTGCCGTGGGACTGCCGGCGCTGCTCTGGGAGCGGGCGCCGGATGGCAGTGTCGTCTGTCATCTCTGCGCGCACCGTTGCCGGATCCGGCCCGGTCTCCGGGGCATCTGCGGCGTCAGGGAGAACCGGGACGGGACCCTGGTGAGCCTGGTCACCGACCGCATCGTCAGCAGCGGCGTCGACCCCATCGAGAAGAAGCCGCTCTTCCACTTGCTGCCGGGGAGCCTCGCCTATTCGATCGCGACAGCGGGCTGCAACTTCCACTGCCTCTTCTGCCAGAACTGGGAGATCGCCCAGTGGCCCCGCGAACGTGGGGGCTCGCTGCCGGGGAAGCGGGCCACTCCCGGAGAGATCGTCGAGGCCGCCCGGAGGGCGCGCTGCGCCTCCATCGCCTACACCTACACCGAGCCCACCATCTTCTTCGAGCTGGCGCTCGAGACGAGCCGGCTGGCGGTCGAGGCCGGGCTCAAGAACGTCTTCGTGACCAACGGGTACATGACGCGGGAGGCGCTCGCCCTCGCGGCGCCCGTGCTCCACGGCGCCAACGTGGATCTCAAGAGCTTCTCCGACCGATACTACCGGAAGGTCTGCGGCGCCACGCTCGCTCCGGTGCTCGACACCATCCGCGGCATGCGGGACTTCGGCATCTGGGTCGAGGTCACGACGCTCCTCATCCCCGGGCGCAATGACTCTGACGCCGAGCTCACCTCCCTCGCCCGCTGGCTGGCCTCGGTGGACCGGGACATGCCGTGGCATGTCTCGGCCTTCCACCCCGTGTACAAGCTGATGGATGCGCCGCCCACTCCCGCCGCCACCCTGCACCGGGCGGCCCGGATCGGCCGCGATGCGAGCCTCCGCTACGTGTACACGGGCAATGTCCCCGGCGATCCGTGGGAGAGCACGAGCTGCCCCAGGTGCGAGCGATGCCTCGTGCGCCGCCAGGGCTTCCGGGTGCTCGAGAACTCCCTCGCAGACGGACGCTGCCCGACCTGCCACACGCCGATTGCCGGAGTCTGGAGCTAACTGAGTGCGCCGGCTTTGAGACAGGACCCTGGCTAGTCTAGGAGCCTGTCGGAGAGAAGTCATGCGATCTGGTCGCTGTTCGAGCGCCGGCTTCGCCGGCGCAATCTTGCTCCTCGGGGGAGGTCTCGGAGGGGGCCGTCGAGGCCCCCTCCGACTTTCCTAGCCCGGCGTTCGCTGCTTGGCGATCATCTCCTGCATCAGCCGCTTGGCCTTCAACAGCTCGGCGCGACGCCGCGCCGAGAGGCCGCGGCCCGCCCGGTTGATGAAGAAGAGCAGCATCCGCAATCCCGAGGCGATGCCCTTGGGGCTCACGCGCTTGGACGCGAGCGCCCGGGCGATCGTCCGGGCATCCTTGGTGAAGAGCCCCTCCTGCGGAAAGGTGGAGACCGTGGTCACGGTGTGGACCCAGAGGCGCTTGCCCTTGCGCTTGGCATCGCGGGCCCGTCGCGCCGCCGAGGTCATTTCGTGCCGGCGGCGCCCGCTCCGCGGACCAGGAGGACCGACACGGGCGCCGTGCGCGCCGCGCCCTCGGCCACGCTGCCCAGGAGCAGCCGGTCGAGCCCCCGGCGTCCATGGGTACCGACCACGATCAGATCGGCGCCCCACTGCCGCGCCTCTTCGATGATGGCGCCCGAGACACGCAGCCCATCGCTCTCGAGCAGCCGCGTTTCGGGCTCGAGCCCGGCCTGGCGCGCCTGCGCCACGGCCGCATTCAGGACATCCAGGCCGGCCTTCCGCCAGGTCTGCCGCAGCTCCTCCAGATCCCCGGCCACGTGCCCGTACATGACGTCGGGATACGCATAGGGCGAATCCACCACGTGGAGCAGCCGGAGCTTCGCCTGACGGTCTCTCGCGAGCCCGATCGCCTCGCCGAGCGCCGCGTTCGAGGTGCTGCTGCCGTCCACTGCCACGAGGATCTTCTTGTACATGGCTAGCCACCTCCGCGGGCCATGAGGTACTCCACGGCGCTCTCGAGGGTCGCCAGCTTGGGATAGTCGGACTCCGGGACCTCGATGCCGAGCGCCGCGTGAACGGCGACGATGAAGTTGAGCACGTCCATGGAATCGAGATCGAGCTGGTCGCGGAAGCCGACGTCGGGCTTGATCGCGGACAGGTCGGCCTCGGGGGCGATCTCGCCGAGCGCGCGGAGCACGACGGCGCGAACCTCGTCCCTGGTCATAGCCGGCCCGGCTCCTGGAGCAGGCGGTCCACGGCCGCCAGGAAGCGGCCGCCGCGGTGGCCGTCGCTCACCCGGTGGTCGGCGGCGAGGGTGGCGGTGATGACCGGGCGCGAGACGATCTGCCCCCCGACCGACCACGGGCGCTCGACCACCTTGCCGAAGCCCACGATGGCGACCTGTGGCGGGTAGATGATGGGGAACACGGTCTCCACGCCCTGCTCGCCGAGACTCGTGACGGTGATCGTCGGATCGGACAGCTCGGAGCTCCGGAGCCCTCCGGCCCGCGCGCGCCGGACCAGGTCGCGGAAGCTCCGCATGAGGTCGCCCAGGCCCTGGCGGTCGGCGTCGTGGAGCGCGGGCGCCACCAGTCCTCCGCTCCGGAGCGAGACGGCCACGCCCACGTGGATCGCCTGACCCGGCACCACCTCACCACCGCGCCAGACGGCGTTGAGCTCGGGCACCTCGCGGAGGGCCAGGGCCACCGCCTTGATCAGGAGGACACCGTACAGCAGCCGGTCCCCCACCGGGCGCTCGAGGTTCTCCCCGGTGAGCCAGGTCATCGCCGGGTGCAGGTCGATGGTGGTGGCGAGATAGTAGTGAGGGATCTCGCGCTTGGAGCGGGCCATCGCGGCGCCGATGGTCTGGCGGAGCCGGGCCTGCCTGTCGAGCGCGGTTCGAGGCGCGGCGGGAGCCGCCGCCGCGGCGCCGGCCGCCGCCTGCTCGATGTCCTCCCGCCTGATCGCCCCGCCGGGACCCGTGCCGCGGACGGTGGCCGGGTCGATCCCGAGCTCGGCGGCGAGCTTTCTCGCCAGCGGCGAGATCTTGAGCCTGCCGGGCGCCGCCTTCGCCTCGGACGGCGGCGCCAGGACGACCGGAGGAGCCACGGGCACCGGGATCGCCGCCGGCGCGGCAGGCGTCGGGGCCGCTCCCGGCTCCTCGCGGATGACCGCGAGCACCGTCCCGGTCGGGACGGTGGCGCCCGGTTCCACCAGGATCGTCTCGATCACGCCGCTCGCGAAGATCTCGACGTCGATCAGCCCCTTGTCGGTCTCGACGAGGGCGACGATCTCGCCGCGCTTGACCGCATCGCCCGGCTTCTTGCGCCACTCGACGATGGTCCCGGCGCTCATGTCCGCCGTGAGGATCGGCATCAGGAACTCAGCCATGGGCGCGGAGCATCTCTGTCACGGTCTCTCTGATGGTGGCGGCCTGGGGCAGCGCCGCATCCTCCATGTGCTTGGCGTAGGGCATGGGCACCTCGGTGCTGCAGACGCGGGCCACCGGCGCGTCGAGGCTGTAGAAGCCGCCCTCCATGATCTGGGCGCTCACCTCGGCGGCGAGGCTCACCATGCGCCACCCCTCGTCCACGATCACCGCCCGGTGGGTCTTGGCCACCGAGGCCAGGACCGTGGCGATGTCGAGCGGCCGGAGCGACCGGAGATCGATCACCTCCGCCTCGATCCCGTCGACGGCGAGCTGATCGGCGGCCTGCAGGGTCTTGCCGAGGGAGCCGCCATAGGTGATCAGCGTGACGGCATCGCCGGAGCGGCGCACCAGCGCCTCGCCGATCCTGGCCGGCCCCGCCTCCTCGTCCACCTCGCCCTCCATCGGATAGAGCGTGGCGTGCTCGAAGACGAAGACCGGGTCGGGATCGCCGAGGGCGGCCAGGAGGAGGCCCCGCGCGTCCGCGGGGACGGCGGGCGTCACGATCTTGATGCCGGGGATATGCGCGAACCAGCCCTCGAGGCTATGGGAGTGCTGCGCGGCGAGCTGGCGCCCTCCACCCGTCGCCATCCGCACGACGAGGGGCACGCTGAGCTGGCCGCCCGACATGTGCCGGAGCGTGGCGGCGTTGTTGACGATCTGATCGAGCGCCAGCAAGCTGAAGTTGACCGTCATGATCTCGACGATGGGCCGCATGCCCCCGATCGCCGCGCCGATGCCGGCGCCGAGGAAGGTGGACTCGGACAGCGGCGTGTCCCGGACGCGCTCGGGCCCGAACTCCTCGAGGAGCCCGTACGTCACCTTGAAGGAGCCGCCGTAGCGGCCCACGTCCTCGCCCATGACGAAGACGCGCGGATCGCTCCGGAGCGCCTGGCGGAGCGCCGAGCGGAGCGCGTCGCGATAGGTCATCTTGGTCATGGCTCGGCCGGCGTGTAGACGTCCTTGGTGAGATCCTCGACGGGCTCCCAGGGTCCCGCCTCCGCGAACCGGACGGCGTCCTCCACCTCGGCCGCCACCGACGTCTCGATGGCCACGACGTCGGGGGCGCCGAGGAGTCCCCGCTCGCCGAGCTTCGCCACGAACGCCGCGATGGGATCACACGCCTTCCACTCCTCGACTTCCCGCTTCTCCCGGTACAGCTCGGGGTCGGCCATCGAGTGGGCCCGGAACCGATAGGTGCGAAGCTCGAGGAGAAAGGGCCCGCCGCCCCGCCTGACGGCGTCCGCCGCCGCCTGCGCCGACGCCTCCACCGCGAGCACGTCCATGCCGTCCACCGCGTCGGCGGGCAGATCGTAGGCTTCGGCCTTCCGGCGGATGTCGATCTGGGATTGGTGCCGCGTGAGGGCCGTGCCCATGGCATACAGGTTGTTCTCGCAGAGGAAGAGCACGGGGAGCTTCCAGAGCGCGGCCAGGTTCAGCGATTCGTGGAACTCGCCCTCGTCCACGGCGCCGTCGCCGAAGAAGCACGCCGTCACGCCGGCGCGCGCCTGGAGCTTGTCGGCGAGGGCGAGGCCCACGGCGATGGGAAGCCCGCCGCCCACGATGGCATGTCCCCCGTAGAACCGCCGGGACACGTCGAAGAAGTGCATGGAGCCCCCGCGGCCGCGGCTGCAGCCATTGGCCTTGCCGTACATCTCGGCCATCAGCGAGCCCGCGGGAAGGCCGCGCGCCAGCGCCTGACCGTGCTCGCGGTAGGTGGCGACGATACTGTCGTCGGAGGTCAGCGCCTGCATGGCGCCGACAGCGACCGCCTCCTCTCCGATGTAGAGATGGAGGAAGCCCCGGATCTTCCCGACGGTGTAGAGCTCCGCCGCCTTCTCCTCGAAGCGGCGGATGAGGATCATCTGGCGCAAGAGCGCGAGCGCATGATCGCGGTCGAGCCCCGGCACCGCCCGCTCGGCCGTCATGGCCCGCCGCTCCCCTTCGCGGGCTCGATGGCGACCGCGCAGACCTTGTACTCGGGGATCTTCGCGACGGGGTCGAGGGCCGCGTGGGTCAGCACGTTCGCGGCAGCCTCGGCGAAGTGAAAGGGCATGAACACGACCCCGGGGAAAATCGTCCCCGTCACCTGGGCCACCGCCGTGACGCTCCCCCGGCGCGACCGGACACTGATCCGCTCGCCGTCTCCGATGGCCCAGCGATCGGCATCGGCGGGGTGTATCTCGACGAAGGCTTCGGGGACGAGCCAGTTGAGGCCGGGCACCCGCCGCGTCATCGTCCCCGCGTGGTAGTGCTCGAGGACGCGCCCCGTGGTCAGCACCAGCGGGAACTCCGCGTCGGGCGACTCCGCCGGCGGCTGCTGGCTCACCGGCGTGAAGCGGGCGCGCCCCCGCGCGAAGTGGCCGACGTGCAGGATGGGCGTGCCCGGGTGGTCCGCGCTCGGGCACGGCCATACGAGCCCCCGATGCCCAAGCCCCGCGTGGCTCACGCCCGCATAGCTCGGCACGAGGGCCGCGATCTCGTCCATCACCTCCGCGGCAGACGCGTACTCCCATACCGAGTACCGGCAGTCAGCCTGGCTCGCGGGGCTCATCTGCCTCACCCGCTTGCCGATCTCGGTGATGATCCACCAGTCCGGCCGGGCATCACCCGGCGCCGGAACGGCGGGCTCGAAGAGCTGGATGCGCCGCTCGGTGTTCGTGAAGGTCCCGGCCTTCTCGGCGGAGGCGGCGGCCGGCAGCACCACGTGGGCGAAGCGCGCCGTCTCGCTCGGGAAGATCTCCTGCACCACGAGGAACTCGCAGGCGGCGAGGCAGCGGCGGACATGGGTGAGATCGGGATCGGTCATGGCCGCGTTCTCGCCGAGGATGAAGAGCCCGCGGATGCCACCGCCCAGTGCCGCGTCGAGCTGCTCGGTCACGGTGAGCCCCGGTCGCTCGGGCGGCGGGACCCCCCAGGCCAGGCCGAAGCGCCGGCGCGCGGCGAGGTCCGCCACCGGCGCATAGCCCGGGAGCGTGTCGGGCAACGCGCCCATGTCTGAGGCGCCCTGGACATTGTTCTGTCCGCGCAGCGGGTTCACCCCACCCCCCGCCACGCCGATATTCCCGAGGAGGAGCTGGAGGTTGGTGCACGCGAAAGCGTTGGCGGTGCCCGAGGTGTGCTGGGTGATACCCATGGCGAAGAGGAGCGCCCCCGGGCGGTGCTCCCGGAGAAGCCCGGCCGCGCGCCGGATGTCGGCTGCCGGCACCCCCGTGACCTCGGCGGCGCACTCCGGTGTCCAGCTCCGGACGCTCTCGGCGAAGGCGTCGAAGTCCTCGGTGCGCGTCTGGATGAACGCCCGATCCACCCAGCCGTTGGCGATCAGCTCATGGGCCAGGCCGTTCAGCAGCGCGATGTCCGTCCCCGGGCGAAGCTGGAGATGGAGCGCGGCCGCCTCGACGATCGGGATGCGGCGCGGATCGGCGACGATGATGGGAAGCCGCCGCTGCTTCACCGCCCGCCGCAGGCGCATGCCGAGCACGGGGTGCTGCTCGGTCGTGTTGGAGCCGATGATGAAGACGATGCGCGCCTGCTTCACGATGTCGTCCATCGAGTTGGTCATCGCGCCCGAGCCTAGCGCCTCGCCGAGCGCCACGACCGTCGGCGCATGGCAGAGCCTGGCGCAGTGGTCCACGTTGTTCGTGCCGATGCCCTGGCGCGCCAGCTTCTGGAAGAGGTAATTCTCCTCGTTGCTGCACTTGGCCGAGGCCAGGAAGCCGAGCGCGCCGGCGCCATGGCGATCGCGGATCTCGACCAGCTTGCGCGCGACCAAGTCCAGGGCCGTGTCCCAGTCCGTCTCCGCCAGCTCCGATCCCTCGCCCCCCAGCAGCGAGCGGCGCACGAGCGGCCGGGTGAGCCGCTCCGGATGCTGGACGTAGTCCCAGCCGAAGCGCCCCTTGACGCAGAGGAGCCCGTGATTGGCGGGCGCGTGCCAGTCCGGACTGGTCGAGACGATCCGGCCGTCGGCGACGTGCACGTTCAGCCGGCAGCCGACGCCGCAGTAGCTGCAGAGCGTGCTGGCCGTGCGCGCCGCCTCGCCCGGCGGCCGCGCCGTCTTGACGGTCAGCGCATCGGTCGGACAGACCGCCTCGCACATCCCGCAGAACTCGCAGGAGCTGTCCTGCATGGAGCCGTCCTGGCCGAAGCCGATATGGGCCTCCTCGCCCCGGCCGAAGACCCCGATCGCCCCGACGCCGTTCAGCAGGTCACAGGCGCGCACGCAGCGCCAGCAGTGAATGCAGGCGTTCCGGTCCACCCGGATGAAGGGGTTCGAATCGTCCACGGCAAGGGCGGGCGCAGCTCGCAGGGCCGGAGCCGAGACGCCGTAGCGGGAGGCCAGCGAGAGCAGCTCGTTGTCCGCCCGGCCCACGCCCGGCGCGTAGCGGGCCAGCATGAGACGGAGCAGACTCTCCCGGAGCGCGCGGGAGTTGGCGGTGTCGGTCCGCACGACGAGGCCATCGGCGGCGGGAAGCGTGCAGGCCGGATGGAGCCCGCGACGGCCCTCGACCTCGACCAGGCATATCCGGCACGAGCCGTCCGCCGGCAGCGCCGGGTGATGGCAGAGCGCCGGGATGAAGACACCGGCCTCGCGGGCGGCCTCCAGGAGGGAGGCGCCCGGGGCCGCGGGTACCGTCTTGCCGTCGATGATCATCGCTCGCCGTCCGAGCCGCCCTCGAGCATCGAGAGATCGCCCTCCGGGAGCCCCAGCTCCCGCGCCTTGAGCAGCCGCCGCATGATCTTCCCGCTCCGCGTCTTCGGCAGCGCGGGCTGGAACTCGATCTCCTTGGGCGCGACCACCGCGCCGAGCCGTGTGCGCGCGAAGGCGAGCAGCTCGCGCCTGAGCTCCGGCGTCGGCTCGTAGCCGTCCTTGAGCGCCACGAAGGCCTTGACCACCTCCATCGCCACGGGGTCCGGCTTGCCGATGACGCCCGCCTCCGCGACGGCCTTGTGCTCCATCAGGACGCTCTCCACCTCGAAGGGCCCGATCAGGTGGCCGGAGGTCTTGATCACGTCGTCGGCGCGCCCCACGAACCACAAGTAGCCGTCGGGATCTCGCCGGGCGAGGTCGCCGGTCAGGTACCAGCCGCCGGCAAAGCACTTCTTGTAGCGCGCCGGCTCTCCCAGGTAGTCGCGGAACATGGAGGGCCAGCCCGGGCGCAGCGCCAGCTCGCCCTGGACGTCCGGCTCCTCGATCACCTCGACGCCGTCGTCCCCGATCCTTCTGACGATGGCGGCCTCCACGCCGGGCAGCGGCCGGCCCATGGAGCCGGGGCGGATGTCCATGCTGGCGAAGTTGGCGATCATGATGCCGCCCGTCTCGGTCTGCCACCAGTTGTCGTGGAACGGATGCCCGAAGGCCTCCTGGCCCCACACCACCGCTTCGGGGTTCAGGGGCTCGCCGACGCTCGCCAGAAAGCGGAGCGAGGGCATGTCGTACTTCCTGGCGAGGGCCACGCCGGCCTTCATCATCATGCGGATGGCGGTGGGCGCGGTGTACCACACGCTCACCCGCTGGTCCTGGACGACGCCGTACCAGCGCTCGGCGTCGAAGTCCCCCTCGTCGATGATGCTGGTGACCCCGCTGGTCAGGGGCGCGATGATGCCGTAGGAGGTTCCCGTCACCCAGCCCGG
>Ga0214473_10004974_pt1 | contig 15955 bp, 15 predicted proteins | sample RVTome_7_FD_203509 | JGI IMG/M metagenome (GOLD analysis project Ga0214473, IMG submission 203509) | Soil microbial communities from uranium-contaminated site in the Upper Colorado River Basin, Wyoming, United States - RVT98D197 | ecosystem: Environmental > Terrestrial > Soil > Contaminated >... | reverse complement strand
TTCCTGTTGCAGGATCGGAAACGATTACCTTGAATTTAGCCATTTAATGGTTAACTCTCCAGCGCAGTAAGAAATTAAGCATCTCTCTATTAAGGATTTATCCATGAGAGATTTAATTTATTAGAGAGCATTTTTTAGCCCACCAAATCGCTTAGGCTTTCGATAGAAATGCATCTGTGTTCCGTTTACCGTTATTTCGTCGTATTTTGCCCAGCCCGCTTTGCCTAGCTGCCTTATCTCTTCAGGGGTGGTGGCAACTGTTTCCTCGAAGTCTTCTTCTTTGAATTCTATCGTGTGGATGTATTTCATTGTGTTCTGGATGCTCTTGTGCTTAAGCATCCTCTCGATCACTAGAACGTTACCGTTGGTAATGTGAGCCAGCATTGAACCGCCCCAGTGCCGATAGGACTTGAAGCAGATGAATAGCAGTACAGGGTTTTGGAATTTTGCGGCTACTCTTTTTCTAAGTTTCTTCAATTTCGCCAACCGCCTTTCCGGAAGGATTCAAATCCCACCCCCCGCACTAACGAGGAACGCTCGAAGTTAGCAATTTAGTAAAAGTCGGAATTTGGATTCTGCAAAGAGGAAATCGAGAATCTATCATTGAACAGTTTGTTTTCGTCTGTTTTTTCAGAATGCTCCGTGGCTAAGCGTGCCTGGAACGCGATTGGTATTTATGGGTTGCCGTTGTAGCTCTTGGATTAGCTTTGGTGTCTCAAGTGCCATTTAAGAGAATCTTGCTGGTGAAGCCTTCTGGAAGGAAAGGCTTGAGTTTTGCTTTTGATTTGATACCTACAGGTTTGGAGTACATTGCGGCGTATATCGAGGACACTGTTGACAAAGTTAATATCGTTGACATGGAGATGGACCGCAGAAAATTCCAAGACCTCATCAACCTCTACTGCCCAGACTTGGTAGGTATTTCATTATCCGCAACCGAACATAACGAAGGTCTACGTCTCGCGAAAATTGCTAAGAAAAATGGTGCCACCACGGTTATTGGCGGGTATCATCCGACAAGTGTTCCTGACTTAATGCTTTCCTACCCGCAAATCGACATGGTTATTCGCGGTGAAGGCGAGCTTACTATGAGAGAACTTGTGGAGAAGGGCACTCCTGAGGATGTTCTCGGCGTCTCTTACAAGAAGAACGGAATATTAATCCACAATGAGAATAGACCAAGAATTGAAAACCTAGATATTCTTCCCTTTCCTGCACGGCATTTGAGACAATACTCGTACAAGAGCCAAAACCACACAACGGATTGCGACGTGATAGTTATGTCTAGGGGCTGCAATGGATTTTGCAGCTTTTGCTGCGAACCTAGTATGAGCTCTGGCTGTTTGAGATGTCGATCACCAGAAAATGTTATGAAAGAGATTCTGGAGATGGTGGAATACCACCAAAGAAAATCTCTAAGCGTCATCTTCGCCGATCCCAACTTCATGGGTAACCCAAGTGGAGTCGACCGCCTTTGCGATTTGTTGATGGAACACGATCTGAGCATAGAATTCTGCGCCCTAGTTAGAGCGGACGCGATGGCAAAATATCCCGAGATCGTGAAGAAGATGTGCAGAGCTGGCATCCTCAACTTTGAGATGGGCATAGAAAGCCCAAACTCCAAGGATTTGAAATCAACCAAAAAGGGCATCACCAATAAGGTTCACGGGGAAGCAGTTCGGAACATACGTGAAAACGGCGGCAATGCAGGCGGCACATTCGTGATAGGCCTCCCAGACCAAACGACAGAGGAAATCAAAGCTTTTCCAACCTACGCAAAAGAGATTGGTTTAACAACTGCTGCTTTCGGTATTGCAACGCCATTTCCCGGGACAGAATTCTACAAGGAAATCGATAAACAAGGATTGATCTTCGAGACAAACTGGGACAATTTTGACGAGATGCACTCCGTCTATAGAACTAAGCATTTATCAAAAGAGATGATTGAAGAGATGGCAACCTATTGCATGGCAAAGTTCTGGAATCTTGACACGTTCATCGATCAGGAAATGGTCTACCAGAAAAGAACCACGAGAAAAAAGACGATAGTAGATTTCACTCGCGAAAGAACACTGAATCTAGGTTTCATAGCAAATAACGGAAATGATTTGCAGAAGGACAACTTTGGCCAGCACATAAAAACGTTTCTCGAAGCTTACGTAGACCCTCGCGTGGAAACGTTTACTAGAACGGTGGGGATCCATGAAGTTTTAGAGATGACGAGGTTCCTCCGAATACTTGGCTCTCAAAAGATTCAATGCACATTAAGCCTCGACGACGCTACTGTTAGTTTCGTGTTCAAGACAACTAGCAAGACTGTTGAGTACATACGAGTTATTCGCGGAAGACAGGATGGTTCGACAATAAACCTCGATGTGGATCTGAACTGGTTAGCCAAACCACACAGTACGAATCTGCTAAAGATACCTGCTTTTCTGTTCTCGCATAATTTGAGCATCAAGAAGCTATTGAACACTTTCAAGCTTTTTGTCGCGATAGGAACAGAGGTCCTGGCGTCGAATCTACAAACATCACGTCCTCAAAACTGAATATGGAAATCTCATGTTATTTTGGCTGTCCGTTTCTCTTCTAAGAAGATTGCAGATACCCCGCTGATTTTTTTGGTCGGTTCAAATCCCGTTCTTCACATGCACTGAAATTTGGATCCGGACTACAGAAAGAAAAAGAGGGAAGATGGCACGGGCGATGTCTCCATGGGCTTCCTCTTAAGGATTTAGCATGGAGAAATTTAATTAGCGCACGCAGAACAAAATCCGTATTCTCACACAGCGCCATAAGTTCAAATGACTACTTTGCAGACTAACTAGTTTTGAAGCAACTAACGGTAACACACTTTAACCTATCTCTCTCCACTGCAGTTAAACGTCGTTTCAGCGCCTGCCTTTTTAACAGTTTACGCCATACCGCAGGTCCTGAGTGACTGCCAATGAAAAAGAAAACAGCAATATTAGCCACAGAAAACGACCTCCTAATAGACTTAACCTTGCACAGCATGCCTGCATCACGGATCGCAGAATTCGCAGAGAAAATCGTGCAACCATACTACGCAGGCAACTTAAACGCTGCAATCCAAGACTTAATCCAAAAAGCTCTCGAAGAACAGGACTTCGTGCATTCACACATTACTCATATAAAAAACCAAAAAAGCATTTAAGAAAACCCAGCAACTCGCCAAACGCAAATTAAAGGATGGGAAATTAGCGTGATCTTATTGCATCAAAGCGGGATGCAGCTGTGTTTTCTTCGGGAAGAAAGAGGCAGTAACGCCTATTTGTTCCATTCCATTTGCAGTTTTTGACACACCAGTTACTCCGATTGTCTTAACAATCAAATTAAGCGATTTCTCCGTGCAACTCAGCAGCTCCTGTCCTGCGCTTGTGAGCGTATACACTTTCCTCGGTCTTTCACCGTCCATGTTCCAGACACTTGAAACTTGCCCCTTCTTCTCAAGCGAACCTAATAGAGGATAAATCGTGCTCGGCCCAAAATAAACACCAAACGACTTGCGGATTTTAGTAATTACTTGATAACCGTGCATGGGTTGCTCGTTCAAAAACTGGAGGATTATCATATCTAAGAGTCCTTTTGTCAATTTGACTTGAACTTCTTTTTGATTGTTGGTCATTTTTCATGTTCTTCCTTTTTTAGTAGTGTACAACACGTCTGTTTATCAGACGCATCGTACGTCCACATATATCATAAATCAATAGTATAAATGTACGGACATATGTAAAGCATATAGACGCATACAAGTTTTCCAACACTTCCACAAACAGCAACATATCAAAACAAGAAACAAGCGCAAAACAAGAACATTACCCGCTTCAAGCTAAATGAAAAAGCCCAGAACCAAACTGTACAACACATATACTAAAAACCAGAAATTCAATGGACTACAGCTACAGAACCAATACACATGAAAAAATCAGGAAATCGCCTTTTCCAAGGAATTATCATGGAGAAATTTTATTCATTACAGAGACATGAATAGACAAAACTGCCATTCAAGAGCTCTCTTTTCAGACTTGCTCTTGCTTAACATAGCTGAAGGGTTTGCTGAGACTTCGGGCACAAAACTAAAGGAGTAAAAAGAGACGCAACTTTCAGGAAACAAAGCTGCAGTCATTCTGAGTGCCCGAAGCCTTCTCAGCCCTTTTTTGCGCTTTATCAGATTTTTGGACTAAAAAAGGGGAAGTTGAATTTTGGTTTTTTCTTGCCATGTTATTATCGCTTCCAGAACAGTAAAACCAGGCCTATGACGATTGCTATGATGACAGCTACCAAGATGCCGTACAGCAATGCACTGTAGTCTGGTGCTTCTTTCACTGCGGGTGTCGGTGTTGCTGCTGGCGCTTCACTAACGCTGACATAAGTCGTTGAGAACGAGCTGCCGTAAGAGTCATCACCCATGAACGTTGCTGTCACAGTGTACTGTCCTGCGATTTTGGGTTCCCAAGTGCAGGCGAAAGTGCCGCTGTAGCCTTCACTGGTGACGATGTCAATGTGCTCTGGGTTGCCGTTAGGGTCAACTGCATCCAGGGACACTGGAATGCCTGTTATGGTTTCGTTGTTCCATATTCCAGCGATTGGCTGCTGCAGGTGCAAGTACTCCATCTGCAAAGTCATAGAGTCTTTGCTAACGCATGGAGTGCCAGCCTGAGCTGGAGACTGATCCAGCACAGTGCCTTCAACCACGACTTTTTCGCCCAGCGTAATTGCTTTTGGTCCCACTGCGACGGTTGTTGCGCTTTTGCCCTTGCCATAGATGTACGTGTAGCCGTCTCTCGAGTTGGCAGCTGCTAAGTATCCGTCAGCTACGGCGCCTGGAGACATTGGATTCCCGATTTTCCATACGAGCGTGCCGTCAGTGATGTTGATGCAGTGCAGACCCCAGCCTCTTGTCAGTGGCCAGCTTTCAGTGTGCTCAGTGTTGTAGGTGTACATTTTTCCATCAGCAATAGTGGCGCCAGTGTTGAAAGAGTACACGGGTGCACCGTTTTCGTCAATGTACGGACTTTCGTACACGGATTTTGCTGGTGCCTTGTACTTCCACACTATTTTGCCGTTAGTCCAGTTGAAAGCGTAGACGCCGTCGTAGGCTTCACGGAATAGCATGCCGTAGGCTGACTGTATAGAGTAAGCTCCGAAAGCCGGTTCGCTCCAAGGATAGGCCATTGCTTCGCTCTTCCACGCTAACTTGCCTGTTGCTAAATCCCAAGCCAAAAAGTAGCCGCCCATCATTAGCACAGCTACTTTGCCGTGGTCAGCAACAGCGCAAGTAGAGCTGTAGCACGTGTCCTCGACTATTTTCTCCCATAGCTGTGCTCCTGTATACAGGTTAAAGCCGCGAACAGTGGTCCCATACCATGCGCCCATTGGGGCAGGAGTGTTAGACGACGCCGAAGCGCCATAGCCTGTATTCCAGTCTATTAATGAGGGCAAACTTGTTGCAGAATATGTTGTGTTGCTTATTATTCTTGTAGTGTAGTCGGCTGAAGATCCGGATGTGGTCCAGTTTATCAAGCGATTGCTCACTACGCCTAAGACGTAGCCTTCCATCTGATTGTGGAATGTGCCTGTCAACGGTGAAACCGAAACGTTCGTGGTTACAGCCCCAGTATATGGGTTCCACTTGATTAGCCGACCGCCGCTTATCGCTACTAGCTCAACCGCCCAGGTTCTACCTGCTGCTGCACCAGGGACTTCCAAGAATGCATTTGTGGTGTAGACAACGTAGGTTGGCATTAACGTACTGGTAAATGTGAAGCCGAAAAATGACGAGGTAGTTGTTGCTGCTGGGACTTCAAAGTAGATTTCGCCTGTGCGTATGTTGTAGCATCTCATGTATGTTGTCGAACCGCCTGGTTTTACGTAGCTGTCGTAAGCTCTTCCCGCATAGATTAAGCTTGGATTAGGTAGACCGCCGCCAAAACCGCCAGCAGTTATGCCTAGTTGTCCTGCTGGTCCTCCAGTTAGACCTGCTATGCCGCCTTGGCGTTTCCACACTATGTGCGCTGTGTTGGGTCCAATAACCCACGGATGGAACGCATAGTTACTGCTCCAGCATGGGTTTGTGTCAGGATAGAGTGTGTCCCACATGTTGTTAGCGATGGTTTCTCCTCCTGGCGAGTAGCCAGTGCCAGGATAGTTGCCTAGAATCGGCCACCATTCCCTGTTTTCCAAGGAAGCTGGTCTTGTCCAGTAGTCGGTTGGCAACTTTGCTTCAGGCCAAGAATACACTATGTCTTCCTGCACAGTCAGTATTTGTTCTTCAGTTGAGTCGGGTTCATAGTAGCATGATTGAGTAGCGGTAAAAGGTGCAGTGCCCATGACGGCGCCGGGAGCTGGAGTGTAGATGCCTGCTGGGAAGTAGCCGCCTGGAAACTCGAATTTGAGCTTCCACTCGCCAACTTGGTCAGCTATGTACTCGAACCATGCTGTAGTGTCTGCACGATAGGAATTCATTGTGATAACGATGGGGTCTCCGACTGGCTTCGTAATTGTGATTTTGTAATCCTTGAGATATCGGCTTGCGTGAGTTGCTGGGTTAAGCCACATGTTGACCAGAAAAGTCTGGCCCCTACCAATAGTTGTAGGTCTGAAGCTAAGGAAAGCATGAGTTTTAATGCGCAGATCAGGAGTAACGCCGGTAGGCACAGGCCCAGGTATTGATCCACCTTCCTGGGTGGTTAGTTGAGCTTCAACTTGCAATGTAGATATAGAGATAGAAGCCATCAAAAGAGCTATAATGAAAACCGTAGTCAATTTTGCATTGTTTTTCGAGAATTGCATTTTTCTTTTTTCTCCTAAATTTAGCTGATGAATCCTTATCTTTGAATTCTCTATTTAACTTTTGTCGTCATAAGAATTACGCGGTTACTATAATTAGTTTATAAGTGTTGAATAACTAATTTATGTAACAGGTTTCTCCAAGTTAATCCTAAAATGCAATACAGGCAAAAAACGCAAGAACACAACTCTGAAAAAACAAGCAGCCAAAACAATAAAAAGGTAAAGTTACGCCTTGCTGACGGATTTCAACGCTTTCCTAAGTTCTTCTGCCTTGTCGGTTCGTTCCCACATGAAGTCTGGGTCATCTCTGCCGAAGTGCCCAAACACCGCTGTCTTCCTGTAAATCGGCCTAAGAAGCTGCAACTGTTCAATAACGGCTTTAGGTCTCATGTCAAAATGCTTCTTCACCAACTCCAAGATCTCGTCATCAGGCAACTTTCCCGTGCCAGACGTATTCACAAACACGGAGATAGGATGCGCTACGCCAATAGCATAGGATATTTGAATCTCGCATTCATCCGCTAAACCCGCAGCAACAATGTTCTTGGCAATGTACCGCGCCATGTAACAGCCTGAACGGTCAACCTTTGACGGGTCTTTCCCCGAAAAGCAGCCGCCGCCATGGCTTCCAACGCCTCCGTAAGTGTCAACGATAATCTTGCGCCCTGTCAAACCTGAATCCGCCAAAGTTCCCCCAATCACGAACCTTCCTGTGCCGTTAATGATGTACTTTGTTTGGGCATCCAGCATTCCCGAAGGTACAACTTCCTTGATTACGTGCTTGATTACGTCTTCTCGAACCTTCTCCAACGGAACATTTGCAGTGTGCTGTGCAGCAATTACAACGGCGTCCACTCTTTTCGGTTTTCCATTCAAGTATTCCACTGTAACCTGCGATTTGCAGTCAGGCCGCAAATACGGCAGAACCTTCGTTTTTCTGCATTCAGCCAGCCTCTTGACAAGTTTGTGCGCAAGCATTATAGGCAGAGGCATCAGCTCCTTCGTCTCAGTAGTAGCGTAACCGAACATCATTCCTTGGTCTCCAGCGCCCTGCTCATGTGTTGCAGTTTCATTAACTCCAAGCGCAATGTCAGGCGACTGCTCCTCCAACGAAACGAGAATGCCGCAGGTTTCCCAGTCCAACCCGTCCTTAGCGTTGTCAAACCCGATTTCCTTCAAAGCTCCCCTAACAATTTTAGGTATGGAAACATAACAGGTAGTAGTTATTTGCCCAGTGATTATTACGTTTCCTTGCATTACTAAGGTTTCGCAGTCAACTCGTGCCTTCGGGTCTTGCCGAAAAATAGCGTCTAAAACGCTGTCTGATATCTGGTCTGCTACTTTGTCTGGGTGACCTTCGCCCACGGATTCTGAAGTGAACAAGTATTTTCCATTTTTCCGCATAGAGATTCCTTCAATTCAGCTTGCGATGAAGGGTTTAATAATTCAACGTTTTTCTTAAAAGGTTTTCTCCATAATCCGAATACATTTGATAACGGTTTAAAGCGTAAGCTGAAAGCTTATGACCGCAATCTCCGCATATAGTTGACTGGAAAATCCACAGGAGGATAACCCGTGAAAAAGGTCATACAAACCGAAAATGCCCCTAAACCAGTGGGACCATACAGCCAAGCCATAAGGATTGACAAGTTCCTGTTCGTCTCAGGACAAGTGGCAATAGACCCGAAAGAAGGCAAAATAATCGCCAACGACATAAAAGGGCAAACCACCAGAGTCATGGAGAACATCAAAGCAATACTGCAGGCTGCAGGCTACAACTTCAGCGACATCATCCAATCCAACGTTTACCTTTCGTCGATGAAACTGTTCAGCGAATTCAACAACGAATACGCAAAATACTTCCGCGAGGAATTTCCAGCCCGCGCTACAGTGGGAATAGAATTGATGCCCAACGCGCTCGTGGAAATCGCCGTGGTAGCCTACAAAGAATGAAATACGACAGCCCCCAGGCGTATAATGCTTAAATGTTTGAAAAATACCCTTTAAGTGCAGGTGAAAAAGGAGTATGACTGAGCCAACAGAGAAACTGCCCATATCCGAATTCTACAAAGTCATCGACTACGTCACAATTTTCAAAAGCGGCAAATGGTGGGAAGCCATCGTAGTCTATGAAGCTTCTGGAAAACGTTCAATAGGGCTTTATCTCTGGGAAAACAAGAACAACACTTGGAAACGGAAAAACAAGTTCAGCGTAAGAAACATGGACGAATGGAACAAAGTCAAAAACGCGGTAGAGCAGCTTGCACCGAAACTCACTCCAAAATGAACAAGTTTTGAGCTGAGCCTTCCGCAGCTTTCCTTAAGTCATAAATTATAATAGTCAGCCACATCAAAATAGAACTGGTGCAAATTATGGCGTCCACATTCAAGCAGTTTATTGAAAATGTTGCAGGCGAAAAAGCACCTGGACCGTCTACGACATTTTCCGCCGCGCACATCTTCTGCGCTCTAGAATTAATAGCTGAGAAACCCATCGGACGCAACAAACTAGCTGAAAAACTAAACGTTGGCGAAGGCGCAATCCGCACAATAATAAACCACTTGAAAGACGCTGACCTAATCGTAACCTCAAAAACTGGATGCACCCTCACCGCTAAAGGCTTGAGCACCTGGAAAAAATTTGAAGAATTCTTCCCGAAGAGAGGCGAAATTGAAAAAACAGAATTAACCACAGCAGAACACAATTACGCCTTCTTAGTCAAAAACAGCGGGCACAAAGTCAAGTCAGGAATAGAGCAACGAGACGCAGCCATAGTGGCAGGCGCAAAACGCGCTGTCATCATAGTATCTAAGAGCGGACACTTGAGCATTGAATCAGTAAGCAGTGACATAGCAAAAGAATTCCCCAAAGCAACAACCCAGATTCTCAAAGTCACCCGACCAGAAGACAATGACGCAATAGTGATTGCTGGCGCTGACGCCCTGCAGAAAGCTAAGCACGCTGCGTTTGCGGCAAGCTGGGCTCTTCTGAATAGCAGCAACAAAAAATGAGCTTCAGCTTGCTATGTTGTGTATTTTTCTCCGCCTGTTAGAATTCGCTCCATAGTAGTGTTAAAGTTTGTCAATCCCTCGTTTGTTTTGGCGGAAACAGGAATCAGCATGAATTTTAAGCCAATTTGGCGAATTGCGTGTATGATGTTTCTGCTGAAAAGCCGCTTTGAGTCTTCTAACTGTTCAATCGAGTTCTCTAAGGATCGGGGATTGGCAGCCCAGTCGGTGATTCTTTCAACTTCCTTTTTCGGAAGCAAATCGCATTTTGAAAGCAGATGCACTTGAGGCTGGAAAAACCGGTTATAAACAGCCGCTGAAAGAAACATGTTGGAAACATAGTTAAACGGATTAATTGAAAAAACCGCGTCAAACAGGTAAACCATAGCTTTAGGCTCCTTCGTCAACTCGCTCACAATGTACGGGCCACTGGCTCTAAACGCGAACAACTCCATCTGTCCCGGCGTATCCACTAGAACAATATCAGCGTCTGCATCTTCTATGTCTCTTGTGACATTTTCAATTTCGTCTGCTATCAGGTCAGCAGCCATGATCAAAGCGCCGTTTGGTCCTAAACCGTATTTTTCCATTATATTGCCAACATCCACGTAGTTTCGTATATCTACATCTGGCGAGTACGGAAGCTTCAATACGCCGGGGTCTAGGTTTACGACGGCTACATCTTGTTTGGACATTTTCAGCCATTCACTGAAGGCTGCTGCAAGCAGGGACTTACCAGAACCCGCGGTTCCTATGATGAAAACAACAGGCATTTTTGTTTACTCCTTTTTCCTGTGCGGTTGTGTTGGTTTAGGCGTAATAACTTTTCTGTTGCTGACAGGGGAACTGTTTTAAGAAAAAAGAAAGAGGAGAGGTTTGCACGTTTATTCCACGTGAACTCTGAAGAGGTCAACGTCTTCGCGCATCTTTGGTGTCAATTCAAGGAAGTCTCGCACTGCGCGTTCTATGTCCCGCGACTGAGTTACGTATCTGCCAACGATGAGCACGTCAGCGCCTTTCTCTAAGGCTTCTTTCGCGGTTTCCGGCACGATGCCGCCTGCAACTGCAATCAGGAATCGTTTGCCAGGGAAAGTTTGGCGCAACAGTTGTATGCGTTCTAATCCTGAGCTTCGTCCAGTTTCTTGGTCTATCCCTCTGTGCAGTATGACCATGTCTGGGAACTCTTTCAGCTGCTTGAGTTTTCCAACAGGATCATCAACATTTAGCATGTCTACAACACCGTAGATTCCAAGCCTTTTCGCTTCGTGCACAAAAGCATCTAATGTTTCAGGCGGCGCTAATCCCGCAGCAACCACAGCGTCTGCCGTGTCTTCGTAAGCTATGTCCACCTCAACTTTGCCCACATCTAGCGTCTTCAAGTCCGCAATTATAAACGCGTCTTTGGCAGTTTGCCTCAAATCGTTTATCACTCTTGTTCCGTAGCGTTTAATCAGCGGCGTTCCAGCTTCTATGATTATTCTGTCGCTTCCAGGCAATTGCGCAAGTACTTTCTTGCTTCCTTCAAGAGTTGGCGCGTCAAGCGAAATCTGCAGGTAAGGCGGTCTCCATAAACGCGGCACTCTAAAGCCCATTATTGGATGCTTCGCTCGGTCCTTGTCATAGATCATTTTCTCAACAGACGGATACTTGCTCAAAGCTCTTTGCAGCGCCAGCTTCGTTGCACCGTAGTTGTACTGGTATATCTTGCGGAAATCGCTTGCTTGAGGGTGAATAAACACGCTGCACACGATTACCCAATCGTCCACTTTGTCTCTTGGAATAATTTCTTCTTCCACAGAGTCCGCAACAGCTTTCGCGACTGCAGCTTGCGCTGGCCCGAAGATTTTTCCAGTGTCCTCCATGTTCTTCACGGTGACCTTCGGCACTATAAGAGTGTGCGGTTTGGGCGGAAGATTAGGTCGAATAACTGCCAATAACGGGGTATGCCCTGCTGAAAGGCTTGTTAAGCCTGTAGCAAAGGCTTTTCCAACGGGCCCGTTTTTGTCGCCCATTAAAAGGTCTATGTGGGCAACCTCGTTGCCTTCGCCCAACAACGCTTCGCCAATCAGATATACGGGTTCTGAATCGTTTGCAGCTTCAACCATGGCAGGTGTCGGCATTTGATCTAAAACTTCTTTGAAATCGACATTAAACTCTTTTAACCACGTGTAAAGCGTGTCTCTGTGAATGTTAAGTGTTTTAGCTATTGCAGATACTGTCGGTTTTGTCGGCTTAAGCTTCACATTAGACTTAGCTCCAGCAGATTTTTTTGCAGTTTCAGTTAATATTTTTATGAATTCTTCTCGTGTTTCAGGTTTTTTAGTATCTCTACCCGACATTTTGTTGTCTCCGTGCTCTCTGGGTAGCATGTTGTATATAAGAATGTCGGAAAAAATCGGCTTTCTTGGAGCAACCGTTGGTGATTTTCAAGGTAAAGTGTCGGTAAGATTCCCCGCCGTGTTTTCCTGAGAGTCTGATGATGCTTCGTCAACGGCTATGTATGTTCTCGTGTTTTTGCCAGCGGTAGCTCTATATATTTTAAGCGCGTAGAAGTGAGCATTCGATGTTGCGTGGGTGTCTTAATGCGGTGGATTAACTGGCTGTGTATAGGCATAATAATCTTGGGAATTATGCTTTTCTTGTATGGTGCTAACTACTATGACGCGGCTGTCGGTTGGGCTGGCGTTGCTCTTTTCATCGCGGGGATTCTGACTTTCCTAATTCGCTACATTTACGGCGAGTTGACGAAAAAAGTGGAAACTCAGAAGCCGTAGAGCACACTGTATTTTTCTTTAAGATACTCCAAGTAGGGCTCAGCGTCCAGTCGCTTGCCAGTTATTTTCCTGATAAGTTCAGCTGGGTCATACAGGTCGCCTTGACTGTGGACGTTTTCAGTCATCCAGCGCTGTATGTTTTTCAAGTTGCCCGCTGCGAGTTGGCTGCACCAGTCGGGTATATCCTCTTTGATTCTGGCTAGCATCTGTCCACTGTAGATGTTCCCCAGCGCGTAGCTTGGGAAGTAACCGTACAAGCCGCTTGCCCAATGCGTGTCCTGCATGACGCCTTCAGAGTCGTTGGTGATGCTTACGCCTAAGCATTCTTTGTATTTCTGGTTCCATATTTCTGGCAGTTGGTTAACTTCGATTTTGTTTGCGAAAAGTTCGCTTTCGATTTGGAACCGTATTATTATGTGGGTGGAGTAGGTGACTTCGTCGGCTTCTATGCGGATTTTCGAGGGCTTGACCTCGTTTATGGCGTGCACAAACGGGTCCAATTTGAGGCTTGACAGGTTTGGGCTTGCAGTTTTTTTGAGTTTCGGAAGGAATCCAGTCCAGAATTCTCGAGAGCGCCCTATGATGTTTTCTACGAAGCGAGATTGGGATTCGTGTATGCCGTAGGAGCAGGTTGAGCCGATGGGTTGGTATTTCCATTTCTGCGGTAAGCCTTGCTCGTACAATGCGTGACCTGCTTCGTGAAGTGTCGAGAAAATGGCGCTTGCGAAATTATTTGGGTAGTAATGTGTGGTGATGCGCACATCATCGTAGTATCCTGTGGTGAACGGATGCTCCGTCTCGTCGATTCTTCCCGCAGCGTTAGGCGAGGCTACGTCATAGTCAAGTGCTTCTGCGAGAGCTTTTGCGATTTGACGTTGCGTTTCCACAGGCACGTTAATGCTGAGCATTCTGGTGTCTGGCTGGTTAGGCGTGTCTTGAATTTTCTCCAGAAGCGTTGTAAGTCCTTTTTGGAGTTGATTAAAAACTGCAGTGATGGCGGGAGCGGTCATTTTTGGCTCGAAAGCGTCTATAAGCGCGTCGTAGGGCGTAGCTGTCGCCTTGACTTTCATGAGAATTTCTGCTGCTTTTCGGTTGAGGTTTACGAGTTTTTCAAGTTCAGGCTTGAGTAGCGCAAAGTTTCGTGCGGCTTTTGCTTTTTTCCAAGTGTTCACAGTTACAGCCTGCTGCTTGGCGGTTTCTTCAACGAGTTTTTCGGGCAACGCGGTTTGTTCATCGTAGTCTTTTTTGATGAGGTGCACGTTGCGTTTTTCTATAGTGCTTAACGTATCGTATTGTGGGTGTTTGAGTATAGTGTCCAGGAGTTTTCCTGTTTCTCTGGAAGTGCTCATTTTGTGCTTGATGCGGCTTAGCAGCGCAAGCTGCAGGCTCCGTTGTTCTACCGCCTTGGGCGGCATCATGGTTTCCATGTCCCAGTGGATTATGCCTTCGGCGGATTGGAGAATAATTAGGTCTTTGGTTTTATCCAAAAGTTTCTTGTAAGCTGAATGTATGCTGGTTGACATAAACGACGCCTTGCACTTTGTTCAATTGTCACGGTTTTTATTTATGGCTTTGCGACAGAGTTCAATGCTGGCGTGTTTCCTCTGCGGTTATAGTCGCTGTAGAGCATAAAAGTGCGGTCGCCGGGATTTGAACCCGGGATCATTAGCTTGGAAGGCTAAAGTCCTAAACCAGACTAGACGACAACCGCCCTGATTTTGTTGATTAAGGCTTGATGCAGAGTTTTTTAGGTCATGGTTTTTAACTGTTTGCCTTTGACCTTGTTGACCCACTTCAGCCTTATCAATGGAAAGAGAAATGCCTTGGGATTTTAATAAAGTTTTCAGAGCGCCTAAGTCTTCTATTTTGCAGTGAGTAGATGCTGGCTGTTCTTTTAGGAGAACAGTCTGTTCTCTGGGGAGAGTAAAAAGCAACTTCCTATATTGTAGGAACAAGGAAAATGATGAAAGCAATCTTAATTGGTATAACTTTTTCAATGCTGCTTCTATCTTGCCTCCTCTGTAGAGTCCCAGTCATCAAGGCAGACATGATGAGCTCTGGTGGATTTACTGTAGCTTACCAACCTTACATTGTGTTTCCTTCCAACTACGCCACTTATAATTCTGGACTTCTCACTCTGAACGTTAGCTTCCATGCTATGATTTATGGAAATGCCAAATATTATATGACTTACAGTTTAGATGGAAAAGAGACTGAAACATTGCCTTTAGTTGTGTACTATTATGGCAGTTGGATTATTAATCCAGAAAATTGGGAAAGAAACCACATAGATGGCTCAGTAATCCTGCCAGAACTCTCCGAGGGTTCACATAGCATAACAGTTTACTTAGAATGTGATTGGGAGATAGGAAATGCGAAAACTACTTGGCACGAATATTATTATGATAACCAAACAGTATACTTTACAATCAAAAATATTACTATACAGACTCCATCACCTTCATCTACTACGCCATCTTCAACACCTTCGCCTACACCACAACAACAAACAGCAGAGCCTACTCAATCAGATAGCATAACTTCTTTTGCTCCAGACTTTCCTTTAATAATAGTGTGCATAGCTGTGATAGGTGCTGTTGTCGCAGTCATAATTGTTCACTTTAGGAAAGAACACCGATGACTTTTTAACCAACAAAAACGTAACGCACAATTGAACACAACGGAGTTGTTGAGGCGTTGTATAAGAATCGATGCCCCAGATGTGAAAGCGAAACGGTTGAACTTGACACTCCAATCATAGATGTTGCAAATAAAAAGCATATGCGCGTTAGTCTGAGACAATGCCCAAAATGCCAATTCATATTCTATGAAGCCACCACATGAACTGCTGCGTGACTGGAACGGCAAAGCCATTGCAATTTTGAAAGACGCGTTTGCTAAGTTGAAAAAGAACTGAATTATTAGTTAGCTATACATGTACATGTTAAAAAGTTATATTAACCTATTCAGTCTAAAGGCACTGCATGCCTAAGCGGAACAAAGTAGCTCTGCTTTTTGTTTTGCCTATAGCAGTTTTCATCTGGTTTATCGGCTGGAGCCTCTATTGGGTAGGCTCCAAAGGAAAAACAGCCACACCAAGCGCAAAGCCCCTTAACGGGCTGACTTTTTCCGTGCTAATGCCAGAACAGAAATACGCAACGTAAAATGCAGGGCACTAAACAAGTCGCTAAGAACGTATCCCTATCACAGGCTATCGCGGTTTTTCGTTGGGTTTAAACAGTTTCTTCTCATGCTGAGACACAGGCTTAAAACCTCTAACGTAGCCGCGCGCAGTCCGCTGGCGCTCCAAATTCTTAATCCGTGCGTAGAGTTTTGACACTTTCGTCTTAGACGGCACC
>Ga0214473_10004973_pt1 | contig 15956 bp, 12 predicted proteins | sample RVTome_7_FD_203509 | JGI IMG/M metagenome (GOLD analysis project Ga0214473, IMG submission 203509) | Soil microbial communities from uranium-contaminated site in the Upper Colorado River Basin, Wyoming, United States - RVT98D197 | ecosystem: Environmental > Terrestrial > Soil > Contaminated >... | reverse complement strand
CGTGACTCGATTGCTCGATCACGGCGCCAATGCAAATGCGAAGGATAATATCGACGCTACACCCTTGGACTTCGCCGTCTCGAATCGCCAGGATGAGATCGTCACCATCCTCCGCAACGTCAGGCGGGATTATACGACTCGGAAAACCCCAGACCGCGGGACGACAGTGACTTTGCCCAAGCTTGCACTGAAAGCGTCCGTGCCGGACGTCCACGAAATCGTCGACGCGCAGGCGGGAGACGGGATCTGGATCCGGATCCCCGGGGCTACCATAAACGTCGAGGCGGCGACGAAATCCACGCCGAAGAACGCCGTGGAAGCCATGAAGCTCAACGACATGTATTCACCGAAAAACGCCGGGACCGAGAAGCTGGCGGACGGCTGGGCGGTCACGTTCATGAATGAGGCACCCCGGGGGCGGAACTTTTTCGTGCAGGTCCGCCGCGAAATCGGCGGCAAGGCATTCTGGTGCGAGACGGTCGCCGGGGAGAAGAAGAAGCAGGCGGAGGCGCTTGGGATCTGCAAGAGCCTGCGGCGGTAGATTGCCCGAACGGTCTCGATGGAATAGCATGGCGGAACATCACCTGCATACGGAGGCCTTATGAAGGAGAAGGCGAGGAGGTTCCTCTTGCTGCCGTTTGCGGTATTCCTGTTGTGCCTGCCGTTGGCCGAAGGGTTATGCGCGGACGCGGACAGGCCGGCCCAGGCCCGTGTGGACCTGCAGGCCCTCGTGAAGGAAACGCAGCGGGAAAGCCAAGCGCCCAAGGAGCTCGGCCTGGTCTGGTGGATCCCCACGCAGTACTGGCGGGCCTCCTTCACCGCCGCCGACCCGGATGCCGGCAAGGAGCAGATCGATAAGTTCGAGAAGGTGCTCTCCCCGTATACCCTGGTCGCGGCGGTTCAAGGGCAGATCGGCCCTCTCGGCGGCATCCAGTGGACTCCGGAAGACCTCCTGCGCTCCAACCTGGCGCTTATCGACCGGAACGGCCGCGAATACCGGCCCCTTTCGAGCAGTGCCGTCTCCCCGGACGCAAGAAACCTCATCTCCATTTTAAGGCCCGTGGTGGCGAACATGCTCGGCCCGATGGGCGAACACCTTTATTTTCTGTACTTCCCGAGCATGACGGACGGAAAAACGCCGATCGCCGATCCGCTGGCGGAAGGAACCTTTTCGATCCGGCTGGGAAAAGATACGCACAAGTGGCGGCTGCCGCTCGGCGCGATGCTGCCCAGGAAGCAATGCCCCGTCGACAACGAGCTGTTCAGCGGCGCGTGGAAATATTGCCCGTTCCACGGCAAGGAACTGGTGATAGCACCTTCGCGTTGACGAGGTTTGGGCGTGGAAGGCGTCAGAGCCGGTTGATCACCGAGGAGAGGACCCCGGCGCCGAAGCCGTTGTCGATGTTCACGACCGCAACGGTCGGTGAGCAGGAGTTGAGCATCCCCAGCAGGGCCGAGACGCCGCCGAAGCTCGCCCCGTAGCCGACGCTGGTGGGGACGGCGATGACCGGCTTGTCGGTCAGGCCGCCGACGACCGAAGCGAGCGCCCCTTCCATTCCGGCGACCACGACGAGGACCCGCGCCGAGAGGAGCGCATCCTTCTGCAGGAGCAGCCGGTGGATCCCGGCGACGCCGACGTCGAAGAGCCGCTCGACCCGGTTCCCGAGGAACTCCGCCGTGACGGCCGCCTCCTCCGCGACGGGGATGTCGGAAGTCCCCGCCGTCACGACCAGGATCGTCCCCTTTCCCAGGACCTTCGGCTTGTCGGAACGGATCACGGCGCAACGCGCCTCCGGGTGGAGGACCGCCTCGCGGAAGCTTCTGCGGACCGCCTTCTGCTTGGCGGGACTCAATCGCGTGACGAGCACGGCGGCCCCGGAGCGCCGCATCGCGCGCGCGATGGCGGCGATCTGCGCCGAGGTCTTCCCTTCCCCAAGGATCACCTCGGGGACCCCCTGGCGGATCGACCGGTGGTGGTCGACGTTCGCCATCCCCAGGCTCTCGAACGGCAGGGAGCGCATCTTCCGGAACGCCGCGTCGGCCGACGTCTTCCCCTCCGCAACTTCTTTGAGAAGCCGCCGCAGCCGCTCCGCAATCATTCCTTCTCCTTCCCGCGCCCCGTATTCGGCTTCTCCACCGCCGCATAGTGCCCCGTCTTCAGCACGACGCGGATTTCCTTGATCGCGCGCTCGGAGGCGTTCACGACGGTGAAGTCGGCTCCGGTGACGGAAAACGTATCCCCCACGGCTGGGATCTTCTCCGCAAGCGAGATCAGCATCCCACCGACCGTCGAATACTCCCCCTCGGGGAGGGGAACGCCGAATTCCTCCTCGAAGCGCCGGATCTCCATGCTTCCCCGCACGAGGAACTCGGCGGGGGAGATTTTTTTATGATATTCCATCCCGCGGTCGTACTCATCCTCGATCTCCCCGACGATCTCCTCCACGACGTCTTCCGCCGTCACGATCCCCGTCACGCCGCCGAACTCGTCGACGACCACGGCGAAGGAGGTTTTCTCCGCCTGGAAGGCCTTCATCAGCTCGTCGACCGGCATGAGCTCCGGGACGAAGAGGGCCTTGCGGAGCAGCGGGAGCACGGGGGCGTCGGGAGGGCTCCCCACCGCGTCGAAGACATGGAGGAATCCGACGACCCGGTCGATCCGTTCCTTGTACACCGGGTATCGGGAATAGCCGCTGCGGGAGGCCAGCGACGCCGCCTCGCGGCAGACCGCATCTTCCGGCAGCGCCACGACCTGGGCCAGGGGGCGGAAAATATCCGCGACCTTCTTCTCCCCGAAGTGGAACGCGCGCCGCACCATTACCCGCTCGTGGGGTTCCACGTCCGATCCCGTCCGGCTCATCTGGAGAATCAGCCCGAGCTCCTCGCGCGTCACCATGCCGTGGATCGGGGGTACCCCGCCGAACGGCTTGGAGAGGAGGCGTGCGAAGAAGGAGGCCGCCGCCACGAGGGGATAGAGCGCAACCCCCGCGTACCGGACGAACCGTGCGGCGCCGCCGGCCAGCGCGTCGGCGCGGGGCTGGGCGAAGCTCTTCGGGACGATCTCGCCCAGGAGGATCACGAGCGGGGTGATCGCAACGACCGCCAGCAGCTCCGCGCGGTCCCCGAAGGCCGGGAGGAACTGGGACGTGGCGATGATCGTGGAAAGGACCACGAACAGGTTCGTCCCCGTGAGCGTCGTGGCGATCGTCCGCTCGGGGCGGGAGAGGAGCTCCAGCGCGATCTGCGCCCCGCGCTCCCCCCGCCTTGCCCGCTCGTTGAGCTTGTGGGGGTCCGCGCAGACCAGGACCATCTCCGCGCCCGTGAACAACCCCTCCATCAGGAGACAGAAGGCGATGGCGGCGAAAAATTCCATGACCTATTTCCCCTCTCCGCCGGCCTTCCGCACGCCGACCTCCACGATGCGGATCCCCTTCAGCCGCTCCACGGTGAAACGATAATCCCCCAGGACGATCGAGTCCCCCCTGCCGGGAAGCCGGCCGAACTCGTGGAGAAGGAGCCCGGCGACGGTGTCCCACTCCTCGTCCGGCAGCTCCGTTCCGAATTCCTTGTTGAACTGGCGCATGGAAGTCTTTCCGAGGATCCGGAACGTCCCGTCGGGCAGGGAGACGATCTCCTTCTCCTCCCGGTCGTGCTCTTCCCGGATGTCCCCGAACAGCTCCTCCAGGACGTCCTCCAGCGTGACGATCCCGGTCAGCTCCCCGAATTCGTCCACCACCAGCGCCAGGTGCACCTTGAGCTTCTGGAAATCGCGCAGGAGGAACGGCAGCTTTTTCGACGCCGGGATCAGGAGGGGGGGCTTCACGAGCGCGCGCCAGGCGATGTCGTCCTTCCCTTCGGACATCGACCGGAGAAGCTCTTTGAAATGCAGGACTCCGATCACGTTGCGCCGCTCCCCCTCGTAGACGGGGATCCGGGACCGGCGGTACCTGCGGAATTGCCCCAGGAGCTCTCCGTAGGGAAGATCGGCGGGGACCATGAATACGTCCGCAAGGGGCGTCATGATCTCTCCCGCCCGTTGTTCCGTCAGCTCGAAAATGTTGTGGATGAGCTCCTTCTCTCCGGGATCGATCGTCCCGGTCTCCTCGCCCACGTCCACCAGGGCGCGGAATTCCCTTTCCGACAGCCCCGGGCGGTCCCCGACAAGGGTCCCTCCCCCGAACAGGCGAAGGATCCCCGAGGCCGCCTTCTCCAGGATGAACCGCACGGGGGCGACGATCCGGGCGAAGACGCCGAACGGCCGGACGGCCAGGAGCGACCAGGCCCGGGCCCGCGGCCAGGCGATGCACTTCGGCGCGATGTCTCCCAGGATGAGGACCCCGATCGTGCCGAAGAGCAGCGCCAGGATTTCCCCGTGGGCCGGGAATTCCCGGATGAGGAACGCGGCGATCAACGAGGAGATCGCCACGTTGGCGATCTCGTTGCCGATGAAGATCGTGGCGATGAGCTTCCCCGGCGCCTCCAGCATCTTTTCGATCGCTCCGGCCCGCGGATTCCCCTCCTCCTTCCACTTCAGGAAATCCATGCGCCGCAAGGCGAAGAAGGCCGTCTCCACCGAAGAGAAGAAGGCGGATGCGCCGAAGAGGAAGACCAGCAGGAGGAGTTTCATGGGAGGGATCAGTTACGTCGTCGCGGGGAGCGCTTCTCCTCCGCGGCGTCGAACGGCGCGAGGGAGGAAAAGTGGGAGAATCCGCGTGGAAGCCCTGCTCCCGTCATCCACGTTCCGTCGGCGCGGCGCACCCGGACGCCTCCCCGCCTCGTCACGACGCCGATGGGGAAGGCGCCCGCGGGAAAATTGCGCGCAGCCCTCCGGAAGGCGTGATACCGGTGCGGGCGGACCGCCATCAGCAGCTCATAATCCTCTCCCCCGGCGAGAAACGCGGCCAAAGGGTCCTCCTTGAGCTCGGCCGCGGCTTTCCGGAATACAGGAGAGAGCCGGAACGCCTTCTCGTCCAGGACCGCGCCCATCCCTTCGGGCGCAAGAAGATGGGAGAGGTCCTGCAGCAGGCCGTCGGAGAGATCGATCATCGCCGAAACGGCCCCGCACCTCGCCGCCGCTGCTCCCTCCTTCCAGCGCGCGACCGGCGTCAGGTGCCGGCGCATCGCCTCGCGCCGCCACCCGGAAGGGTTGCGGGGGCGTCCGCCGGAAAGAAGCCTTAAGCCCAGGCGCGACCAGCCGGGCTCCCCGGTGACGAAGAGGAGGTCTCCGGGACGCGCGCCGGTCCGCGTGGCCGCCTTGCCCGCGGAAACTTTCCCCATGACGGTGATCGACAGCACGACCTTCTCCCCGCGGCAGGTGTCTCCGCCCATCAGGCGGATTCCCGACTGGCGCGCCGCCCGGGCCATCCCGCGGAAAACGCCCTCGAGAAACCGGAGCGGAGCGCCGGGGGGCGCGGCCAGCGCGACGAGGTAGCAGACAGGGGATGCGCCCATCGCCGCAAGGTCGGAGAGGTTGGCCGAGAGTGCCCGCCAGCCCAGCTCCTCCGGGCGGAAGTACCGGAGATCGAAATGGGTCCCCTCCACGAGGAGGTCGGTCGAGAGCACCACCTTCCCCCGCGGCGACGGCAGGACGGCGCCATCGTCCCCAATGCCGATCTCCCCCGGACGGACCGGCCCGCCGAACCTGCGCCGCACCCTATCGATGAACCCGAACTCGCCGAGGTCCCGCAAGAGCCTCGTAGAGGGGTCGCCTCGTTTCACTTCTTCTTCCGGCCCCCCGCCGGAGCGCGGCGATCTCCCGCCCCAGCGACGCGCGTTTCGCGGCCTTCCGGCCGAAACGGATTCTTCCGCAGCGCCTTCGCGACAACGTCGTCCATGCTGCCGACCAGCGTGAACGTGAACTGCCGCGCCTCGTGCTTGGGGATCTCCTCGAGGTCCTTCCGGTTCTGCTCGGGGACGATGATCTCCGTGATGCCGGCCCGCAGCGCGGCCAGCGCCTTCTCCTTCAGTCCGCCGATCGGAAGGACCCGCCCCCGCAGTGTGATCTCCCCGGTCATCGCGACGTCGCGCCGTACCGGGATTCCGGTAAGCCCCGAGATCAGAGCCGTGGCGATCGTGATCCCCGCGGAGGGGCCGTCCTTGGGGATCGCCCCCGCCGGCACGTGGATGTGGATGTCGTAATTCGAGTGGAAGTCTTTCGCCAGCCCCAGGCGCGATGCCCGCGAACGCGTATAGGTGATCGCCGCCTGGGCGCTCTCCTTCATGACGTCGCCCAAGGAGCCGGTGATGGTGACCCCACCCTTCCCCTTGACGAGCGATACCTCGATGAAGAGGATGTCGCCGCCGGTGGGCGTCCATGCCAGGCCGGTCGCCACGCCGACTTCGTCCTTCTCCCCTTCCGTTTCCGGCAGGAACTTCGGCACTCCCAGGAATTTCGAGAGGTTCTTCGGCGTGGCGGAAAACGGCCCCTTTTCCCCCTCGGCGATCCTGCGGGCCGTCTTCCGGCAGATCTGGGAGATCTCCCGCTCCAGGTTGCGCAGCCCCGCTTCCCGCGTGTACTGGTGGATGATCGCAAGGATCGCCTTGTCGGTCATCCGGAGCTGGCTCTCCTTGACCCCGTTATCCTCCTTCTGCCGCGGCAGCAGGAACCGCTTGGCGATCGCCAGCTTGTCGACGTCGGTGTACCCCGACAGGTGGATGATCTCCATCCGGTCCTTCAGCGCCGGCGGGACCGGGTCGGTGATGTTGGCGGTGCCGATGAACAGCACCTTCGACAGGTCGAACGGCACGTTGAGATAGTTGTCGCTGAAGGCGAAGTTCTGTTCGGGGTCGAGCACCTCCAGGAGCGCCGCGGAAGGGTCCCCCCGGAAATCGGCCCCCAGCTTGTCGATCTCGTCCAGCATGAACACGGGGTTCCTCGACCCCGCCTGCTTCATCCCCTGGATGATCCTCCCGGGAAGCGCGCCGACGTAAGTGCGGCGGTGGCCGCGGATCTCCGCCTCGTCCCGGATTCCGCCCAGCGACATCCGGATGAACTTCCGGCCCATCGATCTCGCGATCGATTTGCCCAGGGAGGTCTTGCCCACGCCGGGCGGCCCCACGAAGCATAAAATCGGCCCCTTCATCTTCTCCTTGAGCTTCCGCACCGCCAGGTATTCCAGGATCCGCTCCTTGACCTTCTCGAGGTCGTGGTGGTCCTCGTCGAGGATCTTCTTCGCCTTGGAGATGTGGATGTTGTCTTTCGTCTCCTTCTTCCAGGGGAGCTCCACCATCCAGTCGAGGTAGGTCCGCACGACCGAGGACTCGGCCGAATCCGGGTGCATCCCCTCCAGGCGCCGGAGCTGCTTCTCCGCTTCCTTCAGCACCTCTTCCGGCATCCCTGCCGCCTTGACCTTCTCCCGAAGGTCGTCGATCTCCTCGGCCTTGCCGTCGATGTCGCCCAGCTCCGTCTTGATGGCTTTCAGCTGCTCCCTCAGGAAATACTCCCGCTGGCTCTTGGACATCTCCTCCTTGGCCTGGTTCTGGATCTTGGCCTGCATGTCGGCCAGCTGAAGCTCGCGGGAGAGGAGGTTGTTCACCAGCGTCAGCCGGGCGAAGGGGTCGGCCTCCTCCAGGACCCCCTGCGCCTCCTCGATCTTGAGCCGCAGGTTGGAGGCCACGAGGTCCGCCAGCACCCCGGGGTTGCCGATGTTCTCGGTGACCATCAGGATTTCCACCGGCATGTTCTTCAGGGAGAGGATCTTCTCGATCTTCTCGCGGGAGGCGCGCATCAGCGCCTCCACCTCGAGCGGCCCTTCCTTGACGGGAGGCTCGACGATCCGCTCGATGCGGACCCGCACGGTGGGCCGGGATTCCAGGAACTCCACGATCCTCCCCTTCACGACCCCCTGGATGAGGATCTTCAGGCGGCCGTCGGGAAGCTTGAGCATCCGCATGATCATCGCGACGGTGCCGGTGCGGTAGAGGTCCTCCACCTTCGGTTCTTCCACCGCCGGGTCCTTCTGGGTCGCCAGGAAGATGTGCCGGTCCCGCGACAGCGCTTCCTCCACCGCCGCGATCGACCCCTCCCTCCCTACGAAGAGCGGAAGGGTCATGTAAGGGAAGATGACGATGTCCCGCACGGGCAGCAACGGCAGGACCGAGGGGATCTCGGGGACCGTCTCCTTCGGTTCGCCGCTTTCTTCCCGCCGTTCGGGCAGCGAAACCTTCTCCCCTTCCGGTTGCGCGGCGGGCAGGGTTTCCGGCTCTTCGGGCCTGGTCGGTTCATCCGCCATGTCGGTCGCTCCCCTTCCGTTTTTTCACTTCTCTTCCTCCGAGAGGATCGGAACCCGCAGCTCCCGACCCCGCCGTTCCGAGATCTTGGGCAGGAAAAGGACCAGGACGCCCTCCTTTAAGACTGCCGTCATGCAGTTGAGGTTCACGGATCCGGTGACGTCGAAGGCGCGATGGAACCTGCCGAATCTCCGCTCCAGGCACAGGTAGGAGGCGTCCTCCCCGGCGGTGTCGGGCGGCTTCTCCCCGAAGACCTCGATCCGGGAGCCGCGCACCCGGACGTCGACATTTCCCCTGGACACCCCCGGGATCTCCATCCGGATGACCACTCCTTCCGGCGTTTCATGCACGTCGGAGGGAGGGCTGTGCGCGGTCTCGTCGGAGATGTCCACCAGCATCACCTGCCCGAACGCGCAGCCGCGGGACGGGACTTCCGAATCGGTGACGACCCGTTTTCTCGTGGTCCGGCTCAACTGATCCTCTCTTTCTTGAGAAAGGCGCGCAGTCCCGGCCCGATCTCCGGATCCTTCAGCGCGAAGGCGATGTTGGCCATCAGGAACCCCAGCTTCGTCCCGGCGTCGTACCGGGTCCCCTCGAAGGCGTACCCGAGGACCCTCTCTTCGGAGAGCAGGGCGCGGATGGCGTCGGTGAGCTGGAGTTCCCCCCCCGCCCCCGGCTTCGTCGCCTGGAGGGCGGGAAAGATCAACGGCGGAAGGATGTAGCGGCCGATGATCGCCAGGTCCGAGGGCGCCTTTTCGGGCCGGGGCTTTTCGACCATGTCCACGATCTCGTAGACCCCCTCCGCGATCTTCCTGCCTTCTATGATGCCGTAGCGCGAGACGTGTTCCCGCGGGACCTTCTGGATGGCCAGGACCGCGCCCGCGCTGTACTTCGCGTAGACGTCGATCATCTGGCGGAGGACCGGCACCTTCGAGTCGATGACGTCGTCCGAGAGGACGACGGCGAACGGTTCCTCGCCGACCATGTCCATCGTGCGCAGCACGGCATGGCCCAGGCCCAAAGGCTGGTTCTGCCGGACATAGAAGAAGTCGCCCATTTCGGAGATGGAGCGGAGGAGGGCATGCAGCTTCCCGTCCCCCTTCTTCATAAGCGTGGCTTCCAGCTCGAAGGAAACGTCGAAGTGATCCTCGATGGCGTTCTTCCCTCGCCCGGTGACGATGATCATGTCCCGGATCCCCGCGGCCCTTGCCTCCTCGACCCCGTGCTGGATGAGGGGCTTGTCCACGAGGGGGAGCATCTCCTTCGGGGAGGCCTTCGTCGCCGGGAGGAACCGCGTGCCGAACCCGGCCGCCGGGAACACCGCTTTCCGTATCATCCTTTATCCTCCTTTTCTCCCGTGGGTCCCCGCCGCCGGAACTTGCGGAAGAATTCCCCGACCGCTTCCCGTTCCCGGGTCCACGTCATCCGCGGGAGGTTCTTCCGGAAGACCTCCCCGTAGGACCTCGAGAAAACCCTGCGATCGAGGATGGCCACCACGCCGAAATCGTCGTCGCGCCGCAGGAGGCGCCCCACTCCCTGGCGCAGCGCCAGCACCGCCTCGGGAACCTGGTACTCGGCGAAGGGGTCCCCTCCTCTCTCCCGGACGGCCCGGATGCGGGCCGCCACCACGGGATCGGCCGGCGGGGCGAACGGGAGCTTGTCGATGATCACGCACCGGAGCGATTCGCCGGGTACGTCGATCCCCTCCCAGAAGGTCCCCGTCCCGATCAGGACCGCGTCTTCCTCCTCCCGGAACGCCCGGAGCAGGTGCATGCGGGGGGCTTCCCCCTGCACGTAGAGCGTGAACGGAAGGTTCTCCCGGAGCGCCTCTTCCAGCGCTCCCAGGGTGCGGTAGCTGGTGCACAGGATCAAGGCGCCGCCGCCGGATAGCTCCAGGATGGCGGCGGTCTCCCTGGCCGCGGCGGACGGGAACCCTTCTTCCCCCGGGTCCGGAAGGCCGGACGGCACGTACACCAGCGCCTTCCGCTCGAAGTCAAACTCATTATCCACGATGAGTTCCCTCGCATCAACACCGCTCAGGCCCACCCGCTCCCGAAAATAGGAAAGGTTCCTCGAAATGGAGAGCGTGGCGGAGGTCAGGAGGAACGGGACCGATTCGCGCCACAGCGTGTCGCCGAGGACCCCGGAAACCTCCACCGGGGTGCGGCAGAAAGCGACGGAGTGTCCGCGCCGCTCTCCCCAGGCAACGGTGTTCCTGGAGTCCGGGGAACGCAACGCGGAGAAATCCTCGGAGAACGAGCGGGCGCGGCGCAGCAGAAGTTCCGCGTCCCCGGAAGAAAGGCCCGAGGGATCGCCTCCCGCGTCCCGGCGTCCCTGGCACGCCGAAAGGGCCAGGCAGAGCTCTTCTCCCGAGCTGGCAAGGTCGTCCGAACGGCGGTCGAAGGAGGAATCGGCGGAAGGCGCCGGGAGGAGGAACCGCCCCGGCCCCTCTCCCATGGCCCCGAACAGCGTTTCCGCCGCACGGCGGAGGGCCTCCGCCGCGGGCATCGCCGGCCGCCACCCCTCTCCCGCCCTGGCGCAGGCACGGACGACGTCCCGGCAAAGCTCCTGCGCCCGCCAGAGAGAAACGCTTATTCCGAAAAAGACGGACGCGACCTCCTCGATGCCGTGGGCCTCGTCCAGGACGACGACGTCGGGCAACGGAAGCACGTCGGGCGCCCCCTCCGCCTTCGTCCGGAGCGCCAGGTCCGCGAAGAACAGGTGGTGGTTGACGACCACCAGGTCCGCCTCGGCGGCGCGGCGGCGGACTTCCATGAGATGGCACCGCTCCGTTTCCGCGCAGGCGGAGGCGTCGCACATCTCGGAGCGGGCGTTCACCTCCCCCCATGCCCGGAAATCTTCCGGGATCCCCGGGCACTCGGAGAGGTCCCCCGTCCGCGTCGTCTCCGCGAACGCCTGCATCCGGTCGAAGAGGGTCGCTTCCCTGGCGAACTCGAAGAGCGGCTGGACGGAGAACCGCTTCCACCGCCTGCGGCACAGGTAGTTGGCGCGTCCCTTCACGATGACGCAGGAGAACGGCGCGCGGAGCGCCTCCCGCACCATGGGGATGTCGTTCTCCACCAACTGCTGCTGGAGCGTCCTGGTGCCGGTGGAAAGGATCGCCCTGCGGCCGGACAGGACGACCGGGACGAGGTAGGCAAGGGTCTTCCCGATCCCGGTGGCCGCCTCCGCCACGAGGACTTCCCCCCGGGAGATCGCGTCCGACCATGCGGCGGCAAGACGCACCTGCCCGGGCCGGGGCTCGAATCCGCGGACGACCCTGGACAGGGGCCCGCCCGGGGAGAACACCGCCCGCACGTTTTGCGCCAGCTCCGTGGCCATGGGGTTCGAGGATCCGCCTACGATTCCGGCACCGGAACGAAGTTACCCAGCTCCACCCGAAGGAGGAAGACCTTCCTGCGCATGTCTCCCGACGGCCCGAACTGGAAGGCGCCGGTGACCCCCCGGAATATCTTCAGCCGCGGGATCCGCTCTCGGGATGCCTCGCCGGCGGAGCGGGCCTCCTTCCCGGTCTCCAGGCGGTACGCTTCCGCAAGGAGCGTCGCCCCGTCGTATCCCATCGCCTCGAAGCGCGAGGGGGCGGACCGCAGCGCCTCCTGGTAATCGGCCCGGAACCGTTCTCCCTGCGTGCCGGGGATCGCGTCCGCGTAATCCACGGAAAACACCGACCCCGCCACGGCGTCGCCGGCCTTCCGGATCAGCTCTTCGTCGTTCCACCCCGAGAATCCGGCCAGCGGCAGGTAGACGTTGTAGTAGCGAAGCTGCGAGGCGAGGAGGAAGACCCGGTCCCACCGGTCGGCCACGACGACGGCTTCCTGCCGAAGCTTCATCCCCTTCCCTTTTTCCTTCGTCTTCGCGTCGCGCGCGAAGGCGGAGGCCCCCACCGCCTTCCTGATCACCTCCGTGAAGTCCTTCAGGTCGGGCGCGTAGGAGACGCTGCGGCTCGTCCGGATCCCGGTTTCCCTGGCCGCCACGGCCACCGCCTCCGCGAATCCCTTCCCGTAGCCGTTTTCCGGGTAAAGGAGAAGCAGGTTGGACTGTCCGTTCTTCTGCAGATATGCGAGCACCGCCCGGGCCTCCTGGAGCGGGGAGAGGCCGAACCCGTAGAGAAACGGCTTCTCGGGGATCCCTTTCTGTCCGAGATAGAGGACCGGGGGAGACTTCGAACCGATGGCGAAGCCGACGGAGCGCCCTTCCTCGCCCGTCAGGGGCCCAAGGAACCCGATGACGCTGCGGTCCGAGGCCGCCGCGAGAAACTCCTTGCGCGCGCGGTCCGGCTGGCCGCCGGTGTCCGTCCAACGGAGGACCGGGTGAGAGGCCTCCGGCCCATTCGAACGCGCCTGCCGGAGGGCCACCTCCGCCCCCGAGAGAACGGCGAAGCCGAGGTCACCGAGTTTCCCGCTCAAGGGGAGAAGTCCGACGATCTTCGGGCGCGAGGCGACGATCTTCTCCAGCCGGTAGAGCTGTTCCGCCGCTTCATGCCCGCTGGGACCACCCGCGCGCGCCGCCTTCTCCAGGGCGAAGACCCCCATCCCGGTGAACCCTTTTTTCGAGGCCAGCTTCCCCAGCGTCAGGAAGAGGCGGGCCTTCACCGCTGTCTCCTCTTCCGCCTCCGCCGCCTCCCTCAGGGCAAGGATGTCGGTGAACCCGTCGATCAGGGCGTCCCTCTCCGCGCGGATCTTCGCCGCCTCCTCCGGAGTGCCCGCCGCCGAGGCCGCGCGGCGGAACAGGCCCATGGCCTGGGCGATCCTGCCGCCTTCCGCGTCGGCGCGGGCCATGACCGCAAGGAGTTTCGTGGGATCGGCGTAAAGGTACTTCTGCTCCAGCAGGTAGGCGGCCACCTGCCGCGCTTCGGCCCGCCAATTCATCCGCTGGTACACGCGGAATTTCAGATCCATCGCGGAAAGCGAAAGAAACCGGGCGCGGGAAAGGAGGATCGCCTTGTCCGCCGCGGAGAGAGCCGGCTGGAGATCTCCCTTGGCGAGCAGCACCTCCCCCACGCGCATCCAGACGAACCCCTTCCGCTCGTCGTCGGGGTAGTTGTAGGCCAGGTCGAGGAAAAGGGAAAGGGCCTCGTCCGCGCGGCCGGCCTGAAACTCCCTCTCCGCGCGCCAGAAGGAAAGGATCGGAAGGGAACGGGATGCGGCGAGGGATGCGGGCCGGGGAACGGGAACGGTGTCCGGAGCGGGAGCGGCGGGCGGTGCCTCTCCGCGCCCCGCGGCGCACCATGCGGCCAGGAGGAGGATCCCCAGGAGACCCGCCTGCCGTAGTTTCAACCGAAGATCTCCTTGACCTTCTCGAAGAAGCTGCGGGACATGGGCCCGGGGGATTCGCCCGAAACCTGCTGGAACTCGACGAGCAGCTCTTTCTGCCGCTTGGAGAGCTTCTTCGGGACCTCGATCACGACCCGGATCACGAGGTTGCCCCGCCGGTGCCCGGAGAGGACGGCGACCCCTTCCCCCTTCAGGATGAACTGCTGGCCGGACTGAGTCCCTTGCGGGATGGAAAGCTTCCTCTTCCCGGAGAGAGTCGGGACCTCGATCTCGTCCCCGAGCGCCGCCTGGGAAAAGGTGATCGGCACCTCGCACAGCAGATGCTCCGCTTCGCGCACGAAGATGGGGTGCTCCCTTACCGAAATCACCACGTACAGATCGCCCGGAGAACCTCCGCCCGGCCCGGCCTCGCCCTCCCCCCGGAGTTTCAGCCTCGTGCCGTTGTCGACGCCGGCGGGTACCTTCACCTTGAGCGTCCGGCGTTCCTTCACCGCTCCGCTGCCCGAGCAGCGGGGACAATACTCCTTGATGACCTGGCCGGTCCCCCGGCAGCGGCCGCACGTCCGGGTCATCGAAAAGAACCCTTGCTGGACGGAAACCTGCCCCCGCCCGTTGCACGCAGCGCACCGCTCGGGACGGGTCCCCTTCTTCGCACCGCTCCCCGAGCATTCCGGGCAGGCCGCCGTCCGGGGGACGACGATTTCCTTCTCCGTCCCGAATGCCGCTTCCTCGAACGCGACCTCCAGGTTGTACCGGAGGTCCGCGCCGCGGCGTGCCCCCTGGCGGCCTCCGCCGAAAATCGACCCGAAGCCGAAAAACTCGTTGAGGATGTCCTCCACTCCGCCGAAGTGGAAATCGCCGAAATCTCCGAACCCCTGTCCCGAGGGGCCCGTGTGCCCGTACGTGTCGTACTGCTGCCGCTTCGACGGGTCCGAAAGGACGGAGTAGGCCTCGTTGATCTCCTTGAACTTATCCTCGGCGGCCTTATCGCCCGGATTCCGGTCGGGATGGTGCTTGAGGGCCAGTTGCCGGAAGGCCTTCTTGAGCTCGTCGGGCCCGCTGTCGCGGGAAACGCCCAGCACCTCGTAATAGTCGCGCTTGGCCACGTCAGTTGTCCCGGCCCGGGAGGTCGTCGGAATCCGGACCGTCCCCCTGCCCGGGGGCCCGCGGCGGCTCCGCCTGCGCCACGATCACCTGCGAGGGCCGAAGCAAACGGCCGTTCAGAAGGTACCCCCTCCGGGCTTCGGACAGGATCGTCCCTTCCGGTTTCCCTTCCTGTGCCATCTGCGCGATCGCTTCGTGCAGGCTCGGGTCGAACTTCTCCCCTTCCGAGGAGATCCGCTCCAGCCCGAATTTCCGCAGCTCGGAAAGGAACTGTTCATATGTCAGGCGCACTCCCGCCATCAGCCCCTCGACGGACCCCTTCGCCCCGGCCGCCTGCGACATCGCCCGCTCCAGGTTGTCGAGGAACGGCAGGACGGCGCGGAGCAGACGCTCGTTCCCGAAGGCGACAAGCGATTCCTTTTCCCGCGCGCTCCGTTTCCGGTAGTTGTCGAACTCCGCGGCAAGGTAGGCCAGGCGGCGTTTCGTCTCCTCCAGCTCCCCCGCGGACTCCGCTGGGGGGGCCGCCTCCTCCCGCCCCTCTTCCTCCGGAACCGGTCCGTTCTCGCCGGGGAACGTTTCCTCCGGAAGATCTTTTTCCTTATCCTTCATGACGCTTCCCTCTCCTGTCGATCCGTAAGAGTCGCTCGCGGGAAAAACCGGGGGGTTCGTTTACCGATGCTCGAAAGTTGAGCTCAAGAGCCTTGCGGAGTATTCCACGAGGGGGATGATCCGGGAGTAATCCATGCGGACGGGGCCGATCAGCCCGATGCTGCCCGTCACGGACTCTCCCAGGCGATACCCGGAGGACACCACTGAAATGTCGAGAAAGCCCTCCACCGGATTTTCCGACCCGATCGAAACCTGGATGGCGTCGCCCTCGAGCGTCCGGTCGAGCAGGCGGACGATGACGCTCTTCTCCTCGAACGCCCGCAGGATCCGCTTGAGCTTCTGGACGTCCTCCGCGAACTCCGGCTGTTCCAGGATGTTGGCCCTTCCCTCGACGTACACCTCCGTGGGGCTGCTTTCCTCGAGCGCCCTCGCGCTGAGCTGCAGCGCCCGCTGCATCAGCCGGTCGTACCGCGCCTTCTCCCGCTTCATCTCCCGGAGGATCTTCCCCCGCAGCTCGTGGAGGGAGATGCCGTCGGCAAGCTCGTTGAGGTAGGCGTTGATCTTTCCGATGTCGTCGCCCGACAGGCCAGCCTCGCCGTCGAGGAGCCGGTGCTCGACCCATCCCCCCTGGGTGACGATGACCAGCAGGATCTTGTCGACTCCCGCCCGCAGGAGGTTCAGGGAGCGCAGCGGCTGGCTCGAAAGGCGGGAGACGACCAC
>Ga0214473_10004972_pt1 | contig 15957 bp, 14 predicted proteins | sample RVTome_7_FD_203509 | JGI IMG/M metagenome (GOLD analysis project Ga0214473, IMG submission 203509) | Soil microbial communities from uranium-contaminated site in the Upper Colorado River Basin, Wyoming, United States - RVT98D197 | ecosystem: Environmental > Terrestrial > Soil > Contaminated >... | reverse complement strand
TGGGGGCGGGCTTCGCCCTCGTGGAGAACGTCGAGTATCTCCGGAACCTCGAGGAACAACGCCTCTTCCTCTGGCTCGTGCGCGGCTTCGGCACCGCGGTCCTCCACGGCGCCACGACCGCGATCTTCGCGATGCTCGCCAAGGGGCTCTCCGACCGCCACCCCGACCACGCGGCGGCCGCCCTCCTGCCCGGCTTCTTCGCCGCCGCAGTCATCCACTCCCTCTACAACCACTTCCTCCTGCCGCCCCTCGCCGCCACCGCCGCGCTCTTCGTCGTTCTGCCCGTCCTCATCATCGTCGTCTTCGAGCGGAGCGAGACGACCACCCGCTCCTGGCTCGGCGGAGGCCTCGACGTCGACATCGAGCTCATCGAGTCGATCCTCTCCGGCGAGGCCCTCGAGACCCGCGTCGGCGACTACCTCCGCTCGCTGAAGGCGCGCTTCCCGGGCGAAGCGGTGGGCGACATGCTGTGCCTCCTGCGCATCCAGACCGAGCTCGGCATCCGCGCGAAGGGGCTGCTCCTCGCCCGGGAGGCGGGGCTCGAGGTCCCCGTGGGGGAGGACGTGCGGGCGAACCTCCAGGAGCTGGGCTACCTCGAGCGGGCGATCGGCCGCACCGGTCTTCTGGCCTTGAAGCCGCTCCTGAGGCAGAGCGCGCGGGACCTCTGGCAAATCTACCTGCTCAGGGAGGCCGGCGGGGGCGCAGGTCGCCCCCCCGCGTCCCGAGGCTGAGGGGTCACTCCCCCTCCCCCACGATCCCAATGGCCAGGAAGCCCGGCAAACACGCCCTCGTATTCGTCGCGATCACCGTCCTCCTCGACGTCATCGGCTTCGGCTTGATCCTCCCGGTGCTGCCCGCCCTGCTCGTCGAGATCACCGGCGACAGCGTCAGCCAGGCGGCGATCGACGGCGGCTGGCTGGCATTCGTGTACGCGGCGATGCAGTTCCTCTGCGCGCCCGTGCTCGGCAACCTGTCCGATCGTTACGGGCGCCGGCCGGTGCTCCTTTTCGCGGTAGGCGCGCTCGGAATCGACTACCTCGTCATGGGCTTCGCTCCCACCCTCGCCTGGCTCTTCCTCGGCCGGACGATCGCCGGCGTCGCCGGAGCCTCTTTCACGCCGGCCTATGCCTACGTGGCCGACATCAGCCCCCCCGAGAGGCGGGCCCAGAGCTTCGGTCTCATCAGCGCGGCATTCGGCGTGGGCTTCATCCTGGGACCCGCGCTCGGCGGGCTCCTCGGCCAGCTCGGTCCCCGCGCGCCGTTTTTCGCGGCGGCCGGACTGAGCCTGGTCAACCTCGCCTACGGTGCTATCGTCCTGCCCGAATCGCTGCCGCCCGGATCGCGACGGGCGTTCGAATGGCGGCGCGCCAACCCGCTCGGCACGCTCGCCGAGATGCGCAGGAACCCCCGCGTCCTCGGGCTCCTCGCCGCGCTCTTCCTCTGGATGGTGGCCCACCAGGTGATGCCGGCCACGTGGTCCTTCTACACCAAGCTGCGCTTCGCCTGGTCGGAGGCCACGATCGGCGCCTCGTTCGCCGCCGCCGGCGCCGTGATGGCGCTGAGCCAGGCGATCTTCATGCGCGCGCTCGTCCCGAGGCTCGGCGAGCGTCGCACCGCCCTCCTCGGCATCGCGGTGGCCAGCGTGGGCTACTTCGGCTACGCGACCGCGACGGAGGGCTGGATGATGTTCGCGTGGCTCGCCACCTGGCTCTTCGGCGCGCTCGTGTCGCCGGCGACGAACGCCCTCATGTCGCACCGTATCGCCGCGGGGGCGCAGGGCGAGCTGCAGGGGGCGGTGGCGAGCCTCTTCTCGCTCAGCTCCATTGTCGGGCCGCCGCTCATGACGCAGCTCTTCGGCCGCTTCTCCGGAAAGGACGCGTCGGTCCACTTGCCCGGTGCCGCATTCCTCGCCGCGACGTTGATCGCCGTGGTCTCGTTCGTCATCTACCACCAGGCGACGCGCGAGGAGGCCTCTGCCCCGCGCCCGCGTTGACGGCCCCCGCCCCGCGGCATAACATGCCGTGCTCGATTCCGCGACCATGATCGGCCAGACCGTCTCGCACTACAGGATCCTCGAGAAGATCGGCGGCGGCGGCATGGGCGTCGTCTACCGGGCCGAAGACACGCGCCTCGGCCGCGAGGTGGCGCTCAAGTTCCTGCCCGACGAGCTGGCCCGGGACGCCCAGGCCGTCGAGCGCTTCAAGCGCGAGGCTCGGGCGGCCTCGGCCCTGAACCACCCGCACATCTGCACGATCCACGACGTCGGCGACGATCAGGGCCGCCCCTTCATCGGTATGGAGCTCCTCGAGGGGCAGACCCTCAAGAACCGCCTCGCCGGCCGGCCGCTCCCGACCGACGAGATCATGGAGCTCGCCATTCACGTGGCCGACGCGCTCGAGGCCGCGCACCGCAAGGGCATCGCGCACCGGGACATCAAGCCTGCCAACGTCTTCGTCACCGAGCGCGGGCAGGCCAAGGTCCTCGACTTCGGCCTCGCCAAGCTCCTCGAGAGCCGGCGGGCCGGCGAGACGCCGCTCAACTCGGCGATGCCCACCGACGAGTTCGCGACGAGCGCCGGCTCGACGCTGGGCACCGTCGCCTACATGTCCCCCGAGCAGGCCCGGGGCGAGGAGGTGGATGCCCGCACCGACCTCTTCTCCTTCGGGGTGGTGCTCTACGAGATGACGACCGGCCAGGCCCCCTTCACGGGGGGCACCACCGCGACCGTGTTCGAGGCGATCCTCAACCGGACGCCGCCCCCGCCGACGGAGCTGAACCGCAGCCTGCCGGACGGCCTCGCCCAGATCATCGGCAAGCTCCTCGAGAAGGACCGCCGGCTGCGCTACCAGTCCGCGACCGAGCTCAGGGCCGACCTGCAGCGCCTCAAACGCGAGATCGACTCCGGGCGCGTCGCTCCGGCCGGCGGGCGCGAGCGGTCGGTCGCCGTGCTCTACTTCGAGAACCTGAGCGGGGCGAAGGAGGACGAGTACTTCCGCGACGGCATGACGGAGGACGTCATCACGGAGCTGTCGAAGGTGAAGAACCTGCGCGTCTTCCCCCGGGCCGCGGTCGTCGCCTTCCGCAACCAGTCGGTGACGGGGCCCCAGGTGGGCCAGCAGCTCGGCACCCAGTACGTGCTGGGCGGATCGCTGCGGCGCGCGGGGAACCGCCTCCGCATCACCGCCCAGCTCGTGGAGACCAGGACCGGTACCTCGGTGTGGGCCGAGCGGTACGATCGCGAGCTCTCCGACGTCTTCGAGGTCCAGGACGAGATCGCCCGCAACATCACCCAGGCCCTCCGCATCACGCTCACGCCCCAGGAGGAGAAGCTGCTCGCCGCCAAGCCCACCGGCGATCCGCGGGCCTACGACCACTACCTGAAGGGACGGAGCTACTCCCGGCGCATGACCCGGTCCGACCTGGACCTGGCCCTGCAGATGTTCGAGCACGCGATCCTGCTCGATCCCGGCTTCGCCCTCGCCCACGCCGGGATCGCCAACGTGTGCGGCATCGTCTACGAGTGGCACGACGACGACGACGCCTGGCTCGAGCGCGGGCGGGCCGCCGGCGAGCGTGCCCTGGCCCTCGATCCGAGCCTGCCGGAGGCGCTCGTCGGCCGCGCACGGCTTCTCTACACGCAGAAGCGGTACGACGAGGCGGTCCGGGACGTGCGTCGCGCGATCGAGATGAGGCGCGACTGCGACGGCGCCTACAACATCCTCGCCCGGTCGCTCTTCGAGTCCGATCGCTGGGCGGAGGCCCTCGAGACGGTGGAGCAGGCGGTCGCGGTCAACGGCGACGACTACAACGTCTACATCCCCTACACGAACATCTACGAGGGACTCGGGCGCACCGAGGACGCCGCGCGCCTGCGCGAGCGCGAGATCGTGGTGCTCGAGCAGCAGCTCAAGGACGTGCCGGAGGACGTCCGGGCCCGGATCCTCCTGGCCGCCGACTACGCGGCGACGGGCCGCGAAGAGGACGCCGTGCGCGAGCTGCAGAAGGCGGTGGACCTGCGGCCGCACGACTCGAACATCCTCTACAACGCCGCTTGCACCTACGGCGTGATGAAGAGGAAGACCGAAGCCATCGACATGCTGAGACGGTCGAAGGCGGCCGGCTACACGAACCCGGATTGGATCCGCCGCGACCCCGACCTCGCCTGCCTCCACGGCGAGCCCGACTTCGAGAAGCTGTTCGTCTAGTCCACCCAATCCGGTTTGCGCTTCTCGAGGAAGGCCGCGAGGCCCTCCTGCCCCTCGGCCGAGACGCGCCGCTCCGCGATCCGCTCGCAGACGAGCTCGCGCACGCTCTCGACGGGACGGCCGGCCACGCTGCGCACCAGGTCCTTCGCCGCCGCCACCGCCCCCGGCGCCGCCCGGAGGAGCTCGCGCACCCGCGAGTCCACCGCGGCGTCGAGCTCGTCCAGCTTCACGACCCGGTGGACGAGGCCGATCGACGCCGCGCGCGCCGCGGTGAACCGCTCGCCGGTCAGGAAGAGCTCCCGGGCCGCCGAGACGCCGATCTTGCGGATCACGTAGGGCGAGATGACGGCCGGCACGAGGCCGAGGCGCACCTCGGTGAAGCCGAACTCGGCCCCCTCCTCGGCCACCACGATGTCGGCCACGGCGGCGAGGCCCGCCCCCCCGCCGAGTGCCGCGCCCTGGACGCACGCCACCACGGCCTGCGGCGAGCGGTCGATCGTCTCGAAAAGAGACCCGAGCTCACGGGCGTCGGCGAGGTTCTGCTCGCGGGTGAAGCCGGCCACCGTCCTCATCCACTCGACGTCGGCCCCCGCGCAGAACACGGCCCCCCGGCCGGCGAGGACGATGACCCGCACGTCGTCCCGGGAGGCGGCCGCTCCCACCGCGTCCCGCAGCTCGCGCACCATCGTCCCGTCGAAGGCGTTTCGGGCCTCAGGCCGGACGAGGACGACGTGGGCCACGGACCCGTCGAGCGAGAGCGACACGCGCGCGGGGGGCATGCGCGGTCAGTATGCCACGGCGGGTCCCGGGCGCACGGGGGCGGCTTTCGGCACCACGATCGCCGCGACGCCGAGGAGCAGCACCGCCGCCCCGAGCAGGAAGGGCGGGTGCAGCCTCGCCCCCTCGAAGAGCCACGCCCAGAGGTTCGCGAGCGGGGGGTTCAGGAAGACGAACGCCGCGACCTCGCCCGCGGGCAGCCGCTTGAGGGCCCAGATCCACCCGGCGTAGCCGAGGAGGCTGCAGGGGACCGCGAGGTAGAGGGCGGCGCCGAGGGCTCCAGGATGCGCGACGAGCGTCCGGCCGAGCGCGGGCGTCGCGAGGGCGAGGACGGGCAGGCTGCCCACGAAGAGAAGGGCGTACGTCGTGTCGAAGGCGTCGGCGGCCGCGGGCACGCGTCGGCCGAGGACGGTGTAGGCGGCCCAGCTGAGCGGGGCGAGGGCGAGGAGGAGCGCGCTCGAGAGGTAGGGCCAGTCCATCGGCCGGTCGGTCCCGTAGCGGATCACAACGAAGACCCCGACGAGCGCCAGCAGGAGGCCCAGTGTCTTTCGCGGGCCGAACTCCTCCTTCAGGAAGAACCGGGCCAGTACCGCCGTGAACGCAGGGTTCAGCGCAATGACGAGCGCCGCGGTCCCGGTGGGGACCGTCTTGAGGCCGTGAAGGAAGAAGAGGTTGTAGGCGGGCACGCCGAGGAGGGCCATCACCGCGATCCGCCACCAGGCGGCCCGCGGCAGACGCAGCGGCCGGCGCCACCACAGGAGGAGCCCGGCCCCGAGGAGCACGGGAAGGAAGCGCGCGGCGAGGGAGTCCACGAGGCCCAGGTCCTGCCGGAGCCGCGCCGCGGCCAGGAACGAGAACGACCAGACGATCAGGGTGAAGAACAGGACGAGGTGGGCCAAGCCCGGGCAGTATGCCACGGCGGGAAGCGGAACCCGGAGTCTTCTCGAAGGCTGGTTCCCTCACCGCGTGACGGGCAAACATCGCCCGTACCGCGCCTCTGCACAAGGCGGGCGCTCAGGCCTTCGGCGGCTCGACTGGCTGCCGGTAGTCGCGCACGACGGGCGCCGCTGCCGCCACGAGGCCGGCCAGGAGGATCGTGCCGATCCCGCCCGAGACGACCGAGACGGTCGTCCCCAGTGCCGCGGAGGCGAAGAGCGACGCCACGATCCCCGCCTCCAGCTCCCCGAGCTGCGGGCCTCCCATGAAGAAGATCATGTTCACCGAGGTCATGCGGCCCCGCAGCGCGTCCGGCGTCAGCAGCTGGCGGAGGGCCTGGCGGATGACGGTGGAGACGAGGTCGGCGAGCCCGGAGAGAGCCAGCGCGGCGAAGGTGAGCCAGTAGCTCCGCGAGAGCCCGTAGGCAACCGTCGCCCCCCCGTACGCGGCCACCGACGCCAGGAGCAGCCGCCCCTGCCGCAGCGGCAGGTGACGCCAGGACGTATACAGAGCGCCGACGAGAGCGCCGAGCGCGGGCGCCGCCGCCAGCCAGCCGTAGCCGGCCGGCCCCACGCCGAGCACCTGGTCCGCAAAGATCGGCAGGAGCGAGAGCGACCCCGCGAGGAACGTGGCGAAGAAGTCGAGACCCGTCGTCCAGACCATGATCGGGCTGCCGAAGACGAAGGCGAGTCCCTCGCGCATCGCGGCGAGGGGGGCCCCCGGAGGAGCGGCCCCGGGGCCGACCACCCCCGAGGTCCGCATCAGGACGAGCGCCGTGATCACGCCGACGAAGGACATCGCGTTCAGGGCGTAGATGAGGGCGAGGCGAGGTGATTCGACGGTCGCGCCGCTCGTGGCGAGCGCGGCGAGGTGCCCGCCCGGCAGGCCCGTCCCGGCGATCATCAGCCCCGCGAGCGCCGGCCCGCCGATGAAGGCGGCGTGGAACATCGTGAGGTTCAGCGAGAGCGCGGCGGGAATCTCCGCGACCGGCACGAGGCGGGGGACGAGGGCCTGGCGCGCGGGGCTGTCGAACGCGGTGGCCGCGGCCAGGATGGCGTTCGCGGCGTACAGGAAGGACAGGCTCTCCCGGCCGCTCCAGGTGGCGAGGGAGAGTGCGACCGCGCCGAGCAGCATGACCACTTGCGAGGCGAGCATCACCCTCCGGCGGTCGAAGCGGTCGGCGGTCACCCCGCCCACGAGCGAGAAGAACACGATCGGGACCATCCGGGTCAGGCCGAAGAAGCCGAGGGCGAGCGGGGAGCGGGTGAGCACGTAGACGTGCCAGTGCAGCGCCACGGTCTGCATCTGCGACCCGGTGAGCGACACGAACTGAGAGATCCAGAACAGCCGGAAGTCGCGGTGACGGAGGACGCGGTAGGGGCGATTCAACGGTCAGAAGCGAAACACGCCGAAGCGGGTCTCGGGGATCGGGGCGTTGAGCGCGGCGGACAGACCAAGGGCGAGGACGGTGCGCGTGTCCTCGGGGGCGATGATCCCGTCGTCCCACAGCCGGGCGGTGGAATAGTAGGGGCTCCCCTCCTCCTCGTACTTGGCGAGGATCGGGGCCTCGATCTCCCGCACCTCCGCTTCGCTCATCGGCTTCCCCTGCCGGGCCCGCTGCTCCTTCTTCACCTGGCTCAGAACGGAGGCGGCCTGCTCGCCGCCCATCACGCTGATCCGGGCGTTCGGCCACATCCACAGCTGCCGCGGCTGGTAAGCCCGGCCGCACATCCCGTAGTTGCCGGCGCCGAAGCTGCCCCCGATGACCACCGTGAACTTCGGCACCGCGGCGTTGGCCACCGCGTGGACCATCTTCGCCCCGTCCTTGGCGATCCCCCGCTGCTCGTACTCCCGGCCCACGATGAAACCGGTGATGTTCTGCAGGAAGACGAGCGGGATCTTCCGCTGGGCGCACATGGTGATGAAGTGGGTAGCCTTGAGCGCGCTCTCCGAGAAGAGGACCCCGTTGTTGGCGAGGATGCCGACCGGGTAGCCCATGAGGCGGGCGAAGCCGGTCACGAGGGTCGTCCCGTAGAGCGCCTTGAACTCCGAGAACCGGCTGCCGTCCACGATCCGCGCGATCACCTCGCGCACGTCGTAGGCCTTGCGGACGTTCGTGGGCACGACGCCGCCCAGCTCGCGTGGATCGAAGAGCGGCTCCTCGGGCTCCTCGACCGCCCACGGCGCCTCCTTGCGCGAGGTGAGGGCGCCCACGATGTCGCGAGCGCGGGCCAGGGCGTCCTCGTCGTCGAGCGCGTAGTGGTCGGCCACCCCGCTCGTCCGCGCGTGGACGTCCGCGCCGCCCAGCTCCTCGGCGCTCACCTCCTCGCCGGTCGCCGCCTTCACGAGGGGCGGGCCGCCGAGGAAGATCGTTCCCCGCCCCTTGACGATGACCGCCTCGTCGCTCATCGCGGGAACGTAGGCGCCGCCGGCGGTGCACGAGCCGAGGACGACGCTCACCTGCGCGATCCCGGCCGCGCTCATGCGCGCCTGGTTGTAGAAGATGCGCCCGAAGTGGTCGCGGTCGGGGAAGACCTCCGCCTGCAGGGGCAGGAAGGCCCCACCCGAGTCCACGAGGTAGAGGCAGGCCAGGCGGTTCTCGAGGGCGATCTCCTGCGCCCGCAGGTGCTTCTTGACCGTGATCGGGAAGTAGGTGCCCCCTTTCACCGTCGCGTCGTTCGCGATGACCATCACCTCGCGGCCCCGCACCCGCCCGACGCCGCACACGAGGCCGGCAGCGGGGGCCTGGTCCTCGTAGAGGCCGGCCGCGGCGAGGGCCCCGATCTCGAGGAAGGGGGTGCCGGGGTCGAGCAGCTTCTCGATCCGTTCTCGCGCCATGAGCTTGCCCTGCTCGCGGAGCCGGCGGACGGCGTCCTCGCCGCCCCCCGCCCGCACCACGGCCAGCCGCTCGCGGAGCCGGGCGACGAGGCCGTCCATGCGGGCGGCGTTCTCGCGAAACTCGGCCGAGGCTGTGTCGAGATGCGACTCGAGGACCGACATAAGTGGACGCGTTCGAGTCTACATGAGAGGGCGCTCCGACGGGGCCGCCCGAGCTACCGGAAAGTGTCCGATCGAGGATCCCAGAAGTCGCCGGTCAGACCCAAAGCGGCGAAGATCTCGCGCATCTCATCCGGTTGAGGACGCCGGGAATCCGATTGCAGTCGGGTCGAATACCACGTCGTAGCGAGTGTCCAGAGCTGATCCATCCTCACGAGCGGCCGCATCGGGTACCCATGCGCCGAGCACCACCGACGAACCCTCTCTTCCGACCGGAAGAAGAGCATCGTGCTTCAGGTGAACACGATGTCGTCCCACCACTTCGCTGCGGGGACGAGGCAGTGGAAGAGCCAGTCCGAGGGCTCGGGGCCGCCCAGGCCCACGTCCAGGTGCAAGGGCTCGCCGGATTCTTCGCATCGAGAGTGAACCGTGGCTTCCCGGTGCAAGGCGGCAGGCACCGCCAGGGCGTCCCAGGCACAGTTCGCGAAGTATCTGACGCCGCCCGATTCGACGACATGCTGGGTGGGAACACCGGAAAACGGGGGCGCCATGCGGATCGACGATCCGTCGTCCTCGAGCACGAGAACCCGCAGCGCGCGAAGCCTCCCGTACGCTTCGATGACGCTTCCAGGATTCGAGCCGACACGTTCAGCGACGTCTTCAGGAGTCGGCCTCTTCCCCGTCGCGGCGAAGTGCCCGTAGACCGCCAGTTTTACCTGCACATCGAAATCCAACGTCCCGGGCGGCCGACGCGGCGCTGGGGGCGAGAGGCTCACTGGAGGTCGGCCACGTAGATGTCAGTGGTCCCCTCGCGCTCGCGGTTGAAGACGATCCGCCAGCCGTCGGGCGACCACTGCGGGCGCACGTCAGTGTACGGGCTCTCGACGACGCGGGCGACATCGGAGCCGTCGGCGTTCATCACGTAGATCTGGTACACGTCGCTCCGATTCGAGGCGAACGTGATGCGCTTGCCGTCCGGCGACCACGCCGGCCAGCCATCGAAGTGCCCGTTCTTCGTGAGGTTGACCGCGCCGCTACCGTCGGCGTTCATCACGAAGACCTCGGAGTTGACCGTGGTCCCCTCGGGTCCCCGAACCCGCAGCAGGCGGCGGAACACGATTCTCGAACCGTCGGGCGAGGGGGAGGCATAGGTGTCCCAGATCTCGTTGCGCGTGATACGCGCGGGGTGCGAGCCGTCGACGTCCATCACGTAGACCTCGTCGTTCTCCCCGTCGTCCCGCGTCGAGTTGAAGACGATCCGGCGACCGTTCCGGAACCAGTAGGGATGGCTGTCCCCCCCGGGATGCCGGGTGAGGTTCTCCGGCGCGCTCCCGTCGGCCTTCATGACGTAGACCTCCTCGTTGCCGTCCCGGTCCGAGACGAAGGCGATTCGGGACCCGTCGGGCGACCAGGACGGGGTGACATCGGCAGCGGGGTGCTCGGTGAGCTGGCGCTGGTTGGCTCCATCGGCGTTCATCACGAAGACCTCCCAGTTCCCGGTGCGGTTGGACTGGAACAGGATCTGCGTGCCGTCCGGCGAGAAGGAGGGATAAGCGTTTTCGATGTTGGTGAGCTTGCGCGGCATGGGGACGGCACGCAGCGGACCGGGGTGGAAGAGAAACAGCAGCGCGACGATGAACAAGAGTGTCTTCAATGCCTTGAACCTCCCGCCCCCGGGACGCCGGCTAGAGCCTAGGGCCAAAACGGTGCGTGCGTCCAGCCCCCGGCGTTGGCCTGCTCGTCAATGACCACCGGCGGGCGCGACCGACCTGAATCTGCTCGAGTAGATGCTCGAGTATCCGCACGTGGAATCCTCTGGTGAACGAGTCCAAGCGCCAGATCGAGGAGCTGATCGCCGAGGTCTCACCTCGGCCGGATGCCCCGGCGGTGATGAGGAAGGGAGCCGTGTCTCGGAGGCAGCCGCCGTCTAGTCGCTTGGTTCACGGGCGGCCCTGTCATGCCCCGGCCCCTTCGCGCCTATCTCCCATGACCGGTCAAGCCGGTCGTTCAGGAGGTTGAACATGCGAAGGCTGAGCCCCTACCTGTTGGGCCTCGTCGCAATCGGACTCGCGTTCCCGACCCTGGCGTCGGCTGCCCAGGTGACCTGCGCGCCTTCGCCGCCGGCGAGCGCCCCGATGGCGTCCCGCCCGCGACCTTTCGGAAGCGTGTGGAGCGCGGGCTCGCTCGTTTACGCGCCCGATGGAGGGCCACCCACGGCGACCGCTGAGGCGGCCCTCCGTACCCGTGCCCGACACGCCTACGAGGTCGGCCGCGGCCTGAGGGGACTGCGCCGCGCCGTCGTGGTCGTTCCCATGGCGGGCCTCTCGCCCGTCGGAAGATGGGCCGTGCGTCGGGACATCGCCGCGCCCGTCCTCGCGGCGGCGGTCCTGGCGGCCGGCCTCGCCGATAGTCTCGGCTGCCTGGCCGCGGGTCTCGGCGGGGTCCTCGGACTGGCCGCGGGCCTCGGCCTGGGCACCGCGCCGCTCATCGTGCTCCGGCGCGTCTAGAGGACGCACCGGAGGAGCGAGCGCGGCCCAGACGATTCTCCCAGCGCTTCCGCGCGGTTCCCGTCACGCCTCCATCGAGACGAAGGCCCCGATGTGACCCCGGATGTAACCGCTGACGAGCTGGTCGACCTGCGCCGCCAGCCTTCGGTAGCTCACGTCCAGGTCGGAAAAGCCGGCTGGTGCCAGAGCCGGCCGGCGCACTTCCATGTCGACGAATCCAGTTTCACCCGGCACCGACAGATGCCGCCCGATCGCCGCGCTCAGGATCGCACGCGGGCCTTCCGCCCCGAGCTCCACGAGTGCCGTTCGGGTCTCTGCGGCACGGGCGACGCCATAGGTGCGGAAGTACTCGGCATGCCCGCTGTTCTGGACCGTCAGGTGGTACGTCGCAAGCAGCCAGGCCGGTCGCTGCTGCTGATTGACGTCGGAATAGGGCCGCTCGACCAGCCGCGTGACGACCGCGCTGATGACACCGTCCGCATGGCTGGCGAGGGAGGCTCGACGGACCTTCAACAAGGGACGGGCTTCCGTTTCCGACCCGGGCCTGGGCAGGAGGAACCCAAGGACTCGATCGAGCACCCATGTCCACATCTGTGTCAGCCCTTCAGTCCCCGAGGCAGATGCCCAGCTCGCGGGCGGTGAGGATCGTGTCGCAGTCGAGGGGGACGCGCTTCATCCGCTCGGTCGCCTCCTGGAGCGGCACGTAGCGGACCCTCGGCGGGTCGAGGGCCACCATGACGCCCGACTTGCCGGCCGCCAGCGCGCGCACCGCGGCCGCGCCGAAGCGGAGCGAGAGCAGGCGGTCGAACGTGGTCGGGGTGCCGCCGCGCAGCAGGTGCCCCAGCACGACGTGCCGGGTGTCGTAGCCGGTGAGGCGGCCGATGTCCGCCGCCACTTGCACGCCGATCCCCCCGAGCCTCTCCGCCCGGCCCACCTTCTTCTCGATCACCACGTGGCGGCCCCCCTTCGGCTTGGCCCCCTCCGCGACCACCACGATCGCGAAGTTGCGGCCGCGGGCGTAGCGCTCCTGGATCTTCGCGGCGACCGGCCCCAGGTCGTAGGGGATCTCCGGGATGAGGATGACGTCGGCCGTCGAGGAGATGCCGGCGTGGAGCGCGATCCAGCCGGCGTAGCGGCCCATGACCTCGACCACCATCACCCGCCGGTGGGAGGCGGCCGTCGAGTGCAGCCGGTCGACGCACTCGGTGGCGAAAGAGACGGCGGTGTCGAAGCCGAAGGTCACGACCGTCCGGTTGAGGTCGTTGTCGATCGTCTTCGGGACGCCCACGATCCTCACGCCCTTCTTGGCGAGCGCGTGGGCGATGTGGAGCGACCCGTCCCCGCCCACTGCCACGACGGCGTCGATGCCGTTCGCGGCAAAGCCGCGCACCAGCTCGTCGGTGCGGTCCACCTCCACGATCTTCCCGTTGGCCTGCTTCACGGGGAAGCAGAGCGGGCTCCCGGCGTTGGTGGTGCCGATGATGGTGCCGCCCAGGTGGGTGATGCCGCGCACCGTCTCCGGCCGCAGGGGGATGAGGCCGCCCTCGGAGTACCGCTCGGGCAGCAGGACGCCGTTGTAGCCGTCGCGGATCCCGACGACCTCCCAGCCGCGATTGACGCCGGCGAGGACGACGGCTCGGATGACGGCGTTCAGACCGGGGGCGTCGCCGCCGCCGGTGCTGATGGCGATGCGGCGAATCCCCTTCCGGCCCGGCAGCTTCGGCTTCGGCATGGCCCGCCTCCTACACGATGCCGAAGGTTGTACGCCGAGCGGAGCGCGGCTTCAAGCCGGCCGCGGCGGCTCAGCCTTCGAGCGAGGCCCGGAGGAACCAGGCGTTCTTCTCGAACTCCACGATGACCCCGGTCAGGAGGTCCACGGTGTCCTGGTCTTTCTCCTTCTCGGCGAGATCCCGCCCCTTGCGCACGCTCGCGAGAAAGCCCTCGATGCGCTCGAGGAGGAGCTTCACGTGGTCGAGGTCGCGGGTCGTCTCCTGCGGGTACTCGGCGAGGGTCGACGCCTTCGCCACGTGGCGGGCCGTGCCGTAGGCCTTCGCCCCGAGGGTCACCGCCCGCTCGGCCACCTGGTCGTTGAAGGCGGCGAGGGCGACCGCGAAAGTCTCGAAGAGGGGGTGGAGCGCGGCGAAGTGCATCCCCTTCACGTTCCAGTGCGCGACCTTGATCTGGCTGTGCAGGTCGAGGCCGTCGGCGAGGGTGGCATTGAGCGAGTCGGCGATCGTCTTCCGCTGGGGCTCGGCCAGCGGACTGGGGCTCTTGAACATGATGACCTCCTTGAATGAGACGTTGTCGCAGCCGTCGTCCCTAATCCTACTCCCTGTTACCGGTCACGGTGACAAGCAACAAGCTGCGAGCGGAGCCCGATTCACAGTATCGTGCGCTTCTCGAAGGAGCGGGCTCCTACGATCGTGAAGAACGCCAGGAAGCCGAGGAGCCCGACGAGGAGGAGAGGCACCGGCATGTGCGGCGCGTTCGGGGTGACCGCGAGGCGCATGGCCTCGCTCACGAAGGTGAGGGGGTTCAGGAGGAACAGGTACTGGACGGCCCCGATCTTGGCGAGCGAGGCCCACGGGTAGTACGCGCAGCCGAAGAGCATCATGGGGCCGAGCACCACCGCGAAGAGGAGCCCCGCGAAGCGCGGTTGGACCTGCGTGCCCAGGGTGAGGCCGAAGGCCGCGGACAGCAGGCCACACACAACCACGAGGGGAAGGAGGAGCGGCCAGTGGGGACGAACGTCACCGGCGCCGACGTTGTGCATCAGGACGATCATGACCGGCCCCGCCACGAGCCCGGCGGCGGCGGCGTGGACGGCTCCCGCCACGATCCGCTCCAGCGAGACCTCGAAAACCCCGATGGGGGCGAGGAGCCGCTCGTCCACCTCGCGGCTGCCCGAGAGGTCCTGGGAGAGGGGGATCAGCACGCCCTGGACCCCGGCCATCAGCATGGTGATGGCCATGAGGCCGGGGACCATGATCGTCCCGAACGTGGTGGCCACGAGCCCGAGCCGGGGCAGGATGTTGCCGAAGACCAGGATGACCAGCACCGGCTGGGTGAGAGTCGAGAGGAGAAGGGGCCCGGCGTGGCGCGAGGTGACCACGAGGTCGCGGCGGAGGAGGGCGAGGAAGGCGGTCATTCCCGCAGCTCCCGGCCGGTGAGGTGGATGTAGACGTCCTCGAGGCTCGGCTGGGAGAGGTTCACGTGACGGAGGTCGGCCCCGCCGTCGCGCACGGCGTGGAGGACGCGGTCGAGGAGACCGTCGGCCGGATCGACGAAAAGACGGAGCCGCTCGAGAGAGTCGCCCTCCCCGCTCCCAACCGCGACCGGCTCGAGGTTGAGGACTCCGGGGAGCGCCTGGAGGCGAGGGGCGAGCGGCTGCCGGGCGTGGACCCAGAGGTCCAGCACCTGGGCGCCGGGGAGCGATTTCTTGAGCGCGCCCGGCGTGTCGAGGGTCAGGACCTTGCCGTGATCCAGGATGGCGAGGCGCTCGCAGAGGCGGTCCGCCTCCTCCATGTAGTGTGTCGTGAGGATGAAGGTGGTTCCCCGCTCGTGGAGCATGCGGAGCGTCTCCCAGAGCAGCCGCCGGGCCTGGGGGTCGAGCCCGGTCGTGGGCTCGTCGAGGAGGACGACCTTCGGGTCGTGCATGAGCGCCCGGGCGATCATCACCCGCTGCTGCTGCCCGCCGGACAGGGTGGCCGGCTTCGCGTTCGCCTTCTCCGCGATCTGCAGCTCGGCCAGCAGCCGGTCGGCGCGCGCTTCGCGCTCCGCGGCGGAGAGGCCGAAGTAGCGGCCGTGGTAGGTCAGCACCTCGCGCACGGTCAGGTCGCGGTCGAGGTTGCGGGTCTGGGGCACGACCGCGATGCGGCGCTTGGCGTCCCGTGGTTGCTTCACGACATCCACCCCGTCCACCAGCACGCGGCCGGAGGTGGGGCGCACGAGCGTCGCGATGCAGCCGATCGTGGTGCTCTTGCCCGCTCCGTTCGGGCCGAGGAGGCCGAAGAACTCGCCCCGCTCCACCGCGAACGACACGCCGCGGACGGCCTCGACCGGCGGCGACTTGCGCGCGCCGGGATACGTCTTCACAAGGCTTTCGACGACCAGGATGCTCATGGAGAGCGGAAGGCCGATCCTACCACGCCCGTCGCTCACACACGGGTCAGGCCGGGGCCGGCGGGCCCGCGCCGCCGACCAGGCGCCCGTCGCGAACGACCACCCGGCCGTCCTTCACCACCGCGCGGATCGCGGGGACGCCGACCCGCACGAGGTCGAGGAGGCGCGCGGAGCGGAGCACCACGAGGTCGGCGCGCTTGCCCACCTCGATCGACCCGAGATCCTCGTGGAGGTCGAGCGAGAACGCCGCGTTCACGGTGACGGCGGCGAGGGCTTCCTCGAGGGCGAGGCCCATCGCGAAGCAGCCCAACGTCATGGCGAAGGGCAGCGAGGGCGAGAGCCCGCCGCCCGGGTTCACGTCCGAAGCGAGGGCCACCGCCGCGCCTTTCTCGACGAGCGCCCGCGCGGGCGCG
>Ga0214473_10004971_pt1 | contig 15958 bp, 13 predicted proteins | sample RVTome_7_FD_203509 | JGI IMG/M metagenome (GOLD analysis project Ga0214473, IMG submission 203509) | Soil microbial communities from uranium-contaminated site in the Upper Colorado River Basin, Wyoming, United States - RVT98D197 | ecosystem: Environmental > Terrestrial > Soil > Contaminated >... | reverse complement strand
CCGCAGTCCCGGCACTGGACGAAGGACGCCGTGCCGCGCCGGTTCAGGAACAGCATCACCTGCTCCCCCGCCGCCAGCGCCTGCCGTACCGCGCCCGCCAGCGACCGGCTGAAGATGCTGCGGTTGCCGGACTTCAGCTCCTCCCGCAGGTCCACCACCTCCACCTCCGGCAGCGGCCCCGGCGTCACGGCGCCACTCTCGTCCCGCAGCAGACGGACGGGCATCTCCAGCAGCCGGTAGGGGCCGTCCTGGGCGCGGAAGTGGCTCTCCACGTCCGGGGTCGCCGAGCCCAGGACCAGCACTGCCCCCGTCCGGCGGCACAGCTCCTCCGCCGCCAGCCGGGCGTGGTACCGCGGCGATCCCTCCTGCTGCTTGTACGTCCACTCGTGCTCTTCGTCGATGATTACGAGCCCCAGGTCCGGCTGCGGCGCGAACAGCGCCCCCCGCGGCCCGATGACGACGGCGTAGCGGCCGTCCCGGATCTCGTGCCACATGTCGAAGTGCTCGCCCAGCGGCAACCCGCTGTGCATCACCGCCACCTGCCCCGGGAAGCGCTCGGCGAAGCGGCGCACCGTCTGCGGCGTCAGCGATATCTCCGGCACCAGCACGATCGCCCGCCGTCCCCGCGCCACCGCCTGGTCCAGCGCCGCCAGGTAGACCTCTGTCTTGCCGCTTCCCGTTACGCCATGCAGCAAGAACATGGCCGGCGCCGAGCCCGCGGCCGCCGCACCCATCGCCGCGGCGATGGCCTCGTACGCCGACTGCTGGTCCGCCGTCAGCGCGGCCGGCGCCCGGCGGGCGTACGCGCGCCCGGCCAGCGGGTCCCGGAAGACGGTCACGTCCTCCACCGTCGCCAGCCCCTCGGCCCGCAGGTCCCGGAGCAGGGCCGGCGTCAGGCCCACGGTGCGGGCCCGCGCCACCGGCAACGCACCCTCGTCCGCCAGCGCCTCCAGGACGACGGCCCGGCGCATCGCCCGCGGCGAGCCGTCCGCACGCAGCTCCTGCACCAGGCACCGGGCGACGTCCTCCGCCGCGACGAGACGCAGGTGCGGCACCACCTTCCGGGCCACGGGTGGGCGCGAGAGCCGGTAGGACCGCTCCAGGAACCCCCTGCGCATGAGGGCCGAGACAGCGCCGGCCACACCCGGCACCTTCAGGCTCCGCGCCAGCTCTTCCGTCTCCACCGGCCCCCGCTCGATGATCGCCTGCAGCACCGCCGTCTGCCTCTCGGTGAGCCGCAGCGATCCGATCTCCTCCGGCGATGCGAGCGAGCGCAGCAGCGTCTGCGGGCGGCGCTTGAAGCCGGGCGGCAGCATCAGCGAGACGCAGTCGAAGAGCGGCGCCAGGTAGTGCTCGCTCATCCATCTCGCCAGGCCGATCTGCGCTTCCGTGAGCAGCGGCCGCGGGTCGATGACGCCTTCGATGTCCCTCGCCTCCGGGAACGCCGCTTCCCAAGCCACCTCCATGACGATCCCTTGCAGGGTGCGCACCCCGAAGGGCACATACACCGCCTGGCCGGGCGCGACCGCCAGTTGCTCCGGGATGCGATAGGTGAACGTCTGGCGCAGGGGCGCCGCCGCGTTGACGGCTACGTCTGCGTATCGCCTCTCCTGGGCCGGTGGAAGCGCCATGTCTGAGGCCAGTATAGCGAGGCCGCCGCCGTCCTCTTAGCCTTCACCGCCACGCAGACAGCGGCGGTGGCCACTCATGACGTCCCCGGGAGTCCCTGCCCCAGCCTTCAGGCCGGGGTGCCGATTAGTTCCCCTGCCCAGGAAAACAAAAACGCCCCGCCTGAGCGGGGCCGTTCCCGAGGGCGCGAAAGGCTTTACGCCTTGGCCTCTCCCTCCGCTTCGTCCGCCGGTTCTTCCTCCGCCGGCTGTTCAGCGGCAACCGCTTCCGCTGTCACTTCCGCTTCCCCGGCCACCTCCTCAGCCGCCACGGCCTCGTCCTCGGGGACCTCCTCCTCTTCTTCCTCCGCCGGCATGACGCCGACCCCGGCCGTCAGCTCCTCGAAGCGGGAGCGGGCGCCGGCCTTGATGCGCGCCGCCTTGCCCACGCGCTCCCGCAGGTAATAGAGCTTGGCCCTTCGCACCCTGCCCACGCGGACCACTTCCACCTTATCGACGAGCGGCGAGAAGTACGGGAATACACGCTCCACGCCCACGCCGTGGCTCACCCGGCGGACGGTAAAGTTGGAGTTGACGCCGCCGCGACGGACGCGGATGACGACACCCTCGAACGACTGGATGCGCTCCCGGTCCCCCTCGACCACCTTGGCGTGGACGCGCACGGTATCGCCCGGCCGGAAGTCGGGGATGTGCGGATTCTTCTTGAGTTCCAGGAAAGAGCTGGCGTCCATGACAACATTAGCAGTCTACTTGCCGCCGTCCCCAAGGGCAACCCTTCGGCGCGAGACACGCGGCACGAGACACGCGACACGGGGGAGGGGCGGGGCACTAACCACTATCAACTATCAACTACCCACTCACAGGGGCCGGGCACTATCCACTACCCACTATTCTCTGTCCACTCCTCCAGCCACGCCTTCTCTTCCTTACTTAATGAGAGCCCCGCCAGCAGCTCCGGCCGCCGCTGCGCCGTCAGCAGCAGGTTCCGCCGCCGCCGCCAGCGGTCCACCTCCGGGTGATTGCCGGATAGCAGCACCTCCGGCACCGGCCAGCCGCGGAACTCCGGCGGCCGGGTGTACGGCGGCGCTTCCAGCAGCCCTTCCACGAACGATTCCTCTGCCGCCGACTGTGCCGACCCCAACGCCCCCGGCAGCTGCCGCACGACGGCGTCCACCAGCACCATCGCCGGCAGCTCACCGCCGGACAGTACGTAGTCGCCGATGCTGATCTCGTCCGTCGCCAGGTGCTCGTGCACGCGCGCGTCCACACCCTCGTAGTGGCCGCAGAGCACCAGCAGCCGCGCTGACCGCGCCAGCTCCAGCGCGACATCATGATCGAACCGCCGGCCGATGGGCGTCATCAGGATGACCGGCCCCCGTTCCGGTGCCATCTCCAGCACCGCCTCCGCCGCGGCGAACACCGGCTCCGGCTTCAGCACCATCCCCGGCCCGCCGCCGTAGGGGTAATCGTCGGCCACCTTGTGCCGCCCCTGGGCCCACTGCCGGATATCGTGCACGTGCAGGGACAGCAGTCCGGACTCCACTGCCCGCTTGACGATCGACTCGTCGAAGGGGCCGTGGAACATCCCCGGGAACAGCGTCAGGATATCGATGCGCATGGGACAGAGCCCCGTCCATCGTAAGGGACGGGGCTCGTCACAGTCGATTCGTGGCGGGTCGCCGGCGCTAGGCAGCGGCGGCGGTCGGTGCGTTCTTCTTGAGGATCATGTTGATGCTGGTGAGCAGTATCCAGAGGCCGGTGGCCGGGAAGCTGATGAAGCCGATCCCGCCCAGCGCACCGTTAGAATCCGAGCTGAGGTTAGAGGCGCCGGCGATAACGGTGAAGACTATCGCCACGAGCGCGAGCAACGGTAGCCAGCGCCAGAGCACGCCGGTCCGCAGCGTCACCAGGGAAGCGCCCAGCATGAGCGGAATGACGGCCAGTATGAGCGGAATGACGGCGACCTGGTCAAGGTACATGAGGGTCTTGATGGTGCCCTCATCGCCGTTCTCCACTACACCGAAGCTGTAGGCCAGGGTCGCCCAGAAGAAGCTGGAGACGGCGCCGAAGATCAAGAACATGAGGCCACCGGCGAAGGCCACCCGCGACCAGACGGCCGGCCCGCCCTCCGCTGAAGCCAGCAGGCCGCGGAGACTGGACAGGAACGGCAGGAAGAAGACAAAGAACGCGAGGCCGAGCAGGTACTCGCCGACGAGGTATTGTTTGCCGTTATCGGCGAACCAGTCCCGGATCTCGCCGACGGGGTCTTCGAAGGTCGGCGGCTCACCCTGAAGGACGATCCCCCCCACGATGAACATGATGAGAAAGAGAATTCCCGCCACGCCACCCACCCGCCACCACTTGTCGAAGAAAATGTCTAACATTCGCCCGCCCCTTCTATTTCCACTATTCAATTATTCAATTATTCAATCGAACTGAAGAACGCGCCGAATCCTCTGCAGGTTAACGCGGCGCCCGTGAGCTTTCCGGCTGCTAGTGCTCCGTCCGCCCGCGCAGCAGCTCCAGCGCGTGCGTCAGCACCGGCAGGACCACCGATAGGTTCTCCCGCACGCCCTTCGGGCTGCCCGGCAGGTTGACGATCAGCGTCCGGCCGCGCACGCCGGCCACGGCCCGGCTGAGCATGGACATCGGCGTGTGCTCCAGCCCCGCGGCGCGCATCGCCTCGGCGATCCCCGGCGCCTCGTAGTCCAGCACCGCCTTCGTCGCCTGCGGCGTCACGTCGCGCGGGCCCAGCCCTGTCCCTCCGGTGGTCACGATCAGATCGACGCTGCCCGTCCACTCCGACAGCCGCTGCGATATCAGGGCCGCCTCGTCGGCGACGATCTCGTACTGCGCCACCTCCAGCCCGATAGATGTCAGCAGTTCCCGGATCGCTGCCCCTGAGGTGTCTTCGCGCTCGCCGCGCGACCCCATGTCGGAGACGGTCAGGATGGCGGCTCGGAACGGCATGTGCGACCCAGAATGTGGAAAAACGATAAATTTATTGTGTAAGCACTTGACACGTGGGTGGGCGGTGGTATGATTTCCCACGAAGTGGGGAGCAGTGGGGGCTCCTCCCGCTTACCAGTATTCGGTTGGCCCGGCCCTCCCCGTGGGACTGGCCAGACCGATTGTACCATCCAACCCCCAGTAGTAGTAGGGGAAAAGCGGTCGCGTCATGGCCTTTCGGGGCACTTACGAACACACACTCGATGACAGAGGCAGGGTCGCCATTCCGGCCCGCTACCGCCACGAGTTTCCCGATAACCGAGTCGTCATCACCCCGGGCGTCGACGGCTGCCTGGAGATCTACTCCGAGTCCGGCTTCCAGGAGCGGTCCGACCGTGTAGCAGCCGAGCCCGACACGACCAAGTTCGGCCGGCGGTCGCGCCGGCTCTTCGACGCCCGCTCCTTTGACACCGAGCTGGACCGCCAGGGCCGCATCCTGATCCCCGCCAAGTACCGCGAGATGGTGGGGTTAAACGGGGCCATCGTGATCGTCGGGCGCCGCGAGTGCCTGGAGATCTGGGACCCTGACAAGTGGCAGCGGGAGCTGGAGACGGCGGAGTCCTCTTCCGCGGAACCGGGGCCTGGGGGATAGGGACAGGTGGTTGCAATCTTGTCCCCCAAGGAGACCCTGACCCACGCCCCCGTTCTAACGGAGGAAGTCGTTCGCTACCTGGCGGTCCAGCCCGGTGGCCGTTACGTTGACGGTACCGTCGGCGCCGGCGGCCACGCCCGCGCCATCATCGAGGCCGCGGCCCCGGGCGGCCTGCTCCTCGGCCTCGACGCCGACCCCCAGGCCATCGGCATCGCGGGGCGCAATCTGGCGCCCTACGCCGAATCCGTGAAACTCGTCGAGGCCAACTTCCGCGAACTGACGGACACCTGCCGCGGGCTCAACTTCGTGCCGGTTCACGGCGTCCTCTTCGATCTTGGCCTCTCCTCCGTGCAACTGGCCGACACCAGCCGCGGGTTCAGCTTCCAGACGGAGGCGCCTCTGGACATGCGGTTCAGCCCCCAGCAACCGCTGACCGCCGCCCGCATCGTGAACGAATATCCGGAAGCAGAGCTGGCCGATGTCATCTGGCGGTTCGGCGAAGAACGGGCCAGCCGCCGCATCGCCCGCGCCATCGTCCACGCCCGGCCCCTGCGCACCACCCGGGAGCTGGCGGCGATCGTCTCCCGCGCCATGCCAGGCGGCCGCAGCCGCATCCACCCGGCCACCCGCACCTTCCAGGCCCTCCGCATCGCCGTCAACGACGAGCTGGGCGCCTTGACGGCCGGGCTGGAACAGGCCCGCGACATCCTGGGCTTGGGCGGGCGCCTCGTCGTTATCTCGTTCCACTCGCTGGAGGACCGCATCGTCAAGCAGTTCTTCCAGCGCGAATCGCGCGACTGCATCTGCCCGCCGGAGGTGCCGCGCTGCGCGTGCGGCCACCGGGCTACGCTGCGCATCGTCACCAAGCGCACGGTCACCCCCGGCCCTCAGGAGATCGCCGCCAACCCGCGCAGCCGCAGCGCCCGCCTGCGCGCGGCCGAAAAGCTGGCCGTAACCCCCAACCAGGCAGGTGAGGGAGAATAATGGCCACCGCCCACAAGAGCGAGACCGGCGCCGTCAGCGGCATCCTCCGCTCCCCCAGCCTGCCCGTCGTCCTCATCGCCGCCGCCGTCGTCATCGGCCTGGCCGCGCTGCTGCCGCTGGTGAAATCGAGCGGGGCCACATCCATCGCCGGCACCGTACACCTCCTGGAACTGCAGAAGGCCGACGCCCAGGCCCGTGTGCGCGAGCTGGAGGTGGCAGTGGCCCGGCTGGGCAGCCTGGACCGCATCGAGCAGGAGGCGAAGAAGCGCTTCCAGATGGGGCCGCCGAAAGAAGTCCACTACCTCCGCGTCGAGGCGCCGGCGCCGCAGGAGCACCGCCTCCCCAGCCGCTTCCTGCCGCCGCAGCCGCATCACACAGAAACCGGCTCCTCCCTGTGGGAGGACCTCTTCGGCTGGGTGCCGCTACCGTAGGGGATGGCTGTGGGTACGCGCGGGCTGAACACGAATTGGCGGCTCTGGGCGGTGGTGGCGGCCATGGCCCTCGGCGGCGTCATCGACGTCCTCCGTCTGGCGCAGCTGCAGATCCTGGACCACCAGCAGTACGCCACGGAGGCCCGGCAGACGCACATCAGCCAGGAAATCGTGTCCGACCGCCGCGGCGCCCTGCTGGACCGCAACGGCTACCCCCTGGCCGCCAGCGAGGACGCGTTTAACGTGATGGTGGAGCGCCGGGCCTGGGCCCAGCCGGACGAGGCGGCAACCGCCGCCAGTAAGATCAGCGCCGTCACCCATGTCTCCACCCCGGAGATACTCTCCTTAGTCGCCGGGACAGACGTCTTCGAGGTGCCCGTGGCCAGCGGACTGGACTACGAACAAGCCACGGCGGTGCGCAAGCTGGGCCTCCCCGGCGTCCGGCTGCTGGAGTCCAGCCGCCGCGTCTACCCGGAAGGAAACCTGGCGGCCCAGTTGTTGGGCTTCGTCGGGCACGACGGCGCCGGCCTCAGCGGCCTGGAGGCGGACCTGGAGCCCACACTCGGCGGCGCCAAGGGAACCCTGACCTTCGAGCGCGACGGCCTGGGCAACCAGATCGCCGTCGGCAGCCGCAACGAGACACCCTCCCAGCCGGGCGCCAACGTCGTTCTCACCATCGACCGCTTAATCCAGCGCCTGGCCGAGAAGGAGTTGCAGAAGGCCATAACGGCCCACAAGGCGTCCGGCGGCACGGTCATCGTCGTCCAGCCGAAGACGGGCCAGATCCTGGCCATGGCCAGCAACCCCATGGCAGACCTCACGAAACCAGACCTCAGCGACGAGTCCAAGCTCGCCCTCTTCCGCAACCGCGCTATCACCGACCCGTACGAGCCCGGCTCCGTCTTCAAGCTCGTGACGGCCTCCGCCGCGCTGGACCTCGGCCTCGTCTCGCCCGACACGTGGTGGTACGACGAAGGCGTCGTCAACCTCAGCGGCTGGAGCATCCACAACTGGGACTTCTCCGCCAACGGCTCCCAGACCGTCCAACAGATCCTGTCCAAGAGCCTGAACACCGGCGCCGCCTGGCTGTCCAGCCTTTGCGGCCCGGACCGCTTCTACGACTACGTTCACCGCTTCGGCTTTGGCTCGCCCACCGGCATCGGCCTCTCCGGCGAAGCGGCGGGCCAGGTGCGGACGCCGCAGAACGACCCCGATAACTGGCGGGCCGTCGATATGGCCACCAACAGCTTCGGCCAGGGCATCAGCGTCACGCCGTTGCAGATGGCGATGGCCGTCGCCGCCATCGCCAATGACGGCCTCGCTATGAAGCCGCAGATCGTAAAGGAGATCGCCGGGCCCGGCGGCACCCAGGCCATCCCGCCGGAGCCCGCGCGCCAGGTGATGTCCGCAGATGCCTCCCGCACCCTGCGCCAGATGATGGGCGTTGTCGTAAACGGGATCAACAAGAGTTTCCTGGACGTGCAAGGCTACAAGGTCGGGGGTAAGACGGGGACCGCGAACATCGCCACCGGCACCGGCGTCTACAAGCCCGACGCCTATATCGCTTCCTTCGTCGGCATCGCTCCCCTGGACGATCCGCAGCTCGCCATCCTGGTCAAGATCGACGAGCCGAAAGACGTCCCGTGGGGCACCGTCGTAGCCGCGCCCGTCTTCGGGCATATCGTGGAGGCATCGCTTCCTTATCTCAAGGTGCCGCCCACAGAACCGGTGCTCGTCTCGAACCTGCCATAGGTAGTCTTAGCATGGGGAGGATGCTAGCCGTGACTGATGTCTGGGAGGGGACAAGCGGCCTACTGGTGGCCGGCAGTGGCCCTGCCGGGGCCACGTTTGCGCGCGCCATCATCGATTCCCGTGAGGCCGCTGCGGGCGATCTCTTCTTCGCTTTGCGCGGGGACCGCGCCGACGGCCACGACTTCGCTGGCGCCGCCATCGCCGCCGGGGCGGCAGGCGCTGTCGTCGAACGGCCGCTGGCAGCGCCCCCGGGCGTCGCCGTCTTCCAGGTCAGCGATACCCTCCAGGCGCTGCAACGTCTCTCCGCCTACTGGCGCCGCCGCCACGACATCGGCGTCATCGCCGTCACCGGCAGCGTCGGCAAGACGACGGCCAAGGAGATCATCGCCTCCGTCCTCGAAACCCGTTACCGCGTCCTCAAGAGCGAAGCCAACATCAACACGGAGATCGGCATCCCTCTCACCCTGTTGCGTCTCACCCCGCAGCACCAGCGCGCCGTCCTGGAACTGGGCATGTACGCCCGCGGGGACATCGCCCTCCTGGCGAAGATCGCGGCCCCGCGCATCGGCGTCGTGACCAACATCGGTCCGGTTCACCTGGAGCGGCTCGGCTCCATGGGGGCGATCGTGGCCGCCAAGGCGGAGCTGGTCGAGGCGCTGCCCGCCGGCGGCCTCGCCGTCCTCAACGGCGACGATGCGCGCGTGGCGGCCCTGGCCGCGCGGACGCCGGCGCCGGCCGTGCTCTACGGCCTCTCTTCCCAGTGCCACGTCCGCGCCGTCGACGTCGCCGGGCACGGCCTCGACGGCTTTTCCTTCCGCCTCAGCTCCGGCGGGGCCTCGATACCGGTCCGCTGCCCGCTGCCCGGCCGGCACCACGTCTACCCGGCGCTGGCCGCGGCGGCCGTCGCCCTGCACGAAGGCTTCACACTCGAGGAGATCGCGTCGGCGCTGGCCGGGGCGCGCTTCGACCTGCGGCTGCGCGTCCTGCCCGGCCCCCACGGCTGCACACTCATCGACGACACGTACAACGCCAGCCCCGCCTCCATGCTGGCGGCGCTGGACCTGCTCTCGGAGCTGCCGGGCCGGCGTGTCGCCCTCCTCGGCGACATGCGGGAGCTGGGCGCCGCCGAAGTGGCCGGCCACCGCCGGGTGGGCGAGCGCGCGGCCTCCGCCTGCGACCTGCTCTTCGTCATCGGCGAGCGCGCCCGGCCGCTGGCCGAGGCGGCCGCCGCCGCGGGCCGGGAGACGCACTTCCTGGATTCGAAAGAAGAGGCGATCGAGACGCTCCGGCGCGAAACGCGCGCCGGCGATCACCTCCTCATCAAGGCTTCACGGGCGCTGGCCCTGGAAGACGTAGTGGATGCCCTGGTGGCTCGATGATCTATGCCCTCACCCTGGGAGCGATGACGCTGGTGGCGACAGTGATGGCGGGATACCCGGCCATCGGCCTGATCAGGCGCTTCGACCTGGGCAAGGAGATATACGAGTACCTCCGCGAGCCGGCCGCAGGCGCGGTGCCCGGCGGCGCGCCGCGGGTGGCGCCCGCGCACCACGTGGCGAAGGCCGGCACGCCGACGATGGGCGGTATCCTGGTCGTGGCCGCGATAGCCGTCGTTACGCTGGCCGGCAACTTCTTCGGGCGCTACTCAATAGCGGCGCCGCTCATCATCATGGCGGCGCTGGCGGCGCTCGGCTTTGCCGACGACCTCGGGTCGCTACAGGGGCGTGAACAGCGAGCGCTGGCGCGCCGGGTGAAGCTTCTGGCGTTCATCGGCATCGGGCTGGCGGCCGGATACGGGCTATACGACCAGCTGCACCTGAGCCACATCAACATTCCGTACGACGGCCGCCATGACCTCGGTGCGCTGTACATCGCCATCGCGCTGGCGGTTGTCGTGCTGACCGCGGGCGGCGTCGCCGTCACGGACGGACTGGACGGGCTTGTGGCCGGCACCGGCGCCATCGCCTTCGCGGCGTACGGGTTCATCGCACTCACACAGGACCAGGACTACCTGGGCGCCTTCTGCTTCACAGTCGCGGGCGCCCTGCTGGGCTTCCTGTGGCACAACTCGCACCCGGCGGCGGTGTTCATGGGCGATGTCGGCGCGCTGCCACTTGGCGGCGGCCTGGCCGTGGTCGCCTTCATGACGGGCCAGTGGCTCGTGCTGCCGTTGATCGGGATCGTCTTCGTCGCAGAAGGCCTGTCAGTCGGCCTGCAGATAGGTTACTTCAAGCTGACGGGCGGCCAGCGCATCTTCCGCATGGCGCCCCTGCACCACCACTTCGAGGAGCTGGGCTGGGGCGAGGTGCAGGTTGTGCAGCGGTTCTGGATCGCCGGCGCCCTGGGCGCTGCCGTGGGCGTCATCCTGGCGTTGGAGGTATAGCGTGACGATGTACAGCCGCCGGCTCGACGACCTGGACTTCGCCGATAAGCGCGTGACCGTGGTCGGCCTGGGCATTGAGGGCGTCGACCTGGCGCGCTACCTGGCCGGCCAGGGTGCGCTCGTTACGGTCTCGGACTCCAAGCCGCCGGAGAAGCTCGGCGACCGCATCCGGGAGATCGCGGACCTTCCGGTACGCCTCTGGCTCGGCGGCAACGACCCGGCCGTCATCGCCGATTCCGATGCCGTCTTCGTCTCGCAGAGCGTCCCGCTGGACCTGCCGTTGCTGGCGGAGGCCAGGTCGCGCGGGCTCCCGCTGATCTCCATGGTCGGTCTCTTCATGGACCTCTGCCCCGGGCCCATCGCCGCCGTCACCGGGTCCAGCGGCAAGAGCACAACGACTGCCCTCGTCGGCGAGATGTTCCAGGCGGACGAGCGCCCCGTTTTCGTCGGCGGCAACATCGGCGTCGCCTTGCTCGATCACCTGGGCTCCGTTCGCGCTTACACCTGGTCCGTCCTGGAGGTCAGTCACACGCAGCTCCAACTCGTGGACCGCAGCCCCCACGTGGCCGCCGTCCTCAACATCACCCCCAATCACCTGGACCGCTTCAGCTGGGACGAGTACCGGCGCCTGAAGGCCAACCTCATCCGCTTCCAGACTGGCGACGATTTCGCCGTCCTGGGCTTCGATGACCCGGAGGCCCGCGCCCTCCAGCCCCTCGTGAAGGGACGCCTGCTCTGGTTCAGCCTCGGCAGTTCCGCCCCGGGCGACAGCGTCTACGTCAGCGACGGCTGGGCGCGCGCCCGCTACGGCCGGCTGCGTCAGCCGCTCTTCCCGGTGGATAGCCTGCGCCTGCGCGGCCGCCACAACCAGGCCAACGCGCTGGCCGCGGCCGCCATCGCCCTGGCCGCCGGCGTCGCGCCGGAGGCCATCGCCTGCGCCGTGGAGAGCTTCCGCGGCGTCCCCCACCGCCTGGAGCTGGCCGGCGAGGTAGACGGCGCCCGCTACTACAACGACAGCATCGCCACCACGCCGGAGCGCACCCTGGCCGGCCTCCGCTCCTTCGAAGAGCCCATCGTCCTCCTCCTCGGCGGCCGCGACAAGCAGTTGCCGCTGGCAGAGCTGGCGCGCGAGGCCTGGCGCCGATGCCGCGCCGTTATCCTCTTCGGCGAGTCAGCGGCCAAGCTGGAGCAAGCGCTCCGGGCCGCGGGCTCGCCTCGCCGGGGGCAGCTCCAGAGGACATCCGGCCTGGCCGAGGCCGTGGCCGCGGCCCGCGCCGCCGCCCGCCCCGGCGACGTCGTGCTCCTGGCGCCCGCCTGCACCAGCTACGACGCTTACGACAACTTCGAGCGTCGCGGCGACCATTTCCGCAGCCTGGTCCAGCAGCTAACCAATCCGGTCCTGTCGCCAGACCCGCCTAGCCCGGCCCCGCCGGGCGACCCTGGCGGGAGCGCGGCCGAAGGGGAGGTGCAGCCATCCCTGCCGTAGACCAGCAGATCCCCTTCCGGCAGGCCGGCGCCCGGCGGCCCGGTCCCCCTGATTACCTGCTGCTGGTCGCCACCGCCATGCTGCTCATCACGGGCCTGCTGGCGGTCTACAGCGCCAGCTTCGCCGTGGGCTACCGCGAGTACGGGGACACCAACTACTTCGTGGCCCGCCAGGCCCTCTTCGCGCTGGCCGGCGTCGGCGCCCTCATCTTCTTCATGCGCCTGGACTACAACCACCTGCGCGCCCTCAGCGTACCGATGCTGGCCATCGCCCTCGTCGGCCTCATCGCCGTCCTCCTGCCCGGCCTGGGCGTGCAGCGCAACGGCGCCGCCCGCTGGTTCGCGCTGGGCCCGGTCGTCGTCCAGCCCAGCGAGTTCGCCAAGCTGGCCGTCATCATCTACATCTCCGCCTGGCTGGCCAGCCGCGGCCAGCAGATCAACAAGTTCTCGCTGGGGTTCGTGCCTTTCGTCTTGCTCCTCGGCGTTATCGGCGGCCTCGTCATCGCCGAGCCGGACATGGGCACGGCGATCATCATCCTCCTCACCGCCAGCACCCTCTTCTTCGTCGCCGGGGCGCCCCTCAGCCACCTGGGCCTCCTCCTCGGCGTCGGCGGCGTCATCGGCTACGCCGTCATCCTCTCGAAGGACTACCAGATGGACCGCCTGGTCAGCTTCGTCTCGCCGGAGTCCGACCCCCAGGGCATCGGCTTCCAGGTCATCCAGTTGCTCATCGCTCTCGGCAGCGGCGGTCCCCTGGGCCTGGGCTGGGGGGTGAGCCGCCAGAAGTACTTCTACGTCCCCGGCGCCCACACAGACGGCGTCTTCGCCATCCTCGGCGAAGAACTCGGCTTCATCGGGCTCATGGTCATCCTGGCGATGTTCACCTTCTTCGTCTACCGCGGTCTGCGCGTGACCATGCGCTCGCAGGACCGTTTCGCCACCCTGCTCGGCATCGGCATCGTCAGCTGGATCACCTTTCAGACGCTGATCAACATCGGCGGCATCACCCGCACCATCCCCCTCACCGGCGTGCCGCTGCCCTTCCTCAGCTACGGCGGCTCCTCGCTCATCTGGGTCCTGGCCGCCGTCGGCGTCCTGCTCAGCGTCTCCCGCTACACGTCCGATGTCCCGTACATGGAGCGGCAGCGGTCTTCACCGCGAAACCGGCCGGCTTCGCGCTTCAGCCGGCCGCCATCCCGGGACCCAACCTTTGAGAGGGGGCCGGCGTGAGACTCATCCTCAGCGGCGGCGGCACCGGCGGCCACGTGTACCCGGCTCTCAGCATCGCCCAGGCGCTGGAGCGCGAACTACCGCCCGGCGCCAGGCTGGAGGTCCTCTACGTGGGCTCCCCCGGCGGCGCCGAGGCCGGCATCGTGGACCGGGCCGGCTTCCCCTTCCGCGGCATCCGCTCCGCGCCCATCCGCGGCCGCCTGCCGTGGGAGATGGCGGCCAACGGGGCGCAGATGGCGATGGGCACGGCGCAGGCCCGCGGCGTCCTGCGCGACTTTCGGCCGCAGGTCGTCCTCTCCACCGGGGGCTACGCCAGCTTCCCCGTCGCCCTCGCCGCCCGCAGCCGCGGCGTCCCGCTCGCCGTTTACCTGCCCGACCTCTACCCCGGCTGGGCCGTCCGCGCCATCGCCCGCCTGGCCCAGCGCGTCGCCGTTACCGCTGTCGAGAGCCTGCGCCGCCTGCCCGCGGGCAAGAGCGCTGTCACCGGCTACCCCGTCCGCGACGAGTTCTGGCGCGCCACCCGCGCCGGCGGCCGCGAGCGCTTGGGCCTGGACCCGGAGGAGAAGGTGCTATTCGTCACCGGCGCCTCCCAGGGCGCGCACAGCATCAACAAGGCCATCGCCTCCGAGCTTCCAGGGCTTCTACAGTTATGTGAAGTCGTACACCTCTGCGGCGACGCCGATGAGCCCTGGCTGAGCGACATCCGCCACGGCTTCCCGGACGAGCTGCGCGCCCGCTACCACCTCTTCGGCTACCTGCACGATGACACGCCCTGGGCGATGGCCGCCGCCGACCTGGCGATCTGCCGGTCCGGCGCCTCCGTCCTGGGCGAGCTGCCCGCCGTCGGCCTGCCGGCCATCCTGGTCCCGTACCCCTACGCCGGCGGCCATCAGAGCCTCAACGCCCGCTACCTGGAGCGACACGGCGCCGCCGTCATCCTGGAGGACTCCCAGCTGGGCGGCCTGCTCCCCATCGTCGGCCAGCTCTTGCACGATGAGAACCGCCTGCGCGACATGCGGGCGGCGTCCCGCCGGCTGGCGCGGCCCGACGCCGCCCGCCGCATCGCCCACATACTGCTCGATCTCGCCAGCGAGAACGGCCATGCCCCCGAGAACAGCTATACCAATGACAGCCATGCCAATGACAGCCATGCCAGTGACAGCCATGCCAGTGACAGCCATGCCGGTGACAGCCATGCCGGTGACAGCCATGAGTGAAGTCGCCGCCGGCGTCATCCCCCGGCGCGTCCACCTCGTCGGCGTGGGCGGCGTTCACATGTCCGGCATCGCCCGCATCCTGCGCTCGCGCGGACACACCGTCTCCGGCTCCGACGTCCACCTCTCGCCGGCGACTGCCCGGCTGCAAGAGATCGGAGTCACCATACACGAGGGCCACCGTCCCGAGCACATCGACGACGCCCAGCTCGTCGTCTACACATCCGCGGCCCGCGAGGACAACCCCGAGCTGGCGGAGGCCCGCCGCCGCGGCATCGCCACCATCAAGCGGGCGCAGATGATCGCCCGGCTCATGGAGGGCAAGCAGGTGATCGCCGTCGCCGGCACCCACGGCAAGACCACCACCTCCTCCCTCATCGCCTACATGCTCTGGCGCGCCGGTCTCTCCCCCACCTTCATGGTGGGCGGCGAGATGCTGGACCTGGAGACCAACGCCATGCCCGGCGAGGGCCCCCACTTCGTCGTCGAGGCCGACGAATTCGACGCCGCCTTCCTCGCCTACCGCCCGTACGTGGCCCTCGTCACCAACCTGGAGCCGGACCACCTGGACTACTACGGCTCCTTTGAGAACCTGCAGGGCGCCTTCCGGCAGTTTCTCTCTCAAGTTGAAGATTCCGGTTATATCGTGGCCTGCAAGGACTCCCCTGCCCTGCAGGCTCTCCTTCCCTCGACTGTAGGAGACGACGTGCACCACCCCGTCCACGTCGTCTCCTACAGTCTTAACTCGGACGCCGATTGGACGGCCCGGGATATTTCGCCCGTCCTCAACAAAATTGAAGGGCAAAAGGGTATAGACGCATCAACCTTTGTGGTAGAATTCCACAAACAGGTGTGGGGGAGTGTAACGACGCATCTGCCCGGCGTCCACAACATCAGTAATGCACTCGGCGCCATTGCCGTCGGCCACATCCTGGGGCTGCCGGCAGAGGACGTCCGCCGCGCCATCGGCGAGTTCCGCGGCGCCCGCCGCCGCTTCCAGCTCGTCGGCGAGGCCGCCGGCGTCACCGTCATGGACAGCTATGCGCACCACCCCAGCGAGGTCCGCGCCGATCTGGCCGCCGCCCGGGCCCGCTTCCCGGGCCGGCGGCTCGTCGCCCTCTTTCAGCCGCACACCTTCACCCGCACAACCTACCTCCTGGAGGAGTTCCGCACCTGCTTCGGCGACTGCGATCTGCTCTTCATCGCCCGCACATACGCCGCCCGCGAGGAACCGTCCGCCGGCCTGAGCG
>Ga0214473_10004970_pt1 | contig 15959 bp, 18 predicted proteins | sample RVTome_7_FD_203509 | JGI IMG/M metagenome (GOLD analysis project Ga0214473, IMG submission 203509) | Soil microbial communities from uranium-contaminated site in the Upper Colorado River Basin, Wyoming, United States - RVT98D197 | ecosystem: Environmental > Terrestrial > Soil > Contaminated >... | reverse complement strand
ATCATCCGGGGTTCGTCGTCGACGACCAGAATGCGCCGCCGGCCGCCTGCAGGGGCCGCCATGCTACTCCCGGACGAAGCCGATGAGCTTTTCCTCTTCCGAGGTCGGCATGATCTCTATGAAATTGATCCGATGCATCGGCCAGACGACGGTGACGACATTCCCCTGGACGTAGGGGAGGTCCTTGCCGTCCCGGCGCCGAGGGTTGTTGAGCGTGATCGTCGAGTCGGTAGCCGTGGGAAGCTCCTCGACTTCACCCACGACGGGATCCTCACCAGACAGATGGACCAGGACCGTGATCGGCATCTCTTCCCCTATCCGCGGTAACGGGAAACGAGCTGCATCCGCAACCGTCCGAGCTGGATGACGTCCCCGTGACGCACCGGCACCGAGCGCTGCGGCTCGAGGGGTTTACCGTTGACCAGCGTACCGTTGGCGCTCTCGAGATCTACGACGTAGACGCTGTCCTCCTCCAGGAGGACCTCGGCGTGCATGCGGGAAACACCGAAATCGTAAGCATTGAACGCGCCCAGGTCGATATCCGGGATCACCGCCTGACCTTCGATGGCGCGGCCGAGGGTGAAGTTGTCACGACCAATGAGGGGCAGGATGTCGCCCGTGTTCAGGATCCGCAGTCCGATGAGGGCGCCCGACTCGAGCTCGGGGCCCTCCGGCGGGGCCGGCTTGGTGACGAGGGCCTCGGCGTTGACCCGGTCGCGCGGGATGGCCATGGTGGGGCCGGGGCCGGCGTGCACCAATCGCGTTCCGCACTCACTGCAGTAGATCGTCCCAACGAATTCTTGATGCCTGCACGAAGGACATTCGATCATGGAGCCCCTGTCTTGGCAGGCAGGAGGAGCAAAGCCCTGGTGCCGTACTTAAGGATCTTCTCGCCTTCGGTCGACAGGCGGCGTGAATGGTTGAGGCGCTCGGCCTCGCTCAGGGCCGCCCGGGCCAGTTCACGCTCGTCAGCGGCCAACAAGTGGGTGGCCAAGTTTTCCAGGCGGCGCGCGGCCTGCGACGATTGGCCGAGCTCGGCTTCGTGGCGGGCCTTCTCCTGCATGCGGTAGAGGGCGATCTGGCTCAGCGCGGCGACGATTTCTTGCGCCGGAGGGGAGGCTTCCGGCTCCTTGGTCACCGGCAGGCTCAACCGGACAGGGTGCGTCTGAGGTTCCGCCCCGAGCCCCAGGATATCGGCCGATAGCGTGAAATGGCCCAGGATCAGGTCTCCAACCGTGCTGACGGGATGAACGACCACCTCCAGGAGCAGGCGAATGCGGCCGTCGCGCGGCAGGTGGCCGAGGGTCATCGGCATGGCGTCGCCCATCGGCATCGGGTCCGGGTAGAGGCGGAAGGTCGACCGCAGATCGACCTCGTCCGAGAAGGCCCCTTCCAGGCGAACCCGGCTGGCGAACACCTTGCCCAGCGAGTCGAAGATCCTTTGCAGCAGGTCGGTGACCGCCTTGGGGGTATCCAGGAAGAGCACATTGCCGCCACTGCGACTGGCCAGGTCATCCAGCAGCCGATCGCTCCAATCGGCGCCGATCCCCACGCCGTTGAGCGTAATTCCTTTTTCCGCGGCCGCCTCGGCGATTCGCAGACACGTCTCTTCGTCGCCGTAGGTCCGTCCGTCGGTCAGAAGGATCAGGTGGTTGACTCCCTCGCGGCTGAACGTTTTCGTCAGCTCGCTCATGCCGAGTTCGAGGCCTTGGCCGATCTCGGTCCCGCCTCCGGCCTGGAGCAGGCTGAGCCGCGAGCGGGCCACGGTCACGTCCTTGGCCTGTTCCGGAGAGACGACCACTTCGGCGCGATCGCTGAACGCGACGATGCAGGCCGAGTCGGCGGCCTGAAGATCTTTGAGGATGGCCAGCGTGGCCGAACGCACCTGGTCGAGGCGCTGTCCGCGCATGGAGGTCGAGCGGTCGATGACGATACAGACGTTGATGGGAGGCCGTGTGGGGGCCACGCTTTCGCCGGGGAGGATGTCCAGCAGGACGTAGTGCACCTGGGGCTCATCCAACTGCAGCAGGGCGGACCGGCTGTGTTGAACGAGGCAGCGCAGGCTGGACTTGGAGGCCGCCTCGGTTTCGGACGCGTCGAGCTCCTGGTCGTAGGCCGCCCGACGGTCGGGGTCGGTCAGAACCTCATACGCGCGACCGATGTCGAGGAAGAGCTCGGTATCGCCGGCCCGAACGTTGCGGTCGGGGTGCAGCTGAAGGGCGGCTTCGCGGTAGGCGCGTCGAAGCTGGTCGGTGTTCGCGTTTCGCGGGACGCCGAGGAGGGCGTAGTAGTCCCTATCACCTGGCATGCACAAGCGCCCCGATCAAGTTCACTCCGTTGGGAAGTAGACCAGGATAACCGTGATGTTGTCCGGACCGCCGGCGGCGTTGGCCGCCTGGACGAGCTGATCGCAGGCCGATTGCGGATCGGGGGCGGAGAGCACGAGCCGCTGGATGTCGGCGTCGGGCACGGTGCCCCACAATCCGTCGGAGCAGAGGAGGATGTAGCCCCCTTGGGGAACAGGATGGCTGGCGACGTCCACCTTCAAGTTGGCTCCCTGGCCGATGGCGTTCCACAAGACGTTGCGCTGCGGATGCAGGGCGGCCTCGGCCTCGGTGAGTTGCTCGAGCTCGACCAGGCGTTGGACGAGGGAGTGGTCGCGGGTAATGATGCGCGGTCCATCGCGGTCGATGACGTAGGCCCGGCTGTCGCCGACATGGCCGATCGTGATTTGCTGGCCAAGCCAGACGGCGGCCGTGAGGGTGGTCCCGCCGCCCGGGACGCGGTCGACGACCGTGGCGTTGGCTTCTTCCAGCGCCTGCTGCACGAGCTCCTGCAGCGTCGGGGCATCGGTGTTGGGCTCGAGGTCGAAGAGATGGAGGACGGTGTCGGACATCAAGCGCCGAGCGACGGTGCGGACGGAGATCGAGCTGGCTACTTCCCCCGCCCGATGTCCGCCCATACCGTCGGCGACGACGAAGAGCCCGAAGTCGGGGAGGCGTTCCTGGCCGTCGGAGGCGCCCGTCATGTAGAACAGCGCATCCTCGTTGTGATTGCGCTCCATGCCGGTGGATTGGGCGGCGCCGATCTGCACCCGGCGCGACGGGCGCTCGGCCGGAGGCTTGCCGAGCACACCCGGATCCAGCGGGGCCGTCTGGACCCGATCCGGTGAGGGGTGCTGCTTCTTTCCGAAGATCCGTTGCCAGAAGGACATAGGCGGGAACGCTCCCCTCAGGCCAGCAAGGCGTACATCTTATGGTCGTTGGATCCGAAGTACAGGATGTTGTTGGCGATGACCGGCGTCCCGGTAATCGGACCCCCGGTGCGGAATTGCCATCGTTTGCGCCCGGAACGCATGTCCAGGCAATACAGTGAACCGTCGACCGACCCGATGTAGACCGAGTCCTCGTGCACGACCGGCGATCCAGTGACCTGATGTTCGGTTTGGAAGCGCCAGACCTCACGACTGTTGCGGGCTTCGACGGCATAGATGTTTCCGTCGGCGCAGCCGATGAAGACCCGCCCTTCGGCGTAGCACGGCGAGGAGATCGTGGGCTTCCCCATGCGAAAGCGCCACAGCTGCCAGCCGCCTTCGGCCTCGAGAGCGTACAGCGTCCAGTCCATCGAGCCGAAATAGATGATGCCCTCGACCATAATCGGCGAGGAGGTGACGGCGCGCTTGGCTCGGAAGCGCCACTTCATTTCGCCTTTGATGTCGACGCAGTAAAAGTCGCCGCTTTCGCAGCCATAGTAGACGCGCTCGTCGACGATGTAGGGCGTCGAGCGCACCGGCGCAGCCGCCTCGGCCCGCCACACCCTCCGCCCGTTGGCGACATTGACGACGTGGATGTGGTTGTCGTCGGAACCGAAGAAGATGTGGCCTTCCCAGACGGTGAGCGAGGAGCGGATCGGCCCTTCGGTATAGTAGGTCCAGACGAGCTTACCCCGGCTAAGGGTCACGGCGTGCAGCCGGTGATCCTCCGAGCCGACGTAGACCAGGTCGTCGAAGGCCGCCGGCCGGCCGGCAATGCCTCCCTCGGTGGCGTACTTCCACTGGAACTCGCCGGACTTGGCGTTGAGCGCGTACAGGTTGTTGTCGTAGCACCCGACGTAGATGGCGCCGTTGTGAAACAGGGGGCTGCCGCGGATCTCGTCCTCGCACTCGAAGGCCCACAGCTCCTGCACTTCGTTGCGCGGCTGCATGACGGCCGCCGTCTTGGCTGAGACCAGCAGCCCCGTCTGACGGGCGGCCGTCATCAAGGCGTTCTTCATCGCCTCGGCGCTGGCGAAGCGGTCCTTGGGATCGTATTCCAGCGCCCGGTTGATGACCTCTTCGAGTTCGGTCGAAACGGCGGCGTTGATCTGCCGGATCGGTCGGTCGGCGAAGGAAAAAGGAGCCTCGGCCCGCGGGTCCCGGCGGGTCAGCAAGTGGTGCAGGGTGGCGCCCAGGGCGTACAGGTCGCCCGCCGGCGAGGCCTCGCCGCGGTACTGTTCGGGAGGCGAGTAGCCCTCCGTCCCGATCATCGTCCCCTTCTGGCCGGGCTGGAAGACGCGGGCGATGCCGAAATCGATCAGCCGGATGTGAGCGTGGTGATCGATCATGATGTTGGACGGCTTCATGTCGCGGAAGATAACCGGCTGTGGTTGATGGTTGTGCAAGTAGGTAAGGACATCGCACAGCTCGATGGCCCACGACAGGACCTGTGACTCGGGTTGCGGGTCCTCCCGTTCGCGCAGCATCGCTTCGAGGTCTTTCCCCTCGATGAATTCCATGATCAGGTAGGAACTGCTGTCCTGAGTGAAGTAGTCGTAGATGCGGGGGATGGCGGGGTGGGAGAGCGTGGCGAGCAGATCGGCCTCGCGCTCGAAGTTCCGCACGACCATCTCGTACATCGTCGGGTCGGCGGCCATGTTGATCATTTCTTTGATGGCGACGAGCTTGGTCACGTTGGGGAAGTGCAGGTCGCGGCCCTTGTACACCGAGCTCATGCCGCCCGTGCCGAGCACGCCCAGGACCAAGTAGCGGTCCTGAAGCGTGACGCCGGGCTGCATCTGGCCGAGCTGCCCGGTCTCACCTGTCTTACCTTCAAGGGTCCGCGTTGTGCGGCGCATAAATGTCGTCGGTAGTTAAGTCCAAGGATTATAGCATACGGGCTTGGAAGAACTGCCTACAGGGGCCTTTCAGGTCGTCCGATGCACGAGTCGGGCCGTGAGGGAGGCCAGTTCGGTTGCGGCGGGTTCGGCCGGTGCCGCCCCGTCCAGGGCCTCCAGAGCCTGCCGCGTTTCCCCCTCGGCCCGCTCCAGGGCCCGACTCCGGATCCCAGCCTGCTCCAGCAATCGCACCATGGCCCGGATGGCCCCCTCGTCGCGGGACTCATCGTCCCAACGGCGTCGAAACTCGGGGGACTCGTCCAGCCCCAAGATCACCGGGAGGGTCTTCTTGCGGACCCGCAGGTCATCCCCAGAGGACTTTCCCGTTTCCTCGGCGCTCCCCCAGACTCCCAGGATGTCGTCGAGCATCTGGAAAGCCATCCCGATGTGGAAACCGAACGATCGGTAGGCTTCGGCCCGCGGCGGGTCGGCCCCGCCCAGAACCGCTCCCACAAAGGCGGCCGCCGCCAGCAGGGCGGCGGTCTTGCCTTCCACCATCCTCAAATACTCTTCCTGGGAGACGTCCCGGCGCCCTTCGAACGCGATGTCCTGGTGCTGGCCTCGGGTCAAGTCCAGGCAGCTCCTGTCCAATGCATCGCGCACGCGCAGGATCATGGCGGCCTGGACGCCGGCCGCCAGGAGGCGCGTGGCCGCCAGGTGGGACATCACATACAGCGCATCGCCGGTATTGATCGCCTGGGGGATTCCCCACTCGACCCACACCGTGCGCCGCCCGCGCCGGATCTCGCTTCGATCCTCGATGTCGTCGTGCAGCAACGTGAAGTTGTGCATGAGTTCGACCGCGGCGGCCGCCGGCAGGGCTTGCTGCCACTCTCCGCCGGCGGCGGAGCAGGCCAGCAGGGTGAGAAGCGGCCGCAGGCGCTTTCCGCCGCTCTCGGACCGGGGCTCGGTCCACCCAAAGTGGTAGCGCAGCATGCGCACGAGCTCGGGTTCGAGATCGGGATCGAGGACCTCGAGGCACTTCCGCAGCTCGGCCTCCAGGGCCTCCAGCATCGCCTGCGGCAGCGAGGCGGTCATGAGACGCGCAGCAGGGGCGCGCGTTTGAGGGCTTGCAGATCCCGGGAGCCGGAAGCGAACATCGCCGTCCGGATTTGTGCGGAGGTCAAATCGATGACGCCGGCGACGACCTCGGACGATTCGGCAGCCGCCTTGAGGAATGGACCAGCCATACCGCCCAGATCTGCGCCCAGGGCGATGCACTTGGCGATGTCGAGGCCGTCGCGCAAACCGCCGGAGGCGATGAGAGGCATGCGCGGCAGTCGGCGGTGCACTTGGCGCACGCATTCCGCCGTGGGGATTCCCCAGCGGACGAACGAACCCGCCAGGCGGGCCCCCTGTGCCTCCGGATGACGATGCATCTCGACCTGGGACCACGACGTGCCGCCGGCCCCGGCCACGTCGATGGCGCGCACGCCGGCTCCTTTCAGGCGGACGGCGGCCTCGGCCGAGATCCCCCAGCCGACTTCCTTGGCGATCACCGGCACTTCGAGATGGCGGCAAACGTCTTCGATGCGCCGCAGCAAGCCTGCGAATCGGACGTCGCCCTCCGGCTGAAGGGCCTCCTGCAGGGGGTTGAGATGCAGGACAAGGGCATCCGCCCCGACCAGCTCGACAGCCCGGCGGCACTCGTCGATGCCATAGCCATAGTTCAATTGGACGGCCCCGACATTGGCCAGGAGCAGGATGTCGGGAGCCACCGGCCGGACCTGGAAGGTGGAGGCCAGACGCGGGTCCTCCAGAGCGGCCCGCACGGACCCCAGCCCCATCGCCACCCCCCGCGCCTGGGCCGCCTCGGCCAGCGCGCGGTTAATGCGGCCGGCGGCCTGAGTGCCGCCGGTCATGGAGGAGATTAAGATGGGCGCGCGCAAGCGGCGCCCCAAGAAGGTCAGCGCCGTATCCACCTCGCCCAGGTCGATTTCGGGCAGGGCGTTGTGCTCGAACCGCAACCTTTCGAGGCCGGTGGTGACACCGGAGCGAACGTCTTCCTCGAGGTTGATTCGAATGTGGTCGGCCTTGCGGCGCGAGACCTGCGTAACTTTGGGCATCCCCCGGTGTTCCTAACCAACGGGCGCCATCTTACCAGCGGGAGGAGGGGGTGTCAACGGATGGGTGGTGGGAAGACCTGTTACAATAGCTGCACTCGAGGCTCCAGGACGGAGGAGGCCATACATGTCCGACACGTTTGACCAAGTAAAGGGGATCATCACCGAGCTTCTCGGCGCCGACGCGTCCAAGGTTACGACCGAAGCGCGGTTCCGGGAGGATCTGGAGGCCGATTCCCTGGACCTGGTGGAGCTGATCATGGCCTTCGAAGAGAAGTTTGGCGGGGAGATCTCGGACGAAGATGCCCAGAAGATCACGTCCGTGGGTGAGGCCGTCCGGTATATCGACGAGCATATGCGAAAGTAGTCAGCGGGAACGTTTTCGAGGCGGGTCGGCCCGATGGCCGGCCCGCTTTGCATTTGGGGCCCGGCCGGATACGCCGCCGGGTGGGGTAGGGCGGAGCATCCGACGCAGCTCCGCCTCTTCTTTTTCCTGGGTGCGGAAGTAGTCCCGGATGAACTCCGAGCGGCGAAGTCGAAGAGCCATCGGGGCCACAACGCTCACGTCATCCGGGGTCGCCTCGTGCCGGCTGTCGGCGCTGGCGTAGGCCCGGGCCGCCTCGAACAAGGTAATCTCGGCCCGCAGCGAGTCGATCCCCATCTGGCGCACCATGCGCAGGCCGAGGTCTTCGGCCGCCTGGCCCAGGCGCACGGAGGGGAGCGTCTGGCGTGCCTGCACCAGCTCTTCGCTGGCCAGGAGAGTCTCGTCCAGGTAGTGGGTGATCATCTGCCGCGGACTGCCGCGAAAGGCGACGGCGCGGCGATAGGCCTCGAGCCGGTCCTGAGGATCCCCCAGGCCGCGCACGATCACACGCAGCCCGAAGCGGTCGAGGATTTGAGGCCGCAGCCCGCCCTCCTCCGGGTTCATCGACCCGATCAGGGCGAAGCGCGCCCGGTAGGTGGCGGCCAGCGCCGAGCGATGGACGGTGTAGATGCCCTGCGCCGCTGCGTCGAGTATGGCATCGACGATTTCGTCGCCGAGCAGATTGGCCTCATCGACGTACAGCAAGTTGCGGTCGGCGCGCGCCAGTAGGCCGCGGTTGAGGCGCAGGCGATGGTGAACGGCGGCGCGCTCGTCGATTCCCCCGACGACGTCCTCCAGGCGGGAGTTCAGAGGAAGCTCGATCAATCGCACGCGGTCGGGGTAGGTGAGCGCTTCGCCCTCGGCGTATTTGCGGGCGCAGTCGGGACAGACGGCGTCGACGCCGCCGGTTTCGATATCCTCCGGAAGACATCCATAGACGCAGCGGCTCCGCTGCACTTCAGGCAGCAAGTCCACCAGGCTGCGCACGGCCGTCGTCTTACCCGTGCCGCGCGGCCCGAGGAGCAGCACGCCTCCAACGTTGGGATTGATGATCGTCAGCAGCAGGGCCAGTTTCATTTCCTGCTGACCGACCAGGGCCAGGAAGGGGAAGGCCAGATGGTCGGCCAACCCCAGATCTTCCGGGGCGGGGGCTTCGAGGAACCTCTGGGCGCCGGCGCGCTGGATGAGCTCGGTCAGAGAGCGAACCGCTTCCGTCACGTGCCGGCCTCCTGGCGTTCGGCCTGGCGCTGCCCCACGCGGTAGGCCTGGCGCTCCTTCCCGGCCTCCTGGCGACGCAGTTCCAATTCGCTTTCGGCGATGAGCGGCGGCACCGGTCGGGGGCGGCCGTCTTCATCGAGGGCGACGTACACCAGGAAGGCGGTATTGGTGCGGGTGCGCTGGCCGGAGATCGGATTCTCGGCGATCACCTGGACGCGAGCCTCCATCGACGTCCGGCCGACATAGCAGACTTCCGACTCGAGGATGACGACGTCGCCGATTCGGATCGGTTCATGGAAACGCATCTGATCGATGGCCACCGTGACCACGCGCGACTGGGCGTGGCGCATGGCCGCCAAAGCGCCGGCCTCGTCGACGAGCTTCATGATCCAACCGCCGTGGACGTCCCCTCTCAGGTTGGCGTGTTCCGGCTGCATGAGCTGGCTCAACGTCATGCGGGAGGCGCGCACCGGTTTGCCCGGAAGGGCCCCGGTCGAGGCCATCAGTCCACGTCCTGCTTCAGCTCGCCGTGGTCCAGCGTATGCAGGCGATCGGGATCCTCTTCCATGACGTCGACCACCTCAAATGGAAGGGAGGCCATCATAGGCGGAAGGGGGACGGTGGCGGGAGGGCGCAGACGCTCCGGGGCGGGCGGGGGCGGCTGGCGGTCGAGGGCCGTGTCGTAGGTGCGCTTGCGCAGGACGCGCGGTTCGGCGGTAAGCCACCCAACGTAAATCCCGTCGACGTCGTAGACCTGTCGGTCCGATGTGACCCAACCGATCCAATCTCCCTGAGGGCTGTACAGGTAGGGAAAGACGAGCAAGGCCACCCAATCCCCGGGGGACGAGTAGATGGGGATCGGCTTCGTCTTTAACGGACGGGTTCCGGTCCGGACCACGACGCCTCCGTCAGGCTCTTCCTGCGTCCATTATACCGGCGCCGGGCGGACCGGCGAAGGTCACGGCGCGTCGGAGTACGTCCAATACCGATTGGCGAGGAAGTTCCAGATGAGAACCACTCCGACGGCCGCCGCCAGAGCCAGGTTTCGCCCGATCGTTCCCGGCGAGACCTGGAAAGGGAGCGAAACGCCGGCTTGAACTGCCGCCGCCAGAAAGTCCCCAGCGCCTCGAATCGCCGGGCCCTCGAGCCAGGCGAAAAGCGGAGTACGGATGACCAATCCGACGGCGCTGACAATGGCGAACTGCGAAACCTGGACACGGGCGGGCTTGCTCCGTGAATCGGGATAGGTCCAGAAGCGGTTCCACAGGAAATTGCTGGTGACGGCCGCCACGAAGGAGACAATAGAGGCCGGGACGCTCGCCACGGTGGCGAAGCTGTGGAGCAGGTTGAACGTCCCGAAGTCCACCACGGCGCCGATGGTTCCGACGACACTGAATCGAAGGAAGCGGTTCCACTCGCGCCGGCTGCGAGAGCTCACAGTCGGGCCCTGATGTCCTCGATGGTCACCCGCAGACCCCGTTCGAGGGGGACGGAGGGCTCCCAGCCCAGGAGACGACGGGCGCGTTCGATATCGGGCTGGCGGCGTTGGGGATCGGATGCGTCCCGGCGCTCCGGCATCATCCGCAGGCCGGCGGCGTTCGATGTCAGCCGGTTGGTGAGCAGGGCCAGCTCGAGGATCGTGATCTCGGTCGGGTTCCCGAGGTTGACGGGCTCGTGTTCGTCGGACAGCAGCAGCCGGTAGAGCCCTTCGATCAGGTCCTCGATGTAGCAGAAGCTCCGCGTCTGGCCGCCGTCCCCGTAGACGGTCAACGGTTCGCCGGCGACGGCCTGCGTGATGAAGTTCGGCACGGCCCGTCCGTCGTCATCCCGCATGCGCGGACCGTAGGTGTTGAAAATGCGCGCGATGCGAGTGTCGATGCCGTGGAAGCGGTGGTAGGCCATCGTGATGGCCTCGGCGAAGCGCTTGGCCTCATCGTAAACGGAACGCGGGCCGATCGGGTCAACGTGCCCCCAGTATCCTTCCGATTGAGGGTGGATTTCCGGATCTCCATAGATCTCCGACGTCGAAGCCAGAAGGAAGCGTGCGCCGCACGCGCGAGCTACTCCGAGAGCATTGTGTGTCCCCAGCGCGCCCGCTTTCAGCGTCTGGATCGGAAGTTGCGGGTAGCCGTAGGGAGAAGCAGGGTTGGGGCTGGCCGGCGAGGCCAGGTGGATGACCGCGTCCACGTTTCCCGCCACGAAGATGAAATTCGAAACGTCGTACCGAATGAAGGAGAACCCTTCGTGTCCGGCGAGGTGGGCGATATTGGCGCTGCTGCCGGTGATAAGGTTGTCGAGCACGATGACGGAATGACCCTCCGCCAAGAGCCGATCGCAGAAGTGGGAGCCGATGAAGCCCGCTCCGCCGGTCACGAGAACGCGCACGAAGTCCTCCTCCAATCTCGTTTCATGGAACCCAATCCACCTTCGTCGCCTGGCCGTCCGACGTCAGCCGGTGCCCTACGCCGGTGGCCGCCTCGACGATGTAGACGTCGCCGCGGTAGATCAGCGCCAGGCGGCTCCCATCGGGCGACCAAGCCACCGTTTGCGGTTCCACACCCGGCTCGCCGGGGGCTGGGAAGATCGCCCGGCGGTTGCTCCCGTCGCGGTCGGCGACGACGACCTGGTAGTGGCTGTCGCGGCTTTCCAGCGGGGTGATGGCCTGCAGGAAAGCGATCGAATAAGCCAACTCGCCGTCCGGCTGTTCGACGGCCTGGGAGACCGACGGATAGGCAAACATGCCGGTGCGGTCCTGCATCGGGAGAATGGCACCACTGGAAGTTTGAAGCGCCACCACATCGAACACGGGCGAGGCGGCTTCGCTTTCCAGCCCGACCGGCGGTCCGTGGCGAACGGTGAACAACGTGCGGCTGTCGTGACCCCAGGCCAGGCCCGGCACCCACGCCCAGTCTCCCAGAGTCTGATACGGCACGAGCGGCAGAAGCGTCTCGAACGCCGGGGTCTCGAGATCGATGATCCCGACACCGTCAGCTCGAGCATACGCCAGGTGGTCGCCATCGTCGGCCCACGCAAAGGTCGTCCCCCACCAACCGTACTGTCCGCCGGCGTTGGCCGCGAGGATCGTTTCGGAGCGCGCCACTCGCCCCGAGTCGTTCCCGACTCGGATCGTCGCCAGGATGAGATCGTTGTTGGCCTGCCAGCCCGGCGCCGCCGGACGAGGCTCGACCGTTGAATACGCGACGACCATCGTCCCCGACTGAGGAGACCAGTCGGCGAAGTGAACGACGTTGGCTGCCCGCAGGCTGATGGGTGGATAGTCGGCGTTCAGGGTCGATGCCGCCCACAGGGTGTTGATATCGTCGGTGCCCTCTCCGCCGCGCCGCGTGTAGAGGACCCAGCGGCCGTCGGGCGAGAGCTGCAGGATTCGCCCGTCCACGTCGCCTGTGACGACGACCGGCCGCCGGCTGCCGCTGTCGCCGCTCACGATCCAAACGTTCCCCCCCGATACGAAGGTCAGGCTTCCGTCCACCGGCACCGGGCTGTAGGCGGACTGCACGCCGATCATCACGATTTCCGGCCGCGGGGCCTGGACGATCTCGAGCTTGACCGGTGTACGCGAGGCTTCGAGGCCTTCCTCCGTGACGATGCGGAAAGTCGTTTCCTGGAGCCCATTCTCGCCGGCCTGCAGCAAGCGGCTCTCGCCTTCGGGCAGGGCCTCGTTGCGGATGGTCTGGCGCTCAAAAGGCACAACGCTGGATTCGATCTCGAAACGTTCTTCCACTCGCGTGACCTGGAGAACGTCGCCGTCGGTCACCAATGTGAAGCCTGGCGGGGTCAGCCGGTCCATCTCGCCCATCTCAATCCCGGCCGCCTCGACCGCTTGCTGCGCTGAGGACCCGCCGGGCACGCTGACGGCATACGTCTGACCGTCGGCGGCCACCGTCACGTCGGCCGAACCCACAGCCGTGGTGGGCCCGCCGCACGCTGCCAACAGGATTGCGAACATCAACCCAAGCAGGTTCGTTCCCCGCGCGATGGGCGGCTGGTATAATCGCATCGCGCCTCAGCGGAGCTCCCCGACGATCGCCAATTGCCCCGCCTCGACGGCCACGGTCGTGATGCGGACGCCTGTGGCCAGGCTGCCGACGGGACCTGAGAGGACCTCCGTCAAGATGGCGGAGACGCCATCTCGCAGGCTGTCGGGGACGGGGAGGGGGCCGAATTCAGCCGACGTCAGCTCGAAGCCCAGCTCGCCGTCCGGAGTGAGGACGGGCGCAATCGAGAGGTAGACGTTGGCCCGGAAAGGCCCTTGGTGACTCACTCCGTAGATCTGGATCATCCCCTCGCGCAACAGAACAATCGGCGACTCGAACGCCGAGTCCTCGCCATCGGCCACCCGCTCTTGAAGCAAGGCCGTCACTTGGGACTCGTCGAACAACAGGATGACCTGCCCGCTGTCGATGGCGCTCGCCAACGCAGCTTCCCACATCCGCCCAACTCCCTCGCCGCTTCCCTCCGGCAACGAAGGCGGGACGTCGGGAGGCAAGGGGCCGCCCACATCGATCGTGCAGGCGATCGCCGCCAGCGACAAAGCCGCGGCCCAGCCGGCGAGGGCGTGTCGTGCCGCGGGGAGATGGGTTCGATGAGACAAGTGAGTATTGTCCGGTGACCGGCCCGGCGGCGAATTATAGCACCGTGCCTCCGTCGACCTCCGAAAACGAGGCGCCGATGGAGCTTTCGGCGCGCCTCGAGGCCCTGCTCTTCGTTTCCTCGGGTCCCGTGCCGCCGGCGCGGCTGGCGGAAGTTCTCGGGCGCCCGACGGCCGAGATCGAGGCAGGGCTGCGCCAGCTGGAGGCCTCTCTGGCGCCGCGCGGACTTCGTGTCCAACGCCATGGCGGAGGCGTCCAGCTGACCACCTCACCGCGCGCCGCCGCCGACGTCGAGCGCTTCCTGAATCTCGAGAGCAGCGTCCACCTGACACGTGCCGCGTTGGAGACGCTGGCCATCATCGCTTACCGGCAGCCGGTGACGCGCCCGCTGGTCGACAGCATACGTGGGGTCAATTCCGAAACCTCCCTGCACACCCTGCTGCGCTACGGCCTGGTCGAGGAAACCGGGCGCGGCGAAGGGCCGGGCCGGCCGATCCTGTACGCCACGACCCAGGACTTCCTGCAGAACTTCGGTCTGAGCAGCCTGGCGGAGCTGGCGCCGATCGATGAACCCGAGGCGGCTCCGGCTGGAGACGGATTCCCCGCCGGGGCCAACGACTAATGGAAAGGCTGCAGAAGATCCTGGCCCGGGCTGGTTTCGGCTCACGCCGCGCCAGCGAGGAGTTGGTGCGAAAGGGGCGGGTGTCCGTCAACGGGAAGCTGGCCCACCTGGGTGAGAGCGCCGATGCCGAGCGTGACAAGATCACGGTCGACGGCGTCCGGGTCCGCGTGCGTGGCGGCAGCGCCCCCTCCTACATCGCCCTGAACAAACCCGTGGGAGTTGTCAGCACGACCCGCGCACAGGATGGGCGGCCGACGGTCGTCGATCTGGTAGCCTCGCCCCGGCGCTTGTTCCCCGTCGGCCGATTGGATGCGGACAGCGAAGGCTTGATCCTGCTGACGGATGACGGTGACCTGGCGCAGGAGCTATCGCATCCTCGTTACGGCCACGAGAAGGAGTACCGCGTCCAACTCGATCGCGCGCCGGACGAGAAGCAGCTGGAAGCCTGGCGCCGAGGGGTTGTTCTGGATGACGGCCGGCGCACGGCGCGTGCCGACGTCCGCCGTGAAGGGAAGGGCGGCCCGGCCTGGATCCGTGTCATCATCACGGAGGGGCGCAAACGGCAGGTTCGGCGCACGGCGGAGGCCCTGGGCCTGCATGTGCGACGCCTGATCCGGGTTCGCTTCGGCCCCCTTCGCCTGGGCGACCTGGCTCCGGGCGAATGGCGCGCCGTGCCGGCGACGACGTTCCGCTCTTTGCGACCGGCGTCTCCGGCCGACCGGGAGAAAGCATGAAACTGCACGAGTATCAATCGAAGCAGCTCTTCGCTCAGCAGGCCATCCCCATCCCGAAAGGGCGCATGGCGATGACGGCCGCCGAGGCGAAAGCGATCGCGGAAGAGCTCGGCGGCCGGGTGGTGGTCAAGTCCCAGGTGCTGGTGGGGGGCAGGGGGAAGGCCGGCGGAATCCGCCTGGCCCACTCCTCGGATGAGGCGGAGAACGTGGCCACACAGATCCTGGGGATTCAGATCAAGGGGCTGCCCGTTCGCAAGGTTCTGGTGGACGAGGCCGTCAACATCCTGGCCGAGATCTATCTGGGAATCACGAATGACCGACAGGGACGTTGTCCGGTCATCATGGCCTCGGCGGAAGGCGGCGTCGAGATCGAAGAGGTGGCGCGGCGTGAGCCGGAGAAGATCGTTCGGGTCCCGGTGGATCCGCTTCTCGGCCTGCGTGAGTACCAGGCGCGCTACCTGGCGGCGGCTATCGAGCTTCCACGCGACCAGTGGCGGGCCTTCATCGCCATCGCCCTGGGACTGTACGAGACCTTTCGGCGGACTGACTCGACACTGGCGGAAATCAACCCGCTGGTGTTGACCCCTGAAGGAAAGCTCCTGGCGCTCGATGGGAAAATCGTCGTCGACGACAACGCGCTGTTCCGCCACCCCGAGATCGCCGACCTGCGAGATCTGGACGAGGAAGCGCCCTCGGAACGGGAGGCGCGCAAGTACGGTCTGTCCTACGTCAAATTGGAGGGCACGATCGGATGCATGGTCAACGGCGCCGGGCTGGCGATGGCGACGATGGACGTCATCAAGCTGCGCGGGGGCCAACCGGCGAACTTCCTCGACATCGGGGGTGGAGCGGGGGCGGAGAAGGTGGCGGCGGCATTCGAGCTGATCCTCGCCGACCGGAGCGTTCGGTCGGTGCTCCTCAACATCTTCGGCGGGATCACCCGCTGCGATGAAGTGGCCCGGGGGATCCTGATCGCCCTGCAGGACGTCAAGCCCACCGTCCCGATCGTGGCGCGCCTGGTGGGAACCAACGAGGAAGAGGGCCGGCGCCTGCTGGCCGACGCACAGATGATCACCGCCACCTCCCTGGTGGACGCCGCCGAGAAAGCCGTGGCGGCGGCGCAGGAGGTTCCCACGCGATGAGCATCCTCGTCAACAAGGCCACGCGCCTCCTGGTGCAGGGCATCACCGGCCGCGA
>Ga0214473_10004969_pt1 | contig 15960 bp, 18 predicted proteins | sample RVTome_7_FD_203509 | JGI IMG/M metagenome (GOLD analysis project Ga0214473, IMG submission 203509) | Soil microbial communities from uranium-contaminated site in the Upper Colorado River Basin, Wyoming, United States - RVT98D197 | ecosystem: Environmental > Terrestrial > Soil > Contaminated >... | reverse complement strand
CCGGGCACTCTTTCTAGATCATAAGGATTTTTGGTGGGACCAAAAGCCGAGCGTTCGCCCGAAGCGCCCATGGCGAATTCATCCATATTGGTCTTTCCTAAAATTACTGCCCCCTGCTTTTTAAGCTTTTCCACCACCGTAGCATCATAGGCGGCAATATAATTTTCTAAAATCTTTGATCCTCCAGTGCATTTTACATTCTTAACTAAAATAATATCTTTGATTGCCATAGGAATACCAGCCAATAATGGTATTTCTTTTTTTTGAGCAATCCATTGATCAACTGTTTTGGCTTGATCCAAAGCCATTTTTTCAGTAACTGTTAAAAAAGCAAAGATTTCTTTGTCTTTTTTGCGAATTTGATCTAAGTGGGCTTGGCACAATTCAGTTGCCGAAAATTCTTTTTTCTTTAAGCCCTCGTTGGCTTGACGGATTGTAAGCTTAGTAAGATCCATTTTCTTTTAAAATCGCTTTAACTTTGAGGTAATTATCTTGTGTTTCTGGAGCTGCTGATAATAATTTAACCTTTTGTTCAGTATTGGATTCTTTTCTCTCTTGATCAGCCCTCATCACGTTTTTCAAAGCAACTGCGTGGGCAGTTGGTTCTACTCCAGTTACATCTATTTGTTTTAATTTTTCAAAATAATCTAAAATAGAAGCAATTTCTTTTTGCATCTTTTCTAATTCTTTTTCAGTCAAACCCAATCTTGCCAGTTTAGCCAAATGCTCTACTTCTTTTTTACTAATCATATTTATCTAGGCGGTTCCAAATATTCTGTTTCCACCAAAACATCTTTTAAATCATCTAAATTCTCTAAAACCATTCCAGCCCCTCTAACTACCGCAGTCATGGGATCTTCAACTCTTTTAGTTGGAATCTTGGTTTCTTTTTGAATCAAGACATCTATTCCTCTTAAAAGAGAACCTCCTCCGGATAGATGTATTCCCGAAGCCATAACATCAGCCAAAAGTTCAGGTGGAGTTTCTTCAACAGCATTTTTTATTTCAGTCACAATTTGGTTTATTGATTTTTCCATTGCTTTTCTTATTTCTTCATCTGAAACTAAGATTTCTTCTGGCAATCCGGTTACTAAATTTCTTCCTCTCATCGGCATTTCTTTTTTTTCTTTTAATGGAAAAGCTGAACCTATTCCGATTTTTAATGCCTCAGCTGTTCGCGGTCCGATTAATAATCTGTATTCTTCTTCAGCAAATTGGACTATATCCTGGTTTAATCTATCTCCGGCAATTCTCAAGCTTTTAGATAAAACTAATCCCCCTAAAGAAATTACCGCTACTTCAGTTGTTCCACCGCCAATATCAACAATAAAAATACCTCCTGGCTCTTGAACCGGTAACCTGGATCCAATTGCCGAAGCCATTGGTTCTTCAATTAAAAAGACTTCCCGAGCTCCAGCATTTTTGGTGGCATCAGCTACTGCTTTTTTTTCCACTTCAGTTACTCCCGAAGGAATGCCGACAATTACTCTTGGCCTCAAGTTAAAAATAAATTTGCGAGGCCGAGCTTTTTCAATAAAATAACGGAGCATTTGTTCAGTCACGTCAAAATCAGAAATGACCCCAGCAATCAATGGTCGAGTTGCTACAATATGGGCTGGGGTTTTGCCAACCATTTTCTTGGCTTCTGTTCCAATAGCCAAAATCTGGCCAGTTTTCTGATTGATAGCCACGACTGACGGTTCTTGAATGACAATTCCCCTGTCGCGCACATAAACCAAAGAGTTGGTTGTGCCTAAATCAATAGCCAGGTCGAGCAGAAATAAATTGCGAATTTTTTCCAACATAATCCTAAAAACGAAATGAATTAATCTTAGAAAGACAAATTAGTTTAATTTTCTTTTCATTTCTTTTCTTAATTTCAACGCACTTCTTGCCCAATGTTCTTTCAGAAACAACAATTCGATAAGGCAAACCGAATAAATCCGCTTCAATCAATTTCTCTCCAATGGTTTTGTCCTGCCTATCATCATACAATACTTCAATCTTGGCTTTTTGTAAATCTTGATATATTTTATCGGCGTTCTTTTTAACTCGACTGGTGTTTTCCAGAGCCAGAAGATGGACTTGAAATGGAGCTAAATTCTTCGGCCAAATAATGCCTTGGTCATCATGGTTTTCTTCAATCACAACTGAAAGCAAGCGAGGAAGACCAATGCCATAGCAGCCCATAATAATTGGCTTTAATCGGCCTTCTTTGTCTTTAAAATTGGCTTTCATGGCTTCGCTGTATTTTGTTCCCAAAACAAAAATGTGGCCAACTTCAATGGCTCTTTTGGTTTGCAGGACATTTTTACATTCCGGGCAGTTTTTAATTTCTCCGGCTTTTTCAATATTGGCGCTAAAACCGCATTGATCACAAATTAAAATTCTGTCTTCTCCAACCTCAGAAACAACCATAAATTCATTCGACATCTTCCCGCCAATTGTTCCCGAATCAGCCTCAACGCAAAGAGAATTCAGCCCGCATCTTTTAAAGATATTAAAATAGCTTTTTTTAACTTTCTGATAGAATTTTAGAATATCTTCTTGATCAGCATGAAAACTATAGAGATCTTTCATCATAAACTCTCTGGTTCGCAATAGTCCGCCAGTTGGCCTCATTTCATTTCTAAATTTGTTTTGGATTTGGAAAACCGAAAAAGGCAAATCTTTATAAGAATCAACTCTTTTTCTGGCCAAATCAGTAACCACTTCTTCGTGAGTTGGACCCAAACCAAAAATTTTATCGTGGCGGTCTTTGACTCTGAATAAGGGAGGGTCGATGGTTGTCCAACGATTGGTTTCTAGCCACAGATTCTGGGGCACCAAAGAAGGCATGAATATTTCTTCAGCGCCTAATTTTTCCATTTCTTCTCGAATAATGTTTTCAATTTTTTTATAAACTTTCCAGCCTAATGGCAAAAAACTATAAATTCCAGCAGCTGTTTGACTGACCAAATCAGCCCTGATTAAAAGCTTGTGGGAGTCTATTTCAATATCTTTGGGAACTTCTTTTTTGGCTTTAGAAAAAAATAGAGATTGTTTCATGTGATTTTTAAAAAAGCTTTATTATGTCTTTTATGGTTACAAAAAACATCATAATAATCAATAAAACAAAGAAAACAGCATTGAATTTTTGCTCTGTTTTTGGATTTAACGGAGATCCTTTTATTTTTTCTATGCCCAGAAAAAACAATCTTCCTCCGTCGGCAACTGGAATGGGTAAAATATTGGTTATGGCTAAATGAATTGAGACAACAGCCACAAACTGCAAATAATAAACAAAGCCAGCATTAATGGCCTGATTCAGCAAAGACCCGATTCCTACTGGGCCAATTAATTCTACTCCAGTTGGTTGTTTATAAAAAACTCCGCCAATGGCCTTGGCTAAACCAATTAGAATTTGAAATGTCAGATCAAGGCAAGTTCTAAATCCTTCTAAAATTGATTCAAAAAAAGAATATTTTTTAATAATTGTTCTGGTTAAACCAATACCAGTTACTCCTTGGCCTTGAGGCGCTGCTAACCTGGGAACCAAACTCATATTAAGCGTTTCTGATCCCCTTTTGACCACCACAATAATCTCTTGGCCCAAATGAGCGCCAATAAAATCTTGCACTTCTTTTGCTTTATCAATATCGTTAATCTCTGAGTCAAAGCTTTTAATTTGATAAATCGTATCCCCTATTTTTATTCCAGCAATCTCAGCTGGAGAGTTCTTTTCTACTGATACAATTTGAACCTTGGCATTGTCAGCCAGAACATCGTCAGAAATGCTGATTGGCGCGCCCAAAGCAAAAATTATAGACAATAAAATAATTCCGAACACCCAGAAAGATATTACTCCTCCTAAAATAATTAAAGCACGTTGTCCAATTGTTTTATTGGACATATTATCTGCTTCTTCAATGTTCGTCTCTCCAGCTTCACCTTTAACTTTGACAAAAGCGCCAAAGGGCAGCCAATTTAAAGAATAGACAACATCTCCTATCTTTTTCCCAAAAATCCTGGGCGGATAGCCTATTCCAAACTCTTCAATCCGGGTACCAAATTTTTTAGCCACAATAAAATGACCGAATTCGTGGACTACGGCCAAAATTACAAGAGTTAAAAAAATAATTAAAATCGAGATTATCATTATCTTACAAAGATATTTCTTTTATTTTATTTTCAGTTAATTTGTCGATTTTTTCATTATAATCATCAATAATTTCTTGCAATTTATCTTTGGCTCGAAACTTGTCGTCTTCTCTGATTTTTCCCTCAGTGGTAAGATCTTGTATTTGATTCCAAGCATCGCCCCTCCACTTTCTGATTGTTTGCCTTGTTTCTTCTTTCTTTTGAGCAACCAGTTTGGATAAATTCTCTCGGTGTTCAGCGCTTAAGGGCGGCAAATTGAGGCGAATTGTATCGCCATCGGCAATTGTACTAGCTCCTGTCGAAGATCTGGCAACGGCTTTTTCAATTGATTCAAAATAAGATTTATCCCAAGGATGAATTGTAATTTCTCTTGGTCCAGTAACAGAGATAGAAGCTAATTGTTTCAAGCTAAAATTTTGGCCAAAACACTCAACTTCAATATCTTCTACTAAAGAAGCGGAAGCACCGCTAGTTCTGATTTTAGCCAGTTCATTTTCTAAAAAAACAACAACTTTGTCCAATTCTGGTTTAACTTTATCAATAATTTCTTGATACATATTTTAAATATTAATAAACAATGTTTCTAGGGCTAATTTAGAATTAACCTTACCAGCTGAGACCAATACATACAATTTTTGTAAAAGATTTAATTTGTTTTTTAATTGATTTGATTTGTTCAACGAATCAGCTTTCTCAAGATCTTGTATTTGTTGGATAAACTTGTTTCTTAAAAAGTCCAGCCAAATTTCTAATGTTTCTTTTAAATTATCTTGTTGAGATAATTCTTTGGCGCATTGGAACCTTTGATACAAAAAAGATTTTGACACCTCGTCCAACCGCTGAGTCATTTTCTTTCTTTCTTCAAGTTTCTGGGGATTCAAAACAAACTCTATGGCTTCGCCCGGCCGGCCCCTACTTAAAGAAACTATTTCTTCTAAGTCCGAGATATTTTGCTGTTTTAGATAAGATACAATTTCGTTTTTAGGAACAGGATAGAATTTTATTGTTTCGCACCTGGAACGAACAGTGGGAAATAATGCTTCAGGATGATCGCTAATTAAAATCAATATTGAATTGCCCTTAGGCTCTTCCAGTGTTTTTAATAATGCGTGCTGGGCATCAATTCCCATCAAGTGAGCGTCGTTGATAATCGCTATTTTATACAAAAGAACTGACGGCTTAAGCGATAATCTCCAAATCAAATCTCTGATTTGAAAAATTTGAATTGTTTTGTCTTGCGGCGCAACAAAAATACAATCTGGATTTTGTTCTTGAAAAGCTTGGTTGTTAATTAAACCAGCCCACTGTAAAGCTATTGTTTTTTTGCCCAGCTTTTCTTGGCCAGAAAATAAATAAGCGTGAGAGAGCTTTTTTGATTTAGCGCTTTGATTAAGAAAATCTAATTGTTTTTGATGACCAATAATTTTCATTACTTTTTAGACATTATGCTTTTCTTGTAAAGATCTAAATTTTCTAAGATAACTCCGGTTCCTTTGGCCACGCAATAAAGAGCTTCTTCAGCTTGGATACAAGGAACGCCGGTTGATTGAGCTACCAATTCTGATATATTGCGCAATAAAGAGCCGCCGCCAGTCAAAACCATACCTTTATCCATTATGTCAGCTGATAATTCAGGAGGGGTATCGCGAAGAACCAATTTAATAACTTGAATAATTTCATTTAAAGTGTCGGAAATTGCTTCGCAGATTTCATTAGAAGAAAGACGTATGATTCTGGGAAGTCCGGAAATCAAATCTCTTCCCTTAATTTCTATCTTTCTGGGTTCTTTTTCTGGAAGCGCTGATCCAATTTCAATTTTAATCAATTCGGCTGTCTGTTCCCCGACCGCTAGGTTGTGTTTTTTCTTGACATATTCGGAAATGGCTAGATCAATTTTATCTCCAGCCACTCTGATTGATCGATAATTAACTATTCCTCCTAAAGAAATTACCGCTACTTCGGTTGTGCCGCCGCCAATATCAACAACCATATTGCCAGAACAAGAGTTAATTGGAATATCAGCTCCAATAGCTGCTAAAATTGGTTCATTGGCTAAGTAAACAGCTTTAGCTCCAGCAGCTAATCCGGCTTCAACAACCGCTCTTCTTTCAGTAGAAGTAGCGCCAGCCGGAACGCCAATCAATAAATCTGGCCTGAATATTCGAAATGGACCAGAAACACTATCAATAAAATATTTAAGCATTGCCTGGGTCACCCTGTAATCGGCAATTACTCCTTCTTTGAGGGGTCGATAAACCCTAATGGTGTCTGGAGCTCGACCAAGCATTTCTTTGGCCTCTTGTCCAACTGCCAAAATCTTATTATCTTGCAAATCAACTGCCACCACTGACGGCTCTCTTAAAACAACTCCCTTTTTGGGAAGAAAAACCAAAGAATTACAGGTGCCAAGATCAATTCCAATTTTATTAACAATAAACATATTTTTACTCTTTTCTCTTTAAACTTTCTTAAGTTTAGCTAAAGGCTGGCTCTTTGGCAAGTTTTAAAAAACAAAATTAGAGGTTATAATGTAATAGAATAAAAGAAAAAGATTATGAATAATAATTTTAGAAAAGCTCTTGCTTGGACTTGCATCATTATTTTTTTAATACTGGCACCAATAACAATTCTCTATTCTGTGGGCTATCATCTTGATTGGAATCCGCCAAAAATAACGCAAACCGGAGGTTTGTTTTTTCGGGTTCTGCCTGAACCAGCAGAAATTTTTTTAGATTCCAAGCTTAAAAAAACTACTGACTTTTTCTTTGGCTCATCTTTAATTGATAATTTATTGCCCAAAAAATACAGTATTTCTATTAGAAAAGATGGATACTATTCTTGGGAAAAACAATTAGAGGTAAAAGAGAAAATGGTTACTGCTGCTGAAAACATTTTATTATTACCCCAGAATCCGGATTTAACAACAATATCAACAAACATAGAAAACTTTTGGCTTTCACCAGACAACAAAAATCTGATTCTCAAAGAAAAACCATTGACCGATGAAGGCGACTGGTCATTGAAACTTTATAATCTTTCAAAGAAAATAAAAAGCCACTTGATCAAAGAAAGCGATATTTACGCCAAAGGAGCTGATTTGATGAATTTAGAATTTTCCGATAATTCTAAAAGTGTTTTTTTAGAAATAGGAATAAAAGAACAAGCCAAAAAATTTGCTTTAGACCTTAGCCAGACCCCGCCAATACCAAAAGAAGTAAAAGATCAGCCAATTCCCATAGATAATATAATAACTTCTCAAGGCTTTGAAGGAGATATTTATTATTTAGACAATTTGGGTTATGTCTTTAAAACCGATAGTAATTTTGAACAAAAAACTCAAATAAATCAAAAGCCAATTACTGTTTTGCCAGAAACAAATTATGAACTAAAAAAGTTTAAAGATTTAATCTTTCTAAGAGAGAACAGAACACTATATTTATTTAATCAAGAATCAAATTCTTGGGAAAAGTTTTTTGAACCAATTGTTGATTTAGAACTCTCGCCCGATTCTAAAAAATTAGTCTATTTTTCAGATTATGAAATCTGGACTATGTTTTTAGAAAATATTCAAGAACAACCGTCTAAACAAATTGGCGATAAGGTTTTAATAATGCGATTATCGGAAAAGATTAAAAGCGTTAATTGGCTCAATTCTTCTTATCTTGTAATCGCTACTGAAAATAAAGTGAAAGTTAGTGAAATCGATGAACGAGACAAAATCAATGCTGTTGATTTAATTCAGCTTCCCAATCCAGAGGTTTTATTCAATGAGGCCAATAAAAAACTCTACATTCTCAGTAATGATACTCTTTACCAATCAAAAGAATTACTTCCTTAATTGTTGACTAAAAAAACCGCCCAAGTGGCGATTTTCTTTTAAACCTTATCCCCTTTTTCAAATTAACAACATATATTATTAACTTGAAAAAAACGAGGGGATAAGAAAAGACCTTTAGGGTTGCACGAAACCACTAAGAAGATCAAACTCTTTCCAGTGGCCATCAATGAAAAGCTCTTGCCTGCTGATTGCACTCCAACTAAGCATGACTTCTGTTTGAATCATTAATTTATTTGCTTCTCTTAGCGCTTCTTCAGAGGAATTGGCTTCTACCTTGAAAGAGAACGGTCCACTTTCTTTTCCCCTTCCATAGTTATCTTTTTTCCAATACCTACCTTCGTATTCTATTTCTTTAACCTCCTGATTATATAATAAAGAAAGTTAAAAAAAGATCAAGCCCGAGAGGAAATCTCTCGGGCAAAAATGAACATATGTAGTTTTTATCTCTTCTGCCATTGAGGAGCGCGTCGAGCTCTCTTTAATCCGAATTTCTTTCTTTCCCTCATTCTTGGATCTCTGGTCAAAAAACCAGTTTTTTTCAATTTCTTCCTTAATTCAACATCAATTAAAATCAAAGCTCTGGATATGCCGTGTCTTAATGCTTCAGCTTGCGCCTTAAAACCGCCTCCTTTTAAAACAGCGCTAACGCCAAACTTATCTGGACATTCGGCCGCAACAAACGGAGATTTAATAATTTCCTGAAGGCTTTTTTGGGGAAAATAAGATGACAAAGGTTTGCCATTAACAGTAATGTCTTTTTCTCCGGCATAAAGCCTGACTCTGGCTACTGCTGTTTTCCTTCGGCCAACTGTTTCAAAATAATTTCTCTTTTTAGCTGCTTCTTTTGGAGCTTCTTTTTCTTTAACCACTTTTTTGGCCGGCTTTTTTGCCTTTGCTTCTTTTTTTTCTGCTTTTTCTTTAACCATTGTCATCATATTACTTAAATTTTAATCTCTTAATTTGAATTGGTCTCAATCTGTTTTTGGGCAACATTCCATAAACCGCTCTTTTCAAAACTTCCTGGGGTTTTTCTTTAAAAACCTTGCCCATGAATACTTCTTTTAAACCTTTGGGGAAACCAGAATGAGAATAATATTTTTTCTGTTCAAGTTTTTTGCCAGTCATTTTGGCTTGAGCGATGTTTTGAACAATTACAAAATCCCCTATTTCTGCATTATTGGTAAACTCTGGTTTTTGCTTGCCGCGCAATAAAATTGATATGCCAGCTGCCAGTCTGCCTATGGCCTTGCCAGTTGCATCAATTGTGTGTGTTTCTCTTGTCATAAAATTATTCTACTAATTCAATAATTGCTATTTTAGCCCCATCAGATTTTCTGGGGTTTAATTTCATAATTCTGGTATAACCACCCTTTCGATCTTTGTACTGAGGAACAATTTCTTCAATTAGTTTTTTAACTACACTTGAAGAAAATAGCTTTAAAAGCAATCTTTTAGAAGCTAAATCTCCTTTTTTGGCTCGAGTAATCAGTTTTTGAGCAAAAACAGCCAAACTCTTGGCTTTAGCCAAAGTGGTCTTGATTTTTTTGTATACAAAAAGGGAACGAGCCAATTCTCGCAGCAAAGCGTCTCTTTGGGCTTTCTGGCGACTAAATTTTCTTATTTTATTTCTTTTTTGCATTTTTTTTACCTTTTGGTTTTGATGCTTTTTTAACAGCTTTGACTTTCTTTTTAGCAATCTTTTTTTCTGGAACTTCAGTCTTTTCTGCTTCTAATACTTCGGGTTTGAATTCATCAACAACTAAAGCAAAGTGATTAACCAATATGTCTGATGCTTCTAAAATGGCTTTTTGCGGAGTGATCGTGCCATCGGTTTCTATTTCTAAAAACAATCGATCAAAATCAGTTCTTTTGCCAACTCTCATATTCTCCACCCTAAAGCTGACTCTTCGGATTGGAGTAAAAATAGCATCTAAAGACATGCTGCCAATATCTAATTTCTCTTTGCTGTCTCTTTCGCGCGGCAAATAGCCAGTGCCTCTTTCAACTCGAATTTCCATTTCTAATTCAGCGTTTTTCTGAGTTAGAGTGGCAATTGGACAATCTTTGTTGATTAACTCTATCTGGCTGGGAAATTTAAAATCAGAACCCTTAATCTTTTTATCCCCTTTAATTTTTAAAAATGCCTTCTGGGGTTCATCGCCGTGCAACTTGAATCTCATTTGCTTGAGATTCTGCATAATTAAAATAACATCTTCCAATATCCCGGGTGTGGTCGAAAATTCATGGGGAACATTTTTAATTTTAAATTGGGTAACAGCTGCGCCAGAAAGAGAAGATAATAAAACTCTTCTCAAACTGTTGCCCATGGTTACGCCATAGCCCGGATAAAGGGCTTCTATTTCAAACTTAGCCCAATTTCCTTTTTGCTCTACAACTTTTGGTTTTTGAGGATAAGGAATCATATTTTTATCTTGAATAAAATTCAAATATAGCTGACACCTCGACAGGTGATGCCGCTTCCACAAATGTTGGCAGAGATTTAACTTCCCCCTCAAAATTATTAATATTTAAAGAAAGCCAACTGGGGGTTACGTGTTTTTTAATAGTTGAAGAAATATCTTTGAACATGCCTTTTTTTAAAGATTCGGGACGAATTTTAATCTTGTCCCCTATTCCTACTGAAAAAGAAGGGAAATTAACAATTTTGTCATTAACTAAAAAATGGCGCTGAGTAATTAATTTTCTGGCCTGGATGCGAGAATTGGCAAAACCCAATTTTAAAACAACGTTGTCCAAGCGCCTTTCTAAAACTTGAATCAGCTGAGTACTGGCATCTTCTGTTCCACCCCTTTTCTTCAAAACTCCCTTAACATAATTGTGAAATTGTCTTTCTCGCAAATTATACCAACTCTTTAATTTTTGTTTCTCTTTCAACTCTTTGCCGAAAACAGAAAGAGGTCCAGTTCTTTTTTTATTCTTCTGGCCCGGAGGATAGGGCTTTCTAATCATGGCGCATTTAGGCGATAAACACCTTTCTCCTTTTAAGAAAAGTTTCTCACCTAACCTACGACAAATTTTACATTTATCAGTAGCCATTGTAATGATTTATGTTTATACTCTTCTGGGTTTAGGAGGACGGCAGCCGTTATGAGGAACAGGAGTAGCGTCAATAATGGAAGTTAAATCAAAATCTCGAGCAGCCATTGAACGAATAGCTGCATCACGGCCAGTTCCAATTCCCTTGACAATAATCTCTAATTTTTTAATTTTCATTTTTTCAGCCGCAGCCGACATTGCTTCAGCCGCCTTAGAAGCAGCAAAGGGCGTACCTTTTTTGGTTCCTTTAAAGCCAATACTACCAGCTGTAACCCAATGCAAAACGCGACCCTGCTTATCGGTTAAGGTTAAAATAGTATTATTGTAAGAAGAATAGATATAAACTTTTCCTTCGCTAATTGCCGGTGATGTTTTTTGGACTTCTTTTTGCAATTTAGATTCTATCTTGTCACTTTCTTTCAATAATTCTTCTTTTGTTGGCGCAACAACATGCTTCTTTCCCATGCTATTATTATTTAAATTCTATTTAGGAGCAGGAGCAGATTTTCTTCCGCTTCCTACCGTTTTTCTAACATTGCCTCTGACTGTTCTGGAATTAGTTTTGGTTTGCTGGCCTCTGACTGGCAAGCCACGGGCGTGGCGCAATCCTCGGTAAGTGCCAATATCTTTAAGTCTTTTTACGTTCATCATGACAACTCTCTTTAACCCTCCTTCGGTCTTGTGTTTTTTCTCAATAATGTCTCTCAATTGGTTGGTTTCTTCCTGAGTTAATTGAGAGGCTCTTTTAGACTGATCAATTTTGGCTTCAGCTAAAATTTGCTTACTCAAAGGCTGGCCTATTCCGTAGATATAGGTTAAAGAAATTACTATTCTTTTGTTATCGGGGATATTTACTCCCGCTATTCTTGGCATATTTATCCTTGTCTTTGTTTGTGTTTCGGGGTTTTGCAAATCACATAAACTCGTCCTTTGCGACGGACGATTTTACAGCTTTTACAAATCTTTTTAATTGAGGAGCTTATTCTCATCTTTTTTTTATGTAATTTTTCCTCGATAAACTATCCTTCCCCTTTTATCGTCATAGGGGCTCATTTCTACTGTCACTCCATCTCCTGGCAAGATTTTAATTCTATAAATCTTCAGCTTGCCAGCTAAATGAGCCAAGACCTCTTTCCCATCTTCTAACTTCACGCGAAAAAGAGTGTTTGGCAACGATTCTACAACCGTTCCTTGTTTCCTAAAAATATTTCTGGTCATCAAACGAATGTGTGAATATACAAAACTTAACAGATATTAATTGTTTAGTCAAGCCACAATTCAATCTTAACCCTGTTTTCCTTTTGAGGAACTTTTTTGACCCAGAAAGGCCAGAGACTAACTGAGGATTTGTTAATTTGAGGATAGTTTTCTAAATAAACACTAGCTTCTTCTAAAGACTTGCCTCGCAAAGCCTGGCGCAAAGCCGACAGATCAATATCAGAATAAATCTTAGCTTTGATATTAAGAGAAAAATTGATTTTACCTAATTCTAAGTCTATTTTATTAAAAGATCGTTCAACGCTTAGGTTGGGTTGATCCAACTCTTTGCCTTCGGGAATCTGAGAAGATACAAAATCAATAGCAAAATCTTTTTCATCTTGGCTGCTAAAAACCAAAGCAATAGATTTGGCTTTAGCGGTAGCAGTGAATTTCTCTGTTTCTTGCTTAACTATGGCTGAAAAAGAAGTATCAATAATCTTGGTCTGAATTGCTTTATCTAAAAGAATTAAATCAGGCTCAGAGGCAATTTTTCCTTTTAATTCAGCTAAACATTCTGTAATTGCTTGCTGCTCTAATGCTTCTTGAGCATCATCTAAGTCTTTTTGAATAACTTGATCAACTTCTTTTTTAAAACCACCGGTCATTGCTTGAAATGACTTTCCATAAAAATAGGTGTAGCGAGGCGTTCCAGCAAAACCGGGAATTGAAAAAGTGGAAGACTTAATGTTAAATTCTTCTCCAGATTGATCAGCTCTTACTTCTACATCAATAAATCCTGGAATTAATTCTTGGCCTTCGTAGCGACCACCCGGTATAGTAGCTCCCTTTTTCATTCTGAATAATTTTCCTTCAGTGGAAATAAGCCTGGTATTGGCTACCAATGATTGAGAAGAAGTTGAATAAGAATTATAGATGCGAACTGTTCCTTCGGCTTTGCTCTCTTTTAAAGCAGTTCCTGAAGCAAAAAATTCTTTAGAAATTACTTTTTCAACTGTATATATTTTACCAGGGATGGCTGAATCAGATCTTGAACTTATTTCCCGATCAACTATCATGTTGGTTTCCAATGAAGACAATTCGGTTATTGGATAAACAATTATCAATGCCTTGGCTAAATAAAAATAAGCAAATGCGCCTAAAGAAATTAAAGCCAAGACAAGCAATATCGGGCCAGGTCTAAAAGAATTTTTTTCCAATAAATCGTAATCGCTTTCTTCTGAATTGGCTTCTTTCTCATTAATGCCCAAAGGCAAAAGAACTTTTTCTTTTTTTGGCTCTCTAGTTTTTCTCACAAACCTTATCTCCTCTGCTTCTTCTGGTGGTAGAATATCAAATATCTTTTTTGCCATTTCTTTAGTATATCACAAAAATTTCTTTACTTTAAAACAGCTTTTATTCTCCTGATACCAGCTCCGGAAGATTCTTCTTTAATAATTTTAAATCCTTTTAATTCTGAAGTTCTATCAACGTGAGGACCACCACAAACTTCTTTAGAAAAGCCACCAATTGAATAAACATTTACCATCTCGGGGTATTTTTCTTTGAAAAAAGCCAAAGCTCCCCTGTCTCCAGACTCTTTAAAACTCATTTGTTCTTTAGTCACTTCTAAGTCTTCTTTAATTTTTTGATTGACCAAATCCTCAACTTTTTTAATTTCTTCTTGGGTCATTTTTTGAGTATGGGAAAAATCAAATCTTAAGCGTTCGCTATTAACATCAGAACCAGATTGCCGGACATGATCGCCCAAAACAGTTCTTAATGCTTGATGTAAAAGATGCGTTGCGGTATGAAGTCTGGCAGCTTGATAGTCGGCCTTAGCTCCAACTCCACCGAATTTTTTCTCTATCCCAGCTCGAGAAACTTCTTGGTGTTTTTCCCAAGAATTTTGAAAGCCGCTTTTGTCTATTTGAAAATTCTTTTCCTTGGCCAGTTCTTCGATTAAATCCAAGGGGAAACCATAGCTTTGGTAAAGATCAAATGCTTCGTTTCCGCTAATTAATTTTTCTGTCTTAATTTCAATGAGTTTCTGGAAATGCAATAATCCTTTTTCTAAACTTTTTTCAAACCTTTCAATTTCGTTTTTAATAACGCCAATAATTTCAGTTTCTTTGACTTTAATTTCGGGATAAATAGATTGATAGTTGTTTATTACAATCGGAATCAATTTAATTACAAAATCAATTGGCAAATTTAATCTTTTTTCCAAACCAGCCATTCTTCTAATCAATCTTCTTAAAACGTATCCCCTGTCTTTATTAGACGGCAAAACTCCCTCGGAAATTAAAAAAACGCAAGATCTGATATGATCAGCAATAATTCTTTGAACTCTTTGATCATCCACAACAATTTCTTTGATGATTGGTATAAACAAATCTGTTTCAAAAATCGTGTTTTTTTTCTGAGCCACGGCCACCAATCTTTCAAAACCGCTTCCAGTGTCTACGCCGGGCGGATCTATCTTTTTTAGATTTTTTTCAGAGTTGCAAAAATATTCATTGAAAACCAAATTCCAAATTTCTATTCCATTAACATAAATTTCAGTTGTTGCGCCGCAAGGCCCTTCGTTGCCAGTTGGTCCCCAGAAATTATCAATCCCCTCTTTTCGTATTTTGCTTTCTGGCACTCCGATATCTTTCCAGATTTTATGAGAGTACTCATCTTCGGGAATGTTTTTGCGCCAATCTCCATCAACTACTTTTTCCGGGCTGAAAATAGTCACATAATCTATATCCAGCTTTAATTCTTTTACAATAAATTCATAAGCTAATTTGATTGCTTTTTCTTTGAAATATCCGCCAAAAGAAAAATTGCCCAGCATTTCAAAAAAAGTAAGATGTCTTTCATCTCCAACTTCTTCAATGTCGGTGGTCCTAAAACATTTCTGGCAAGAAACAACATTAAGGCCGTAAGGAGATTTTTCACCTAAATAATAAGGCTTGAATTGCTGCATTCCGGCGGTGGTGAATAAAACACTGGAGTCTGATGGTAAAAGCGAGCTGGAAGGCACTATTTTGTGCCCATTTTTCTCAAAAAAATCTAAAAATAATTTTCTTATCTGATAAGATTCCATACTTAGATTGTAGCAAAAAAACTTACTTCTGAAAAATCAAGCTTCGATTACGCCTCCTCCCAGAACCTCATTATTCCCTTTTCCTCCATAAAAAACAGCTGATTGGCCAGGCGTTATTGCTTTTTGCGCTTTTAAAAATCTCACTACTATTTTTTTATTCTTCTTATCAATTATTGCTTTAGCTGCCTGATGCAAATATCTTATCTTAACCAATGCTTTGATAGGAAGTTTTGGTTCTTGGCCGGAAATCCAATTCACTTTCTTAATTGTCAGCTCTTGGCCATATAAATCTTTTTCATTCTGGGTAACCCTTAAAACATTTCTCTTAAAATCTAATTTTTTAACATAATAGGGATCAGTAGAAGGGCCACTAGATGGAATCCTGATATTTTTTCTTTGGCCAATAGTATATAAGACCAAACCAGAATGAATGCCAACAACCCTACCGCTAACATCAATAATCAGACCGGGCTTTAATAATAAGTTTTCTTTAATAAAGCTTTTAAGGTTGCCATCAACAAAACAAATGTCTTCTGACTCTTTAGAAACCAAATTAGCTATTTTTAATTTCTTAGCCAATTCTCTTGTTTCTTTTTTAGTATAATCGCCAACTGGGAATAAGATTCTCTTGAGT
>Ga0214473_10004968_pt1 | contig 15961 bp, 17 predicted proteins | sample RVTome_7_FD_203509 | JGI IMG/M metagenome (GOLD analysis project Ga0214473, IMG submission 203509) | Soil microbial communities from uranium-contaminated site in the Upper Colorado River Basin, Wyoming, United States - RVT98D197 | ecosystem: Environmental > Terrestrial > Soil > Contaminated >... | reverse complement strand
CGATGGAGGAGCGGCGAGAAGGGGCTTGGTCCGCTTTTAAGGGGGGTGGGGGGAGGGAGAGGCGCGCACTGTCCTGAGGTCTTTGAAGGTGACCTCGCGCGTTTCTCCCTCCGGCTTTTTTAAAACCTTTCTTCCCTGTTAGAAACGCTTCCGTTCCCTTTAATTCGGAAAATGGTATTGTGTCCCCGATTTAGGGGCCGGTGAAGACGGCGTCGGCCTCGGGAGTGTACTTGCCGTCGGTGGCGAAGAGGATAAGGGGGGGCATGAGTTCCGGCTCCCTGCCCGCCGCCTCAGCCCCTGCCGCCCCGCCGCCCGAAGCCACATCCACCTGGGCGGCATGCCCCAATTCAACAAGGAACAGGTTCGGCGGCTCACCCGCCCGCGGGTGGACGAACCTGAGCCGGCGGACCGCCAGCCCGCTCGCCTCCGCCGCCGCCAGGAAATCGGCCCGCCGCTTCTCGGGGTAGACGAAGGAGGCCCGGCCGGCCGGCCCGAGCCACTCCCCCGTCCTTCCCAAGATCTCGCCGATCGCGCCGTGGAGCTCGTGCTTGGCCGCCGACTTCTCCGCCGACGCGCTCAGGAATCCGGTCGCCTTCCTTATATATGGCGGGTTGGAGAAGATGAGGTCGAAGGTCCGGCCCGGCTTGTACTCCCGCAGGTCGGCCTCCACCACCTCGATCCGCCCTCCCAACCCATTGAGCTCGACGTTGCGCCGGGCGAGGTCCGCCAGGCCCGCCTGGATCTCGAGCGCCGTGATGCGCCGGAACGGCTTGACGCTCAGGAGCAGCGAGACGATGCCGCTGCCCGTCCCGAGCTCGAGCGCCTCGTCCTCGGCCCGCGTCCGGACGAAATCGGCCAGGAGCGGCGCGTCGACGGAAAACCGGTACCCTTTCTTCGACTGGAGGACGCGGATCCGCCCGCGATAGAACGTGTCGAGCGTCTCGCCGTCACGCCGCGGCGTCGCCGGAGTCGTCATCCTCGCCGATCTCGGTCATGACCACGACCTTTTCGGGCTGGATCTGGGCGTAGCCGCCCCGGATCGCGAACGATTCCTCGCCGCCGCCCTCCCGGAAGATCAGCTTGCCCTTGCCGATCCCGACGAAGAGGGGCCGATGCCCGGGGAGAACGCCGATCTGGCCTTCGAGCGTCGGCAGGAAGACCGCTTCGACCTCGGTCTCGGCGAGCAGGCGCCTCGGCGTGACCACCTTCAGGTGGAGGGTCGCCGGCAGCCCGTCGCTCATTCCGCCCTCAGCTCTTCGGTCCGCTTGGCGACGTCCTCGATGTTGCCCGCCATGTAGAAGGCCTGCTCGGGCTTGTCGTCGTGGAGGCCCTCGGTGATCTCCTTGAAGCCGCGCACGGTCTCTTCGATCGTGACGTACTTGCCGGGCCGCCCGGTGAACTCCTCGGCGACGTGGAAGGGCTGGGACAGGAAGCGCTGGATCTTCCGGGCCCGGGCCACGATGACCTTGTCCTCGTCGGACAGCTCCTCGATGCCCAGGATGGCGATGATGTCCTGGAGGTCGCGATAGCGCTGCAGGATCTCCTTGACCCTGCGGGCCACGGCATAGTGCTCCTCGCCGACGATGAGGGGGTCGAGAATGCGAGAGAACGAGGCCAGCGGGTCGACGGCCGGGTAGATGCCGATGTCGGTCAGGGCCCGCGACAGGTTCGTCGTCGCGTCGAGGTGGGAGAAGGTCGTCGCCGGCGCCGGGTCGGTGAAGTCATCGGCCGGGACGTAGATCGCCTGGACCGACGTGATCGAGCCCTTTTTCGTCGAGGTGATGCGCTCCTCGAGCTCGCCGAGCTCGGTCGCCAGGTTGGGCTGGTAGCCGACGGCCGAGGGCATCCGGCCGAGGAGGGCCGAGACCTCGGAACCGGCTTGGGTGAATCGGAAGATGTTGTCGATGAAGAGCAGGATGTCCTGGCCCATCTCATCGCGGAAGTATTCGGCGACCGAAAGCGCCGCCAAGCCGACCCGGAGGCGGGCGCCCGGCGGCTCGGTCATCTGGCCGTAGATGAGGGCCGTCTTGGCAAGGACGCCCGAGCCCTTCATCTCGAGCCACAGGTCGTTGCCCTCGCGCGTCCGCTCACCGACCCCGGCGAAGACCGAGTAGCCGCCGTGCTTCAGGGCGACGTTGTGGATGAGCTCCTGGATGATGACCGTCTTGCCGACGCCAGCCCCGCCGAACAGGCCGATCTTGCCGCCCTTGAGGAAGGGCTGGATGAGGTCGATGACCTTGATGCCTGTCTCGAACATCTCTCGCCGCGTGCTCTGGTCCTCGAGCGAGGGCGGCAGGCGATGGATAGGGTAGTGCTTGTCGGTGACGATGGGGCCCATCTTGTCGACCGGCTCGCCGATGACGTTCATGATCCGGCCGAGCGTGCCCTCGCCCACGGGGACCTCGATCGGCCCACCGAGGCTCTCGGCCTTCATGCCGCGCGACAGGCCCTCCGTCGGGTGCATGGAGACGCAGCGGACGCGGTCCTCGCCGATGTGCTGCTCGACCTCGACGATGATGCAGAGGGGCTCCGCGACGTCGAAGCCCTCGCTCGTCACCTTGATGGCGGAGTAGATCTCGGGCAGGGCCCCCCCCTCAAATTTGACGTCGACGACAGGCCCGATGACCTGGACGACGGCTCCGATCGTGGCCTCTTTCTGGTCCATGGGTTCACTCCCTAGTCTTTTTGTTTGAGCGCTTCGACGGCGGTCATGATCTCCAGGAGCTCCTTCGTGATCCCCGCCTGCCGGATCTTATTGAGCTGGAGCACGAGATCTTCGATGAGTTCTTCGGCGTTCTTCGTGGCGTTGTCCATGGCCATCATCCGGGCGGCCTGCTCGGCGGCCTGCGATTCGTGGAAGGCATGGTGGATCTGGCTCTCCACGAAGAGCGGCAGGATGAACGCCGCCAGCCGCGCGTCCCCGGGCTCCCAATCGGGAAGCCAGGTCGCCGAGGCCTCCGGTCCGGGCTTCGGCTCGATCGGCAGGACCTTGTGGGTCATGATCCGCGGCGCCAGGATGGACTTGAACTCGTTGCTGACGATGTAGACGGCGTCGATCTTCTGGAACGTGAAATCCCGCATGAGCTCTTCGGCCAGGCCGCGGAGATCGTCGCGCGACAGCCGGTCGGTCCGGTCGCCGATAGACCGGTCCACCGGATAGGGCCCCTTGCGGAGGTGGGCGACCGCCTTCTTGCCGATGAGGACGAGCCGGACCTCGGCCGCCGCGGCCTTCTTGGCGATGAACGCGTCGGCCGCCGCCAGGAGGTTAGAGTTGTAGGCCCCGGCCAGGCCCTTGTCGGCCGTGATGACGATGACCTCGACTTTTTTTTCGTCGCGGCGGAGGAGCAGGGGGTGGGCCCCCGCCGAGGCCCAGTAGGCCAGCCGGCCCATCAGCTCGGGGAAGAGGTGCCAGAAGGGCCGCGCCTCCTGGACCGTCCGTTGGGCCTTGCGGAACTTGGCCGTTGAGACGGTCTTCATCGCCTGCGTGATCTGCTGGCTGTTCCGGACGCTCTGGATCCGCCGGCGGAGATCGATAAGGGTCGGCATGCTACTTCAGACCCTCCTTGAAGACGGTGGCGAACGCCCGGAGGGCCGCGCTGATCTCGCCGTCGAGGGCCGTATCGATGTGCTTTTTTTCGCGGATCTTGGTCAGGATATCGGTATGGCTCTTCTCGAAGTACTCGTAGAGCTTCTTCTCGTAGTTCCGGACCTCGGCGACGGGGAACTCGTCGAGGTAGCCCCGGTTGCCGGCGTAGATGATGAGGACCTGCTTCTCGACCGGCAGGGGCGAGTACTGGCCCTGCTTGAGGACCTCGGTCAGCCGCTCGCCGCGGTCGAGCTGGGCCTGGCTGGTCCTGTCGAGCTCGGTCCCGAACTGGGCGAAGGTGACGAGCTCGCGGTACTGGGCCAGGTCGAGCTTGAGCTTGCCGGCGACCTGCTTCATGGCCTTGATCTGGGCGTTCCCGCCGACGCGCGAGACCGAGATGCCGACGTTGATGGCCGGCCGGACCCCGGCGTTGAAGAGCTCCGGCTGGAGGTAGATCTGGCCGTCGGTGATGGAGATGACGTTGGTCGGGATGTAGCCGGAGACGTCGCCCGCCTGGGTCTCGATGATGGGCAGGGCGGTGAGCGAGCCGCCGCCGAGCTCGTCGTTGAGCTTGGCCGCCCGCTCGAGGAGCCGCGAGTGGAGGTAGAAGACGTCGCCGGGGTAGGCCTCGCGTCCCGGCGGCCGGCGCAGCAGGAGCGAGATCTCGCGGTAGGCCGCCGCGTGCTTGGACAGGTCGTCGTAGATGATCAGGGCGTGGCGCTTGTTGTCGCGGAAGTACTCGCCGATGGCGCAGCCGGCGAAGGGCGCCAGGAACTGGAGCGGGGACGGGTCGCTGGCCGAGGAGGCGACGACGATGGTGTAGTCCATCGCCCCGTTATCCTCGAGGGTCTTGACGATCTGGGCGACCGTGGAGTTCTTCTGGCCGATGGCGACGTAGATGCAGACGACATCGGAGTTCTTCATGTTGAGGATCGTGTCGATGACGATGATGGTCTTGCCGGTCTGGCGGTCGCCGATGATGAGCTCCCGCTGGCCGCGGCCGATGGGGATCATCGTGTCGATGGCCTTGATGCCCGTCTGGAGGGGCTCGCGGACGGGCTGGCGGTCGACGACGCCGGGGGCCAGGCGCTCGACGAACATGAAGGTGTCGGTGACGATCGGGCCCTTGCCGTCCAGGGGCTGGCCGAGCGGATCGACGACGCGGCCGATCATGGCCGGGCCGGCCGGGACCTGCATGATCCGCCGGGTCCTCTTGACCACGTCACCCTCGCGGACGAGATGGCTTTCGCCGAGCAGGACCACGCCGACGTTCTCTTCCTCGAGGTTCAGGGCCAGGCCGAAAACGCCCCGGGGGAACTCCAGGAGCTCGTTGGACATGACCCGGTCCAGGCCGTAGACGCGCGCGATGCCGTCGCCGACGGACGTTACGGTGCCGACCTCCCGGATATCGACCTCCTTGGTGTAGCCTTCGATCTGCTGCTGGATGATCTTGGTGATCTCGTCGGCTTTGATGCTCATGACAACCTCTATTCGTGTCCGATTCGCTCTTTGAGCGCGGAGAGCTCGCCCTCGACGGACGCGTCGTAGACGATGTGGCCCTTTCGTACGGTCAGGCCGCCAACGAGCCCGGGGTCGGCCTTGAAGACGAGCCGGACCGGTTTTCCCTCGGAGGCCTCGAGGCTCACGGCGAGCCTTTTCTGCTGGGCGGCGGTCAGGGGCACGGCCGAGGCGACCTCATAGGTCACGACGCCATGCTTTCCGCTCCAGGCCTCGGGCAACGCCTCGATGATGTCCGGCAGGAGCCCCATCCGCTTGTGATGCTGGAGGAGCGTGAGGAAGCGGGACGCCTTCGGGCCCGTGCCCGTGCGGGCCAGGATCTCTTTGAGGATGGCCTCGCGCCTCCGGGCGTTGACGAAGGGGCTGACCAACGCCCGCTTCAGGTCGTCGCGGGAGAGCAGGAGATCCAGGAACGCGCGGACCTCGATTCCCACGGACGCGTATTCCCCGTCGTCCTTGAGGGCGCCCGCCAGGCCCTCGGCGTATTTCCTAACGAGGGCCAGGTTTTTCATGCAACTTTGACAGCCTGTCGATGGATTTGTCGTTGAGCGCGGCCTGGGTCTCGGGCGTCAGGCGCCTCCGGATCCTCTCCCGGGCGATGTCGGTGGCCTGGGCGGCGGCGTAGGCCTTGAGCTCGCCGACGCTCCGCCGGAGCTGTTCGTCGAGCTCCTGGCGGGTGAACTTCTTGAGCCGCTCGGCCTCCGCGGCGGCGGCGCGGGAGATGCGCTCGGCTTCGTGCTTCCCCGCCTCCTCCGCCTCGACCTTGAGCCCGCGGACCTCTCCCTCGAGGCCGGCCAGCCCGTTTTGCGACTCCGCGGCCCTGGCCTCGGCCTCCGTCCGGCCCGTTTCGGCGAGGCGGAGGGACTCGCCGACATCGACGGTCCGTTTCACGAGCATGGCCTTGAGCGGCTTGCGCAGGACGAACGCCAGGCCGCCAAAAAGGATCAGGGCGTTGACGGCCTTGCCGAGGAAATCCATGCCCGCCGACACTTCGCCGCTCATTCTCCCAGTATCCTCTTCTCGATGGACTCGGCGATCTCTTCGGTGTTTTTGTCGAGCTCCTTCTTGAGCGTCTCCACCTCGCGCAGGAGCTCCGCCTTGGCTCTCTCGACCTCGGCCCGGCCCTCGGCCTGGACCTCGCGGACGAGGCGGCTCTTGTCCTTGAGGGCCTCGGTCTCGGCCGTGTTGCGGATGGCGTGGGCGGCCGCCCGGGCCTCCTTGAGGCCGTCCTCGATGCGCTTCAGGTCGGCCTCATAGGCTTTCCGGGCCGCATCCGCGGCCGCCTTGTCCTTGGCGATCCGCCCCGCCCGCTCGTCGAGGATGCGCAGGACGGGCTTGAAGAAAATACGGGTGAGCACGATCACGAGGATCCAAACGACAGCGAAGACGACTAAAGCCGTGGCGTTTATCGACAGCATGCGATAGACTTTCCCAGGGGAAAAGTAAAGGAAAATGTACCACGAATCCCGCCGACTTGCAACGCCAAGGACTGGCCTTGGGGCTCTCGCTTATAAGGATTTCTCGGCTCGGGGCGGCTCGAGCCCCTCCGCTCATCCTTTATCGGCAAATAACCTGAGGCGCTTGACTTCGCCGATCAGAAAGAGAGAGCCGGCGATGACGACAGGAGATCTCTTTTTGCTCTCCCGGAGCGCCAATTCGACGGCGCGGCGCGTGTCGGGCTCGAGAAGGACGCGGCCTTTGAAAGGCGGGGCGGCGGCGAGGAGCTCCTCGGGCGTCGCCGAGCGCTTATAGGGGACGCGGGTCAGGACGATCGAGGAGGCGGCGGGAAAAAGGATGCGCGTCATGGCCCGAAGGTCCTTGTCCTTCATGGCGGCGAAGACGATGACGACGGGACGCCGGACGACTTCCTTGATATGGGAGACCAGGGCTGTGACGCCCTCGACGTTGTGGGCCCCGTCGAGAAGGACGAGCGGCCGGCGCCGGACCGTCTCGAGGCGGCCCTCCCAGCGGGTCTCCCGGACGGCCGCGACGATCTTGGCTTTTTCGAAGGGCCTCCAGATCCGCGACAGGACCTCCGCGGCGGCGATGGCGACCGCCGCGTTCTCCCCCTGGTGACGGCCCGCGAGGCCCGGCGAAAAAACGTAGCGGCCGTTCCCGCCCGTGTAGGTAAAACGATATCCCCCTCGGGCTCTTTGGGTCTCGAGTGTCCGGCCGGGGCCGAAGACCTCGGTCAGGGGCGCTTCTCTCGCGCGCGCGACGCGCCGTATCTCGCGCAGGGCCGGCCCGCCTCTCACGCCGCAGACGACCGGGATGGCCGGCTTGATGATGCCCGCCTTCTCGAAAGCGATCTTCCCGAGCGTCGAGCCGAGGTGCGTCTCGTGGTCCCTGGCGATCGTGGTGATGACCGAGACGAGGGGTCGGACGACGTTGGTCGCGTCGAACCGTCCGCCCATCCCCACCTCGAGCACGGCGACGTCGACATCGCGCTCGGCGAACTCGAGGAAAGCGAGGGCGGTCACGACCTCGAAGTAGGTCGGGTGGTAGGCGAGCCTCCCCTCGGCCATCAGCCGGTCGATCACCGATTTCAGCCCGGCGAGGAGCTCCTGGAAGCGCTTGGGGGCGATCTCCCTCCCGTCGACACGGATACGCTCCTCGACCCGGACGAGATGGGGCGAGGTATAGAGCCCTGTCTTGAGGCCGTGCTCCCGCATGACCTGCGCCAGCATGGCCGAGACCGAGCCCTTGCCGTTCGTCCCGGCGACGTGGATGGACAGGAAGCGGTTCTGGGGATTGCCGAGGGCGAGGCAAAGGGCGGCGATGTTCTCGAGCCCGAGCTTGATGCCGAAGTGCTGGAGGCGGCCGAGATAGTCGCGGCTCTCCGACGCGGTCATTGAGGCCGATTGAGGAAGAGTCGGAGGGCCCGGACGAGATAGGGCTTGAGGGCCTTCCTCTCGACGACGTCATCGAGCATGCCGTGGCTGAGCAGGAATTCGGACCGCTGGAAGCCCTTAGGGAGCTTCTCCTTGATCGTCTGCTCGATGACGCGCGGCCCGGCGAATCCGATCAGGGCCTGCGGCTCGGCGACGTTGACGTCCCCGAGCATGGCGAAGCTCGCCGTGGTGCCGCCCGTCGTCGGATCGGCCAGGACGGAGATGAAGGGGATCCTGGCCTCGCCGAGCCGGGCGATGGCCGCGCTCGTCTTGGCCATCTGCATGAGCGAGAGCATGCCTTCCTGCATGCGCATGCCGCCGGAGCAGGAGACGATGATGACGGGCCGGCGGTCCTCGAGGGCGCGCTCGCAGGCCCGGACGATCTTCTCGCCGACGACCGAGGCGACGCTGCCGCCGAGGAAGTCGAAATCCATGGCCAGGATGTAGACGGCGATGCCGCCGATCGAGCCCCGGGCCGAGATGATGGCCTCGGCCAGCCCAGTCTTGCGCTCGTTCTCGACGATCCGGTCGGCATAGGGCTTGAGGTCGACGAAGTGGAGGGCGTCGACCGAGTGGATGTTGGCGTCGAGGACCTCGTAGGCGCCCTCGTCGAAGAGCATCTGCAGGCGCTCCTCGGCCGAGAGCCGGAAGTGGAAGCTGCAGGCCGGGCAGACGGCCAGGTTGTCGAGGATATCCTGCTTGTAAAGGATCCGCTGGCAGTTGTTACAACGGGTCCAGAGGTTTGTCATGGGCGTTGTCCTTTGTGCGCCGGTTTGGCCTCGCCCCGCGGGGAGGCGTGCCCGCGGCGGCGGCTCAAGGATGCGATGACCGCGTTCGAATCCGGGAGCTCTTCTTCGAAATCGTCCTCGTCGTGGAGCAGGCGCTTGACGGCGGCGATGAAGGCCTCGGGGTCGAGCGGCTTTTCGAAATACTCGGATGCGCCGAGGGCGTTGAGGGCCTCCTGGCGGTACTTGGGCCCCTTGTAAAGGCTGGTGATGAGGATGACGGGGGTCCGCCCTTGGGTCTCCCGGGAGATCTTCTGGGTCAGGTCGAAACCGTGCAATTTGGGCAGCATGGCCTCGATGACGACGAGGTCGGGCTTTTCCGCCTGGAAGGCCGCGTACCCGGCCCGGCCGTCGGCGGCGACGATAGGGCGGTACTTATGCGCTTTCAGCAGCTTGGCGATATTGTCCAAGCTGGCGGCGTCATAATCGACGATGAGGATCTTCTTGTCAGCCATGGCTCTGGTGCCCAATAATCGTAAGGGAATGCCGGGGGCTTGTCAAACGCCCGGGGGGACATGTCCCTGTGGTACGTGTCCCCCTTCTTGGGGTGAGCGCTTTAAGGGCGGGCCGAAAAACGCTATGATGAGCCTGCCCCATGTACAGATCCCGCCGCCACGCCCTCGGTCAGCACTTTCTGACCAACCAGGGCGTTTTGCGCAAGATCGTCGCCGCCATCGATCCCAAGCCGGGGGATCTTATCGTCGAGATCGGGGCGGGCAAGGGTGTCTTGACCGCGGCGCTGGCGGAACGGGCCGGGCGAGTCATCGCCGTCGAGAAGGACGAGCGTCTGATCCCCGGGCTTCGCGAGGCCATGCCGGCCAACGTCGAGGTCGTCCGCGGCGACATCCTGAGGATCGACCTTCATGAGATCTTAGAGAAGGCCCGAGCTCCGGCGCTGCGTCTCGTCGGCAATATCCCTTATTCCATCTCCTCCCCGCTTCTCTTTCGGGTCCTCGACGAGCACGCCATCCTCACCGACTGCATCCTCCTGCTCCAGAAGGAGGTGGCCGAACGTATCACGGCCGGCCCGGGCACGAAAAGCTACGCCCCGCTCGGGATCCTCCTTCAGAACGAGTTCGAGGCGCGGATCGCCTTCACCGTGTCCCCGGGATCGTTCTCGCCGCCGCCCAAGGTCCAATCGGCCCTGCTGACGCTTCGCCGGCGACCCTCCCCTCTTCACAGCGGCGCGGCCGATGAACCCTACCGCGCGTTTCTCCGGGCCGCCTTCGCCGAGCGGCGCAAGATGCTCTGGAAGAACCTGTCCCGCCGCGCGACCCCAGCCGCGCTCGATTCGGCCTACATGAAGCTGGGCCTCGCCCGCAACGTCCGTGCCGAAGAGCTCGCGCCGGATATGCTGTTCGCCCTGTTCCGGGCCCTGCACGCATGAAGCAGACCAGGTAAAAGAAAATATGCTATAATCCCGCCGTGAAAAAGCGGAAATCGAAGAGCCCCAAGGGCGCGAACGGCAAGAACGGCAGGAACGGCAAAGCCGCGCCCAAGAAAAGCGCCCTGGCCGTCGAGATCACAGGCGTCATCCTCATCTTCCTGGCCCTCTTCGCCCTCATCAGCGTCGTCAGCTACGACTCCAAGGACCCCTCGTTCGCTAACGCGCCGATCGCGAAGTACAACGTTCGCAATTTCGCCGGCAGCGCCGGCGCTTATTTCTCCCAAGCCGTCCTCTGGTTCCTGGGCCTCGCCGCGTTCTTCCTGCCCTTCGTCCTGGGCTACGCAGCGCTCCGCGCGGTCCTGCGCGGCAGCTCCGCCCACTTGCTCAAGCGGCTGGGCACGATCACGCTGGGCCTGCTCATCGTCTGCCCGCTTTTCGCCCTGATCTTCGAGGCCTTCCCCTTCCGCGGCAGCAGCGTGCCGGCCGGCGGCATCATCGGCGAGCTCCTTCTCAACTTCTTCGTGCGCTACCTCAGCACTATCGGCTCGTTCGTCTTCCTCCTCGCCGCGCTGGCGGCGTTCCTCCTCTTTTCGACGCGCTGGTCTCTCGCGAAAAGCCTCCGCTTCGCCAAAGGGGCCTTCGATTCGACGGCCTCGGAGGTCCGCATCCGGGTCACGGACTACCAAAAGGCCAAGGCCAAGGACAAGATGCGGGAGAAGGTCCAGCAGAAATACGCCCCGCCCGCCGAGCCGGCCGGGCCCGATCCCAAGGACGAGAAGGCGGCCCGGAAGGCCGAGAAAGAAGCCGAACGGGAGCGCGAGCGCGAGCGGCGCCGCCTCGAGAAAGAGGCCCGCAAGCCGGCAAAGATCCCGCCGCCCCCTTCTCAGCCCAGGCCCGTCGCGCCGCCCAAGCCGGAGCCGCTCCTCTTCCCCGATCTCGGCCGGAAGGGCGACTACCAGTATCCGCCGTTCACGCTCCTCGAGCCCGGCAGGCCGGCCGAGAAGGTCAACCAGAGCGAGCTCTTCGACAAGAAGAAGCGGATCGAGGAGAAGCTCAAGGAATTCGGCATCGAGGGCGAGGTCCGCGAGTACCACCCCGGCCCGATCATCACGACCTACGAGTATTTCCCGGCCCCGGGGATCAAGGTGGCCCAGGTCGCCAACCTGACCGAGGACCTGGCGCTGGCCCTCGAGACCGAGTCGGTCCGCATCCAGCGCATCCCCGGCAAGTCCTCGCTGGGCATCGAGATCCCGAACGACAAGCGCGAGATCATCAAGCTCCGCGACATCATCGAATCGGAGAAGTTCCAGAGCTCGCCCTCCAAGCTGACCTTCGCCCTGGGCAAGGACGTCCACGGCGGCGTGATGGTCACCGACCTCGCCGTCATGCCCCACCTCCTCATCGCCGGCTCGACGGGGACCGGAAAGAGCGTCGCCCTCAACGCCCTCATCGCCAGCCTCATGTACAAGGCCACGCCGGAAGAGGTCAAGATCGTCCTCATCGACCCCAAGCGGCTCGAGTTCACGCTCTACGAGGACGTGCCGCACCTCCTCTGCCCGGTCATCAACGACCCCAAGAAGGCCCATGTCGTCCTCATGGACATCGTCCGCAAGATGGAGGAGCGCTACAAGAAGCTCCAGGGCGTCAAGGTCCGCAACATCGACCAGTACAACACCCAGATGCGCCAGCTCCTGGCCGAACGGAAGGGCCATCTGACCGACGAGGAGAAGGAGAAGATCGCGCCGCTGCCTTACATCGTCATCATCATCGACGAGCTCGCGGAGCTGATGATGGTCGGGGCCCAGGAGGTCGAGTTCTTCATCGGCCGACTGGCCCAGCTGGCCCGGGCCGTCGGCATCCACCTCGTCATGGCCACGCAGCGGCCGTCGATCGACGTCATCACCGGGACGATCAAGAACAACTTCTCCTGCCGCATCGCCTTCCGCGTCCCGTCCAAGGTCGACTCGCGGATCATCATCGACACGATCGGCGCCGACAAGCTCCTGGGCATGGGCGACATGCTCTTCCTGCCGCCCAACTTCCCGCGGCTCGTCCGGCTCCACTGCTCGTTCATCTCCATCCCGGAGGTCCGGCGCCTCGTCAAGCACGTCAAGAGCCAGGGCACGCCGACCTACGACACGCGCATCCTCCACGTCGTCAAGGGCGACGTCGACCACGCCATGGGGGACGACGACGGCGAGAAGGACGAGCTCTACGGGAAGGCCGTCGACACGGTCCTCAACAGCGGCCAGGCCTCGGCCTCCTATCTCCAGCGGCGCCTCAAGCTCGGTTACGCGCGGGCGGCCCGGATCATCGACCAGATGGAGGGCGAGGGCCTCATCGGCCCGTCTGAAGGCAGTAAGCCGCGCGAGATCCTCGTCGACCGCAAGGAGTTCTTCAAGGACCAAGCCCGCGCCAGGGCCGCCAACCCGGAGCGCGACCGCGAGGATTGATCCCCGCCTCTCGCCGGCCTTGCGGAAGGACCGGCCTGCCGTTATAATGAGCCGAATGAAGAAAGCTCCGCCCGAAGATGCCGTCCTCCAGTACCGGCCGGTCATCTCCTTTCGCGTCCGCAAGGCCCTCGGCAGCTCCAACCCCGACTGGGAGGACGTGGTCAACGAGATCCTGACCCAGGCCGTGGCCAAGATCAAGAGCGGCGAGTTCCGCGGCGACTCCTCGATCGGGACCTTCCTCTACACCATCACCAGCCGCCGGATCATCGACTACATCCGCCAGAAGACGCGCATCCTCAAGCACGCGCCGGAGCCGGCCCCCTACCCCGACCCCCACGACGAGATGGAGCGCAGCGAAAGGGCCAAGCAGGTCGAGCAGGTCGTCAATGGGCTCAAGCCAAAGTTCCGGGACGTCCTCTACCTCTACTATTACAGGGAGCTGTCCCGGGAGGAGGTGGCCCGGACCCTGGACATCTCCCCCCGCCGGGTCTCCGAGCGCGTCAACTACGCCCTCAAGCTCATCCAGAAGGCCGTCAGGAAATAAGGGGGGGCGTTGTCCGTTCTATCCCGCGCTCGAGCGACTAAAACCGTGAGCCCCCCTGAGGCTGCGGACATGAAGAAGCACGGCCACTACGAACACCTGATCGATGACTATCTTCTCGGCAAGCTCAAGCCCGAGGACCAGGCCGAGTTCGAAGAGCACTACTTCATCTGCCCGCACTGCTTCGCCAAGCTCGACCAGCAGAGCGAGATCGTCCAGATCCTGAAAAAGGAAGGGGTCCTCGAGACGGCGGGGGGAGCCTGCGAGCACGTCGGGCCGCGACCGTCCCTATGGCGGCGCTTCAAGGCCCGGCTGCGAGGCCGGCGCTAGGCTAATCTTCGATCGGCCGGTCATCCGCCGGGGCGGCCAGCCGCCCCCGCGTCTGCTCCTCGAATCCCAGGCAGCACATCAGCCGTCCGCAGAGCCCTGAGATCTTGGTCGGGTTGATGACGATCTGCTGCTTGCGGGCCTTTTGGATCGTCACCGGCTCGAACGTCGTCATGAAGCTCGAACAGCACAGGCAGCGGCCGCAGACGCCGAGACCGCCGATCATCTTGGCCTCGTCCCGGACGCCGACCTGCCGCATCTCGATGCGCATCCGCAGCTCCTTGGCCAGGTCCTTGACGAGCTGGCGGAAGTCGATCCGGCCGTCGGCCGTGTAGTAGAAGATGCCCTTCTTCTCGCTGAAGAAGTAGCGGACCGCGACGAGCTTCATGGGTAGGGCGTGGGCGGTGATCCTCTGCTGGCAGAGGTCGTAGGCCCGCCCCTCTCGCTCGCGAAGCCATTCGAACTTGCGAACGTCGTCGGGCGTCGCCTTGCGGATGACCGGGACGGCCATCCGGGCGGTCTTGGGATTGTGGCAGAAGCTCGATGTCTCGTCGATGACGACGGCGAGGTCGCCGCCGAGCTCGGACTCGATGATGCAGCGGTCGCCGACGCGAAGGTCCACGTCGCCGGGCCGGACCCGGACGAGGCGGCCGGAAGTCTCCGATTGGACGCAGATGATGTCAGTCATTTCTGAGCTCCCCGAAATTGGAGAAGAATGTCGTGGCCAGCAGGCCTTTGTTCATGTTCTTGCCGAGCTCGACGAGCAGGAAATCGAGCTCCGCCAGGACGCCCTGGACGCGGCGCGGGCTCCAGGACGAGGCGGCCTCGCGGAGCCGCCCTTCAAAGTCCGGGTTGAGGAGGAGCGCCGGGTCGCCGCCGCTCCGGAGGAGCAGGATGTCGCGGACGAAGGACGCGAAGACCTCCAGGACCCTGCCGAACTCCTCCTGGACGGCTTTGGGCACGGCGCCGAACCGCTCCAGGAACTCGCTTGACCGGTCGGCCGACGAGAGGGCCTCGAAGAGGCCCCAGGCCTCTTCCCTGAGGGCCTGGACCTCGTCCCACTCGAGCTCCAGGGCGCGCTCCAGGTTGCCCTCAACGAGGAGGGCCAGGATGCGGGCCTGCTCCTTGCTGAAGTCCCGCTCGACCAGGATCTCCTCGATCTCCTCGCGGCCGATGGGGGAGAACGCGAGCATCCGGCAGCGCGAGCGGATGGTCGGCAGGAGCGTGAAGGGGCTCGGCGTGACCAGGATGACGTGACTGAAGGCGGGTGGCTCTTCGAGGACCTTGAGCAGGGAGTTGGCCGAGTGGTCGTTCAGCTTCTCGGCCTCCCCGATGATGAAGACCCGCCGCTTGGCGTTCATCGGCCGGAGGTAGGCCAGCTGCTTGATGAGGTCGGTCTGCTCGACCTTCACCTTCTGGACCTCGGCGGTGATGGTCATGACGTCGGGATGGGCGCCGGAGTCGATGGCCCGGCATGACGGGCACTCATCGCACGAGTCCGTGGTCTTGGTCCGGCAGTTGAGGGCCTTGGCCAGGGTCAGGGCCATGTCCATCTTGCCCACGCCCTCGGGGCCGCCGAAGATGAGGGAGTTGGGGACGCGGCCGCGCTCGAGGGCCAGGCGGAGGATCTTCTTGACCCCCGTGTTGCCCGCGACGTCCTTGAAGGCCATGTCCTCAGCCGTCCTTTCGCGCCTGGCGGCAGGCGCCGTCCAGGACTTTCTTGAGGTAGCGCCCCGTGTGGGAGCGGGCCCCGGCCGCGGCGACCTCTTCCGGGGTCCCCTGGGCCACGATGCGGCCGCCCTCCTCTCCCCCTTCCGGGCCGAGGTCGATAATATAGTCGCAATATTTGATGACTTCAAGGTTGTGCTCGATGATGACGACCGTATTGCCGAGCGAGGCGAGCTCGGACAGGACCTCGAGGAGCTTGCGGACGTCGTCGAAATGAAGGCCGGTCGTCGGCTCGTCGAGGAGATAGATGGTCCGGCCGGTGGCCCGCCGGCCGAGCTCCTTCGTCAGCTTGATGCGCTGGGCCTCGCCCCCGGACAGCGTGGTCGCGGGCTGGCCGAGGCGGATGTAGCCGAGCCCGACCCGCTTCAAGGTGGCCAGCTTGCGCTTGAGCTGCGGGTAGGCCTTGAGGAGCTCGTAGGCGTCGTCGACGGTCATGGCCAGGTAATCGGCGATCGTCTTGCCCTTGTAGGTGACGGCCAGCGTCTCCTTGTTGTAGCGCTTCCCCTCGCAGCGGTCGCAGGTGACGAAGACGTCGGGAAGGAAGTGCATCTCGATCTTCTTGACGCCGGCGCCCTCGCAATCCTCGCAGCGGCCGCCCGCGACGTTGAAGCTGAAGCGGCCCGATCCGTAGCCGCGCGCCCGGGCCTCGGGCGTGCGGGCCATGAGGTCGCGCAGGGCCGTGAACAGGCCCGTGTAGGTCGCGGGATTGGAGCGCGGCGTCCGGCCGATGGGCTTCTGGTCGACC
>Ga0214473_10004967_pt1 | contig 15962 bp, 16 predicted proteins | sample RVTome_7_FD_203509 | JGI IMG/M metagenome (GOLD analysis project Ga0214473, IMG submission 203509) | Soil microbial communities from uranium-contaminated site in the Upper Colorado River Basin, Wyoming, United States - RVT98D197 | ecosystem: Environmental > Terrestrial > Soil > Contaminated >... | reverse complement strand
TCTAGTGGACTAGGACGCAGCCCTTTCAAGGCTACGACCGGGGTTCGAATCCCCGTGGGGGCACTAAATATCAAGAACATTATTTCAATAAACCTCGTTCAAAATGAACGAGGTTTATTTGTTAATCCAGATTCGCGAGCTTCAAAGCCAGCCATTGATGATTGGGCTAGAACCAATTGAACAGGAAGCCCAGAATCACCAGAAGCAAGAGGAAGCCGATCAAGCCGCTGCCACCATATCCCCAACTTCGGCTGTGTGGCCAGACTGGTAACGCTCCCAGCAATAACAGAACCAAGATAATCAGCAGAATGGTACTCATATGTTTTTTCTCCTATTTGGCAAATATTTCAGAATTTTGCAGGCAATCCTGACCTTTACTCCGCGACTTCCCACTCCTCCAGGAATTCATCGATCTGGCGTTCGGCTTCCATCTGGGTGTAGCCATACTTCTCCTGAAGCTTGCCCACGAGTTTGTCACGTTTGCCTGCGATTTGGTCCAGCTCATCATCGGTGAGGTCGCCCCAGCGCTCACGGATCTCACCCTGCAACTGTTTCCATTTTCCTTCGAAGATGTTCTTATTCATTTTGCTCTCGCCTTATTCTTGTTCGTTATTACGATTCTTCTTCACAGCATTCCAATCAATCTTACGAGAAACCCTGGCCAACTTAGCCTTCGTGCCGGTCATAGGTGGTAACCTGGCTGGTGGGTGTGCGGTAAAAGATCACCCAGACCAGGCGCACAATGGCCCATCCGATCAATGGATAGACAATCATCGCGATGAGCGACGTGATTTCCAAAATATGATTCTGAAAAGCAGGGTTGGCGACGATGTTTCGGAATGGCCAGAGGAACAGATCCGACAATTGATATACAAACGCGGTGAACCAATTGTTGGGATTTGCCGCAATCAACAACAGGAGCACTCGGATGCCGATCAAAGCTTCCAGACCACCAAAAAGCAACCAGATAAACTGGGAAATTTTGTAAACAGCTTCTCGGTATTCGAGGTTGAGATTCTCAACAACATGTTCCTCATGTACATGATCGCCATGTTGTTGAACAATGACTCTCTTACGACGGGAAATTTGGTCTCGTTCTACAGTCATACAACACCTCCTTGAGGACTATACCAACGGGCGTCGGTAGGTGAATAAGCCCAGGATCAGTGATAAGATCGCCGATCCGATGATGCCCCAGACCACCGGAAAGGATTCACCTTCAATGGAGATGGCAAAGACTTCAGGAAGCCCAAGCTGTCCAGCCAACCATACACCGATGTAGGCTCCAATGAAGCCTACAATGATCGAAACCAGACATCCTCCAAAGGAATAGCCTGAAATAGATTGGCCCAAGCCGCCAACGATTCCAGCTATCAGCAGTAGTAGTAGTAATCCTGTAATTGTCATTTCTGCCTCCAAAATGTTAATACTTTGAACTGTACAGGATCATCCTGCAGGGCAACAGCTTACAATCGTGATCCGATGTAAACTCCTTCAAGATGGCCTATAGTAAATATAAAAGTGAGCCATGCTCAAATCAATGGGGGATACTCCTACTGGTTGTGGGGATTCCCTATGCGGACATCTTGAATCAAAAAAAGCTGACACATATGCGATCATGGTCAGCCTGAATTTCAATTTCTTTTTTCAAGATATGCGTCGCGAAAGGATGCGCAGGGCGATTTGTTTCAAGGAGTTACTCGAATCGGTTTCAAACTTCCTCATTAGCAATTTCAAATATTTTTCCACCTGGGCCTCAGTCATATCCAAGGAATTGGCGATTTCGCCCGCAGAGCGATCCAACACCAGTTGTCTCAATATCTCGACTTCCCGCGCAGTCAGAGTCTGTTCCTCTATGGAGGTCAAGCCGCTATTTTTGATAGCCCGTGGACTGAACCAGTTTTTCCCCATGCGGATGATGCTTCGTATGGCATCCAACAGCATCAGGGGGGCTTCATCCTTTGTGATGTACCCGGCTGCGCCATTCTCCAGCATACCGAGGATATACTCCCTGTCACTGTAAGAGCTGACAGCCAGTACCTTCATTTGTGGTTGTGTTTTCCGGATATGGCGCATGACGAGATCGCCTCGCTGATCCGGCAACTCTATGTCAAGCAACAAGATGTCCGGTTTTTTCTTGTTAACCAGTTCAAGAGCTTCCGCGCCATTTGCCCCTTCTCCAACAACAATCATGTCTTTTGCCGCCTGTAACAGGTTTCTTATGCCTGTCCGTACTCCGGAGTGATCATCAACAATCAACACCTTTATTTTTTTTGTCATTGAAGTAGTTTTATCAGCATCTTCATCTGAGACTGTTATCTCTTGAACCGAATCCATAAGTTAATCTAAAGTTAACAGTACTTGGCGTAGATAGCAATGGGGAATTACCCTAATCCTGGCTGAATCCACTACTGGTGTCCATACTCGATTCCCGCTTTACCAGGCTCTCCTGAATGGCTAGAATCGCTGCTTCCACCCGCGAAACCACACCCAGTTTTCGAAAAATCGCATGCAAATGCTTTTCAACAGTTTTGACACTGATGCCCAGAGCCATTCCAATTTGATTATTCGTTTTTCCATCCACTACCAGGTTCAACACATCCAATTCCCGGGAGGTCAGGTCCGTGTTACCTTCCTGTTCCTTCAGCAAAATCTGACTGAGCATAGCCGCCACCTTGCGGCTCACCCAGCCTACCTCGCCAAGTGCCACACCGCGCACGGCTTCAACGATCTGTTCAGGCAGCTCATCTTTCAGCAGGTATCCTGAGGCACCATAGGTGAGCAATTGAGAGATGAACTCACGATCGTTGTATGAGCTAAGACCCAGAATCCGAGAATTGCTTCCTATTTTGTAGGCTTTCTTGATGATTTCTACGCCGCTCATATCTGGCAGCTTCATATCCAGCAGCACTACATCAGGTTTGCGCTCCTCGATCATCTGCAGTGCTTCCCCCCCGGTATGAGCCTCACCAACTACTTTGATCCCCACTGCCGGCTCCAGCAGATCATGAATTCCTTTGCAAATGATGGGATGGTCATCTACGATCAAAACACGAATATCTGACATTGGTCAACTCTTTCGTTTGTAGAAAATCTATTCTGTAGAATCTTTCCATGGAATGACGGCACGTACCATCGTCGTATCCCCAGGTTTGGACTTAACAGTGAGAGACCCACCCAGCGCGGTGGCTCTTTCGGCAGCACCCGCCAATCCATAATGTCCGTGTCGCACCAATTGTATCCAGTTGGGAGGCACATTGAAGCCTTTGCCATTGTCTGAAACTTCAAGAATGGCTTCCTCGGCATCAAACGAGAAACGCACACGAACCTCCGTGGCATCCGCGTGCCGGACCACATTCGCCAGCGTCTGCTGAAAGATACGAAACAATGCGAGACGCACCTTTTCAGGCAGGATTTGGCGATCATGAGCTAACGAGAGATGCATATTGATGGCTGGATGCTTTTCCACAAAGTCATTGGCATGAGAACGGATTGCATTTTCCAGACCGAAATTAGAGATGGTGGGGGGCCTGAGTTCCTTAGCCGTCGCGCGCAGATCCTGCAAAACACTGTGAATATTTTGCTTTACATCTTTGAGTGCTTCCTTCATCTCAGGATCTGCTGTGTTCTGCAATTCTTCAATTCGATAGATCGCGCTGTAAAGCGATTGCATCGGGCTGTCATGAAGTTCTTGAGCCAGGCGCAGGCGTTCCAATTCCATGCTGTTTTGCAGGCGGCTGTTCAATTCAGTCATCTCCATTTCAATCCGCTTCTGCTCGGTGACATTCTCGACAATGCCGACAATAAAGGCCGGGCTGCCATCTTCATCCCCATTCTTGACTACAGTAAATAAGGTCTTCACCCAAACGATGGAATGATCCTTATGAACAGCACGATGCTCAAAACGAAAACTGGAAACGCCTCGGGATTTTACATCCTCGAATAACTTTGCGGCCAGAGGAACATCATCAGGATGCAAGAAATCATGAAAGTGCCTGCCTGTAAGTTCGGCATCATGGTACCCGATCATAGTCTGGAATGCCAGATTGGTTTGTATGATCTTGCCATCCAGATCCAGGACTTTAATTCCGTGTGTGACTGACTCAAAGATTGAACGGAAGCGTTCCTCGCTCATATCAAGAGCCTGTTTCGCCGAGAGCCGTTCGCTCACCTCTGCGCGCAACGATTCAAACAGATAGCAGTTTTCAATCGCCAGAGCTACACGGTAGGATATATCTGTCAGGAATGACTGGTCTTCCACGTTAAACGGTTTGTGCCCATGGTGGCGCGATAGGTTGATCGTGCCGAGCACCCCGCTCCGGCCAATCAATGGAACGATCAGAACGCTCTCAATGCTAACCTGATCGATAAAATCCCTGAATTCAGGCAAAGTAATGGCCTGCAATTGTTCGGTCTCGATCGACGGGATTAATAAGGGCTCACCAGACTTGACCACGCCCCCAGTGATTCCCTGAAGATCATGCTCAGCCTCCAAAACCACAAATTTCCTTAACAGGGCCTGCCCAGTTGGGGTGATATCATGAAAGGCGGCAATCCTTAGTTTGTCACGTCTGGAATTCAGCAACGTTACCACGGCCAAGTCACCAATCTCCTCCGAGGTAAATTTGACCGCTAATTGGGTAATTTCGTTCAGATTCGTACCCGCCTCGGCAATGGATCGTGATAGGCTGTAGAGAGCTTCTGTCCGTCGAGCCTGCTTTTCCTGCGACAATTGGACCTGTTTTCGATAGGTAATATCCTCGATCAGGATGATCGCCCCTTCAACATTTCCATCTTCGCCCCGGATAAGCTCCGCAGACATGGAAACCCAGATTCCCCGCTCATTACCGTTTTTCCGTAGAATTAACTCTTCGGTTTGAAGAGTTCCGCTTTGCAGGGCACGGACCAAAGGCAGTTTGTGACCCGGAAAAAGCATCAAGCCATCGTCCAGGTAGAGGCCAAATCCCTGGGGCCATCCGCCAGGTTCAAGATCTTTCGCCGCTTCTCCCAGCAGCTGTCTGGCCGCCCTGTTCATATACTTTATGTGGCCGCTCCCATCTGTGGTTACCATTGCAATGGGAAGATTATTGAAGATATTCTGGAATTGCGCAACCTGTTTATCCACCCGGACAGGGCGGTTCTTCGTGGTAACGGTGGTTTGTTTCTTTTGGGCTAGTCTCTCAATACTGCTCATACAAATTTATCATCCATCCGATCTATCCATTCGACGATTCGAGAACAGACAAACATTTAGAGTATGCCCGGTATCTTTTTAGAAAGATGGAGTATGAAGAAATTGATGATGAGTAGTTGTCATACCGGCTCCCCTTGGACGCCATAATGATAACACTAAATTCAGGTTAAGACGGCCTGAATCTGGCATCGCCGTCTGCACGTGCTGGGCAAAAGCGGTGCATGGTCATTATCAGGCTCCGGAGGAATTGCAAAACACCTTCAGTCAAGCGCGTATAGCCTTACCCCTCGCTGGAAGGAGAAGAGTCGGCTCCTGAGGTACCCTTAAACGTATGAGGAGACTTCCCCATTGCTTACCATGGCATTCGGAAGTAATGATTTATGCTCGACCCCCTCCGCTCGCATCCTTCCTCGACCTCGGTCCTGTTCCCGCTATATGGAATTTCCCCTGCAGGATGGCGATGGCTGAGATAACGGCAGCCCTCCCACGGTCAGGGAAGAGGCGTCCTCGCGGCAGCTTCTTTTCTTCTTCGACTACGCTTAGTCATTCAAATGATAGGTATGATACGTATTCTGGCACGGATTTCCCCAGGCAATGTGCATCTCACGCGACGTCAGATCAATGACCAACGCAGAAATGGTACTCTCCCGATCAAGTGGATCGATACCCTGAATATTGTGGTTACAAATCGAGTTCGGCAGGTTAACATGGTCTTTCTGGATCGCCTGCAAAGTCTTGATCGTGTGTGTGGAATTCTGTCTCAATAGACGGTTGGCACGGAAATATCGAACACGCGAAGAGATCAATTCTTCAGGCTCATTCTCAATCTCCTTCATGATTTGAGAAAAATAATGATTGGTATGAACCATATACCCATCTGTGGCATGCAGGATATCGAACCTACGCGCGGAAACCTCCACAGAATATAACTCCCCACTCTCATGTGCGAGCAAATGATTGTAACCCGCCGCGCGATGAGAAATGAGCATTCGTCCAATTGCACCAGAAATACGCCTGGCGGCCAATACTGCCCGCGCGACCACCAGGCGTGGAATACCAATACGCGAATCGTTCGGGTAAACTGAATCAATCAGTTGCGCAATCCCAGAGGCGTTGAAACCCACATTTGGCAAAAGCCCCCCATACGTCAGGGCGAGGAACGGAGGTTCATCCTTTGGCTTCGCCGAAATGACATATACATCATTCTCATCCTCCGGAAGCCAGTCTTCGTTATGCGCGAGCAGCACGTGACCATCTGCCGTGCGTTCTTCGTTGACCGCGAAACTCGTGCAACGCGTGAGATGAAGTGCATCCATCGTCACCGCTTCCATCACATTCAACACCACAACATCATCGAATGTGACGTTGGCGCCCTTTGCAATGCCTTGCATTTCATCTATGTACTGTGGATAGCGCTCTTCAGCGAAAGGCACATATTTGCGAGACTGGATCTTTGCCCCATCCCAGGTAAGTTCCAGCGAATCATACGATTGATTAATCAACACATGCGCATTTTCAATGCTATGTTGAACTTGCTCACGCCGCGCCTCGCCGATCTGGCATCCCATTTCATACGGCATCCCGTAGACTTCAACCAATGGCGGCGGAGCCTTATGAATGATCGTGTTAGGGATCGGTGTTTCTCTGAAGGGCATATTTCCTCTGTAAAATCAATCCGCCCCGTTATTGCTTCGGGGCGGATTGATTATAACATGCAGGATTTTATGGTTAGGAGGCAGGCGGGATCTGTCCAGAATCTGTCGGTGGGGTATAAATGGTCACCGCCGGCATTCCAATTGTGCGGGAGCCAAACCAGGTCAGCATCGCGCCGCCGATTCCCAACAAACCGAGCAGAAATTGCATCAGGCCACCCAGACATGGAACGATACCGATCGCGCCGCCAACCAGCATAAGCAGGAAAGTGCCGAACCCTATCGTAAGTACCGGAGACCATGTCTGATTGATGGCTTTACTAAAGCGCTGACCTACCTCGCTACCCATTGCCACAATACCAAACAACCATGCAAAAGCTACAACAATCGGAGGAATGACAGTCAGAAATAAGATGACACCCAAGAAGACAGCCAGCAGCCCAATTGATCCAGCCATCACAGGCTGGGAAACAACGATGCCTCCCGCACGTTCGAGCTGGGGCTGCCAGAATAGTGCAAGCAGCATGGCGAAGGCAGACACGACTACCGCCCATGAGAATATCCCAAATACTTGCCCAAACGGATTGAAGTTGAAATTAAAACCAGGGTTGGGGACATCTACAACCGGAACTTCAGGCGGGACCCGTCCGTTAGGGAACTCGAAATTCGGGGCGACATTATTTACCACGTCACCCTCAACCGTGGCGCCTTCCGCCTGATCCAACTGACCGCCAACGGTAATCACGTCACCGGCAACTACTGCGGACTCTGCAAGTGTGACTTGTCCGCCCACCACGACAACATCGCCCACTGTTTGACCATTGCTCTCAACTGTGCCGCCAATGACCACAAGGTCGCCTTTCAGAGTGGCATCCTCTTCAATGGTCACATTGCCGCCAAACACGACCAGGTCACCATCAAAGGTGTCACCGGTTTCCAGTGTGAAGTTGGTACCAAAGAGGACACGACCGTCACTGGGATTAGGACCTTGCGCGTAAACTGAGCCCGTTGGCAGGAGAAACAGCGCAAGTAATGTAAGTAAAATGATTAGCTTAAATGTTTTTTTCATAGATCACGCTCCTAGCGTCCTTGCGGAACACGAGTGAACCGCCAGATTGATACCGACCACAAAAGACTGATCCCCGCCAATGCGGATACCAGAACCATCCATGCAAAGGGAGACAGGAAGCTTGGGATGACATGCAATAAGACGGAACTCGCCTGAGCCATCGCTTCCAGTGTCGTGATAAGAAATACTCCCCACCCGACGAGCGAAGCAATCCATGTCGCGGGCGATGTAAAGAAGGAAGCCGCATAGGGCCCCAGGATCCACATAAGCAATGCCAGCCCTCCAGAGGTGAACAGAATCGTCCCCCAGAATCTTCGCCGGCGGTCGGCTATTTTTCGCTCGGCCAAGCGAGCCTGGAAACGGGTTGTAAAGCCCGCTGCTGGTGAAACCTTTTTCACTGAGTTCAAAACCAAACCTGTTTCAGCAAGCGCGGTGCAATAGGCACACGTCCGTAAATGTGAATCAAGCTCGCGCTTCTGTTCGGGTGTCATGGGAGGGTTATTCAATAACCAATCTTCAAAAGGCCGGTGATTCATGGGGCCTCCTTTCGGTACGAGTACGGGGCTTCTCTTCCTGCCACATGCCTGCCAGTGCACGCCGCGAACGATGCAGGCGGCTTTTGACAGCGCTTACCGTCAGCCGCAAAGACTCGGCGATTTCAACTTCGGAAAAGTCGTACCAATAGCGCATGATAATGGCGGCACGATCGGTCGCGTCCAGGCCCTTCAGCAGGATGTGAAGCTGGTCGCGCTCCTCGCGTTTAACGGATTCAGCTTCCGGGTCGGGTGAAGCGGAGTCTGCAATCTCAAAGGTCGCGCCGTCATCGTTCTCCTGGTCCATTGAAAACACCGAGAGCTTGCGTCGCCGCAGTCGGTCGATGCAGTAATGCGCGGCAATCGAAAGCAACCATGTAGCAAACGGCCGGTTCTGGTCGTAGCGATGAAGATTCTGATACGCGCGCAGAAAGGTCTCCTGTGCGGCATCTTCGGCGGCTTCCGGTTCGCCCAACATGCGGTAACACAGATTGTAGACGTGCGTTTGATGTTCTTCGACGAGTCTTGTAAACGCCTCGTCGCTGCCCTGCTGAGCCTGGAGAACCCAGGCAAGTTCGTCGTTCACTCGCACTCCTTGTACTTTCTATACGGTGGACGGGCTGAAAAGTTGCGCTTCCCTACCCGTCGCTTTGTTACATCCTACCCAAATTCGCACTGGGTTCGTTGCTGAATCATGTCAATTTCCAATTGCGAATTCTGAGAGGACATGGAGAGGCTAATGAACATGACCCTCTCCGCTTCCCTCCGGACCGAGAACCTGCCTCCATTTCCCAAGCGAATCTGCCCTGAGAGCGAACAAAATGGCAATCACCGTCGTAAGCGGCACAGCCGTAATCAGGCCCAGGGAACCGACCAGCGTGCGCACGATCTCCTCGGCCACAAATTCGAAGTTGACAAGATAGCCGTAATCCCCGCGACCTAGTGAAAACATGAGCAGCATAGGGAGCGACGCGCCCGCATACGCCAGCACGAGCGTGTTGACGGTCGCCGCCACATGATCCTGTCCGATACGCATGGCCGATTGGAATAACCCGCGGAATCCAAGCAACTGGTTTGCATGGTGCAATTCAAATACTGCCGACGCCTGCGTGGTTACAAGATCATCTAACACGCCCAGCGCGCCAATGATCATGCCGCCAAGCAATAGTCCGCGCAAATTGATCTGCGTGTTGAGCATTTGGAGCAAGAAAAGAGCGTTCTCATCACCCGAACCAGTTAACTTTGTCAGGATGACGAATAGTCCGGCCAGCGTCCCGGTGAACAGCAAAACAAAGATCATACTGATCACGGCCGCGTGCGTTTTAAGATTCCAGCCGTAGGTCAGGTAAAGTGTTACACCAAGAAGCATAACAGCGCCACTGATGCTTACCCACAATGGATCTTCACCAGTCAGTATATGAGGAATGATATAACCAATAATGACCATCAGGCTAAAAGCCATGCTGAGAAGTGAACGCAATCCTTTCCAGCGGCTGATAACGAGAATAGTAGCGACAAAGATCCCGGTAAGCCACAAAAGCAGGCTGGCACGCACAAAGTCAACAAAGTAAACCGTTAAAACTCCATCCGGACGGGAGCCAACGGTCACCAAAATAGTATCGCCGGTCTGGAGGTAGACCGCACTCGAAAGCACCTGTCGTTTGCCATAATCCATTTCCATGGTAATGCCCTGATACTTCCCCTCCAATAGCTCAACCCGGGCAACCTGGTAACGTTGAACAACATCGCCCAGGCTAATCTGGGCATCTTCGATGATTTGCGTTACTTGCGCTCTGGCGGTCTCAGAACCAAAAGAGGCCATGTGGGCATCGGGCAAATCCACCTGTGTGAAGTATGGCCAGAGAAGAAAAGTAGCGCCAACAGCAAGCAGCAATACAATTCTCCATAAAGTGTATTTGTTATTCATGGCTACCAGTATACACTGTTCAAGGGAATGGGAAATTAAACGAAAAAGACGCACTCTTTCGTGCGTCCTTTTGAGGCAGTCTTTCTACACAAAAACTGATTTTGATTTAGCTCTTCTTCGGTGATTTTCGGACGCGCTGAAGCAGATTTCTTGGCTGTGTCTTAATCGCTGCAATTGCGTTCTCCACGTCAGTTGCCACTTCAGGAGGGAGCTGGCCATGCTCGAAGAAGGCCATGAGTTTTTTCGAACGTGATTCTGCCGGATTAGCAACCGGCTCTTTTGATGTATAGTCCCCATAGTACTTGGGCGCATACAGGGATTGATACCTGTAATCGCTATAACTATGTGCGCTCTCTGTGGAGATCTTGTTGAAAACAATCCCAAGAACTCTGGCCTCTGCACGGTCAAGTTGCTCTTTAATGGTTTTGGCCTGTTCCTCTGAAGTTACACCAGGCTCCATAATCAATAGGACGCCATCCACCTTCGAAGCAAGATTGTAAGAATCGGAGATGATCAAGGGAGGCGCATCAACGATCACCACCTCAAAACTTTCCTTTAATGTCGATAAGATCGACGAAATTCGCTTTGAGCCTACGACCTCGGTAATATTTTGAGGAACCTCTCCAGCAGTAATTACACTCACATTTTCGTCCTCCAAGTGACGGACGACACCTTGAATATCAGCCTTGTTGACGATTACATCTGAAAGTCCTGGATTCTTGCTTATCTTCAGGGCAGCGTGCACAGCTGGACGCCTCAAATCTGCATCAACAAGAACCACTTCCTCATCGCCCTGTGCCATGGACAAAGCCAGGTTTGCTGCGATCGTGGTTTTCCCGTTCCCCTGGTTTGGACTCGTAATCAAAATTGTCTTTAGCGGGTTGCTGATACGGAAAAAATCTATGTTCGAACGAAGCAACCGGAAATTTTCAGCCAGAACCGAATTTGGGTTTTTAGCAACATAAGTGGCATTATTTCCGTTCTCGGAAATTTCGGAAATATAGCCGATCACCGGAAGATTAAAGACGCGCTCCACATCAGTTGTGGTCTTGATCGTCCGATCGAGGAATTCCAGCAAGTAGGCTGCACCTGCTCCAAGACTGAACCCGACCAGCGCAGCCAGGGCAATAATCACCAATTTATTGGTGCCCTCGGAGCGAGTCGGCAGATTCGCGGGTTCCACAACAGACAGAATATTGAGTGCCCCTTCCTGGGAATTGGCAAGGAAACTTGCATAACTCTCACGCAGACTATTCAATTTTTGGGAAAGATAAGTGATTTCATCTTCAATACTTGCGATCTGGCTGGCGCTATTCAAACCAACCAGACTTTTCTGTAATTCCTCGATATCTCGGTCAGTTTCCTGAATTTGAACCCGCAAGCTCGATAGTTGTTGCCTGATAAATTCCTGTTGTTCCCCTGTCTCTGTGGCTCCTATTGCGGGGCTTTCAAGCCTCAATTGCTCCGCAAGCTCATTGGCAATAATCTGGGCGCGTTGAGGATTGGTATCATTAACTGAAATCTCGATCATCTGCGTGTTTGGCACAACTTTGCTCTGATATTGAGGCAACCAATTAATTCCCAATGCTTGCATGGTTGCGATCTGAATAGGTTCGCGCTTTGCCATATCTGCGTAGATCGTTGCCAATTGTTGCGCAATGTAAATCTGTCCCGAATCCGGGTTTGGATTCAGGATTGTTGTGCCAATCATGAGCGTTGTTCTGGAAACATACACATCAGGCTGGAACAAAGTGGCAATCGCGCTGGATACCACCGCCAGCAAGGTGACAATCACAATAAGTCGCCACCATCGTATAAGAGGCCGGATATAAGCATTAGTGTCCATAGGTTAGTAATTATTGTAGTTGCAATAAAAAGAGGGTAGAGCATGGCCTTTCCTTCTGCTCTAGATGAGCAGTTTCCATGGGCTACCAGGATGAGTTGAACTGCTTGGCTGTCAATCCCATGACGCCCACCAAGCCAAATAGTTACTTAAAACAAGATTATCTATGATCAAAGTCCGCCCAGCAAAATCCGTCCAAATAGCTGGAAGTTGTATACACGCAGCGTATCCAAAACCATAAGAAACCTGTCTCTTCTCACAATTGATGCATCTGAGAAATCGTTTGATGGTAAATATCAACTAACTGATGTCCGATTGTTTCCCAGCTATGATGTTTTCGCACATAGGATTCACCAGTTTTGCCTATCTCACGTTGAAAGGTCGGATTATCGAGCAATCGCAGAACCTGAGATGAGAAGCCCTCTGGATCATCAGCAATCAGGAGGTTTTTCTCATGTTGTACCTGAATTGAAGATAACACTTTAGAAGTAGTCACAACAGGAATTCCACATGCCATCGCCTCAAGAACCTTATTCTGTACACCTGCTCCATAAACCAGCGGCACGACAGCGACTGTTGCCTGCCAAAGATATGGACGAATGTCATCCACCGTGCCAGTAACCGTGATACGCGGATGATTGGTCCACCTCTGAATATCAACAGGGGGATCCTTCCCTACAATTACCAAACGAACACCTGGACGTTTCTGCCAGATCTTCGGCATGATCTCATGAACCAAATACTTGGCCATGGAAATATTCGCGTGGTAGCTCATCTTGCCGCTAAAGACGAGCGTTTCCGGATCGCTTTGAACATTGTGTCCGGGCCGAAAATAGTCCAAATCCACCCCATTTACCAATACAGATATTGGGGACGGCTTCGATCCATTCGGAACTAAATCCAATAATGCTTTTTTATCCACATCAGATGTCACCAAAACCTGATCAAAGAGTGTAACTAGATGAGCTTCCGCTTTCTGAGTCCGGGTCAACTCAAGACGAGTGATCAACTTACCAAATGCGCTTCCACTTTGACTGGATGCCTGCTTAAAGAGGTAACTGATGCAATCAACACTATCCCATATCAATGGGATATCAGGAATATGAGCTTTTACATAACGCGCATATCGGGATCCTCTCAAGTGCTCCACATGCACAATATCGAAGCCTGCAAAAGGCTTGCCTGCTTTAAGAAGATTGACTAGCTGATCGGCCATTCCCCGATTCCAACTATAAACAGTTTGCAACGGCTGAGCAGAAGGCAATGCCCATACAGAGTTTAACAAGGAGTTCCAGACAGGCTGTACGTGGTAGTTCACCTCCTGCACCCTGGACTGGAGGGAGTTTACATCCACCAGATCGTCTTTGGACGACCCCAGCGTGAAGACAACAACTTCATGTCCAAGCGCTGAAAGCTGATTGATCAAATTGTAGGGGCGAGTCCGAATCCGATTCGGAACATAGGGAACCACATAAGCGATTTTCATCGGCATCCAATCCGCAACTTGCATCAAAACAGAATGAACAACACCTCTCATTAGAATGTTGTTCATTTACACGCTACATCCAGGTCACCAGCCCGTGGGCACGATTTCAGAACGGCATGCGAACAGCAAACAAATAATCTCCTCGGTCTTTAGTTCAAGAAAAAATTGATTGAATCCGAAGCCGATGCAAAAGGACTCGCAGTTGAAAGAGTAGATGAGAACGGATCGTTTGGAGAAGCTTGGCCTTGGAAACGCCAAACATTCGTCGATGAAGAGCCGCAGGGTATTCTCCAACCTGATAGCCTTTCAGCATGCTTTTGACCATCAACTCTGTGGCACCCAGATAATCATCCGCCGCGAAGGTAATCCGATCTACAACCTCCCTCCGGTAAGCACGAAACAACGCTGTGTAGGTATGAATACGCCAGTTCACCAAGAGGCGATACAGGAGCGAAGATCCACGGCTGAGAAAGATTCGATACCCAGGGACCCCAACGACTTCACCTTTTGGATGATAAGGCGAGGCTGTAACAATATCCACGCCCCTGGTGAGATGGGAGAGCAATGCAGGGATTGTCGAAAACTGATAGGTTCCATCACTATCCGTCGTAAGGATAATGTCGCCCGTGGCGGCGTGAAACCCGGTGCGCAAGGCTGCACCGAGCCCGCGGTTTACTGCATGTTTCTCAAAAACTACCGAGATTGGTTTCCCCTGGCAAGAGCCGAACGTAGATTTCAGAACATCCCAGGTATTATCTTTACTACCATCGTCAACAAAGACAACTTCCAAATTTTCGATTTCTGTCCCATCGGCCAACTGGCTCCCAATCACCTTCTCCAGTACAGGAAAGAATTCATTTTGCAGCTTCTGGATGTTATCCACTTCGTTATAACAAGGTACAACAATAGAAATCTTCATTACTATCCTTTTACTTTGGATGTTTCCAATATTTTGTCACGCAGCAATAAGACAAATCGTAAGGCATTGTAGCCGTCAACCGCGGTCACCTGGGGTTCCTTAGAGTCCAGGACACAATTCACGAAATCCTGCAACTCCAGGTACAAAGGCTCAACAGCAGGCACCACAATCCGTTCGATCAGGCTTTCCTGGCGATATTTTATTCCGCTGCCTTTATGATTAATATAATCTCCAAGCGTGCGTCGGTGCACGGAAATGTTTTTATTCAACAAATCGGCTTCAACGAAAGCCTCTTTGGAGGTAACCAAAATACCGCGAATTTTTTGTTCGGTCACCCTGGAAGCAGTAAGAGACACAAGCGTTTCGGGCGCATATCGCAGAACTGCAAGAGCGTGATCGATCGTTCCGCTAAATGCCGAAAGTCCAAACGCATCCATTGACAAAGGTTCAGCGCCAAACAGGTCTAAGACAAGCCCGATATCATGGATCATTAGATCCAAAACCACATCCACATCAACATTGCTGCCCTGGAAGGGACTCAGGCGATTGAAATTCACTGCAAGCAGATCCATGTCTTCCAGGACCTTGCGTAGTTCAATAAAAGCGGGGTTGAATTTCTCGATATGACCCACCTGTACGACCAGGGCGCTTTTTGCCGCGGCATCTTTCAAACTTTGTGCCTGTTCCAGAGTCTCTGTGATTGGTTTTTCTACCAACATGTGGATTCTCTTATCCAGACAGCGCATGGCCAAATCATAATGTTCAGGCGTTGGGGTACAGATACTTACCGCATCCACATTTTCGAGCAGGGAATCAACTTCTCTAAAAAAAGACACTTCGTGCTTTCTTGCTGTCTCTTTTCCCAGATCTGTGTTGATATCGCATACCCCAATGAACTTCGCATGCCTCAAGCTTGAATAAATTCGGCAATGACTCTGTCCCATTCTTCCGGTGCCAATTACACCGATTCGTAGTTGTTCCATGATGTTTATTCCTTCCTTGATTTCAAAAGACAAATTCGATTATTAATTTCACGGTGGGTGAAAGAAAAGCACAAAGTTTCAACGGTCGCATCTGTAGAGGTATCTCGGATATTCTAGGTTGTAACGCTTGGGTAGTGTAGATAATGGGGCAAACCGGTCGCCGAGATCGGTTTCTAAGCGGTAGCAATCTGAAAGGAAGCCCAGCAGCGGATCATTTTCCAGTGGATAATTCATCAGGATGTAAGCCGTCCCATCCGGGCGCACGACCGGATCCATTAATTTGCGGGTATTCGGGTGATTATGTTCGTCCACTCCAAGCCCACGGATCAAATCCTCCATTGGGACCCAATGGACAG
>Ga0214473_10004966_pt1 | contig 15963 bp, 10 predicted proteins | sample RVTome_7_FD_203509 | JGI IMG/M metagenome (GOLD analysis project Ga0214473, IMG submission 203509) | Soil microbial communities from uranium-contaminated site in the Upper Colorado River Basin, Wyoming, United States - RVT98D197 | ecosystem: Environmental > Terrestrial > Soil > Contaminated >... | reverse complement strand
GGCATGGAGCTCATCAAGAAACTTAGGGAGCAGGGCTTCGAGGGGGAAGCCATGCTGATCACCGCCCATCCGGACGATGTCAAGATCGAAGACATGAGCCGGCTCGCAATCAGCCATTTTTTCGTCAAGCCGCTCGACCTCAACGTCCTCGATCTCTCGATCGACAGGGTCCTTCAGCCCAGGAATCCCCTGGAATAAGCCGCCTGAACCTTGCCGCCATCCCGTCCAAAACCCGGAGGCAAGGCTCCGGCCCCGTCGAGGCGACGGGACTGTCGCAAGGCTCCGGCCCCGTTGAGGCGACGGGACTGTCGCAAGGCTCCGGCCCCGTCGAGGCGACGGGACTGTCGCAAGGCTCCGGCCCCCGCCGTACCTGACAAGCGACGTTTTTTCGGCTGGTCCCCGCGGCTTGTAACTTGTAAGAGGGAAAGGCCCTCCTGTAAACGAAATTTACGCCCCTCCGGGCCCCATCAGGGGGAAAACCCGGCTCGGAACTGGCATAAAATATGCAGTAATCCGGTTATCCTTCCATTACCCTCCTTCTTTTTGTTCCGGAGCGAGGGGTGCCGCGGGGGCACCCCTCCTCACCCTTTCTTGAACGGCAATTCCGGTGGCCGGCCGGAGGGTCTCCCAGAAGTTAAGGTCATTCTTGTTGACATGGCTTTTTTGACAGCCATATAATGACCCTAAAGGTCATGCTGGTGTTCAAAAAGACCTTCCGACCGTCCCCTCGCCCGACTAAACCCTCTGAATAAAGCGGAGGCTTCTGCCTTTGGCGGAAAGTCTCCTTGTCGTGAGGAAGGAGGACCGAATGCACGCCGTGTTCCCTCGCCGCCACCTGACGCGGATATTCATCCTGACCGGTCTCGTTCTCGGGGCCGTCTCTTCGCTTTCATCGGCCGTCGTCTATGATTTCGTCCAGAAGGCCCCGGAGGCCCGCTGGGCCCGCGCCCTCACGGCGCCGGGCGAGCTCCCCTGGAACGGTTCGGACGGCGACAGCCGGGGGTTCGCCCGCCATTTGACCAACGCACCTCTCGAAAGCGGCAAGAGCTTCGCCCTCGTCCTCGAAACACACCCCGAATGGAAAAAGGCGGGAGTGATCTTCGGAACTTATTCCAATGTCCAGATTCCCGCCGACGCCAAGTTCACCGCCACGGTCGGGTTTTTGAAAAACGCGACCGCCACCGACGGCGTGACCTTCGAGGTCCACGTCTTCGACCAGACGACGGGGACCATCCAGCTCATCGCAGCAAAGGCCGCCCGGGCCGACGGTGTCCTCGACGAGCTTGCGGCCGACCTCGGCGCGTACGCGGGCAAGGCGGTAACGTTCCGGCTCCAGGTCGCGGCCGGCGAGACCGCCCGTCAGGACTGGGCCGTCTGGGCCACTGCCGCCATCACCCAGGATTTGGCCGTGAGTAGGCTGTCGACGTCGGCTCTGAAATCGACAGCGGCCGCCAAGACCGAGGCCATGGCCCAACCCCAGGGAGAAATGACGGTGAAACCCAAACTGGAGCTGGCGGCCTTCAACAAGGTCAGCCTGAGGCCGATCCCCCTGACGCCCGCCGGGTCCGCGCCGCCCAAACATGCCATCGAAGACGCCGGCCCCCTCGCCATCGAAGAGCCCCTGACCCTGCTCAATCGGGTCTATAAGGACAATGTCAAGCCGAACACCTATTATTTTCTGCCGCGCGAGATCAACCTCATCCGGGAGAAGGCGACCGGGGACTACCGCGTGAGCGCGGTCTGGACCCAGGACCAGAAGATCCGGACGACCCTGACGCTCCAGGCCAACATCGACCCGAGCGACGTCAAGGTCATGGAGGAGGCGCTCAAGGCGGCCAAAGGAACGTCGGCCGTCCTCAAATCCATGCCCTACGACGAGGCCAACATCATCGACATGAAGGGCTGGGAGGACTGGCAGATCGAAAATATCCGTATCCCGACGTTCGGGTCTCTCGAGACCGAACTCCCGATCAGCATCGCCATGACTCCGGAGACCCTGGCCCAGCTCAAGCCCCTTCTGGAGAAGGAAGGCCTGACCGCGGGCATGCGCATCAAGACTGGGGAGGTCGAACGCGAGATCCCCATCAAGGTCGGGCTCAAGTATTTCACCGGCCGGATGTACTCGCCCCTCGAGGAGCTCGGTTTCTCCTACGACGAGCGGGCCTCGCTCCTGACTCTCCATAACGTCCGCAACCTCTCCGATTTCCCCCTGAAGATCGCCAACGTCAGCCTGCGCTTCAAGCTCCCCAACATGGAGGAAGTCTACAAAAGCCTCAATTGTCAGCCGGAGGTCGTGATCCCGCCGGGAGAATCCAGCGACGTCCAGGCCCAGCTCGTCCTCCGCGGCCAGCTCCTGGCCGAGTACCGCAAGATGTACCCGACGGCGCCTCCGCCGGCAAAGAAAAAGAACCCGCTCCTCGAGAAGGCCATGGGGCTCCTCAAGGATGAGCTCGAAAAGAAGCTGGACAAGGACAAGGAGGCCGCTCCGCCGGCCGAAAAGAGCGCCCCGGCCGACCCGAAGATGGACACCTTCTTCAAAACCTACGCCCGGAGCTTCTGGATGGAGGCCGCCCCCGACTTCGACTGCCAAGAATGCCTGGACAAGATCTGGGGGGATATCGAGGTCGTCTCCTACATCGAGCGGATGCGGAAGGTCAACGTCGAGGCCCTTGCCAACGTCTTCGACCCTTCCGCCTACGAAACGCCCCTCGAGGTCGAGAAGCTCCACATCGAGATCCGTTCCCCCTACCTCAGCGCCCAGGCCAAGGAGGGCCTGATGGCCGCCGTCGACCTCAACAAGGACAAGCTCAAGGACCTCGTCGTGGTCTACCTGCCGCTCGCGACCCAGGACGAGCTGTCGTTCGAATTCAAGATCAAGGCCGTTCTCAAAACGGGCGAATCCGCCGAGTCGGCCGAATGGGAAAAAATCGTGGATTCCCTGGACCTCACTCTGGGAACCTTCCACGTCAAGAGAATCTTCCAGAAATAGCCATGGACGACGGGAGGGAAAAATGAAACGCACTCTGAAGTTTTGCCTGGGCCTCTGCCTGTTCGCGGCCGTCCTGCCCTTGGCCCTGCGGGCCGAGGTCCTGCTCGACGTCGAGCCGATCCAAGTCAAGAACGCCCTGCTCTTCCGGGACCACGCCGACGCCCACGGCTACCACTATATGCCGCTCGGCCCGCGGATCTCAGCCTGGCCCGACGGCGTGCCGAAATTCAGCTTCATCCAGTACGTCCGCACCGGGAAGGACATCACCGGCGGCATCCTCCATTTCCTGTGCACCTTCGGGCTGACTCCGGCCGAGCTCAACGAGGCCCGCAGGGAGCTCACCAAAGTGGACAAGGCTGGCAAGATCATCGGCCCGGTGATGTTCACCAAGGGCGATTTCCACATCATCTCCGCCTCGGCGGGCGAGGGGGGTGTCTTCGCCCGCAAGGTCTGCGGCACGGGCAAGGCCCCGCTCCTGGCCGGCTCGGAAGCGGCCGTATCCATCGCCCTGACCGAAGAGGGCTCGACCCTGCTCCTCAACTCTTTCAAGCAGCCGACCTCGGACGTCTCCGCCCAGTTCGTCCTGACCTACCAGGGCCTGACCCCGGCCTACCAGGCCAAGCTGACCGTGGACTGGGAGAAGGTCTACAACCACAAGGAATTCAAGATGGACGCCGGCAACGTCTTCGTCAGCGTCCAAATCCAGAAGATCTACGCTGAGCTCAAGGAACAGGGGGCCATCAAGCTCGAGGTCATCGGCGAGGACACCAAGATGGACGAGCTCCTGGAGACGGCCTACAACACCATCACCAAGATGATGTTCGACGCCAAGCCCGTCAAACCCGAGGACATCGGGAAATCCCAGGCCTCGACGGGCGGCAACTGGTTCGGCAAGCTCTTCGGCCAGGCCCATGTCGGCTACTACCAGAAGACGGTCAAGATGACCGGCAAGTACACGGTCGACCTGACCCGCAGGAAACGGGACAGCCGGGAGATCCCGCTCACCGGGAACATCGGCCACTTCTACAAGGAGCATGGCCAGAACCCGCAGCTCTTTACGGTCGTCGACCTCGACGACCCGACCTTCGAGGAAAGGACGGTCAACGTCATCCTCGACGGCGAGGACCTGGAGACCTTCAAGCAGTTCATCAACTTCGCCGGCATCACCTTCAAGAAGGAATACCAGGACGCCGACATGAAGTCCATCACCGAGGACCTCGTCTTCGACAAGACGAAGTTCGGCCAGAACGGCAACACGCTCTCCCTGAAGTACCGGCGGAAAGGCGACGCCACCGACAAGTGGCTCGAATACCAGTACAAGCCCCTCTGGAGCTATAGTGGCGGGCTCGAGGTCAACGGCGACTGGATCACGACCTCCCAGCCGGTGATCACGCTGGCCCCGCCCCACAAGTACCGCTACATCGAAGTCCTGGCCGACGAAGAGAACATGACGACGAAGGGCGTCATCCGGATCGCCGTCCAGTTCCGGCACAAGAACTTCGGCCGCGAGCTCCAGAAAGAAGTCGTTCTGAGGAAGGGCGAGCCCCTGAACATCAACTACGTCTATTTCCACGAGCCCAACAACCTCGAATACGAGTACAACGTCACCTGGCTCTTCAAGGACAACACCAAGGCTTCTTCTGGCTGGCAGAGCGCTACCGACCCCTTCATCTACGCCTATTTCGAGAAATAAAGCATGAAACGGTCCGCGGCCGTTATCGGGTTTCTAACCTTCCTGGGAGCGGCGAGCTCCGGCCTTTTCGCCGACCCCCTGCTCTCGAAGCCCGAGACGGTCGGCGGAAGGATCCTCATCTTCCCGGACCACAAGGCGCCGAACGTCTACTACTACGTCCCGGCCGGACTCGCCCTGACCCGGTCCTTCGATAAACCCCAGTTCTTCTTCTACAAGTACGTCTACGTCAAGGCCGACGCGCCCGAAGGCCCCCGGACGATCGCCGGCGGCGTCCTGACGCTCGCCGTTGAGTTCATGGACGAGACGGAGACGCTCCGCGCGGCGAAGGGCGCGGCCTATGAATTCAGGCCCGTCCCCATCGACAAGATGACCTGCGTCCTGAGCTACAGCCGGATCGAAGCCGAGAACCCGGAGGAAAAGAAAGAAGAACTGGCCAAGAAGGAGCTCCTTTGGACGAGGAAGAGCTTCACCCTGCCGCTCGGCCGCGACTCGGCCAGCTACCTGTGGAAGATCTTCGAGGACGATAAGGCGACCGGCCTTTCCGTCGAGTGCGAGTTCACCTTCGGCGGCTACGAGATCGACGACGAGGGCAAGCTCAAGGACGGCGAGCGTGACGGCCGGCTGTCCTTCGCCGTGCCCGTCTCCATGGCCGCCGACCCGGGCCTCTTCAAGCTCGTCAACCTGGCCGACAAGGTCTCCTTCAACTACCGGCGGATGAGCGTCCTCTGTTTCGACTTCGTCAACGGGACAAGCGTAGAGATCGCCAAGATCACGGCCGAGATCGAGATCCTGACGGCCAAGAAACAGCGCGACTTCAAGACGGTCGCGTTCATGTCCGGGTCGGAGCCGCAGGTCGACCTCGAGTTCGACATCCCCGAGGCCAAGGGCGGGACCTACAAGTACCGGATAACCCGGATCTTCGCGGACGGCAGGTCGGAGAAAAGCGGATGGAAGGCGGGCGGAGAGATGTTCCTCGACCTATCCACCTACGACATCGAGGCCAAGGCCGGCCGGACGTGAATTCCCAGAGAGGGAGGACGGCATGAGATCGAAAAAAGTGCTTCTCGCGGTCGTTCTTGTGCTCGCGGCGGGGCTCTTCCTGGCCGCCGAGGTGGCCTTGGACGAGGTCGTCCAGGCCGGCCGCTTCGTGCTCTACCGGGACCACGCCGACACGCACAAGTATTACTACGTCCCTGACGCGCCGCGCCTGGCGACGAAGAGGGACGGGACGCCCGAGTTCACCTTCATCAAGTACGCCAAGACCGACGGCGCGACCAAGGGCGGGATCGTCCATTTTCTCGTGACCTGGGGCTTGACCGAGGGCGAGTTGAGCTCGGCCGAGTCGGCCCTGCGCCTCAAGGACCCCGAGGCCAAGATCGCCGGCCCGGTGCCGTTCAAGGAGGGGACGTTCAAGGTCGTCTCGGCCACGGCGGGCGAAGGCGGGATTTTCAGCCGCAGGATCGTCGGCGAAGGCAAGGCGCCGATCATGCCCGGCCAGAAGGCGGCCGTCTCGATCGCGCTGACCGAGGAGGGGGCGTCTCTTCTCTGGGAGTCGTTCAAGAATCCGACCTCGGACATCTCGGTCATGTTCGACCTGAAATTCACGGGCGTTTCACCGGCTTTCCAGGCCAAGCTCAAGGTCAACTGGGACAAGGTCTACACCCAGCACGACATCAAGCTCCACGCCGAGGGCCAGATCAAGGTCGTAAAACTCGAGGCCGACGTCCGGGCCATCCTGGAAGAGTTGCGCCAGAAAGGCGCGATCGAGCTCGAGGTCATGGGCGAGAATGAGAACATGCAGAAGATGCTCGATACGGTCTACGCGCATCTCCTCTCTCTCATGTGCGAGAAGGTGCCCATGGGCCCCGGGGAGGCGACGAGCCCACCGGCCAAAAAACGACCCGTCCCGGCGCTCGCGGCGGACTGGCCGGGAGCCCATCCGGCCTGGTCGATGGGCGTGCTGGCGGACGTCGTCCGCGCGGCGGACGAACGCCTCCGCGGCGGCCCATTCTGGGACCAAGAGCAGGTCCAGGCACAACGCGCCGCCGGTTCTCCCTGCGATGCGCAAGCACGGCAGAGCGCCGAATCATCCGCCAGCCAAGCGCTGTCGCTCCGCCATGCGCGCAAGTACGTCGAAGCGGCCGAGATGTATCAAAAAGCGTATGACGCCTGCCCTGATCCCGGTTATATCTACGAGATGGCCGACATCCTGGCGTTCGGCGCCTTGGACCATGGTCGCGCCAAGCCCCTCTTTGAGGAATTCTTGCAAAAGACGGAAGGCTTGACCGAGTACGCTGACCGCAGGGTGACGGCTCAGGCATATCTGAACGATTATGCTGAATTCTCCCGCCGCATAGACCTGGCCGCGGGCTTTTATGATTCGGGGCGATATGCTCAGGCCTATGATGAGTTCCGCTGGCTCTACGACCACATTCCCTTGCCGATGTTTCTCTTCAACTTGGGGGTCTGTCAGAAGGCCATCGGAGACGAGACTGGCGGCCGTGAGGACTACCAAAAAGCGCTCGAGTATTTCGAAGCGACGATCCGATTGGCGACGAACAGCCAAAATCCCGAGAGATTCCAGGGCGATGTGGATGGCGCTCGAGCGTGTATCGAAGCGCTCCAACCCCTGCTCGGCGGGGCTGCGGCCGCCCGGCCACAGACCGAGCAGGCCCAGGTCTCGACCGAAGAGGCCCGGCGACAGCGTCGCCAAGAGGCCCAGCAGACACAGCAACAGGCGCAAACGGGGCAGGCTCAAGCTGCCGGCGCCCAGGCCGGGGGAACGAAGCCGCCGGGGACGGTAGAAGGAGGGGGAAAACCCCCGACAGGCCAGGGGCAGTCGGCCGGTATCGCCGCCGGCCAGGCCCAGCAGCAGGCGACGTCCCAGCAGGGGGGAAAGCCGCCCGATACGGGGGGCGGGACGAAACCGCCGGCGGGCCAGACGCCGCCGGCGAAGACCACGCCCCAGGCGCCGGGGGCCAAGCCCGACGCCGCCGTCAAGCCCATCGTCAGCGTCCAGGTCGGCTACTCCTTCAAGCGGGTCAAGATGTCCGGGAACTACCAGGTGGACATGCGCAAGCGTCTCCGCGAGGACCGCGACATCGTCATGAGCGGCAACATCGGCGGCATCTACCAGAAATACGGCGAGGACAAGAGGTTCTTCACCGTGGTCAGCCTGGACGACCCGACCTTCCAGGAGCGTTCGATCGAGGTCATCCTCGACGGCCAGGACGGCTCGGACTTCAAGAACTACATCAACAGCGTTTCGGTCCTCTTCCGGAAGCAGAGGTTCTCCGGGGCGCCGATGACGGGCGAAGTGAAATTCATCGACCAGCAGTTCGCCCAAAGCGGCAACCGCCTGTCTTTCAAGTACGGGCGGCTGAACGAAGCGTCGACCGAGTGGCTCGACTACGAATACAAGCCGAAGTGGAGCTTCTACGGCGGTGTCGAATGGGAAGGCGACTGGACGAAGACCTCGGACTCGGTGCTGACGCTCTCGCCGCCGGTCCGCCGCCGGACGCTTGAGATCTCGGTCGACGAAGACAACATCCTCAAGAACGGCGTCAAGGCCCTGGCCCTGCAGATCAAACACCAGATCTACGGTAAAGATATCCTCAAAGAAGTCGTCATCAACTACGACAAGGGCGATCCCTTGCAGGCCGACTACACCTACATGCACGAGGACGGGAACCTGAATTACAGCTACAAGGTCGTCTGGTTATTCCTAGACGGGCGGGAGGTCCACACGGAATGGATGACCAAGGAAAGCCCGTTCATCTACGCCGTCTACACGAAGAAATAGCCGCGAAAGGAGGCTCGAGAGAAAATGAAGAAAAAACTGTTGACGACCGTCATCATGGTGTTGGTTGCGGCATCGTTCCTGGCTGCGGAGATCGAGCTCGACAAGGCGCCTCTCCAGATCGGCAACGCCCTGCTTTTCAAGGACCAGGCCGAGGCGGGGGCCTATTACTACATGCCCAACCAGCCCCGACTGGCCTACTGGCCCGACGGGACGCCCAAGTTGACCTTCCTCAAGTACACCAAGGCCGGTAAGGAAGAGGCCAAGGGCGGCATCCTCCATTTCTTCGTCAAGTACGGCCTTGACGAGCAGGAGCTGGCCAAGGTCCGCCAGGAGCTGGCCAAACTGGAGCCCGGCGCCAAGCTCAAGGGTCCCATTGTTTTTAAAAAAGGGACGTTCATGGTCATCTCGGCCGCGGCCGGCGAAGGCGGTGTCTTCACCCGGAAGATCATCGGCGAAGGAAAAGCCCCCCTCATCACGGGATCGGAGGTTTCCGTCTCCATCGCCGTGACGCCTGAAGGCGCGGCCTTCCTCGAGGAAGCGCTTCGGCAGCCGACCTACCCGGTCAGCGTCCGCTTCGACATGACCTACGAGGGCCTGACCCCGAAGTACCAGGCCAACGCGACCATTTCCTGGTCGAAAGTGCGCACCTATTTCGAGCAGTACAAGAAGTGGAAGATCTACAAAAAGAAAACCTTTATGTTCTGGAGCTGGTACGTCCAGAAGGGGACGGGCGAAGAGCTGCGGATCTCCGACGACCTCAAATCCGTCGGGGCCGTCAAGATCGACGTGACCGGCGAAGACCAGAACATGGAAGCCATCCTCCAGACCGTCGTCGACTCGGTCATGCGGGAGATGTTCGACATGAAAATGGAACTTCCCGGTGAGAACCAGGAATCGGGGGAGGGGGGCGGCCAGGAGGGTGGCGAGGCCCCGAAGCAGCAGGATAAGCCCTACGGCGTCAGCACGACGATGAAGAGCGTCACCCGCTCGGACACCTGGACGGTCAACATGACCAAAAGACTTCGTCAGGACCGCGAGACGGGCCCGATGGACGCCAGCATCGGCGATACGCTGCGCAAGTTCAAGAACAACAAGAAGGTCTACGACATCATCAACCTCGACGACCCGGACCTCCAGGACCGGCAGGTCTTCGCCATCCTCGACGGCGAGGATTTCGACACCTTCAAGAAGTACATCAACTTCGTCACCGTGAGCTTCAAGAAGACCCACCCGTCGGGAGAGCCGACGACGCGCGACATCATCTTCAACGCCCAGTCCTTCGCCGAACGGGGCAACATGCTGCCCTTCGTCTACCCCCGGCTCGGCGAGGGGGCGAGCTGGCTCGGCTACGAGTTCAAGACGACCTGGAGCTTCATGGGCGGCATCAAGGTCGACGGGACATGGACCCGGAGCGAGGAGGCCGCGGTCAACCTCTTCCCGCCGCACCGTTACCGCCAGGTTGACGTCATCGCCGACGAGGAGAACATCAAGGCCTTCAACATCAAGCTGATCACGGTCGCCTTCAAGAATAAGATCTTCGACCGGGAAAAGACGGGCGAGACCAAGATCCTGCCCTCGGAGACGCTCCTGACCAAGTACGAGTACCTGCACAAGGAAAACGACATGAGCTTCCAGTACGAGGTCACCTGGCTCCTGGGAGACGGCCGGCGGGTGGGCTCCGGCTGGCAGACGACTACCGACCCGTTCGTCTACGCGCTTTTCAAGGAAAAATAGGGACAGCGGCTTCGGTTAATTCGTTTTGGGCGGAATGAAGCTCATGGCCCGTTCGGCCATGGCCGTGATCGTCAGGGATGGGTTCACGCCCATGTTCGCCGGGACCGCCGAGGCGTCGGTCACGTACATGTTGTCGTAGCCGAACACCCGGTGGTAATTGTCGATCACGCCGTGGTCCTTGTCCTTCCCGATGATGCAGCCGCCGAGGATGTGGGCCGTCATGGGGATATTGAACAGCACTTCCGTGAGCGCGTTTTGGGGGATGGCGTCCATTCGCTCGGCCATGCCGCGAACGGCCCGGTTGGCTTCGGGGATATAGGTCGGGATCCTCTTGCCGCCGTTCTTCGAGACGAGCCCCTTGCGGAAGAAGGCCCACCAGCGGTGTTTTCTCGATACCGTGAGGTAGTTGTCGAGCGTCTGCATGACCAGCAGGATAACGCTGTTGCGCCCCCAATTGATGGGGATCCGGAGCCTCAAGAATTGCAGGGGATGGCGGACGACGTTCCCGAAGAATCTCAAGGGGCGGGGGACCTTCCCGCCGCCGTCCGTCATCAGCCCGGCGAAAGCCGCCATCACATCCGAACCCTTGGGATAGCGGACCAACTCGACGTGCGTCGTGTCGTTGACGAAGACGCTCGACGTGATCGACACGCCCAGGGAGTGCTGCTGGTTCTTCCTCGAGGTCACGCCGGCCAGCACTTCGCTGTTCGTCCGGACGACTTGTCCCAGCATATCGGACAGACCGGGCAGGGAGCCCTTCTCCCGGCACCGCGTCAAGAGGTCCAGGGTCCCGATGACGCCCGCGGCGAAAACGACCCCCCTGGCCCTCGCTACGAGCTTCCTCTTCAAAACGTGGTCCGTGGTTTTCAGGGCTGTGACGACATACTCGCCGTTCCCATCCCGCCGGACGTCGACGACCTTGTGTTCCGGGACGACCTCGGCGCCGAGCCCTTCGGCTAGATAGAGATAGTTCCGGTCCAGAGAGTTTTTGCCGCCGTCGCGGCAGCCGACCATGCAGTGCCCCGACATCGTGCAACCCGCCCGTTCCGGTCCTTTCCCACCGAAATAGGGGTCGGGGACGGTGACACCCGGACTTCCGAAGTACACACCCACGTCGGTCCCTTTGAAATGCTCTTCCCGGCCGATCTCCCGGGCATAATCCTTCAGCATGTGGTCGGTCGGCCAGAATTTCGGATTGGGCACGACCCCGAGCATTCTTTTCGCGGTTTCGTAATGGGGGGCAAGCGCGGCTTTCCAGTCCGGGACCAGACCCTTCCACTGGGTGTCGTTGAAAAAGACATCGGGGGGAACGAACAGCGTGTTGGCGTAGATGAGGCTGCCGCCGCCGACGCCGCTGCCGCCTAGGATGAGGACGTCGTTCAGCAAGTGGATCCTCTGGATGCCCGTGCAGAACACGGCCGGCGCCCAAAGGAATTTCCAGAACCTCCAATTCGTTTTGGGAAAATCCTTGGCCCGCCACCGTTTCCCGCTTTCGATGACACAGATGGAATAGCCTTTTTCCGCCAGCCGTAGAGCGGCCACACTTCCCCCAAAACCCGACCCGATAACGATGTAGTCATAGGACATAACTCCCTCAGGATGCCATATCCCGGGCCTGACGGCAATCCCCGTCTTTCTTATGCCCTTATCCGGCCCCGGCGTGATTGACCCGTTCGCCGACGCTAAGCCCCTCCTTTCAAGGCGGGGATGAGAAGCGAGGCCCCGGCCCTTAACAGGACCGGGACTGCCGGTTTCCAGCACCGGCACTGCAAAGCCGGTGGGAAGCCCGACCCCGGCATTCATGCCGGGGAGTCTAGGGTTTGACTCCCCCTCCGGACCTGATGTAGCATTACGCAGAGCTTTCGGGGAGTTAAGCCCGAGGAATCCGCTCTTCGACAAGGAGACCCGAGATGCGCACTTCCGCCAAGAGTCCCCACCTTCCATTCGGCGACCAGCGCACGGCGCCCTGGTATGGCAAGGACATCATCTCCGTCAAACAGTTCAGCCGGTCCGACCTCGAATACATTTTCGACGTAGCCCATGAAATGAGGGTCATGGTCGAGCGTGTCGGGACGTTCGACCTGCTCAAGGGAAAGATCCTGGCCAGCATCTTCTATGAGCCCTCCACGAGGACCTCGTCCTCCTTTGTGGCGGCCATGCAGAGGCTCGGCGGCAGCGTCATAAACATCAGCGAGGTGCGCTACTCCTCGGTGGCCAAGGGCGAGAGCCTGCCGGACACTATCCGAACGCTCGAATGCTACGCCGACGTCATCGTCATCCGCCATCCCGAGCTTGGCTCGGCGGCCAAGGCGGCCGAGGCCGCCCACAAGCCGGTCATCAACGCCGGGGACGGTGTCGGCGAGCACCCCACCCAGGCCCTCCTCGACGCCTTCACCATCCATGAGGAGCTGGCCCGGATGGACGACCTGACCGTGACCATGCTTGGCGACCTCAAGTACGGCCGGACCGTCCACTCCCTCTCCCGCTTGCTCTCGCTCTATAACGCCCGGCTTCATTATGTCTCGCCCGACATCCTGCGCATGCCTCCCGAGATCATCGCCGAGCTCGAGGCCAAGGGCATCCGGCAGATGGAGCACACGACCCTGGACAAGGTCCTCCCGGAGACAGACGTTCTCTACGTCACCCGCGTCCAGCAGGAGCGGTTCGAGAGCGCCGAAGTCTACAACTCCGTCAAGAGTGCTTTCGTCGTCGACAAGGATGTGATGGCCGGCGCGAAAGAAAAGATGATCGTCATGCATCCGCTGCCGAGGGTCACGGAGATCAGCACCGACATCGACGACGACCCCCGGGCCGCCTATTTCCGGCAGATGGAGTTCGGGCTCTACGTCCGGATGGCCCTGCTGGCCATGGTTCTCGGCAAGGCGTAAGTGGACCCCGAGGCGATCCTGAGCCGGGTCGAGAAAGGCCTTTGGGCCCCGCTCCCCGGCATCTCGGCCCAGTTGCGCATGGTCCCGGAGCCCCGGCCGGGCCAAAAAGCCTATTTCGAGGTCGAGGATACCTCACTCAAGGCCGGGGTCCTCATCCTCCTCTACAAGAAGGACGGCCGCCTGTGGATGCTCCTGACCCGGCGCACGGAGCGCGTCCTCCACCACCGCGGCCAGATCTCTCTTCCGGGCGGCGAGCAGCATCCCGGCGAATCCCTCGAGGCTACGGCCCTCCGGGAGACAGTCGAGGAGCTGGGGCCGGATCTCGCCGCGGTCCGTATCCTGGGCCGGCTGACGCCCCTCTACATCCCTCCCAGCAACTACTGTATCTACCCAACGGTGGCCTTCGTCCCGGGCCCGCTCGAATTCCATCTCCAGCCCGACGAGGTGGCCGAGGTCATCGAAGTCCCGGTCGACCATCTGGCCGACCCCGCGAACACCCGTCGGGAAACATGGGTTCTCGGCGGCCGGGATGTCGAAGTCCCGTTATACGAGTTCGAGGGCCACAAGATCTGGGGTGCCACGGCCATGGTCCTGGCCGAGTTTCTGGCCCTGCTCGGCCGCCCGGAATGAGCGGCAGGGCTTGATTGCCCCTCCGAAGGCCTATACAATACACCCGGAATTGAATCGAGGTCCGGCTATGAACACCAGAGAACGCATCCTGAGCGGTATCCAGCCGAGCGGCACCATCCACATCGGCAACTATTTCGGGGCCATCGAGAACTGGGTTCGCTTGGTGAAAGAGTACGATTGCTTTTTCACCATCGTCGACCTCCATGCCATCACCGTCGCCTACGAACCGGCCCTCCTGCAGAAACGCGTCTGGGAGGCTGCCCTCGACAACATGGCCGCCGGCCTCGACCCGGAGCGCTGTACGATTTTCGTCCAGAGCCACGTCCCCGAGCACACCGAGCTTTGCTGGCTGCTCAACTGCGTGACGCCGCTCGGGGAGCTCGGCCGGATGACCCAGTTCAAGGAGAAATCGGAGCGGGAAAGGGAGAACGTCACGGCCGGGCTTCTCAACTACCCGATCCTCCAGGCGGCCGACATCCTCATCTACAAGGCCGACGCCGTGCCCGTCGGCGAGGACCAGGCCCAGCACCTCGAATTCACGCGCGAGGTCGCCCGCCGCTTCAACGGCCGATTCGGCGACTACTTCCCCGAGCCGGCGACCCTTATCGGAAGGGGCGCCCGGGTCATGGGAATCGATGGCGCGTCGAAGATGAGCAAGTCCCTGGGGAACCATATCGGCGTCGTCGAGGACCCCGACGCCATCTGGGGGAAGCTCCGGCCGGCCAAGACCGACGAGGCCCGCAAGCGCCGCACCGACCCCGGGACGCCCGACCTCTGCAACATCTTCAGCTACCACAAGCTGGTGACGCCGGAGGGGGAAGTCAAAGAGATCATCGAAGGCTGCACGGGAGCGACGATCGGCTGTATCGACTGCAAGAAGATCTTCTTCAAGAACCTGATGAAGGTCCTGGACCCGATCCGCGAGCGGCGGCAGGCCCTCGAAAAGAATCCGGAACGCGTCCGGGAGGCCCTGCGGGAAGGGGCACGGAAAGCCCGGACGATCGCCCGGGAGACCCTCGATGGGGCCAAGAAGCTCATGGGGCTTCTGAGCTAAAGAGGGACTGAAAGAGGGACTGTCCCTCTTATTCAATGATAAGCAACTCTTCCGGGGGGATTTTCGTCTCCTTGTATGAAGGCCGAATTTCAAGGAGGTTTCTATGACAAAAGCAAAGATACTGATCGTTTTGGCTGTCTTCGTGCTTCTCCTGGCCGGGTCCGCGGCGGCCCTGGCCGACTACCGCGAAGACTTTTCGAAGACCCTGCCCCTCAAGGCGGGGGAGCGGTTCTCCCTCGATAACGTCAACGGCGGGGTGACCGTGTCCACCTGGAAAGAGGACAAGGTCGAGATCAAGGCCGTCAAAGTCGCCCGCGACGACGAAAAAGACCTCAAAGACGTCGAGATCCGGGTCGATCAATCGGCGGGGCATGTTTCGGTCAAGGCAATCTGGCCGAAATTCCGGCGCCGTTTCAACGTCAACGTCGATTTCGACATCAAGGTCCCGGAGGGCGTCATCCTCGACGAAGTGGAGACGGTCAACGGCGGGGTCGAGGTCACGGGGCGCTACGGCCGGGCCGAGGTGGGGACGACGAACGGCTCGGTCACCGTGGAGGACGCCTCAGGCGAACTCAAGGCGTACACGACGAACGGCGGCATCCAGGTCAACCGCTTCGAAGGGAAGCTCCAGGCGGAGACGACCAACGGCAATATCCGTCTCGAGGGGCTGACGTTCAAGGATCGGATCTCGGCCGAGACGACCAACGGCTCCATCACACTGGGCATCGACTCGCCCGAAACCCTCAACGCCAATCTCCTGGCCCGGACGACCAATGGGCATATCACCGTGGATTTCCCGGTGACGCTGAAGAACCTGACCCAGTCGAAACACCGGGTGGAGGCGCAGATCGGCCAAGGCGGCCCCGAGATCTCTCTCGAGACGACCAATGGCTCGATCAAGATCACGAAGTAAGCCCTGAGCCTGTCCCCTCTCTTTGGCTCTTCTCCCAAGGTCGGGGAAGTCCTCTATTCGGCTTGGCGAAGGATATCGCCCTTAGCCCCCCGGCCCCCCCGGGGACCAGTCCCGGCGGTCCCCCCGCCTTCGGCGGGTCCCCCTCCGCTACGGGAGTCTTCAGGGCGACATCCATCGCCGCCTCATGCTGGACTTCCCCATATGCGGAGAAGAGTCTTTTTTTCCCCCGCCGCATAACATAATATAAGTGCCACGAATAA
>Ga0214473_10004965_pt1 | contig 15964 bp, 15 predicted proteins | sample RVTome_7_FD_203509 | JGI IMG/M metagenome (GOLD analysis project Ga0214473, IMG submission 203509) | Soil microbial communities from uranium-contaminated site in the Upper Colorado River Basin, Wyoming, United States - RVT98D197 | ecosystem: Environmental > Terrestrial > Soil > Contaminated >... | reverse complement strand
GAGCTGGTGGCTGCGATTACCTATCTGATTGATCACCACGAGCGGATGGACGAGATACCTGCAGAAGAGCTGCTCAGGTTTATCCCCGGGCCCGATTTCCCCACCGGTGGGGAGATTGTTGGCAGTGAAGGCATCCTCCAGGCATACAGCACCGGGCGGGGACGGATTGTGCTGCGCGGCCTGGCTCATATAGAGGAGATGAGCGGTGGAAAGCAACGTATTGTCATCACCGAGATCCCGTACCTGCTCAATAAATCCAGCCTGCTCGAACGCATTGCCGAGCTGGCGCGGGAGGGAAAATTAAACGATATCTCTGACCTGCGGGACGAGTCGGACCGGCGCGGGATGAGTATCATCATTGAGCTGCGGCGAGGGGCACAACCTATAAAAGTTCTGAACCAGTTATATAAGTACACCCCATTGCAATCCACCTTTGGTGTGCAGCTGCTGGCCTTGGTGGAGGGTGAGCCCAGATTGCTCTCGCTCAAGCGTATATTGCAGATTTACATCGACCACCGGCAGGAAGTGATCATCCGCCGGTCGCGCTTTGAGCTGAATAAAGCCCGTGCCAGAGCTCACATCCTGGAAGGTCTGCTCATTGCCCTGGCGAACCTGGATGAGGTGATCCGGACGATCCGCCAATCACCCGATGCGGAGGTTGCGCGCGAACGGTTGATGGAGCGCTTTAAACTGAGCGAATTACAAAGCCAGGCGATCCTGGACTTACAACTACGCCGGCTGGCAGCCCTGGAACGCCAAAAAATCGAGGATGAGCAACGCCAAACGCTGGAACGGATCGCATATCTGGAAGACCTGCTTGCCAGCCAACACAAAGTGCTCGAAGTGATCAAGACCGACCTGGGAGACCTGGCAAAGAAATACACCGACCCACGCCGCACACGCATCGCCCATGAAGCCAGGGAGGAGTTCAGGGAGGAAGATCTGGTGGTCGATGAAGCGGTCCTGATCAGCCTGACCCAGCGCGGCTACGTCAAGCGCATAGCAGCCAAAAGCTTTAAACTACAGACCCGCGGCGGTCGGGGCGTCACCGGGCATACCACCAAAGGGGAGGATGAAGTTTTGTACCTCTTCCCGGCGCGCACGCTGGATACGATTTTGTTTTTCTCAGATAAAGGCAAGGTGTATTCCGAAAAAGCTTTCCAGATCCCGGATGCCGATCGGGCCGCCAAGGGCATACCGATCGTTAATGTGCTGTCGATGAGTGCCGGTGAATCAATCACTGCGGCCGTGGCAGCGCCGGATTTTATTGCCGCTGAGTACTGTACTATGGCAACGCGCAATGGCAAGGTTAAACGGGTGGAGCTGGCAGAGTTCAGTGCGGTAAGACCTTCAGGCTTGATCGCCATCACTTTGGAGCAGGGTGACGAGCTGGGTTGGGCGCGCTTGACAGATGGGGAGGATGAGATCATCCTGGTGACCGAACAGGGGCAGGCGTTGCGATTTAGCGAAGCAGCAGTGCGTGCCATGGGTCGGGCAGCCGGCGGAGTGAATGGGATCGGTTTGACTGCTGGTGACCATGTTGCCAGCATGGAAGTTGTGGAAGAAGCTGGCGAGCTACTGGTAGTCACCACGGCTGGTTATGGAAAACGCACTCCGCTCGCTGAATACCCACCTAAAGGACGGGCGACCGGGGGTGTGCGGACCATCGACCCAAAAAGCTTAAATAGCATGGGAATCATCGCGGCTGCCAGAGTGGTGCAGCCGTTGGATGAGCTGACCATCATCTCAGCGGGCGGGGTGGTATTGCGAACGCGGGTGAAGGATGTGAAATACGGTGGAAGGGTAACCAAGTGCGATCTATTGATATCCCTGGAGGGGGAGGATTACGTCGCCTCGCTGGCGCGGATATCAACCACCGACTTGCTGCTTGCTGGGGTAAAAGAGGGGGAATGAGCTAAGAGCTCAAGAGAATCACTGCAAAGGTCTCATGAGCGCATGGGTCCAGCGATCATCCGAAGATAGGCAGGGTAATCTTTGAAGTGACCAACAGGAACAACGCTCCCAGAATAATGATCATGAACAGCAACATCAGCGCGACAATGAAACGCTGCACAGGAGTCATGCCTAAAAACATGCCTCGATCTTCCTGCGTGATTTCAACCTGCAACTCATCATCTTGATCTTCATCAGGAAAATCAGCCTCTTCAGCTTGTTTGCGGAAATCTTCGAACATGGTGTTCTTCCTCCAAATCAATCCAACAGCGGGATCTGGTGATCGGCATGGACAAGCCTAAGATGGATCTCCCCAATTGAAACGGTGACCAGCTCGTCCGTATGGGTGAGTAATTTTAAGGAACCATCCTGGGTGAGTCCAATCACTTTTCCCACCCTGGTGTGCACCGGAGCAGCCTTGTCCTGGGAAGGTAACCCGGTTGCCCCAGCTGAAAGCTCCACCCACTGGTCACGGTAAGCAAGGTGGGCTTCCCATTCAAAGATGAAACCCGGCTGGGAAAGCCGAGGCAACCAGGCGAGTAATTGCTGAAGGATGGCATATAATAATTCCAGGCGGTCGACCGGGCGTCCCAGGGTGTTTTCGATGCAGGTAGCGGGGAAATTCAGCTCTCCCGGTAAGAGGTTAGCCGCACTGACAGACTCTGGTGCAATGTTAATGCCAATCCCAATGACGACCGCTTTTAATGTCTGCCCGATCCAACGTGCCTCGACCAGCACCCCGCCAGCCTTCTTTTGGTCGAGCAGGATGTCATTCGGCCATTTGATCTGGGCAGGAAGCGTGTATTTATTATGCAGGGCATTTCGGACTGCCACAGCACCCAGACCGGATAGATGGGAGATAAGCTGCGGGTCAAAGGGGGGCGACAGCAGGACCAGGCTGAAGGCCAACCCTGCCCCTGGTGGGGTTACCCAGCGGAGCTGGGAGCGGCCTCGACCGGCAGTCTGAGCCTCCGCGATGACGAGCGCATGGTCTGGGGCACCGGTTTCAATCCAATTCCAGGCTTCATCATTAGTCGAGCCAACGCTTTGGAAGAAGCGAATGGCTGGCAGATTTAAATCAGCCAGGGTTGATTCAAGGGATGGCTGATCCATGCCTTTGATTTTACCGCAATACAAGTTTGAGTGTGCTTAATCACTGGGGGGAGGTTGGATCGCCTGAGGACGGTGCATGCGCCCGCGGATGAATTCGATGATGGCGGGCAAGATGGAAATGAAGATGATCGCCAGGATCACAAAGGTGAAATTCTCCTGTACGAAGGGCAGGTTACCAAAAAAATAACCCCCAAGTGAGAACAACACCACCCACGCCATGCCTCCGATCACGTTATAGGCGATGAATTTACCGTAGGTCATCGCACCCACACCTGCCACGAAGGGGGCAAAGGTGCGGATGATGGGAATAAAGCGGGCGATGATGATGGTCTTGCCACCATGCTTTTCGTAAAATGCATGTGTGCGATCCAGATACTCCTTTTTTAAGAAGCGGATGTTGCCGCTGAAGGCACGTGGTCCGATCGCATGACCGATCCAATAATTGGCGGTATCCCCAGCAATGGCGGCAATGGAGAGCAGAGCCAATAAAATACCTACATTCAGGTATCCCAAGCCGGCAAACGCTCCAGCGGCAAATATCAGTGAGTCGCCGGGCAGGAAGGGTGTAATCACAAAGCCGGTCTCCATAAAAATCACCAAAAACAGGATCAGGTATGTCCAGGTGCCGTAATCTTGGATAATTTGACCAAGATATTTATCCAAATGAAGAAGGAGGTCGATCAGATAAAGGATTAAATTCATGAGTCAGTTCCCGGGTTGGCTGGAGGATCACCTTCAGAAGGTGAAGGCGGTAGGTCAATCGCAGGCAGAGGCGGTGCGCCAACGGATCTCAGCATAGTGGAATTGTTGGTTGGAATGGGTGGTGCTGATGCTTCCTCTTCCTCGGAATTAGGTCCTCCAGTGCGGTTGGAAATTTTCTCAACCTCGGTGGGCAGCTGGGCATTCCTATTCAATCCATTCCGCAAAACTGTGCTGAAACCGATATAAAGCACCAGATTGAAAGCCCCCAGAGCAATGATCCCAATGGACGAGTAACTTCCCATCCGTTGCAGGCTGGCAGGAATGGAGATATTAACCTGACCTTCCAGGGAGCTGATAGAGCTTAAAACTGCCATGCCGTTCCATAGCCCATGGATCAGGACGGCAACGGCATAGGTGATGCCCAGGCGCAGATAGCGTTTCTGACCCCAGGCGGAGGCGAGTGCCCAGCCGACCAGACCAGCCGTAAGACAATGTAAAAGCAAGGTGGTGATACGCGTGGAGGCCAGGATTGCCCAAGCCTCACCGCCCCCGCTGGTATTGCCGAGGTTTTCGAACAACCCAAAGCCGGCTCCACTCAGGATGCCATACGCAAATCCCTGGGAGGGGGTGAGCTTTTGACCAGCCAGGAACCATACACCGATGGGCTTGAGCGCTTCCTCGATGAGCGGGACGATCACCGAGACGAAGGCAAAGGTAATAAATAATATCCCTGGATGCAACAGGAAGGGGAGCAGGATGCGCAGGATTGCATCCATATTGGGGGCTGAATTCTGCAAGCGAAACACAAGACTGTTGAGCTGGTTGGATATGTTGGGGTCAAGCACCGCCCACAGGATGGCCAGGAGCCCGATCCCGACGAGTACGAGCAATTCCAGGACCAGGATGATCAGCGGACTGAGTACTAGACCACTGGCAAATACCCCCCAGCGACGTCTCGGTAAACCAGCAATGAGGCCGCGCGTGCCAATATACACCAGCCACAACGCCGGCAGACCGGTAGCAATGATGTTGAGCGGAGGCAACAGGAGCCAGGCGAGGCTGTTATTTTGGGAGACCCAGTTACCCAGGAGCAGTGTCCCGGCGACAATCACCACTACCAGCAAGGTCAGGATCAAGACCAAACCGCGCCGTTCTGGTCGAATCGCAGGCTCCTGCCCGGGGAAGGCGAGATGCTTCCAGGCATACCAGGCTGAAGGCAGGATTAAAACCCCGGCAAATGTCAGGCTGGCGGCAACCATCAAGGATTGGGTGGGGTCCACGCGGCTTGTTACCCGGCTGAAATACTGGATTGCGCTGGTGACCATAATCAAAGAGGCTGCACCCAGTAGAAGAAATGCCGCTAAAGCGCTGAACACCAGCTGGATGAGAGACGACCAGTTGAATGGGGCTGTCGATGCCTGGCTGGATGGCTGGGAGGTGGACATAATCAAATCATGCTCCCAGAAGCAGGCTTAACTCACCTGCTCCAGGGAGTCCAGGACTCATTTCTCCTCGATTGTCACGCTAAGGATTTTATCGCCTGGAGGAAGCTCGCCATTATCGGATGGGTCGCGGGGGGTCAGGCTGGTTGCCACGTCCATGCCCTGGATCACGCGCCCGAAGACGGTGTAACCGCCATCCAGTGTAGGCTGTGCCGAATAGGTGATGAAGAACTGGCTTCCATTTGAATCGGCGCCAGCATTCGCCATACCCAGCACACCCGGACCATCGAATTTTAAGTCGGGCGAGATTTCATTCTTGAAGGCATAACCCGGTGTTCCGTAACCAGTCCCGCTTGGGTCACCAGCCTGAGCGACGAAGTTCGGGATGACGCGATGGAAGGTGACGCCATCAAACCAGCCACTCCGAGCCAGGAAGATGAAGCTGTTCACGGCGAGCGGGGTTTTATCGGCATATAACTCGATCACGATATCACCCTTGTCTGTGTGCAGGGTAGCGACATATTGTTTGGTTGGGTTGATCGTCATCGCAGGGCACTCGGTGAATTGCCGGTCCTCCAGCATGGTCAACGAAATGACTGAAGAGAGGTTATAAGCACTCATGACCACATTGCTTGGCCAAACCTGATCATTTACCAACAAGGAGGGTGTGCCTGTCAAGCCCATTACTTGAGCATCGTCCCAGGCATTTTGAGCCAGGTTTACCAATTCAATACTGGTCAGGTCGGAGGTGAATTTCTCCACATCCAATTTAAGTTCTCCAGCCTGTCCGATCAGCCACTGTTGGAAATCCGTCACTGAGAGTTCCACCCAAACAGCCTGCTGGTTGAAGAGCACGTCATGCATTTCCCAGAATTTGCCTTGCTTGCCGGCAGCTTCAGCAGCCTGCGTGGAGAGGGCGGCTTTATCATGAAATGGTGACTCGGGGGTACCAATGAGTGGATAATGGCGATAGACGAAACGAAAGTCATTGGGGAATTCTTTGAGGAGTTGCTCCATCACGGGAGCAAGCTGAGCGCAGTAGGGTCACTGAAAATCGGAATACTCGATGATGGTCACCTTGGCGCTGGCAGGACCTTTGGCATGGTCGGACTCGCTCACCGGTGGGAAAATCGATTCTGCGGTAGGACCTGGGGTGGGTTTTTTCGAAATAACGGTGCACCCCGAATCAGGCAGCAAAGCGGATAGGGTGGGGACTGTCAGGACGAAGGTTGGTGCTGGTCTGGACTCAGTCGTGGCGGTGGAAGTGGGAGTGGCTTGCTCCTGGGATAGGCAGCCTGCCAGGCCCACGGCCATCAGCATCAGGAACAGCAGGAATGACTTCTTCATTTATTTCTCCATGGGTATATATCCAGCAATTTTACCAGCGAAAGAGTGAATCGTGAAACAGGCCGGTGCATACTCACACTGGCTTAATAATTAATCACCGGTGTATCTTGTGGTACACTGCAAGCGTGTGGAGAAGCCTGATTTTCGCGTGCGTGGTGTCCATCCTTTTAGCAGCCTGCGGGTCAGCTGAGGTACCACCAGCAGATGTCACGCACACCTCCAAGGTGACCCAGACATCACCGGGCTCGGTGATGAATGAAACTGTCCAGGTACCATCGACGGTCTCGCCGGAACCAACAGGCAACCTCCTCCCCTTAACCTCCACTCCAACAATTCCGCAACCCTCCACCCCATCCACACCTACCCCAACCCTGACTGCCTGCCTGCGGGCAGGTGGGAGGGTGGAAGTGTATGAGTTCACGACAATCCTGCTAGCCAACCCGCTGGTGTATCGCATTTACCTGCCCCCATGTTATAACGAGGACACTCCGCAGTCTTACCCGGTCTTGTATCTGATCCATGGGCAGACCTACTCGGACACCCAATGGGATCGTTTGGGCGTCCCGGAAGCTGCCGACCGGATGATCGCATCAGGTGAGGCTGCCCCGTTCATCGTGGTCATGCCGAGAGACCGGGTCTGGCTGGAACCCACGGAAGACAATTTTGGGCTGGCGGTGGAGCAATCTCTAATCCCCTGGGTGGATGATCATTATCGCACCATCCCAGACCGGGCACACCGGGCGATTGGTGGGTTGTCCAGAGGGGGTGCCTGGGCGATCCACCTGGGGTTGTCACACCCGGAGCTCTTCAGCGCGGTGGGGTTGCATAGCGGTTTTGTCTTTCACAGCGATGTGCAAGCGCTTTACTTGTGGCTGTTCAACCTCCCGGCAGGGATGGCGCCTCGGATTTACATGGATATTTCGAACGATGACCGCCCTGAGATCACCCAATCGGCAACCTGGCTGGAGGAATTGCTGACCCGCTATGATATCGCTCACGAGTGGTACATGTTCGTCGGTGAGCATGACGAAACCTACTGGCGTGCCCATGTGGAGGATTACCTGCGCTGGTACACCCTGGAGTGGGGTAAATAAGCGTTTACAATAACTATTTAGCAAGACCGACCTGCCATGCAGCATAAATCGTCACTGCCTTAATTACGAGAGGAAACTTCATGTTCAAAACACTACCGAAAGACTCGCAGGTGTTCATCGACTGGGATTGGGCTCACATCAAACCCTATGCAGATGATCTGGCACAGCGCCCGTTATCAGCAGGCAGCCTCCCGGATTGGATGAAGGATTGGTCTGACCTGAACCGCATGCTGGCGGAGATATATGCCCGCCTGTGGGTGGCAACCACACTCAGCACCGCCGATCCGGTGGTTAAAAATCGCTTCAACGCCTTCCTGGATGGGATTTATACCCCCTCGCTGGCGGCCAACCAACTGCTCAAGCGTAAACTACTGGATAGCGGTTTGCAGCCGGGTGGGTTTGAGGTCCCCTTGAGGAATATGCGGGTTGAGGCTGAGATCTATCGGGAAGAGAACCTGCCGCTTCTAGCCGAAGACAAAAAGCTGGCTAATGAGTACGATGAGATCATCGCGGCCCAAACGGTGGAGTGGGAAGGCGTGGAAGTCACCACCACACAGCTTCAGCCGGTATTCCTGAGCCTCGACCGCCAAAAACGAGAAAAAGCCTGGCGGCTGACGATGGAACGTAAACTGTCTGATCGACGGAAGCTGAATGACCTATGGGGCAGGATGATGGATGTGCGCAATCGTATTGCAACGAATGCTGGGTTTACGGATTACCGCTTCTACCGCTGGAAAGAGCTGCTGCGCTTTGATTACACACCCGAGAATTGCCAGCAGTTCCACCAGGCGATAGAGCAGGTGGTCGTTCCGGTCGCCCGGCGCATCTATGAGAAACGCCAACGGCAGCTGGGTGTAGGCTCATTACGTCCCTGGGATCTAAATGTCGACCCGCTGGGGCGCGACCCGCTCAAACCCTACCAGACAATCACCGAGCTGGAGGAGAAGGTATCGGCAATCTTCTATAAGGTTGACCCCCAGCTGGGAGATTATTTTGAGATCATGCGCAGGGAAGGGTTGCTCGACCTGGAAAACCGCAAGGGTAAAGCCCCCGGCGCTTATTGCAGCGATTTTGATATGGTCATGTTGCCTTTCATCTTTGAGAATGCCGTGGGGCTGCATAGCGATGTTGCCACCCTGCTGCATGAAGGCGGGCATGCCTTCCATGTGTTCGAGGAAGCCCATCTGCCCTATTACCACCAGCTGCCGGTGGGCATGGAAATTGCCGAGGTGGCCTCGATGGCGATGGAGCTGCTGGCATCGCCTTACCTGGTGGCGAGTGAAGGGGGCTTTTATTCTGAAAAAGAAGCTGCGCGTGCCCAAATCGAGCACCTTGAGGAGGCAGTGCTCTTCTGGCCTTATATGGCAGTGGTGGATGCAATCCAACAATGGGCCTATGAGAACCATGTTGCTGCTTGTGACCCGGATAATTGTGATCAGAAGTGGAGTGAATTATGGAGGCGGTACATGATCGGCGTGGATTGGGGCGGGCTGGATGACCAGCTGGTCACCGGCTGGCAGCAGAAGCCGCACATCTTTGAAGTGCCTCTCTATTATGTTGAGTATGGAATGGCGTCTCTGGGGGCATTCCAGGTATGGGCGAATGCGCTGCAGGATCAGAAGGGAGCTGTGGCAGCTTACCGGAGAGCGTTGGCACTGGGTGGGACGGCAACACTTCCCAAGTTGTATGAGGCTGCGGGGGCCAGATTCGCATTTGATGCGGAGACGTTACAGAAGGCAGTCAGCCTGGCAATGGAGCAGATCGCTCAGCTCGAGAAGGTTTGATACGCAGAGGCTATTTTCTATTGGAGTAGAGGTGCAACGACGCAGCGCTCCATCCGCCTATCATTGCGAGTGAGCGTATCCCAGCGAACGAAGCAATCTCCAAATTACTTGTTAATTCTATATAATTTACTCAGGTAATTAGCCTTATTGAGTCAGTAGAAGATTGCTTCGGGCATAGATCGCTCTCGATAACAACCCAACGCATAGAATCCTAGATTGAATTCGCCAGCTCATCGGCGGAGAAGACGACCTCCTCCTTGCCGGTCAGCTTTTCCTCCACTTTAAGGGCAATCAGGTCCAGGTGCCCCGGATGGGCGACATAGTCCAATTCGTCTGCTGGCACGGTGAGCACTGGGCACAGGCTAAAATTGTTGATCCACTCCTCGTAGAGTGTGTTTAATTGGGTCAGGTACTCGGCGGTAATGGTGCGCTCGTAATCGCGCCCGCGGTGGGAGATGCGTTGCTGCAGCGTACTCACCGAGGCACGCAGGTAGAGCACCAGGTCGGGCGGGGGGAGAAATTCGGTCAGCACACGGTACAGCTCACGGTAGCTGAGGTAGTCGCGTTCATCCATCAGACCTTGCAGGAACAGGTTCTGGGCGAAGACCTCCGCATCCTCATAAACGCTGCGGTCCTGGATGGCAGAGGTGGGATGGTCAACCAGCTGGCGGTGAGAGCGTAAGCGGCGGGTGAGGAAGAATATCTGCGAATGGAACGCCCACTGGCGCATGTCACGGTAAAAATCCGCCAGGTAGGGGTTCTCGCCCACCGGCTCGAAGAACGGCTGCCAGCCCAGGTGGTCACATAGCATGCTCACCAGGGTGGACTTCCCAACCCCGATGTTCCCGGCAACTGCCACGAATTTTTTCATATCCATTCCTCCTCCATGGACCCTACAGCCATATTACTACGTTTGCTAAAAATCAGGCTAACCATCCGGCACCAGGTAAGCCACAGCCTGACCCTTATCATCGTCCATGACCAGCTCGAGATGATGACCCGGGCGGAAGGATGCCACCTCGATCAGCCGGACCGACTCGGAACAGTCGGAGGCCTCCGGCAGGAAGTCGACCAAGCGGTTCTGCATATCATAAAAGAAGGGACGGTTGAACTGGACCTGCGGGTCATCCAAATAAATGGCAAGCGGGAAAATATTGGCTTCCACCAGGTCTTGAAAGAAGTGCGTCCCGAAAGATGGCTCAGGGGTGGTGCCAATACCGCCTCCCGATACTTCGATCAAGGCATGTGTGTTGTAGATATCACCATAACGGATGGGCACCCCCAGGTCTGAGTTGACGGTGCCCCAGCGCCCGGGTCCAATGGTGATGAAGGTTTTGCCGGCTAATTTGGCGTTGAGCTGGCTGACCAGGTGACCGATATGAACCCTCTCTGCCTCGGTGGAGAGGGAGAAATAGCCTTCCGGGGTCACGAAGACGATGTGCGTGATCCCGGTCAGCCGCCCTGAAGGGACCAGCCGCTGGGTGGAGAAGATCACATCGGCAGGGTTCAAGCTGCTGGGAAGCCTGGCTTTGCTTTCCTTGAATTGCGACTGTGGGCGGCATTGTAAAAGGCAGATACCCACCTCAGGCTGGTTGGATTGCAGGTTGGTCAACTGAAAGGTGAATTCGGTATCCACGGGCGACTGGTAACACTCTTCCAGCTTGCTCAACAGCTCTCGAAAACGCCCCGCCAGGGGCGTTCGCCGCAGCAGCTCATCGTAGGTGATCACCAGCGAGCCCTCACCCGGAATATTGTGAATCGGTAGCATGCGGATGGACAGCAAGTATTCATCGTTGTAGATCTGGGCAATGTAACGCAAACCCGGGTAGCCGGTGGAGAGCACCTCTTCCACCGGCAAGGTCTTGAACTGGTTATCCTGCAAGTCGATCAGGTCCACAAAGTGCTGCGAATACTGGCTGATGAGCTTGGGGGTTGCTTCCGGGTGCAGCAAAGGGTGGCTGAGCGCCACCAGACGCGGGTAATCATTGCCCACCCGCTCCACCGCCCGCGTGCCCAAGCCCCATACCAGGCGGATAAACCCATCTTCGCGGCGGATCTGCGGGTTCCAGCGGTACTGGTTGCGGCTGAACGCCACCCCCGCTCCGTGGGGCAGGTAATAACGACCCACCCGCTCCCCTTGCACCACCTGGATCAGGATCGCCATCCGTTCGTCGTAATCCTGCAAACCTTTGGCGCGCCGGTATAGCAGCGCATCAGGGTTTAGGATGCTGGCATAGATGTGCTGGATCGCCTGGGTGAGCTGGTGTAGATTTTCTTCTGCTGTGCCCTGGTTAGGGCAGAACAGGCTTTCGTATTTACCTGCAAAGGAGGTCCCGAAGTTATCCTCCAGCAGGCTGGAGGAGCGCACGATCAGAGGTTGGTTGCCCACCTTGCCCAGCAAGTTACGCAGCTCGACCAGCGTCTCTTGGGGGAATTTCCCGGCGATGAAATCGCGCACAATCAGTGGATATTCGCTGCGGATGTCATGCTCCGATTTGTACTTCTGGTCGTTCCAGTGCATTAAGTTATTCATCGCCATGAAGGCGTAGGTGACGTCTGCACCCAGGAAGTACGACTCGGGAATGGTGAGGTGGGCATTCAGCTCGGGGGAAGCCTCTTTTTCCAGGATGCGCCTGGCGAGCAGCATGCCGGCTGATTTGCCCCCGATCTTCCCGCTGCCAATCTTATGCTCGTAGATCTCGCGCAGGTCTTGGATGGTGAACCAATCCTTGGCGATGTTGACGTATGCCAGCTGGTCGCTGATGAGGGTGCGGATGAGCACGACCTTGATCTCGCGCAGATGCGGTTCGGCGGCGGTCCGCTCAGCGCGGGGTAAATTTTCGATGGCAGCAGCCTGCTCGAACAGCATGGATTGCGGCGCCAGCTCGGGGTTGAAGGAGACCAGCAGGTCATGCGCATGTGCCCCGCGCTCTGCCAGGGTATCGCGCACGATCTGCTCGAACAGCTCGTAGGGCAGGTTGTAGGCGAAGTAGAAATCCGTCAGGTGGTCGCGCAAGCGCGACAAGCGCAGCTCCCACACACCAGCCGGCTCCTCAGAGAAGGGGTCGTGCAGCGCCTCACGGTTCTGGGAATGGATGCCTTGCTCGACCAATTCGGCTTCGAAATCCGGTTGGCTGATCACCCCATGTTCGAAGATTGCCCGTCGCATGCGGGCGCGGATCTGCGTGCTCAGGATGGGGTATTGCGCCAGAGCTAGGTAGATGCGCAGTGTCTTTTCAACGCTGACGGATGGCAGGGTCATGGGTATCCATAATTATGCAACCAGCAATTGCGGTGGAGTTAGACTCTTCTGTCATTGCGAGAGACCGGTGTTTTTCCGGGCTCGAAGCAATCTCAAACAGGCGGTACCTGGTCAACAACACTACCTTGTTGCTGGTATTTAATCTCAATTAATACAAAGAGCGCAGCAGGCTTGTCCACCTGAACCCAGGTGCTTTTCATCCGCTGCGCCTTGCTTTTCTTTAGCCCCTACCCACCCAGGTGCATGGGCATGATGACGTGCAGGAAATTATCTTCACCCGCCGGGCGGAAGACACCGGGTGTGGTTTCGATGTTCGTCTCGAGGATCACATTGGCGGTCTTGACCACGTCCAGTACCTCGCGCAGGAAGCGCACATTGAAGGCGATGAGTAACGCATTGCCCTCGATGTTGGCGTCGATCACCGTCTGGTTGAAGCCGGTCTCTTCCGATTGTCCCGAGATTTCGACCGTCCCGGGTTGATTTTCACTGCCGGGGGTGATCTGGATGCGGGCGATGTGGGTGCCCTCCCGGGCGAAGATCTCGGCCTGTTTACAGGCTTTCAGGATGGCGGGGGTGGAGATGACCGTGCGTGTCTGGTGGGAGCGCGGGATGACCTGCTCTAAATCGGGGTAAGCGCCTTCGATGAGCTGGGAGACCAGCTCGACGTCCTTCATATGGAAGATGACCTGACCGCGGTTAGGAGGCATCACCATGCTGACCGTGGATTCACTGTCGCTGGCGATGCGTCCCAGCTCTGCCAGGGCACGCGCCGGGATGATGGCTTTGATCTGGCGGGGTAATGAGGAGGAGAGCTCGGCTTTGCGGATCGAGAGCCGGAAACCATCGGCGGCTTGCAGATTGATCTGAGTCCCCTGGGCAGTCAGGAGCACGCCGGTGAGCACCGGGCGGGCTTCATCGGTGGAGGCGGCAAACGCCACCTGTTGGATCATCTCTTTGAAAGTGGTCACATTGATCTCGACCCCATCGGTGAGGTCGGGTAGGGGCATGGGGGGGAATTCCTGTGAGTCGATGCAGTTGATGTCGGTGTTGGAGGAGCCGCAGCGCACGTTGAGCTTCTGGTTGCGCACATTGAGAGACATCTCCACCTGGTCTGATGGCAACGTGGCAATCAGGTCGGTGAAGGTGCGCGCTGGGACGGTGGTGGAGCCTTCCTCCACGATCTTGGCGCCGATCCAGCAGGTGATGCCCAGTTCCAGGTTGGTGGCGGATAGGCGCAGGCGTCCCTCGTCGGTGGCGACCAGGACGTTTGCCAGCACGGGCAGGGTGCTGCGCGGGGATACGGCACGCGAGACAATGCTCAAGCCGTGAGCCAGGTTCTCTTGCAGGACGGTTACTCTCATGTTAAAACTTCTCCTCGGTAAGGTTCATTGAGTATACAACGAGAGGCGTTATTTTTCCAGTATTTATCCGGTTGAGCGCCATGAAAGCATGCAACTCGTTGACATGATGTATACAATGATGTATACTTGGTCCGGAGGTCGCCATGCAGGTAAAAATCCGCAAACAAATCTATCTCGATCCCCAGCAGAATGAACTCTTGAAGCAGACGTCCAGGAAGCTCGGTGTTTCTGAAGCCGAGGTCATCCGCAGGGCGATCCTTTCCCAGACTTCGCGTATTAGCATTGCGCAGCAGAACCGCAAAGCCTGGGAAAATGAGCTTCATTTCATCCAATCGCTGATCAGCCAAGGTGCAGTGCGGGGTAAACGTAAATGGAAGCGCGAGGATTTATATGACCGGTAGGATTCTGGTCGACTCGAATATCCTGGTGTACGCTTACGATCGGTCTGAACCGGATAAACAGGCACAGGCAGCCGCCCTCCTGGATCAATTATTGATCACCGGGGTGGGCATCCTGAGCACCCAGGTGCTGGCTGAGTTTTTCGTGGCAGTCACCCGGAAGATCATACAGCCATTATCCATCGAACGGGCATTTGAGAGCTTGAGCAATTATGCAGCCTCCTGGGAGACCCTTGGATTGAATAACCTGAACGTACTAGAAGCCGCGCGAGGTGTGCGCGACCACTCATTCAGCTATTACGATGCCCAAATTTGGGCTGTGGCACGCATGAACCAGATCCCGGTCGTTTTCAGCGAAGATTTCAACCCTTCCTGGATTGAAGGAGTGCAATTTGTCAATCCTTTCGCCTCTGAGTTCACCCTGGCAGATTGGGTTTAAACGGTTTACGGATCGATCGACGGCGGGAATTTGTGAGGCGGTCGGACTTTGCAGCCGGTCCTGGTGCGAAGATAATGACCAGGATAGGACCCAGGATGGGCAGCAAGATGGCAAAAATACCCCAGCCGAGATAAGCCTCGTAGCTCATCTTGCGGCTGTGCAGGTAAAGAACCGCCAGCAGAGACATCCCCAGCAGGCAAATCACAAGGATGATACGCATGAGGTCAGCCGAAAGGGGCATAGGCTGACATTATAGTTGATTTTATCTTGGAACGCAAGTTCTAATTATGGTGGGATTGCTAATTTGTAGGCGCGCTTGGTCCGGTCTGCTACTAGACCGGAACAGCGATCGCTGATTTTTCTCGTTCTCCCATCGTTGTTTCGTGAATCGGAAGCTCGTCGGGGTTGTGCCTGATGAATATCTTACCCCTCCCCACGGGTAATAAAGCATCTTCGCAATCTTCACCCCACTGTTGGTTGTGACGGAAGTGCTCCCCAGGTGGTCCCCCAGCAGGTAATTCCGCGTGCTGCTACCCGTGCGCATTGTCATACGCATTATTCCTGCATAGTAGTACCATGCTCTTATGTTCATCGTGCTGGCCGATCCGGTCCACTCGAAATAGCTCCCAATATATATCGTCGTGGTCGCACCCACGGTCCCCTTCACCCTGCAGTGTCTTGATGATTTCACTGTCTATTTCCGTCCCCATCATAATAGAATGTCGCTGTAGCCGCTCCACTCACGCTCACCAGGCGGTTCTCCGCATCATACCCAAGCGTGTAATTACCTCCCCCCACGTTGTTGCGCTGGGTCTGGTTGCCATTGGCATCGTACACGTAGTTCTCTCCGCTCGACATTCTCGTCACTGCATGGTCAATTGAGCCTTACAATCTGTAATCAGAATAACAAAAATCTCTCCCCTTGTCAATTATCATCTACCTGGTTTCAGTCACAAAAGTCCATAGAAAGGGTTGCAAAAAGAGAGAGTTCCAATCAATATTGTAGTGGATGAAAACCCAATACAGAAAGGAACTCTCAGATGACAGAAAACTCTGTCACCATAAGTAT
>Ga0214473_10004964_pt1 | contig 15964 bp, 14 predicted proteins | sample RVTome_7_FD_203509 | JGI IMG/M metagenome (GOLD analysis project Ga0214473, IMG submission 203509) | Soil microbial communities from uranium-contaminated site in the Upper Colorado River Basin, Wyoming, United States - RVT98D197 | ecosystem: Environmental > Terrestrial > Soil > Contaminated >... | reverse complement strand
GGAGAGCGCCGCGGCGTGGAACTCTCCCGAGGCTATCGAGCTCGTGACGGAAGTCCGAGGCTCGTCCCTTCAGGAGCTCTTGGAGACGATCCGGGCTGTCAAGGCCCAAACGAATCCGTACTGGCTCCTGCAAATCGTCCTGGCCCCATCCGTCCCAAGCGAGATCCGATCCCACCTGAAGAGTGAAGCTCACTCCGATCCTCGGATGCGGCTCCGAACGGGACCCAGTGACTATTGGACGGCGCCCAACCTGAAAGCGGCGCTGGAAGGGACCGAGTCCCGCTTCATCGCTTTCCTGAAAGCCGGCGACCTGTTGGCGCCGCATGCCCTCTTTCGCTTTGCAGAAGCGTTGCAGAGAGAGCCAGAGGCAGAGATCGTATACTGCGATTTCGACCATGTCGTACCTTCGAAGTTGAGGGCTGAGCCACTCTTCAAGCCCGACTGGTCGCCCGAGACCATGCTCTCCTACAACCTCCTGGCCAACATGTTCATCTTTGAGCGAAGGTTTCTCACACGGATCGGATTCCCGGACGTCGGGATGGGAGATGCATTTCTGTGGGACTTCGCTTTGGGTCTTGCCCGCGAGGCCAAAAGGGTTCTGCACCTACCCGAGGTCTTGCTGCATGTGACCGATTCCCATGAGCTCCCCACGCGCGAGATCTCGGAGGTGATACACCAATCCCACAACGAGGCGGCCGCCCTGCGGAGCCATCTTCGCCGGCAAGGGCTGCGGTTTCCAGAGGTCGAAGTCGGGCTGGATGGGAGGTCCAGAGTAAAGTGGGCTCTCTCAAGAGAGTGGCGGGTATCGGTGATCATCCCCACGAAGGACAATCGCCAGATCCTCGAACGCTGCATTGATTCGCTCTTGAGACGGACGGATTACAAGCCGCTGGAGGTGATTATCGTTGACACCGGGAGCAGCTCGCCGGATGTGGCGGAATACTATCGATCGCTCGAAGATGTCGCCGGCGTGATGGTGGAACACCTACAGGGCAAGTTCAATTTCGGCAAGGCCTGCAACCGGGGCGCCTCCCTGGCGTCGGGCGATTTGCTCCTCTTCCTCAACAACGACACCGAGGCCCTGGATCGCGATTGGCTTCTGAGGATGGTCCAATGGTTCGAGATCGAGGAGATCGGCGTTGTCGGCGGGAAGCTGCTCTATCCGGATGGACGAATCCAGCACGCAGGCGTGATCGTGGGCATGGGAGGGCTGGCGAGCCACGTCTTCCTGCTCAGCGAAGAGGGAGAGCCCACGATCTTTGGATCGACGGAATGGTATCGCAACTACTCCGCCGTCACGGCGGCCTGCCTGATGGTGCGTCGCCGCACGTTCGAGGCTGTGCACGGCTTCGACGAGGAGTTTGTTGTGAATTACAGCGATGTCGATCTTTGCCTTCGGATCCGAGACTCCGGCCTGCGAATCGTCTACACGCCGGATGCGCGGCTCCTCCACCACGAGTCCTACTCGCACCGAAGGAAGATCCCGCGGGGGGATTTCGAACGGGCGGGCAAGCTATGGATGGCGAGGGGGGATCTACACGGGGACCCCTACTTCAATCCATGTTTGTCGTACATGAATCCGCACCCCGACTACAGGCGCATGGATTCCGATAACCCCGAAGATCTCACTACTCGCCTGATGAGACGTCTTCCGCGTAGGGCCATCCTCAGCTTGCCCGACGACATTTCGTAACGGAAGCAAGCGCCGCTGGTCCTCCGAAGGCGGCCGCTAGGTTGGGCTTGGCTTTGCCTAGGAGAGTGGAGGTTCTGGGCATTCCTTGTCGGCGGCGGGAGTGCCTGCCCGGCTTTCGGCCGCGGTGTCTGGCGGCCGATCCCCTAGCCTCTTCACTGAACCGCGGTGCACGGCCGTTATCGGACGATCCTTACGAACAAGGCAACGTGCTCCGGCGGCGGGACCCCTGCCATCCCGGCTCCGTGATCGTAGATCCCGATCTGCTCCTGTGTCTGGAGGGGGGCCTTGTTAAGAAGGATCTGATGCCGAGTCGGTCCGGGCGGCGCTATACGGGAGCCAGACGGGGGCAGTTATCAGGGGGCGCGGTTGGGTCCCACGTGCCGAACCGCTTCGCGAAGCCTGGCAGCCGGCCCGGGCCCCATTCGGCCGCGCAGCCCATCCAACGTTCCCCGGAGGACAGCTGCCATCTTCGCAAGGCGGCGGTCCTCAAACAGAAGCATTCGCACAAGCCACCAAACAGCCAGCAACAAGTCGTATAGCAGGAAATGGGGGAAGTGGAGTCCATGGTTCCGGATGACGTCGACTCGGTTTCGGCTGATGAAGTACCATCGCTTCGGGACGTGGAACGTCGGACGGACCTCCACCGGCCCAATCTGCACCCTGCGAACGTCCCCCCATTTGTGTTGAAGGCGGGCGTCGCACGCGACGCAGATGTCGAAGCCGCATCTCCTCGCTCGAAGGCAGTATTCCGTGTCGACATAGTCAACGAAGTAGTCGTCGCGGAATCGCCCGATCTGACCGAATGCTCCCAAGCTGAAGAGCGCGCCTGACCCGATCACGTTCGTTGCCCCGTTGATTACTCCCTCTCCGCAGCCAACTCTCTCGAAGAAGAACCGACCTCGCGGACGCATGTATCTGCTCTCGATCCCATTGTCAGGATCCAGGACACGAGGCGCCACAACGGCAAGACGGGCTCTGTTTGGGTGTATGTGGTATTGGTCCAGTTCGGCTCTCACCATGCCCGCTTGGACGAGGCTGTCCTGATCGAGCGCCAGGACGTAGGCATATCCCTTACTGATCGCTAGCTCAAATCCCTGGTTCAGACCGGTGGCAACGCCGAGGTTTTGGTCGTTCGTCAGGAGATCGGCAAAGTGGGCATCTGTCCATGATCGAAGCTCAATGATCGTAGCACCTGATGAGGCGTTGTCGACGACGATCACGTGCGCGACTTGGCTGATCGCGGCATTGAGCCGTTGAACGATCTGGGCGTCGGGCCAGAAGGTGACTACGACCGCGCAAACCGAGTCGCCTCGCATCGAGTCCCGCGGTGCTTCATTCACCATGGTCGCCCCTAGCACTCGAATTCCGCCATTCGACGCGCATGGCGCATCTAGACGGGAACGACAGACCGATAGACTTCAACCGTCTGCGTGGCAGCGGTTCGCCAATCGTACAGTTTTGCGCGGGCGTGGCCAAGCTGAACCAACCGCTTGCGTAGATCACCCTCGTCGCATAATCGCCGCATCGCCGATGCAATGGCCTCCACATCGGTGGGATCGAAGTACAGCGCCGCCTCCCCGGCGATTTCGGGAAGCGCCGCTCGATCGGAGCACGCCACCGGACATCCGGCAGCCATTCGCATGCGGTCGCTCAGACTCTGCCGGGTGAATTCCGAGATGGCTATGACAGCGTCGGCTCGCTCAATGGAGGCATGGATCCCCGCGCCTGCGAAGGAGGCGGTGTGGTAGGTCTCCATGAAGAAGCCGCGCTCGTCGGCGCGGGCCTCGGGAGTGATGAGCATGACCTCGGGATTGTCAGTCGGGGCGAATCTCATGGCGACGGCGGCAGCTGGAGGGCATTGAAGGGTTGAAGCGCCCAACTATACCCTCGAAGAAGCCCGCGGACCACTCGAGCGAACTGGATGGCATGCCTGATCGCGGGTTCGTCAAGTAAAGACCGCTTTGCAGTATCATTGCTTGCTGATCGCCCGACTTGGGGAGGGGGTGGCCATGTCCAGAAAACCGTTGGGTCTCGCAGGGGTCGTGCTGGGGATTGCGGTTCTGGCCGTATCCCTATTGGCCGACCGCATCGGCATCGGCGCCATGCCGGGAGTTCTAGGGTGGAAGCAGATGGTGGGCCCGGGTGTCGGGTCGTGGTCGTGATCAGCGGAGTAATGCTCGCGCGGCGAGGTGCTTCATCGGGCCATGGATAGACCGAATGCCAGCCGTGCGATCGGGACGGCGTGGCCGGAATTTGGGGCCCCACCCAGCGTCGAATGTCTCATCGCCAAGGCGCTCGGCAACAGAGGGCGACTGGGAAACGGACGCATGTCGAGCGACTTGGTGGTGACCTCCAGGGCGATGTCGACATTCAGCGCGGCCTGGAAGCTTGTGAGATGGGCTCGTCAGCCCCATCCGCGGTGAAGGCCGGCGATACGTGGAACCATCGTCGGTGACCCAGACGCAACGCAACTCTTTGATGGCCATGCTCGCCGACGTGGCTGAGGCGGCTCGTCTATGGCACGTGTGGCTCCGCCTCGGGACTTGGGACGTCAGGCGTAGGTACACAAGAACCTCTCTGGGAATAGCGTGGATCTTCCTTCACCTGACAATCCAATTGGCCGCCGTCGGCTTCATCTACACCATCCTCCTGGGCCAGGAGATCCAGGCCTTCATCCCCGTCCTTGCAACCGGGCTGATCATCTGGGGTTATCTCACCTCGTCGATTGTCGAAGGCGGGAATGCCCTCATCACCTCCGAGGGATACATCAAGCAGATCGGATTGCCGATCCACATCTACGTCTTCAGGGCTTTTGTGAGCATCACCATCGTGATGCTTATGAGCTCCCTTGTGTATGTCGCGGTGGCGCTCCTCCTGCGCATTCCCTTCGGCTGGGGCACTCTGTGGGTGCTTCCAGGTTTGATCCTGCTGGGAGTGGTTTCCATTCTCCTGATCTTCACGTTTGCCCATCTGACCCCTCGTTTCCGCGACATCGGCCAGCTGGCTTCTTCGGCCATGCAGGTGCTCTTCTACCTGACGCCTGTCATCTGGCCGGCCGACATATTGGAGAAGAGGGGGCTGTCAATCGTCTACGAGGTCAACCCTCTCTTTCATCTCCTGGAGATCTTGCGCCGGCCGCTGCTGCACGCCCAAAGCGCCGATGTGGTGGATTACGCTTTCGTCCTGGGGTTGGTGGCCCTGCTGGCGGCGTCGGCCATCACCGTTACGTGGCGCTTTCACCGAAAGGTCATTTACTTCCTCTAGGGGTACGGGGAATGGTATGCCATCGATCCAGGTAGAACGCGTGGTCGTTGAATTCACGGTGGATGCCGTGTCTCTCAACAGCCTGCGGTCGTTCCTCTACAGGCGAAAGGCTCAGAAGCAGCCGACGGCCAGGATCGTCCGGGCCCTCAATGACGTCTCGTTCTCCGTGGGCTCGGGCGAGAGACTTGGGGTGATTGGGCCGAACGGCGCGGGCAAGACTACCCTGCTGAAGGCCCTGGCGGGGATCTACACTCCGCAGCAGGGAATCGTCACGGTGAACGGCCATGTCTGCCCGCTGTTTGAGTTCGCCACCGGTTTTGAGATGAACGGCAGCGGCTGGGACAACATTCGGACGCGGTCTCTTCTCCTCGGCATGGCCCCCAGGGAGATCGAAGCGAAGATCGACGAGATCGGCGAGTTTTCCCAGTTGGGACAATTCCTCGACATCCCCGTGCGGTGCTACTCCTCGGGGATGCTCCTGCGCCTGGCCTTCGCCACCTCGACCGCCGTCGACCCTCAGATTCTCCTCCTGGATGAAGTCATGGCGGCCGGCGATGAGGCATTCATCGAACGAGCTCGACGGCGCATGAACGGCATGATGGAGCGGGCCGATATCGTCATCTTTGCTTCCCACAGCCTGACGCTGCTCCCGACCTTTTGCAGTCGGACGATCTGGATCGATCGCGGGCGAATCCTGATGGACGGCCCGACGGAGGACGTCATCGGTCACTACCGCCAAGCGGTCGCGGCGTCGTTGGCACGCTGAAGCGGGGCAAGGACTCACTCGATCGAGGCGCTCCGCAGGACTGCGCCGAACAGCGGGAGGCGAGGGGAATGCACCCGATCCAATTGTTCGTACCCACGTTCCGTATCGAGGAGACTCTAGCCGAGATTCGCGAATGCCTGGAGAAGGGCTGGACCGGGTTTGGCTTCAAGACGCTCGCGTTTGAGGAGGCCTGGAAGGCTTACACGAGTCTCCCGAATGCTCACTTCCTGAATTCCGCCACCTCCGGCCTTCACTTGGCCGTACGCCTTCTCAAGGAAGATGACGGCTGGGCCGACGGGGATGAGGTGATCACCTCGCCCCTGACTTTCGTCTCCTCCAACCACGCCATTCTCTATGAGGACCTCCAGCCGGTCTTTGCCGATGTTGACGACTTTCTATGCCTAGATCCGACGTCCGTGGAATCCCGGATCACATCCAGGACACGTGCGGTCATGTTCGTGGGCGTCGGTGGAAACACGGGGCAACTGGAAGCGGTGGCGGACGTCTGTCGTCGTCGGGGCTTGCGATTGATCCTGGACGCGTCGCATATGACCGGGACTCGGCTCCAGGGGAGGCACGTCGGCGGCGAAGCCGACGTATCGGTGTTCAGCTTCCAGGCTGTCAAGAATCTGCCTACCGCCGACTCCGGGATGATCTGCTTTCGCGAGGCCGGACTGGATGCCGAGGTGCGGAAGTGGACCTGGCTCGGCATCAACAAGGACACTTATTCCCGAACGATGAGCGAGGGCGCCTACAAGTGGTACTACGACGTTGAACACGTGGGCTTCAAGTACCACGGCAACTCGATCATGGCCGCCATCGCCCTAGTTGCCCTTAAGTACGTAGAACCGGACAACGATTATCGGCGCCAGATGTGTGGTTGGTACGACGAAGGACTTGAGGGCGAGCCGCTTGTCGAACGCGTCCCCGTCGCGCCGGGGTGTGTTTCGTCGCGCCATCTCTACCAGGTGATGGTCGATCGTCGGGACGAGGTCATGACCGCCTTGAATAGACGGCAGATCTTCCCCGGTGTGCACTATCGGGACAACACCGTTTATCCGATGTACGTTCAGGCGAACAGCCCGTGCCCACGCGCCCGGCGCGCCAGCGATCGGCTGATCTCGCTCCCGCTGCACCTCCGGCTCAGGCATACCGAGGTTCAGCGCGTCGCCGAGGCCCTGAAGGCCGTGGTGGCGCGCAGGTAGCGGCCGGAGAGCGCCTTGCCGAAGCGGCGTATTCCCCCGATCCACGGCGCGCGAGTTCGGCTGCGCTTGCTGGCAGAAGCCGACCTTCAGCTGACCCTTGCCTGGCGCAACCAGGACCACATCCGGAAATGGTTCCTCCATTCCGAGCTCATCCTACCCGAGCAACACCGAGACTGGTTTGACCAATACTGGCAACGCGACGACGACTTCGTCTTTGTGATCGAAGAGTCAGCGGAACGGCACCGGGCCGTTGGCCAGGTGGCGATCTACAACGTAGACTGGAAAGCTCGCCGGGCGGAATTTGGGCGCCTCATGATCGGTGAGGCGTCCGCCCAAGGCATGGGTTTCGCCAAGGAGGCTACCCAGCTCCTGGTCGGCGAGGCCCTCACAGTATGGGGGCTGGCGGAAGTGTTCCTGGAAGTCAAAGAAGACAACGATCGCGCCCTAGCGCTCTATCGGTCGTGTGGTTTCTCGATTCAGTCGCGGGCGGACGGTATCCTCACGTGCGTTCGCCCTTCTCGGGCTGCACCGGGCGGCGCCCTGGCGGGTCCCCCGACGCCTGCGTAATCTCCAAGGAAGGTCCGATGCCCGTCCCCGTTTCTCGCTTCTTGGCCGACCAGGAGATTTTCCGTAGAGCGGATGCCCCCCCGACTCCGCTCGTCTCGGTCGTGATGCCGGCGCACATGTTGCGCCCAGAAGGCCTGACCCAGCACGCTATCGAGTCCGTGCTCGGCCAAACCTTGTCCGATTTCGAGCTTATCGTCATCGACGATGGCTCAGTGGACGGATTGTGGCAGGTCCTCGTTGGCTATCAAGCGACGGACCCGCGCATCGTGTTGGTGCGCCACATCGCCAACAGCGGCTTATGGGCGCTACGCCTCAACGAGGGGATACTCCTCTCTAAGGGGACATACCTTGCCTACATGTTCGAGGATGACGAGTGGCTGCCCTCGTGCCTATCAAGCCTGGTCACGACTATCACCGAAGGTAGCCATCGGAGCCTTGTGTACGGCGTTGCGGACCTACTCGTCCGACGGCCGGACGGGACAACCAAGGAAGCTACCCTCGGCGGCTGGGATTTCAACTATGCGGAGCTCATGGCGGAGAACCGGATCGCCCATTGCGGCGTCCTGCATTCTCGGGAACTCCTGAACGCCGTGGGCCTGTTCGACCCTCACATCCTCATGCGCCGCCTCAGCGATTACGACATGTGGCGTCGCCTCGGCCGACGAGCGGCCTTCCACCGCTGCAGCCAGACCGTGGCCAGGGTCCATGCAGGCCTGAAACACTCCGTGGGCTCCCGCGCCGGCCTCGACGTCTTCCTGGCCTATCGTTACATGGCGACCGACCGCACGACGGCCCTTTCAACGCACCGCCTTCCCGACTACGATGTGGACTCCCTTGCGTTCATTGGTGATCCATCGGAGCGGGATCGCGTGCGACGCCGATATGTCGTTCCGTTCTTCTGCAGCCATCCTCGGGCGCTAACCGCCACGGAACGCATCACCGAAGCGGTGTTGCCCGACCGAACCAGGCGCCTACTGGTCACGAAGCCGGACTACTCCACTTCGGTGGAAGTGACCCTGGGCAACTTCGCACGCGTCCTGGGCCGTTTGTTGTCGGTCGTCTTCCTCCGAGAGCGGGAGCTCGAGTTGGCGTCGCCCGCGGATTTCGACACTCTCGTCCTGTATCGGACGATCGGCCCCAAATCCCTGGCCAAGATCAGCGAGGCCAGGCGAGCCGGGCGCGCGGCCGTGTACCTCATGGACGACAACATGCTCAAGTTCGGGACCGGGTACATGTCCGAGGTGTACGCGTACCTCAAACCCGGATCTCCGAACTACAAGACGCTCGAGCAGCAGATCGCCTCCGTGGACCTTCTGTTGAGCTATAGCCCGACCATTACGTCGGATTGCGCAAGTCGCAATCCACGCGTCCTCGAGCTCTCAACGAACATCGAAGCGCGGTTCATCTGCGATGCATCTCCCCACAGCCCTCTCGCCGACCCGGCGCCCCGCCGGCCCCTGAAGTACGCCATCCTCTCCGGAGGCACGGTTAGGAGCATCGAGATCAGCGCGATTTGGGGGTACCTGGGGGAATTCGCAGGCCGCCATAAGGATGGAGTGGAACTCCACTTGTGGGGATTCGACTCGACCGGGCTTACGCCGTTGGCGTGCCCGGTATACCATCGGCAATTCGACCACTCCTACGAATCCTATCTTCGCGCCCTCCAGGAGGAGGGCTTTGACTATGTCATCTGTCCCCTGTTCGACGATCACGACACCAAGAAGAGCAAGAGTCCGATAAAGTACCTTGAGGCGACGGTGGCAGGCGCAGTCGGCCTATTTTCCGACTCGGTCGCCTATAGTGCATGTCGGAGTGGGACAACTTGCCTCAAGGTCCATCGCGAGCCTGAGGGCTGGCTCGCCGTCCTTGAGGAGTCGTATGACCTGTCCCCCGAAGAGCGCCATGCGATCTTCTACTCCGCCAAGCAGCACATTCTAGAGACATTCACCACGGAGTCACAGGCCCTGCGCTTCTTCGCCGCCCTGGAGGCCGCCGACTTGCATGCAAACCTCAAGTCCTTGAAGCGCGATCAGGGGCGCGCGACCATAGCCTACTTCTTCCACGAGTCCCTGCTGGGCGGCGCAACCATCCACCTTCTGCGTCACGCAGCCATCGCGCGAGACTACGGGTTCCGTCCAATACTATGCTTCCCGACGGGAAGGCCCATCGCACAGGACACCTTGGACCTCGCCGCCCGTCATGGCCTGGGCATTCAACCCCTCGACTTTCGGTGCACGGCCTGGGCGCGCGAGCCTGACGACGACGATCAGCGACGTTCCCAGGCTCTTGAGAAGTGGCTGAAGGACACAGACGTCGCCCTGGTGCACGTGGTCACAAACCCGACCGATGCCATCCTCGCCGCCGGTAGACTTCATCTACCGATCGTGATGTCCCTGCACTACTACTACGATCACCCTAAGGGACGACCGCTGGCTTCCAGCAGTTCTATCTCCAGACCGCAACAGGTCGCGCTCCATTCATCCTCGCTGCGTTTTTCGCAACAATGGGCGGAGGCACTAGGAGTCCAAGACCCTGTTTGCATCAGGGCTCCCATCGAGAAGGCGGCCTTCGCGGCCTTTGCCCAGAAACACACGACCTCCCTCGGCAACCTTCCGCGTGTACTCGTTGTGGGAACCCTGCAGCCGCGCAAAGGCCAACTCGAGTCCATTGAGGCCGTCAGGCTGCTCAGGGACCAGGGCATCGACGTTGAGCTGGTCCTCCTTGGATACTCCGACCTCGTCCCAGGTCATGTGGATGAGTGCAGGCAGCTGGCTGTCGCCCTTGGGTTGGAAGATATCGTCAAGATCGAGGGGTTTGCGAAGGACCCATCGCTCTACTACCAGGATGCCGATTTCCTTCTGTGTGCAAGTGTCGAGGAGTCCTTCCCGCAAGCGATTCTGCAGGCCATGGCGCGAGGCGTTCGCGTCGTGACCACACCTGCCGGGGGGATCAAGGAACTCGTGGTGGATGGGTGGACGGGGATCGTTCTGGACTCCTTTGACAAGAATGCAATCGCCGAAGGCCTGAAGCGTGCGATTGGCACAGGCGAGCACCACTGGAGGGCCATGCTCGAACAGGCTCACATGGTGGCGAAGATGGTTAGCGCCGAGGATGTCGTGGCCGGCCAACTCCTCCAGCTCTACAACCGTTCGACACGGATGACGATCCCGGAGATTCCCCGCTTGGAGCTCCCGCCTCCCCCAACCACGGCGCTTCCTGCGCCGGCTGAAGTCGAGAAGCGGCGTCCGCCCAAGGGTGAATGGCAAGCCAGAAGGATCACAGCCCGTGGTTTGACCTACAAAGTCGAAGCCCCTGCCGGCGCCTGGTCGGGCCTTGAGGTGCGATTTGCCACCTATATGTCGGAAGTTGAAGGAACGATGTGTATCTCCATTGAACCCGCGAGTCTAGGCGGACCTAGCAGGTCCCTCGAAGTATTCATGAAAGGGATCTCCGACAACGCCCTCCATCCGGTCCGATTCGAGCCCATCAGGAACCAAAGTCCCGAAGAGTACCGGATCCGCTTCCGGCCGGTCTTCTCTGCGAAGGGGATGAAGGTGGCCATCTATGAAACGCACCGTTCGGGCGGATGGCTGGGCAAGATCTGGAGGCGGATCGTTACCACGGGAGCGGACCTTGAGTATCGCATGCTCGTGGAATGACGGTCGGATTTATTCCCGCGCCAACCTCCTCGGGTCAAGGGCGATTGGGGCGATGAGTCTGCCGTGAAGGGTGACGATCGGCCTTGGGAAAGGTGGGATGACGAGGGCATCGCCCACGCCATTGACGGCTATTGGATCGGCGATGCCACCTCCTATGAACGCGCCATCCGAAGGGCCTACGCGAAGCTGGTCCAACAATACGTGGGATCCCCCGAAGGGCTCCTCCTTGAAGTGGGATGTGGGTCGGGGCTTGTGTATGCCGAGCTCGTCCCCAACGTGATCGCCAACGTCAGATACACTGGCGTCGACACCTCGGCCGCCATGCTTGCGATCGCGCACAGCCGCCACCCGGAAGGGCGATTCCTCAAGGGAGATGCCTACGATCTCAGCTTCCGACCCCGGTCGATGGACCTCGTCGTCTGCTTCGAGGTCCTGGTCCACCTGCCGGATATCCTCCAGCCGATCTCCGAGATGCTCCGCGTTTCCTCCCGATGCCTGATCTTCACGGTATGGCTGTCTACCACGGGTCGCACCGAGCGAGGGACAGACACCCTGAATGGCCGTGAGTTCATCCGAAACCTGTATTCCGTGGAGGATGTCCTTCAGGCTATAGACGAAGCCGGGGCGGGCTCCACACTCACCCAAGAAATACGCGTCGTGGCGCCCTCCACCTGGGCCTTCGTGGTCCAGCGGGAGGGGCGAACCCGCCGTGCTCCACCTCGCGCCGCACCCCGAATCCGCCCGTTTCCAGGCGTGGTTGAGGAGTTGAGACAAGAACTTGCCGAGCGCGCGAAAGGGATCGAGGTCCTCACGGAAAACCTCGGGGCCAAACAGAGTGAACTGGAGGAGACACGCCAAGAGGCCGCGGCCATGGCAGGCAGGATCGAGAGCCTGGAGGCAGGCTTGGCGGCTCAGCTGAGGGATCGCGAGGAACGGATGCGGGAGCTGGCCGCCCGCGCAACGAGAATCGAGAGTCTGGCGGGCGACCTGGCGTCGCTCAAGGCCGACTTGGCGGACCTCCGGAGTCAGGCTCTAGAGCTCGCCTTGAAGCATGACGAGATGCGGGATCGGCGGCTAGTTCGCCTCGTCCGTCGCTTTCGCCCCCAAGATGACCCCGTCCTGCCGCTTCCGCCCTCCTTCGACCGGCTGTGGGAAGAGAAGTCGCATCTTGGGGGCGGCGCCGGTCGTTTCCGCCTCCAATATAGCCCGTCCCTTCTTCGCGTTTGTGCCCTCCAATATCGGTTGACCTCGAGCAAAACCGGCCTCCGAGGCCTGTGGCTCGCCGCCATCCCCGACATCCCAGCTACGTCCGGCACCATCGTGGTGGAACTGGCTACATCGACCCACCAAGTCCTGGCCAGCACTGAGAAATCGATCGGCGGGATCGATGCCACATCCCCCACACGGTTCGCCTTCCCGAACCTGGCCGTGGCGCCCGCGGGAGCATTCATCCTGCGGGTCTTCGTCAGGGGGGCGAATTCCCCCATTCGACTCCTCGAATGGCGGAGGTACCGGCTCGGTGGGCTGGGTCCCGTCGAAACGCGAGCCTTCTGCGCGTATGATGGCGAACCGTGAGCCCGAAGCCATGGCCGGGGCGAAGGTGACGAAACCCCTCGTCCAGGCGGTGTTGCCCGGCATCATCCCGTCCACGCTGCTGGGCGTGGTCAAGCCTCTGATCGGTTTGCATCAGGCGGGCCGCCTGCGGGCCAGAATCGTCCTGGAGGGTTCGGCCTCGCCTCGAGACCTGCTGGAGGCCGACCTGGTCGTCTTCTGCCGAAACCTGGAACCGCAGTATGCCTGGCAAGCCGATCTGGCCCGCGCCCGGCGTTTGCCCTACGTCTACGTCCTCGATGACAACCTCTTTATCGTTCCAGGCGACTCCGCTGCCGGCCTCTACCATCAGGAGCCGAGCCGGCTTCTCCAACTGCAGCGGTATATCTCCGGGGCCAGCCTGGTGACTGTCTTTTCCCATCACCTCGCAACCCGCTTACGCCCACTCAATCCCCGTGTACACGTACTCGCCGGTTACGTCGACTTTGGCCTGATCCGCGGTGCGCGCCCTCGGCCGCAAACCGCACCCGTCAAGATCGTGTACGCGACCAGCCGCTTCAACGACCGCCTGGCTCGTCTGTTCCTTGGCGATTTGGGGCGTGTGCTTGACGATCCTCGGCTGAAGACCGAAGCGTATTTCTGGGGCTACTACCCCGAGGAACTCGGAAGGCATCCGCGCGTCCACTTCATCGACTACACGGCCGACTACGACAGCTTCCTCTCCCGGTTCTCGCGCGCGGGCTTCGACATCGGGTTGGCCCCTCTCCTCGACGACGAGTTCCATCGGTCCAAGAGCAACAACAAGTTCCGCGAATACAGCGCTTGCGGGGTGGCCGGGGTCTATTCCAACGTAAACGTCTATTCCGAGTGCGTCGATCCTGGGGTCACAGGTATCCTGGTCGAGAGCGGCCCCGGCGCATGGTACGAGGCCATCGCTCGACTCGTGCAGGACCCTTCTCTGAGATATGGGATCCAGGCCCGCGCCCGGCAATTTGCCGTCGAGCACTACTCGCTCGATGCGGGCCAGGAAGTGTGGTGGGAACAGATCCAGAATGTGCTGAGCGAGAGCGGTCATCAGCCAAGAACCGTCCTCCCGTCCCTGGACATCGCACATTGGGTTGCAGGGGCTTCACCCGCAGAAAAGACGCCTCCCACGGTGCGTTCCGCATTTGCTATGGCGCGCCACACGCTCGGGTCTATGCGTTCGCGACTCCGATCAACCTCCCCTGACCGGGCCCTTGCAACCATTAGGCGTACGTATTCGCAGCGCCTGGTGCTGGTGAAGTTGCAACTTGCTACCTCACCGCTCGCATCCATGGTTGGCCGTGCATGGAGGCGAAAGAAGTAGAGTCCGCATGGTGAAAACGAAACCAGATGGAGGAGACGACCGGCCATGGGGCCCAGACGGCGCACCCCGGGCGCGCCGCGCCGGACGGAGGCGCGGCAGGCTGTTTTGCGGATCCCAGGCGTCCGGTTCGGCAGGGGCCGATCCGACGAAGGTCTATCCGGGCCGCCCGGAAGGCCGATAGGGATTCGCGCAGCATCGGTAGGCAATCACGGCTGAGATGGGGCCAACGGGCGGTCGAATGAACCCTCACGAAGGCGAAGTGTGCGCCGTGATGGTGGCATACAACCCCTCCGAGGGAATCGGGCAACGTCTCCGCGACGTCGCGACCTACGTCTCCCATCTCATCGTGGTCGACAACACCGAACTCGGGAATTCTCCAACCTTCGATCCGTCGTCCCTCGGTGGTCGTCCGGACATTCTCCACAACAAGGCAAACCTGGGACCCGCGACGGCCCTCAACATCGGCGTAAGCCGTGCGGTGGGCAGCGGGTACCCTTATGTCCTGATCCTCGATCAGGATAGCGTCCCCCAAGCTGGGATGGTCCAGGCGCTCGTGGAAGCGCATCGCCACCACCCCGAGCGCGAGCGGGTCGCCCTCGTCGCTCCGCAACCGATTGACCCGGGCATCGAGACGCGTCCAAGATACGTGCGCAATTGGATGGGGCCCTCTTTCGAGTTGGTGGAGTGCGAGGGAGCGACCTTGGAGAACGTCACCCTTGTCATTGCCTCCGGAGCTCTACTTCCCACGAAGGCCATCCTCGCCCTCGGCCCGTTTCGGGATGACTATTTCATAGTCTACATTGACACGGAGTACTGCCTCCGAGCGCTCGCACGCGGCTACAAGATTGTCGTCGCCAGCAACGCTCGCCTCCATCATCGCCTAGGAAACCAGAAGGCAGCCAGGTTGGGGCCGTTGTCGTCTTCCCAACCATGCACCCCGCCCACCGGTGGTACTACATGGGCCGAAACCGCATCCCCACCTTGGCCAGCTATGGGGCCAAGTTCCCCCACTGGCTGACGTTCGATCTCGTGCACGGGGCATATGGCCTATTGCGGATGCTGCTGCTGGAGGACGCGCGATTAACCAAACTTGCCGCATTTGTCCGAGGAACCTGGGGCGGATTTCGTGGCCGGATGGGCCCACTGCCAGGTCATCCACAAGAACCGTTTCCTGAGAGAATCGAGACCAACATATTAGAGGGATGAGCCTGCCGGAATCAAGCGAACCACCTCATCCGATCCTCCGCCCTCGCCCGCGCCTTGCGCCAGATTTCGGTCCTCCACCCCAGCCCCCGCACCCTCTGCCTTCGGTAGAGCGACAGAGCCCCCACCGAGCTTTGCTCCAGCAAGAGGATATACGCCCAAATCTGAAGGTCGTATAGCCGCACACGCCACCAATCTCGACGCCACTCCTCAGCCCCTTCATTCTTGAGAATCATCAGGTAGCGATTCTTGACGGCGATGCGCCGGATCTCTCTTTCCATGCGTCCCCGACCGCCCGGCTTGAACCTCCGCCTGTGAAAGGCCTGCGCGCCGGGCTCGTACCAGGATTTCCAGCCCAGCAGGCGCGCCCGCCAGGCCAGGTCCACATCCTCCATGTAGGTGAAAAACTGCTCATCGAAGTACTGGCCCTCGAAGGCGACCTGCTCGAGCATCGTGCGGCGGTGAAAAGCCACGGCGCCGTCCACGCCGAAGATCTCGCCCGCCTGGTCGTACTGGCCCAGGTCCGGTTGCCCATGGCCGCGCAGGTATTGATGGCGGCGCCGGTCGAGGAAGAGGCCCGTGGAATCAAGAAGCCGGGGATCGTAGTCGGCCGTCTGCCACAACTTCCCCACCGCCGAGCCGTACTCGGGCCGGCTGCGCAGCGCCTGCACCATGCGCTCGATGTAGCCCGGCAGGAGCCGGACGTCC
>Ga0214473_10004963_pt1 | contig 15967 bp, 17 predicted proteins | sample RVTome_7_FD_203509 | JGI IMG/M metagenome (GOLD analysis project Ga0214473, IMG submission 203509) | Soil microbial communities from uranium-contaminated site in the Upper Colorado River Basin, Wyoming, United States - RVT98D197 | ecosystem: Environmental > Terrestrial > Soil > Contaminated >... | reverse complement strand
GCGCAGGCCGGAAGCCATCTCCTTTTCCAGTCCCACATCGCGGCTGCGATTGATAAACGGTTCCACGTAAATCGTGCGGATGTCTTTAGGCAGAAATGAGCTTTCTCCGGCAAACTGATAACCGCAACCGCATGCGATCAACAGGACCATACCCCCAAGAAGACAACCGAAACGTCCCAAAACGAATCTGGTATGCTGCTCCATGCTCCTACCCCTCCACGACGATATTCAACAAACGGCGTGGCACATAAACCACCCGTTGAACCCTTTTCCCGTCCAAGAATCCGGCGACTCTCGAATCGGCCAAAGCTTCAGTTTGAACGTACTCCTGGTTAACATCGGCCGGCACGGTGATCTTACCGCGTACTTTACCATTGATTTGGACCACAATCAGTAATGTTTCCTCTTCAAGAGCTTCGGGAGAATAAGCCGGCCAGGGAACTTGATCCAAGCTTTCACGGTGTCTCAATTGCCCCCAGAGCTCGCTAGCCAGATGTGGCACGAAGGGAGAAAGCAACTTGATAATAGTTTCGAACCCTTCCTTGATCACAGGCGCTCCACGCTCCCGCATGGCTTTGTCTTGCGCGGTCGCGGTCACGGCATTGAAAAGTTCCATGATCGCCGCGATGGCAGTGTTGAAATGAAACCTGGTGTCGATGTCATCGGTGACTTTTTTGACGGTCCTATGAATGGCTCTCCGTAGATCTCGAAGCGTCGGTGAAAAAACATGAGTCGTGGTATGACCATGAAGCAACAGGTCCCGATGCTGGCCGACAAAACGCCATAGCCGCGCCAGAAACCGGTAAGCTCCTTCCACGCCCTGATCGCTCCACTCAAGGTCCTTTTCAGGCGGCGCGGCAAAAAGCATAAAGAGCCGAGCCGTGTCGGCACCGTAACGCTCAATCAAATCCTCAGGATCTACGATATTCTTCTTAGACTTGGACATCTTCTCCACGCGGCCTACTTGCACCGGCTCGTTGCAAGCCGCACACCGCCAACCTTCCTGGTTCGATCCAAGGGTGCTTGCTGGGAAGAGCCAACCATGTTCTTCACATCGATAAGTCTCCTTGCAGACCATTCCCTGCGTGAGAAGGTGCGTAAAGGGCTCATCTACCGACGCTAGTCCAATATCCCGCAACGCCTTCGTGAAAAATCGGGCATAAAGCAGATGCATCACCGCATGTTCCACTCCACCTATATACTGATCGACGGCCATCCAATAACGGGCCTTGTCGGCATCGAAAGGAGCCGTCCGATGATTCGCCGATGCATAGCGCAGGAAATACCACGAAGAATCGACGAAGGTGTCCATCGTATCGGTCTCCCGCCGGGAGACGCCGCCGCACTTGAAACAGGCGACTTGAGTGAAGAGTCTACTCTCCAACAACGGCGAACCACCTTTGCCGCTAAACGGCACGTCTCTGGGTAACACCACCGGTAGCTGATTTTCAGGCACCGGAACCACGCCGCATGCGGCGCAATAAACGATCGGTATCGGCGTCCCCCAATAGCGCTGCCGCGATACGCCCCAGTCCCGCAAACGATAGCGAATCGTCTTCTTACCCCAGCCCTGTTCTTCCAAATAGGCGGCGATTTTTTCTTTGCCGTCGTTGTTAGCAAGGCCGGAAAACGGACCGCTATCGACCATGACGCCTTCATCGACATAGGCTTCGGTCAAATTTTCGACGTTCATCCGGCGATTCTCGGGCTGGATAACGACGCGCACCGCCAGGCCGTATTTCTTCGCGAACTCGAAATCCCTTTGATCATGGGCGGGGACCGCCATCACGGCACCGGTACCATATTCCATCAGCACAAAGTTAGCGACGTAAATGGGAATCTTCTCGCCGGTAAAGAGATTCCGGCAATAGGCGCCGGTGAACACCCCCTCCTTTTCGCCCTCCTCGGCGCCTCGCCTGACCTGGCTGACCTTTTTGATGCGCTCGACAAATTCTTTCGTGGCCGATTCTTCCGCCGTGCCTTGGCAGAGTTCCAGGACAAGCGGATGCTCTGCGGCGATGGAAACGAAGGTTGCACCATAAACCGTATCCTGCCTGGTCGTAAAAACCCTGAGCGCTCCTTCCCGGCCGACGAGGGGGAAAAGAATTTCCGCGCCGATGGACTTCCCGATCCAGTTGCGTTGCATGGCGACGACCTTATCCGGCCAGCCGCCAAGTTGATCCAAACCCCGGAGCAGCTCCTCCGCATAATCAGTAATGCGGAAGAACCATTGCTCTAACTCTTTCTGGACAACCGCCGAGTCGCAGCGCCAGCAGGCGCCGTCAATCACCTGTTCGTTGGCCAAAACCGTCTCGCAGGAAGGACACCAATTCACCGCGGAGCCCTTTTTGTAGGCGAGGCCGCGCTTGTAGAATTGCAAGAATATCCATTGATTCCAGCGGTAATACTCCGGCTCACAGGTCGCGATCTCACGCTCCCAGTCGTAGGAGAGCCCCATCCGCTTGAGCTGGGTTTTCATGTATAGGATGTTTTCCTGGGTCCAGATCTCGGGATGGACGCCCCGTTCGATGGCGGCGTTTTCGGCGGGCAGGCCGAAGGCGTCCCAACCCATGGGGTGCAGCACGTTAAAACTGCGCATGCGCTTGTAGCGCGCCACGACATCGCCGATCGAATAGTTGCGCACATGCCCCATGTGGATGCGGCCGGAGGGATAGGGAAACATCTCGAGCACGTAGTACTTCGGTTTCCCGTCTGCTTCGTTGACTTGGTAGGTCTTCTGCTCCTCCCAGAGGCGCTGCCACTTTTCTTCTATCGCTTTGAATTGATACCGTTCTTCCATGATTTGACGATCACTGATTTTTCGCACCGCTTACCTGAGCGATCTGATCTAATACGCCGTTGATAAACGCCGCCGAATCATCGGTGCCAAAACGTTTGCCGATCTCGATGGCCTCGTTCAGGCTGACGTTGTGCGGAATGTCCGGGCAATACACCAGCTCATAGGTGGCCAGGCGCAGAATCAGTAAATCGACCTTAGCCAGGCGCGCGAGTTTCCAATTCTCAGTCGACTGTTCGATGCGGCGGTCGATTTCCGAGCGCTGGCTGACGACGCCGGAAACCAGACGGCGGGCGAATTCCTTGGCCTTGGCGGCGCCTTCGAAATGGTTAAGAAACGAATCGACGGCGCCGGCGGAAATATCGCCGGTCATCTCGATCTGATACAGCGCTTGGAGCGCAAGCTCCCTTCCCTTGCGCCGCGTGCCTCGGACCGAGCCCGCGGCGGTTATGGGTTCTTGATTCTCTGGCAAGGATAGCTCCGAACCGATTGAGTCTGAGAACGTGATTTATCGCGCCTGCGGGATTTGCCGAACGATGCGCACCATCTCGATAGCCGTCAAGGCCGCTTCGTATCCTTTATTAGCATCCTTATAACCGCAACGATCCATGGCCTGCTGCCGATTGTCCGTCGTCAACACCCCGAAGCTGATAGGCAACTGATACTTTCCGATCGCCGCTCCGAGTCCCCGGGTCACCGCGTCGGAAACATACTCGAAATGCGGTGTATCACCGCGGATCACCGCCCCCAGGCAGACCAGCGCGTCGTATTTGCCGCTGGCCGCCAACTTCTCGGCAACCAATGGAATCTCAAAGGCGCCGGGGACCCGGACGATGGTAATTTTTTCCTCTTCGCCGCCGTGGCTCCGCAGGCCGTCCAGCGCGCCGCCGAGCAACTTTTCCGTAATATCTTTGTTGAAACGGCTGACGACGATGCCAATGCTCAAGCCTTGGGCGTCAAGGTTGCCTTCAATGGATTTACCCATGAAAAATTTCGCGCGGCGCCAGGCTACGATTTAACCGAATTACCCTCGAGATTTGACAAGAGATGGCCAAGCTTGCTCTGTTTGGTGCGCAGATAGTGGATGTTGGATTCCCGCGGCAGCACTTCCAGCGGCACGCGCTCCACGACTTTCAAGCCGTAACCTTCCAGGCCGGTGATCTTGCGCGGGTTGTTGGTGAGCAAACGGATTTCTTGCACCTTGAGGTCGCGCAAAATCTGCGCGCCGATGCCGTAATCGCGGAGATCCTCCTTGAAGCCTAACTCCAGGTTCGCCTCCACGGTGTCGCGCCCCTGGTCTTGAAGCGCGTAGGCTCTGATCTTGTTGGTCAGCCCAATGCCTCTGCCTTCTTGATGCATATACATCAGAACCCCTTTGCCATGCTGGTCGATCAGCCGCAAAGACTGGCGGATCTGGTCGCCGCAATCGCAGCGTTCCGACCCGAACACGTCCCCTGTAAGACATTCGGAATGGAGCCGCACCAGAACGGGCTCCGCCCCGCCGATGTCTCCTTTCACCAGCGCCATGTGCTCGGAACCGTCGACTTCAATCCGGTAAACGATCGCTGTGTACACGCCGCCATGAATGGTCGGAAAGACTTCTTCGGCGATCCGCTTTACCAGGCTTTCATTGCGCAAGCGATAGGCGATCAAGCTCGCCACGGAGAGAATCTTGAGCCCCTGGCGCGCCGCCAACTGATCCAGGAAAGGCAGCAGCGCGACCGATCCGTCGTCTTCGAGGATCTGACAGATGACGCCGGCAGGTTTCAAACCTGCCAACCTCGCCAGTTCCACCGACGCATCGGTCCGGCCAGAGCGCGCCAGCACCCCGCCGCTGCGCGCCTGAAGGGGCTGGACGTGGCCGGGAATGACGAGGTCTTCATGCTTGGTCTGATCAGCGATAGCGGCTTGAATCGTGTGCGCCCGCCCCCGGGCGGAGACACCATGCACGCCTTGCAGATTCACCGAGAATGACGCGCCGCAATGCAGCCCAGCCAAAGCGCTATTTTCTGCCGAGATCATGGGGATACCAAGTTCCCGGATTCTTTCCTCTGTGAGGGTCACATAGATAAGGCCCCGACCATGGTGGAGCATATGATTGATGCTCTCGGCGGTCACCTTTTCCGCGGCGAGGCAGAAAAAGCCATCGCTCTCCGGCGCATCCTCGTTGACGAGGATCACCATGCGGCCGGAGCGGATCTCTTCAAGACCTTCTTCGATGGTGGAAATGGGCATCGCGCGTTTGCTAATTTTGTCGGCGGCCAACCAAGCAGCCTGGATGATTCATCGACCCAGGTAAAGTCACAATGGCCTGGAGAACGAGGGGTGAAGCCTGGAGGGAGAAGGCACCCGGACGTAGAGTTGCGTTGACCTGTATGCTGCTCGGCAAGTGTTTACTTGTTTTCACTGCCGTTCGCTCCAGATAAGCGGTCGGTAATCGACATCAAGGCACAGATCCATTGCCTTCTCCCGGAAGGGTTTACTCCTCGGTCTCCGTCCACTATGAACAATGCGGGCTAACCGCGTCTTTTCATCAAGTTACTGACGTATTTTCCGATTAGATCGGTTTCGATGTTGACTTTATCACCAACCCTGCGACCGCGCAAATTAGTGTGTTGCAAAGTGAACGGTATAATCGCCACGGAAAATTGCCGCGGGCCGCATTCGTTCACGGTCAGACTGATTCCATCGACGGCCACAGATCCTTTGGATACCAGAAAGGCGCCGAGACGGCGCGGCAGGCGGAACTTGAAGAAAGTAAATTCGCCTTTTTTCTCGATGGCTGCCACGGCCGCCACGCCGTCCACATGACCGGTTACTAAATGGCCGCCGAGCCGGTCACTCAAGCGCATCGGCCTTTCAAGGTTGACGAAACTCCCGGGCCTAAGATCCTTTAGACTCGTGCGCTTGAGTGTCTCCGGCGACATATCCACGGTGAACTCGCACGGGCCCTTTTTGACGACGGTCAAACAGGCCCCGTTGACGGAGATGCTCGATCCCAGTTCCATGGCGTGGACGGCAAGGCTCGTTTTGACAGTCAGCACCGCCGCGCGCTCGATCAATCGCAGCGAAACTATTTTACCAACGTCTTCGATTAAACCAGTAAACATAAATTTGCAGTCGCTGGAGCGTATCACCGCCTCAGCTAACTTGGATTATTCATGGTCCCAGGTGAAGCAGCAACACAGGGGTGAAGCCTGGAGGGAGAAGGCACCCGACCCTTCGGTATCTCAAATTGCAAATCTGAAATCTGAGATATGCAAATTGCGATTCCGAGCGTCAGCGAGGACAGCCCATTGCCTTCTCCTGGAAGGGTTTACCCCTTGGCCTGTCTCCAATTTAAAAATGCGGGCGAGGCGTGCCCTCGCTAAAGCAAATTCATAGATAACCCGAAACCAGCAAATCGCCTCCCGCTTTTCTGAAAGCCAAGCGCCGGATACGAAGCGAGCGGTCAACGCGGCGAATTCCCAGCCCATCGATCATCACTCGGCCATCGCCGCCCAAAACTTTCGGCGCATAAAAAAATATCACCTTGTCCACGATCTTCGCGCGGAGCGCCGAAGCAGCCACGGTCGCGCCGCCTTCGATCATGACGCTGGCCATCCCAGAATCGGCGAGCTTTCTCAGCAAAACCATCCACGAGATCTCACCGCCGCGGAGCGGAAACCTCCAAACCTGGGCTCCTCGTGATTCCAGAGCGTGCGCCTTCGCCACCGGCGCTCTTGTGCTCGTGACCACTATGGTTTTTCCTGGATCGCGCTGATGAAACAACCGGGCCGACGGCCGAATGCGCAGACGGCCATCGAGAACGATACGCCGGGGATTGCGACCGCCCCGGATGCGGCAAGTCAATTGTGGATCATCGGCGATCGCAGTTCCCGCTCCCACCAGTACGCCGTCCACCTGATTGCGCAGCCGATGAACCATGGCGCGCGAGTCGGCGCCGCTAATCCAACGCGCATCGCCGCTAGCCGTGGCGATCTTGCCGTCTAGAGAGGCGGCGAGCTTCAACGTGACAAACGGCAGCCTCCGGGTAATGAATTTGACGAAGGCTTCATTCAGCGCGGCGCACTCCTCCTCGAAGAGGCCGGATCGCACGCGAATACCGGCTCGCCGCAAACGCGCGAAGCCTCGCCCGGCGACGAGGGGATTGGGATCTTTCATCCCGGCAACCACTTCTTTGATGCCCGCGCGAATTAACGCATCCGTGCAGGGCGGCGTTCTCCCCTGGTGGCTGCAAGGTTCCAGGTTTATGTACAACGTCGCTCCACGCGCTTTGGCGCCCGCGCGTTTGAGCGCGACGATCTCGGCGTGGTCGGCTCCGGCAAACCGATGGTAGCCCATGCCCACGATGCGCTTTCCGCGCACAAGCACGGCGCCGACCATGGGATTGGGGCTCGTTCTCCCCGCGGCTTTCAAACCCAGACGACACGCCACTCGTAAAAAGCGTCTATCTGAATCGCTCCAGCGGGGGCGAGGCAAAGCGCTATTCTCCCCGGCGCCTGACGGCCGGCGTTCTTAACGCGGCAGCGCCTTTGCGCTCACCGATCAGCTCTTCCAACTCGACCATGAACTCGTTGATGTCTTTGAAGGAGCGATAGACCGATGCGAAACGCACGTAGGCTACCGGATCGGTGTCATGCAGCTCGCGCATCACGGTCTCGCCAATCACGGAGCTTGGGATTTCTTTTTCGCCGCGCTCTTGAAGATTGCGCTCGACGCGGTCGGCGATGGCTTCGATAGTATTGATACTGACCGGCCGCTTTTCGCAGGCGCGCTTGAGACCGTTGATGATCTTGACCCGGTCGTACCCCTCGCGCCGGCCGTCCTTCTTTACCACCAGGGGCATCATTTCTTCGACCCGCTCGTACGTCGTGAAACGGCGGCTGCACTTGGAACACTCCCGGCGGCGCCGGATCATGGCGCTGTCCTTGCTCAAGCGCGAGTCGATGACCCGGTTATCAGTGTCATGGCAAAAGGGGCACTTCATGCTGATAATCGAAGATAGAGGATGGAGGGTGGAGAATCGCGATCCTCGATCTTCTATCTTCCATCCTCACGTCAAGTCTTCGGCAGCCGGTGCGGATACACCGGAAATTGCTTACACAGCGCGCCGACTTCTTCGGCGACAACCCGCAGCGCGGCGTCGTCTCCCACATGGTTGAGCGCGCGCACGATCAGATCGCCGATCGCTGCCATTTCCTTTTCTTTCATGCCCCTGCTGGTAACCGCCGGCGTGCCAATGCGAATGCCGCTGGTGACAAACGGTGAGCGTGTGTCGAAAGGCACAGCGTTTTTGTTGACAGTGATGCGCGCCTTATCGAGGGTCTCCTGGGCGACCTTGCCGGTCAGCTCCGATTGGCGTAAATCGACCAGCATCAAATGATTATCGGTGCCGCCGGAAGTCAGGTGAAACCCTCTAGCCGTCAATGTCTTCGCGAGGGTCTGGGCGTTTCTCACGATCTGCTGTTGATAAACTTTGAACTCTGGGCTCAGAGCTTCTTTGAGAGCGACCGCTTTGGCGGCGATGACGTGCATGAGCGGTCCGCCTTGCATCCCCGGAAAGACCTTACTGTCAATGGTCTTGGCATGCTCGGCACGGCACAGGATCATGCCGCCGCGTGGTCCGCGCAAGGTCTTATGCGTGGTCGTGGTGACAAAATCGGCGTAAGGCACCGGACTCGGATGGAGCCCCGCGGCGACCAGCCCGGCGATATGAGCCATGTCTACCATTAGGTAAGCGCCGATCTCATCCGCGATCTTGCGAAAGCGCGCATAATCGATGACGCGCGGATAAGCGCTGGCGCCGGCGATAATCAGACCCGGGCGATGCTCCTTGGCGAGTCTTTCGACCTCGTCGTAATCGAGAGTTTCGCTCTTCTCGGAAACGCCGTAAGGAATCACCCGATACAATAGGCCGGAAAAGTTCACGGGACTGCCCATGGAGAGATGGCCACCGTGGGCGAGGTTCATGCCGAGATAGGAATCTCCCGGCTTCAAGACGGAAAGATACACCGTCATGTTCGCCTGGGTGCCAGAATGGGGTTGCACGTTGGCGTGATCGGCGCCGAACAGTTCTTTGGCGCGCGCGATCGCCAAGGACTCCACCACGTCGACGAACTCGCACCCGCCGTAATAGCGCTTTCCAGGGTAGCCTTCGGCGTACTTGTTGGTCATCACGCAGCCCTGGGCCTCTAGCACCGCCTCGCTCACGACATTTTCCGAGGCGATGAGTTCGAGATTGCGCTCGAGCCGCTGAGTTTCCTTTTCAATCGCCGCAAAGACCTCCGCATCCGTTTGTTGCAAAAAAGACATGGGTTTCCTTCGCTTGTCTATTTCTTCACCTGACCATTGATTCGAATCCCCAAGTCGCGCTCGATTTGGCAAATCTTATCGATGCGCCGCTGGTGGCGTCCGCCGGCGAATTGCGTCGCCAACCAGGTCTCCAAGATTTGCTTCGCCAACAACCGCTCGGTTTTCGCCCCGCTGAGAACGAGAATGTTGGCATCGTTATGTTCGCGGCTCGAACAAGCGGCGTCCAGATCCTGAACCAGCGCGGCGCGGACGGCGGGAAATTTATTAGCCAGAATCGACATGCCGATGCCGCTGGTGCAAACCAGCACACCCCGCTCGGCTTCCCCCGACGAAACCCGCAACGAAACCTCGCGGCCGAAATCCGGGTAGTCCACCGACGCCTTGCCCTGAGTGCCGAAATCTCGAACTTCTACTCCCTTGGCGCGCAGCACCCCGACCAGATAATCCTTAAGCTCCACGCCGCCGTGGTCGCTGCCGAAAGCGATCATTCAGTCCTCGCGCCGGTCAATCTCTCATCGTCGAAGCGCTCGCCCGTGGGCGATAAAGAAAATCGCAGAAGGTCGGTGTTCAACCCACATCTCCTGCGATTTCCGATTGAAGTTTCCGTGATCCTTGCGGGCGATCACCGAGCCCTACGCTGGGTTCATCGCATCTGCCGCGATTTCAGCGGTGACTCTCGATATAGGTGATGACATCCTGAACGGACTTAATTTTTTCCGCATCCTCGTCGGAAATCTCCATTTCGTATTCTTCCTCTAAAGCCATCACCAATTCCACGATGTCGAGAGAATCTGCCCCCAAATCTTCGATGAAGGATGCTTCGGGAGTAACTTCTTCGTCGCTCACCCCCAGTTGTTCGCACACGATCTCTTTTACCCTGGCCTGCACGGATGATGCCATCTTATCTCACCTCCTAAGTTCGATTTCCCTACATGTATTGTCCGCCGTTAACACTTACAACTTGTCCGGTAATATACCCAGCCCCCGCCCCGGCGAGAAACGCCACCAGCTCGGCGACTTCATCGCAGGCGCCGAAACGACCGAGCGGAATCGATCGGCGATATTCCTCCTGAACCTTCGCCGGCAACCTGGCCGTCATGTCGGTTTCAATGAAACCGGGAGCTACAGCATTCACGGTGATCGACCGGGTGGCCAGCTCTTTGGCCATGGCCTTGGTAAAGCCGATGATGCCCGCTTTGGCCGCGGCATACAACGATTGACCGGCATTCCCTGCCTGTCCCACCACCGATGTCATATTTATGATCCGCCCGTAGCGCTGGCGGATCATAAGCCGGGACACAGCCTTGGTGCACAGTATCGTGCCCTTAAGATTGGTTCCAACGACATGGTCCCAATCTTCCGGCTTCATGCGCAGCAAGAGATTATCCGCGGTGATCCCGGCATTGTTGATCAGAATATCAATTCTATTGTGCCGGTCAACGATTTTTTTCACCGCTTCTTCAACCTGCTGCTCGTCGGCAACGTCGAACGGGATCAATTCGCCGCTCCCTCCCAGAGTTACGAGTTCCTTCAACGATTCTTCGGCCGCCTCTTCGTTACGGCGATAATTGATGACGGCGAACGCGCCAAGGCGCCCGAGTTTATGGACGATTGCCCTGCCGATCCCCCGGCTGCCCCCGGTCACCAACGCGACTTGTCCGTCGAGGCTCAATCCCTTAGCCCGCCTTCACTCTGGTCAGGTCATCGGGGGTTTCAAAGTTATCGACCGCCAACTGTGGGACAATGCGCTTGATTAGTCCCTTTAATACTTTACCAGGACCGATTTCCAGCGCGCGACGGCAGCCCAAAGCATCAATCTTACGCATCGACTCCTCCCAGCGCACCGGGAGCACGGCTTGCTCGATCAAAAGCGTTTTGACACGATCGGGCTTCAAGTTCACTTCCGCATCGACATTCGCAACCACGCCGACTGAAAACGGATGCACCTCCACCTCGCTCAAGACTTTCTTCAACCCTTCGGCGGCCGGCCGCATCAACTCGCAATGAAAAGGGGCGCTCACCGGCAAATCCAGCACTCTCTTGGCGCCGCGTAGCTCAGCCAGCGCTTTGGCCCGGGCCACGGCGTCTTTGGCGCCGGAGATGGCGATCTGCCCGCCCCCGTTGTAGTTTGCCGGAGCCACGACTTCCCCTCCGCTCGCCTCTTCACAAAGCGCGGCCACCGCATTGGCATCTAATCCCATCACGACGGCCATGGCCCCCTTGCCTGCCGGAACCGCCGCTTGCATCAAGCGCCCGCGCTGCCGGACAACCCTCACCGCGTCGTGAAAAGTCAGGGCGCCCGCGCATACCAGGGCGCTGTACTCGCCGAGGCTATGCCCCGCCACGAAATTCGGCCGCAGCGCGGTCTCCGACTCCAGAACACGCAATGCGGCGATGGATGCGGTCAGGATGGCGGGCTGTGTATGCTCGGTGAGCTTGAGGTCCGCTTCCGGACCGGCGAAGCTAAGATCGCTCAGGGAAAACCCGAGGGCCTCGTCGGCCTCCGAAAAAACCTGCTTCGCAACTGCAAACCGAGCGCACAGTTCTTTCCCCATGCCCACGTACTGGGAGCCCTGACCGGGAAAAACAAACGCAACTGCGCCGCCCTCCGACATCTTACTCGGTCCTTTCTCTGAGATCCCGCGCGTTATTTCTCGCCTAAGATTTCGATTTTCGACTTGATCCGCCGCCATATTTTGCGCGGCAAGCCATCCTCGGCTTCGCCGCCCATTTCACCGAGAACATCGACGATATGGCGGTTGACGTCTTGCTCCACCGCGTCTCTCGCGGCGCGAATCGCGTTCTTGATCGCGCGCGGGTTGGAGCCGCCATGGGCGATGATGCCGACACCGTCCAAGCCGATCAAAGGCGCGCCGCCGTATTCGGCGTAGTCCAGGCGGCGATAAGCCTCGCGCAATGCGTTGCGCGCCAGAAGATAACCAAGACGGCTAACAAGGTTTTTTTCAAAAGCGCTCTTCAGTACTTCGCCGGCAAAGCTTGCCGCCCCTTCCATAGTCTTGAGCGCGACGTTGCCGGTAAAACCGTCGCAAACGACCACGTCGACTCGACCGTTGAAAATGTCCCGCCCTTCGACGTAACCAATGTAGTTGAGCGCAGTGGCCGACAACTGCTCGCTTACCGCCCGGGTCAGCTCATTGCCTTTACCGTCTTCCTCGCCGTTACTGAGCACGCCGACGCGCGGCTCTTTAATTCCCAAGATCCGCTCGGCGTAGATCGAGCCCATCAGACCGAACTGCACCAGATGGCCTGGCTTACAGTCGACGTTGGCTCCGGCGTCGACAACCACCGTGGCTCTGGTGATGCTGGGTACAACGATGAGAATAGCCGGGCGCGCCACCTCGGAGAGTGTTCCCATGACGAACATTCCGGTCGCCATCATGGCACCAGAATTTCCCGCGCTGACCACTGCCTCGACCTCGCCGCGCTTCATCATTTCGAAGGCGACTTTCATCGAGGAATCCTTTTTTCGCAGCGCGCTGCTCGGCGACTCGTGCATGGTTACGACCTGGGAAGATGGAACCACCTCGACGGCGCTCGTGCGGGGATGCCGCGCCAGCTCCCTCTCCACCGCTTCCTTTTCACCGACTAGAACGATCTCGACGCCCAGTTCATGGGCCGCCTGCAGCGCCCCATCCACCACGACTCCCGGGGCATGGTCCCCACCCATCGCGTCAATGGCGATCTTAGGCATACACGAAAGAAAAACGCTTTAGCTTTCGGCGACTTTGAGCACGGCGCGGCCGCGGTAATAACCGCACTTGGAACAGGCGCGGTGCGGTAATACGGTTTCGCCGCAATTGGCGCAGCTGCTCCACTGCGGTGCAGTAAGCGCGTCATGGGCGCGCCGTTGGTTTTTGACTCGCTTGGAAGTTCGTCTCTTCGGTACCGGCATTGTAATGTCCTATCCTTCCCCGCCCAGCGGCGGCAGATGCAAATCGTCTTTAAATCGGCAAATCAGCGATCGACTTTGAGCGTGCGAAAAACCGCCATCCGTGGATCGCCTATGGTAGCGGAGCAAGCGCACGCCTCACGGTTGAGGTCGGCGCCGCAGCCTCCGCAGATCCCGCGGCAGTCTTCCGAACAGAGCGGCCGCGTCGGCAGCGCGAGCATGACCTGTTCCGTAATCAACGGCGAGAGATCGATCTCTTCGGTCGAATAAAAGCTCAAGCCCAAATCCGCGGGGCTCAATTCCTCGGCGCCGCGCGCGGACGGCGCCGGATCAGGCGTCAGGACAAACTCGAATTGGCGATCCATCTTGAACGAAAAATCATTCAGACAACGGCTGCAGCTCGCCGCGATGCTACCCTCAAACCGTCCGTGAAAGAAAAGTTCCTTTCCCGAGCGGTAATATACCAGAACGACATGCAAAGACGGCGGAAAGCGAAAATCCCGCGCGCTCCCCTTGGCGTAAATCTCGTTCAACTCCTCAATGCGTTCGGAGAAACTGATCTCTTTAGGTGACTGAGGAATATCGTCGACAGGGATTTTCATCGGCGCGGGAGCCGGCCGTTCAGTGCCTATGAATATAGATGAATCGTCCCTATTGTCAAGCCGGGCAATAAATCCCCGCGTCTGAAAAGCGCGTGTTTTATTCATCACTTCCACGTTGTGTGACCGAGGCATGCAAGATCGGACCGAAACCGGCTGCGCGGCTGCCGACGACGGTTGAAAAATTCCCCGCAACGGGCGTCTCGCTTGTGTATTCACCGGCTTTTTGTTAACCATTTTTTTGGTCTCACGCATGAACTTTCCCGTTTCGTTGCAGAAAAGCTGGCACGGCAAACGCTTCAACTCTTACAATCGCGTCTTGAAAGACATCTTTGGCGTGCGGGTTTATAAGATCGGCTTGCGTAAGGGCTTTACCTGCCCCAACCGGGACGGCAAGGTCGCAGTGGGCGGCTGCATCTACTGCAACAATGCCAGCCACACGCCCGAGGATTATCGCCCCCGCACCACGGTGACCGAGCAATTGGAACAGGGCGCGACGGCGCTCAAAAAACGGCATCGCGCCGATCGCTACATCGCCTATTTCCAGAGCTACACGAACACCTACGACTCGGTGGCTAAGCTTGAAAACCTCTATCGCGAGGCGCTCGCCTTCCCCGGAGTCATCGGCCTCGCCATCGCGACGCGCCCCGACTGCGTCGGCGAAGACGTACTCGATCTCGTCCAGGACCTTTCCCGCCGTACCTATTTTTGGTTGGAGCTTGGATTGGAATCGATGCACGACCGAACGCTGCAATGGGTCAATCGCGGCCATGGGCTGAGGGAATTCATCGACGCCGTCGAGCGCGCGAAACGCCGGCAGTTACGGACCTGCGCCCATGTGATCCTCGGCTTCCCGGGCGAAAGCCGTGACGACATGCTTGAGACCACGGATCTGCTCAATGGTCTCGGTATCGACGGCGTCAAGCTGCATAACCTGCACGTCATCAAGAACACTGTCCTGGAAAAATATTACCTTGCGGGCGGTTTCGCGCTTTTGAGCCGGCAGGAATACGTTTCCCTTGTCGCCGATTTTCTGGAAAGATTGAATCCGGAAATGATCGTGCACCGGCTCACCGGCGAGACCTACCGCGCGATTACGGTCGCGCCGGATTGGTCGGTTGACAAGATCGGCGTGCACAACGCGATTTTCAAGGAGATCGATCAACGCGACAGTTGGCAAGGCCGTGTGTATCGAGTAGATGATAAAATAAAAGGCAGCGGTGCGGCGATCTCTGATTGCCTCCAAGGAGCACTGTAGTGAACGGTCATATCGGCTTGATTCATTCGATTCTTCCCGCGACGGCGGATCTCCACATCACGGTTCCAGAGAGCCATCCCTCGGCGCGCAACTTGGGCTTGGAGCGAGTGGGCTCGGGCACCATCGTCGATCCGGACGGCTATATCCTGACGGTTCATTACGTTGCGGTGGGCGCCTCGTCCATCACCGCGACTCTGGCCGACGGCGAACAATATCCGGCCCAGGTGGCAGCGCTGGATCAGGAAACCGGTCTCGCCTTGATCAAGATTCCCGGCCGCGACTTGCCGTTTCTCAAACTCGCCGCCCCGGATTCCGTCGCGCTGGGCCAGCCGGTCGTGATGGTCGCCAGCAGCGGGGAGGCCGGCCGGCGCGTCAGCGGCGGTTATGTGACCTCCACCGACGGATACGACGGCCAATGGGAGTACATGATCGACAACACTATTCGCGTCACCGCCTTTAACCCGGGCTACGGCGGCGGCACGCTGGCGAACTTTCGCGGCGAATTGGCCGGCGTGGTATCGCTGAACTTGAACGAAGTGGGAAAGTTCTCGCTGGCGATTCCGGTGGAATACTACCGTAAATACGAACAGGAGTTAAAACAGTTCGGTCAGGTGCGCAGCCGTCCCCGCCGTCCCTGGCTGGGATTTTACCCGCAGCCCATGGCCGGCCATATCGTCATCGGCGGCGTGACGCCCGGAGGACCAGCCGAACGACATGGCCTTAAAGAAGGCGACATCATCCTCAGCGTTGAAAAAAATCCGATCCGCTCGCGCCCGGAGCTTTACCAGGAAATGTGGAAAAAGCGTCCCGGCGAGCGGATCTCGTTTAGAATCCTGCGCGACGATCGGTCGCTGGATTTGGAAGTGATCGGCGGTGACCGCGCCGAGCGTTACCGCTCTTAGTCGTCGCCGCCCGTTTTTTTGAGCTTGCCCTTGCCGGTGACTTTGATCGCAATGGCCGGCGTATAAGCCTCGGGTTCGTAATTGATTAGGGCCTTATCGGTTTGCTGCAAATCCCTCAGCTTGACGTTGCTGCCGCCCTTCTCGATCTTGGTTTTTGCGTCGACGCCGACGACTTCCTCCCGAATC
>Ga0214473_10004962_pt1 | contig 15973 bp, 12 predicted proteins | sample RVTome_7_FD_203509 | JGI IMG/M metagenome (GOLD analysis project Ga0214473, IMG submission 203509) | Soil microbial communities from uranium-contaminated site in the Upper Colorado River Basin, Wyoming, United States - RVT98D197 | ecosystem: Environmental > Terrestrial > Soil > Contaminated >... | reverse complement strand
GGATCTGGTAGCCATTGCAAAGGCAAATCAGGACGAGGAGTCGGATAAGGTTTTTATCCCGGGCCGAAAGAACCCCATCCCCCTGCGTCAGGATCATCCGGTGCTGCATCTTCTCATGCGGATACGAGATGAAGTTCATCGCAGAGCGATCTCTTATCACCGCAAGCTGAGAGGGAAGGACTTGACAGCCTCTGTTCTAGACAGAATACCTGGTATCGGGCCAAAGAAAAAACGAGCTTTACTAAATTATTTCGGTAGCTTAGATGCAGTTGCCGGTGCGACTGTCGAGGAACTCCTGAAGGTCCCGGGAATCCCCCCGGCCCTGGCTGAAAGAATCGCTGATTTTTTTTCCGGAAATGCCGATTCTACAGGTTGACATTGTGTTTTCAGCCATGGTAGCCTATTTACGTCTTGCCTTCTGCTGTTCAGCCTAGTTCCGGAACAGCGATCTCCTCTGGATATCGCTTTAACTTCCATTTATTTGAAATCCGAGAAACGCCAATGGCATCAAAGAAGATTACTATCGTCGTCGTGCCGGAGGGACCTAGGAAGATCAGGCAGATCAAGATACCAAGGTTCTGGATCTTCTCCCTCGTCGTGGTTTTTCTAACCGCTAGCCTTTCTGTCGCCTGGGTGGTCAGAGACTATCTCTCAATCAAAAGAGATCTCCCGCGGCTCTCCAACCTTCAAGAGGAAAACTCCTTGCAGAGGCAGCAGATCACTTCCCTGTCAGGGAAGGTCGAAGCGATCAACCAGAAAATGGTGGAACTCAAAGAATTTGATAGGAAAGTCAGGGACATGGTGAGCCTGGATCCCTCCAAAGTGAGCGGGATGGATTCCGCCAGAGAACAACGGCAATTTATCGGCATCGGCGGGTCTGATTCCAGCTTGGCCGGCAGCAATTCGCCTTCTGAAAAAGGCCACAAGAAACTTGTGCGCCTGATGTACCGGTCCCTTGACAACCTCGACAGCGACATTTCTGTCCAGAAGGATGAGAAAGCTGAGCTTCTCAGGCTGCTGGACCGTCAGAAATCGATTCTCGCATCCACCCCTTCCGTGTGGCCTGCCAGGGGCTGGGTGAGTTCCGCATTCGGATATCGGCTTTCGCCCTTTACCAGTGAAAAGGAGTTGCACCGCGGTCTCGACATTTGCGGCAGGAGGGGGTCCCCGGTCATTGCTCCTGCCGATGGGGTCGTGTTTTATGTCGAATGGGACCCGGGTTATGGAAAAACGGTCATCATCAACCACGGTTATGGCCTGAACACCATGTATGCCCACCTGGATAAGGTTTTCGTCAAGAAGGGCCAGGCCGTGAAGCGCCACCAGGAAATCGCTCAAGTGGGGGACTCAGGCAGAACCACGGGTTCTCACCTCCATTATGAGGTTCACTTGAACGGTGTTCCTGTCAATCCTATCAGATACATCCTCAATTAGCTTTTAGATTCCAATCTGATCCGTCCTTGTGTATAATCTAACATCTTTTCCTTAGCAGTTCATTGAGACTAAACAAATAAAATTCGAGTAATTCAAGATGCTTGGTTCACTAGTCAAAGGTATTTTCGGCAGTAAGAACGAGAGGGAGCTAAAACGGATGGCTCCCCTCGTCGATCAGATCAACAGCCTGGAGCCGCAGTATCAAACTCTGTCGGACGCGGAGCTTCAGGCCAAGACGCCTGAGTTCAAGGAAAGAGTTTCGAAGGGTGAGCCCCTGGAGGACCTGCTTCCTGAGGCATTCGCCGCGGTTCGTGAGGCCTCTGTGAGGGTGCTCCGCATGCGGCATTTCGACGTTCAGCTCATCGGCGGGATTGTGCTCCACGAAGGAAAGATCGCTGAGATGAAAACCGGTGAGGGCAAAACCCTGGCCGCCACTCTCCCCCTGTATCTGAATGCGCTCACAGGCGGGGGCGTCCATCTTGTGACGGTGAACGACTACCTGGCAAGGCGTGATGCGGAGTGGATGGGAGGAATCTACAAATTCCTGGGTTTGTCCGTGGGCGTCATTGTTCACGGCCTGGATGACAACGCGCGAAAGGCCGCCTACGCCTGCGATATCACGTATGGCACCAACAATGAGTTCGGTTTCGACTATCTCAGAGACAACATGAAGTTTGATGTCAGGGAATTCGTCCAGCGGGGCTTTCAATATGCCATCGTGGATGAAGTGGACAGCATCCTGATCGACGAGGCCAGAACTCCTCTCATCATCAGCGGGCCCGTGGAGCGGAGCGAGAACAAGACGTATGTAGAGGTCAAGCCCCTGGTCATCACCCTGAGGAGGAAGCAGAGCGCGGTCGTCCGCTCCATCCTTCAGGAAGCTAAACAGCTGCTCGATGCTTCAGGGGATGGAGACCGGAGCATTGAGTTGCTGCTCAAAGTCAAACGAGGGGATCCCAAGAACCCCGGTTTTCTGGACGTCATTGCGAAGAATCAGACTCTGAAAAAAGAGGTCGACCGGCTGGAGGCCATGCTGAGCGCCCAGAAGGTTCTTCCGGAAATCGATCAGGATCTGTACTGCATCATTGATGAGCGAAGCAATGCGGTCGAGTTGACCGACAAGGGGATCAAGCTTCTGGCCGGAGGCGGCACAGGGGATTTCTCCCTTCCGGACATTGATGAAGAGAGCCACCTCATCCGTGAGGATCAAAGCCTCGGTGAGGAAGAGAAAACAGCCCGCCTCAAAGAAGTGGAGGACCGGTATCTGCGCACCTCGGAGCTGCTCCACGCCACGCACCAGCTCATCAAAGCATACTGGCTTTTTGAAAAAGACGTCCACTACGTGATCAAGGACGACCAGGTGGTGATCGTGGATGAGTTCACGGGCCGAATGATGCCGGGCCGACGCTGGAGCGACGGCCTTCACCAGGCTGTCGAGGCCAAGGAGGGAGTGAGCGTTGCCGAAGAAAACCAGACCCTGGCGACCGTCACGTTCCAGAATTTCTTTCGCATGTACGAGAAGCTGGCAGGGATGACCGGAACGGCCGACACTGAGGCTGCGGAATTCATGACCACCTACAAGCTGGATGTGGCTGTCGTCCCCACAAACAAGAAAATGATCCGAAACGATTACCCTGACGCGATCTACAAGACCGAGCGAGAGAAGTTCAAGGCCGCGGCGGAGGAGATCAAAGAACTCTATGACAGGGGGCAGCCTGTCCTGGTCGGTACGATCACGATCGAAAAGTCCGAGATGCTGAGCAAGATGTTGACCCGGACAGGGATTCCCCACTCCGTTCTGAATGCGAAACACCATGAGAAGGAAGCGGAAATCGTGGCCAGGGCCGGTCAGTCGAAAACCGTGACCATCTCCACCAACATGGCCGGTCGAGGCACGGACATCGTGCTCGGGGATGGGGTCGTGGACCTGGGCGGACTTCACATCCTGGGAACAGAGAGGCATGAGAGCAGGCGAATCGACAACCAGCTCAGGGGCCGTTCGGGCCGGCAGGGAGACCCGGGCAGTTCCCGTTTTTATCTTTCCCTGGAAGACGATCTCCTCAGAATCTTCGGCTCTGACAGGATTGCTTCGGTCATGGGTCGCCTGGGCATGGAGGAGGGCGAACCCATCGAACACAACCTGATCTCCAAAGCCATCGAGAACGCCCAGAAGAAGGTCGAGGCTCACAACTTCGACATGAGGAAACACCTGCTCGAGTACGATGATGTGATGAACACCCAGAGGGACATCATCTATTCGATGAGGAGGGAAGTTCTTTCCGGTGAGGGGATCGTCGATATCGTTCGCACCATGATGGAAGAAAAGGTGGACGCCCTGATCGATGCGTACACGGATCCGAAAGCAGCTCCGGAAGAGTGGGAGATCCAGGGATTGAAGGATCAAGTGGCCCGCCTTTTTGGGTTTCGCCTGAGGCTCGGGCCTCCGGATATGGGGGAAGACGAATTCCACGCTCTGAAACCGGATGAGCTGAGAGAGACGCTCAAGGAAGAAGCGTGGAAAGCTCAGGAGAAGAGGGAGACGGAATTCGGAAAAGAGGATCTCAAGTCGATCGAGAAGTACTTCCTCCTTCAAATCATTGATCATCAGTGGGTGGACCATCTCCAAGACATGGAGAGCATGAAAGAAGGCATTGGCCTGAGGGGTTATGGCCAACTTGACCCGTTGAGAGAGTACAAGAAAGAGGGGTTTGCTCTCTTTGAAGGGCTGATGGATCGCATCAAGGAAGAGACTCTGGTGACCCTTTCACGCATCCGTCTCATGAAAGAAAAGCCGAAGGAGGAAGAATTGCCTCGCAAAAGGGCGAGGGTCATGCAGTTCAGCCATGGAGACGGGCAGGGAAAAATCGAGACGGTCAGAAGAGAAGGCAAGAAAGTCGGACGCAATGATCCGTGTCCGTGTGGGAGCGGCAAGAAGCACAAGAAGTGCTGCGGCAAAAATGCGTGATATGTACGGAGTTGGACATGGGTGATTATTTCGTTCGCGGTTTCAAAGCATCTGTTTTAGCGGCCGGCATCAAGAAGAGGGGAGGTTTGGACCTCGCCCTGATCTTCTCTGAAAGAGAAGCGAGTGCGGCCGGAGTATTCACAGGGAATAAGGTCAAGGCCGCTCCTGTTCTCGTTAGCCAGGAGAATATCAAGAAGGGTAGGGGCAGAGCGATTGTTGCAAATTCCGGCAATGCCAATGCCTGTACCGGTGAAGCAGGGCTTCAGAGCGCCCGGTTTACAGTCGAACGGGCAGCCAAGGAATTGGGGATCGGGCCTGAAGAAGTGCTTGTCGCCTCCACAGGAGTGATTGGAGCGCCCCTGAACACGGATGTCATTGGAAAGGCGCTTCCGGAGCTTGTAAAGGGGCTATCGGCTGATGCCATCCCTCGAGTTGTAGAGGCGATCATGACCACGGATTCTTTTCCAAAGCTCTCTTTGTTTGAAGGAAAAGCCGGTGGAAAATCTTACAAGGTTGTCGGGATGGCAAAAGGAGCAGGGATGATCATGCCGGACATGGCGACCATGCTTTGCTTCATCCTCACCGACATCGCCGTTGATCCGACTCGTTTGAACGAGGCCCTTGTGTGGGGAGTGGAAAGAACGTTCAACCGGATCAGCGTGGATGGGGACATGAGCACGAACGACACGGTCTTTGTTCTCGCCAACGGCGCAGCCGGGAACGGAAGCCTGAGCCCTGAGGATTTTCAGGGGTTCAGGGCAGGGCTGGCCACGGTGATGGATGAGCTCTCCACCATGATCGTGAGAGACGGCGAAGGGGCGACGAAACTGATCCGCCTTGCCATTAAAGGAGCGGCGACACCTGCTGATGCGCTCGCCGCGGCGAGGACCGTTGCCAATTCGGCTCTGGTCAAGACCGCTTTCTACGGCTCGGATCCCAACTGGGGGCGAATCATGGCTGCTCTGGGCCGGTCAGGGATCCAGATGAGGGAAGAAGGCGTCACGATCTGGGTCGATGACGTGAAGATCGTGGAAGAGGGCATGGGCAGGGGGGCTGAGCCCGAAGCCAAGGCGGCTGCGAAAATGAAGGGCAAGGAGTTTTCCGTGACCGTGGACCTTCACGAGGGGAAGTTTGAAGATCACATCACCACCTGCGACCTGACCCATGAGTATGTTTCCATTAATGCGGACTACAGAACCTAGGGGATAAATTCTAAATTCGAAGCACGAAGCACGAAGCACGAAACAATTTCAAATGACCCAAATTCAAATGTCTCAAACAGTAGCCTTTCGTGCAGAGATGACGTTTCGGTCATTGGGAATTTGAATTTGGAATTTGTTTCGAATTTCGTGCTTCGGATTTCGTGCTTTAGAAAGTTCTTTTCCGAGGTTTTGAATCCGGGACGAATTCGGAGTGAGCGATTATGTACGTTGTCATTATGGCCGGCGGTTCGGGGACGCGGTTCTGGCCTGTGAGCCGAAAAGCAAAACCCAAGCAGTTTCTGGATATCACGGGCAAGGGACCCATGGTGCTCGAGACCTGCGGCAGGATGGCGCCTGCCTTCAAAGACGAGCAGATCATCCTCGTTCTTGGTCAGGAACACATGGAAGAGGCAACGGCCCTTTTCAGGGAAAGAAGGGTTCATATCCTGGCTGAGCCGGTTGGAAGAAATACGGCGCCCTGTATGGGACTAGGGGCCATTTATGCTTCTCATCTCGGATGCAGCGATCCCGTGGCGTTCCTTCCTGCAGACCATTATGTGTCGAAACCCGCCGCTCTGCTGGAAAGCGTTCGTCGTGCCACAGAGATCGCCGCTTCCGGCCCGATCGTGACTCTCGGCATTGTTCCTACGAGACCTGAGACAGGCTACGGGTACATTCAATGGTCAGAGGAGCGGCCGGACTTCTGGGAGCAGAAGGCTTACAGGGTGAAAGCCTTTGTGGAAAAGCCTACCCTCGACAAGGCAAAGCAGTATCTCGTCAGGGGGGATTACCTGTGGAACGCAGGGATTTTCGTGGCAACCCCTCAAACCATCCTGAAGGAGATCGAACTCCACCTCCCTCGGCTTTATAGAGGATTGACGCGGCTGAAGCCGGCACTGGGAACCGATAGTTTTGAGAATGTGCTGGAAGAGGTCTATGAGAAGCTGGAATCCGTTTCCTTTGATTACGGGATCATGGAAAGAACCAGTTCGCCCGTCTTTGTGGTTCCCTGCGACTGCGGATGGAGCGATGTCGGCTCTTGGGAGTCGCTCTATGAGTTGAGAGAAGAAGATCACGACGACAAGCGCAACCTCACGGAAGGGGAATGCCTTGTGGTGGACTGCAAGGGAACTTTTGTTTCGAGCCGGGGAGGCCGGCTCGTCTCCTGTCTCGGGCTGAAGAATTGCCTGGTCATCGACACCCCGGAGGCCTTGCTGGTGGCGGATCTTAAGAAGTCCCAGGAGGTCCGAAAGATCATCGATTTGCTGAAGCGAAGCAGAAAGGATGACTTGCTGTGAACCCGAACATCTTTCGAGAGTACGACATCCGGGGCAAGGTGCCGGAGGAGTTAAATCGGGAAACAGCCTACAGGCTGGGACAATGTTTCGGAGCCTACTACGTAAGTTCCGGGGCAAAACGGATTAGCCTGGGCCGGGATTGCCGCCTGAGTTCCCCGGAACTTTGCACAGGCGTGATTGAAGGATTGATGGATGCGGGGATTCACGTGGAAGAACTGGGAATGGTTCCCACACCGCTCCTCTATTTTTCACTCCATCATCTGGACGTGGACGGCGGTGTCCAGATCACTGGAAGCCACAACCCTCCTGAGTACAACGGGTTCAAAATCTGCCTTGGGAAGACCACGATCTACGGCGAGGAGATCCAGAAACTCCGAAGGATCGGAGAGAGCGGGTCGTTTCCGAAAGGAAAGGGGAGCGTTGAAAGCAAGGAGGTGATCCAGCCCTATCAGGAAGAAATTCTGAAAGGGATTCGATGCGGGCAGATCCCACGGAGGGTGGTGCTGGATGCTGGAAATGGCGTGGCAGGTCTTGTGGCGCCTGAGCTTTACAGCAGAATGGGCATTGAAGTCGAAAAGCTGTTCTGTGAACCGGACGGCCGTTTCCCAAACCACCATCCGGATCCAACCCTCCCGGAAAACCTGAAGCACCTCGTTCAGAAGGTGAACGACACGTCCGCAGATCTGGGGATTGCCTTTGACGGTGATGCGGATCGGATCGGGGTGGTGGACCGCAGAGGCAAGATCATATGGGGCGACCAGCTCATGATCATATTTTCTAGAGATCTGCTGAAGCGTCACCCCGGAGCCAAGATCATCGGAGAAGTCAAGTGCTCCCAGGTGCTCTACGATGACATCCGGAAGCATGGCGGGATGCCGATCATGTGGAAGGCGGGCCATTCCTTGATCAAAGGGAAGATGAAGGAGGAGGGCGCCCTTCTGGCCGGAGAAATGAGCGGTCACATTTTCTTTGCGGAGCGTTATTTCGGCTATGACGACGCGATCTACGCGGGCGCCCGGCTGCTCGAAATTCTCACCACTGAGAGCAAAGAACTCGAAGAACTCCTTGCCGACGTCCCTTCCCTGGTGAGCACGCCGGAGATTCGCATGGACTGCCCGGATGATAAGAAGTTCCAAGTCGTGGCTGCTCTTGCCTCAGAGTTCAAGAAAGAATACCAGGTCATCGATGTGGATGGAGCAAGAGTTGTTTTCGACGGCGGATGGGGACTGATCCGGGCGTCCAATACCCAGCCGGTCCTGGTCCTTCGATTCGAAGCCGAGGATCAGAAGACTCTGCAGGAAATCCAGAGGATTTTTATGGATAAACTCGCTAAGAAGGGGTTGGGTGTCAAATGATCGACCGGCCTCTGGTGATCGCAACTCGGAATGAGGGGAAGATTGCTGAGTTCAGAACCCTTTTTTCCGGGTTCCCAATCGAAATGAAGAGCCTGAATGACTTCGGGCCCATTCCGGACGTTGTGGAGGACGGAAAAACCTTTGAGGACAATGCTTACAAGAAAGCGCACTTCACTGCAAGGGTGCTGGGTTTCCCGGCCCTTGCCGACGACTCCGGGTTGGTGGTGGAGGCTCTCGGCGGGCAGCCCGGCGTCTTTTCCGCCCGTTATGCCGGAGAGGGTGCAGGAGACGAGGCAAACATCCTCAAGCTTCTGCAAGCCATGGAGGGAGTGAGTGACCGAAGAGCTGCTTTCGAATGTGTCATTGCCATTGCAGTTCCCAGAGGCCCTGCTCTGGTGTACAGCGGAAGATGCGAAGGCGAGATAGCAGGAAACCGGACCGGAAAAAATGGCTTTGGCTATGATCCGGTTTTTTTCTATCAGCCCCTGGGAAAAACTTTTGCTGAAATGAGCCAGGAGGAGAAGAACCGGGTCAGTCACAGAGGGAAAGCCATGACAAAACTCCTCGACGAATTCGATAAAATGCTCATTTGGCTCGAACAGAGGATTGCCGAAGAGCCCTACTGATCTAAGCGGTTCTGTTTTAGCCGCGTTTGGATTTTGTGTTGTCTGAATGTATCGAAGGAGTTCGAAAGCGAACCGCAGAATACCCGCCTGCCCTGCGAATTGCTTTGCCCGAGAAGGTAGCCGTGACATTCGTAAGCACGGCGTATCGATCTCAAGTCTGCTTATGGGCATAGCGGGCAGGTCGAATAACGAATGACGAACTCCGAAGGAGACAATTGCAGTTCTTAAACTTCGTCATTCGAAATTCCTTGTTCGACATTCGACATTCATTCAGTCCATCGGCTTCCGTTATTGAGGCTCGGTCAAGAGCCTCGATCGGGTTCAAAAAAAGGGGACAGCTCGTTGACAGGGCGCTATTAATGAATAATTTCTAGGACACAAATCTTAAGGGGGTTGAAATTAACATGGATGCCAATACCTTTCAAGTAACTGAAAAAGCAGATCAAATGATCCAACAGTTTTTCCAGGAGAAGAAAGAGAAACCGATTGTGCGGGTTTTCCTTTCAGAGGGTGGGTGATCGGGGCCCTCTCTGGGTATGGCTCTGGATGAGCCGAAAGATGATGATGAGATCGTTAAGAGCAACGGGATTACCTATCTTGTGAACAAGCAATTGCTTGATCAGGTTAAGCCCATTACGGTAGATTTTGTTGAATCCGGATGGGGTTCAGGATTTTCGATTTCTTCCGGCCTTAAAAAGGCTGAAGCCTGCGGCAGTTGCTCTTGCTAAGTCTATAGGCCGCCAGCCTCAAGAATTGGAAAAATGGAGGTTGGCGGCCTTGCTATTTTCTCCGCCCAGCAACATTCTTTCCGCCTGCTATTCATGGCAGGGTTTCAGTCTTTACAGATACAGGGAATTCGGATATCTCTATTCCCGGGCACCATCCATGATCCGGGAGCAAGTGAAAAAACTGTTAGGGGAATTGCCCGAAGGGGTTCTCCTGGTGGGCGCCGCGAAGACCCGCACGCCGGACGAAATCCTGGAGGCGATTGACGCCGGCCTGGAGATCGTTGGGGAGAACTATGTTCAGGAGGCGGAGAAAGCCTTTGAGAAGATCGGCCACAGGGCCAAGTGGCACATGATCGGGCATCTGCAAACCAACAAAGTGAAGAAAGCTGCGGCCGTCTTCGACATGATTGAGACCGTGAGTTCCATGCGGTTGGCCGAGGAGATCGACAAGACCTGCGCAAAGATTGGCAAGGTGATGCCTGTTCTCATTGAGATCAACAGCGGCGAAGAGGAGCAGAAGTCAGGAGTGAACCCGGATGAGGCTGGAAATCTGATTCGAGCAATGTCCTCCCTAAAGAACATCAGCATCATGGGATTGATGACCATGGGTCCGTTCACAGGGGACCCTGAAGAGTCAAGGCCCTATTTCCAGAGGACGAAGAAGATCTTTGATGCCTTGAAGGCCATGGATCTTCCTGCCGTGCAAATGAAGTTCCTCTCCATGGGCATGTCCAATTCCTACAAGGTGGCCCTCGAAGAAGGCGCCAATATGGTTCGCATCGGAACAAAGCTGTTCGGAGAAAGAAGTGCCTAAAGTGTCTAAAGTGAGCTAACGTGTCTAAAGTTGGAAGAGAAAGAAAAGACAAGAAAGTGACAAGTGACCAGGAAGAAGTGCCTAAAGTGTCTAAAGTGAGCTAAAGTGCCTAAAGTTGGAAAAAAGCAGTAGACACAATACAGAAGACAGTAGACAGCATAAAGCATCCAACAGCTGGGCGACGGAGAACCGACAACGGACAACGGACGACAAGCAACCTGCAACCAGCAGCGGGCAATCTGAAACCGACAAAACATTACTAACACCGAACGACTTCGAAAAGATAGCAGACCCTGGAATGAGTCATGTGGCCAAAGAAATGAAACGCCTTATGGGAAAGGCTTTGCATTCCCGGGACATGATAGAGGATGGCGACCATGTGATGGTCGCTGTTTCAGGAGGGAAGGACAGCGTCTCGCTTCTGTGGCTCTTGAGGGAGCGGCTCGATCGGGTTCCAATTCAATACAGAATCACTGCCGTTCACGTCGATCCGGGGTTCGGGGCGAACTCGGCTGAACGGATGGAGGAGTTCTTCTCCAGTTATGGTTTTCAAAGCCGGGTCGTGAGGGGGGATTTCGGCCCTCTGGCCCACGGCCCTGAGAACAGGGAGAACCCTTGCTTTCTCTGCTCCCGGATCAGGCGAAAACTGCTCTTTGAAACAGCCAGAGAGCTCGGGTGCAACAAGATCGCTTTTGGACATCACAAAGACGACGTGATTGAAACGTTCTTCTTGAATATCTTCTATGGAGCCTCCGTCAGCACCATGAAGCCGGTGCAGGAGTTCTTCGGGGGAAAGCTCTTCGCGATAAGGCCTTTTTTCATGATCGACTCGGACCTGATCCGCCGGTACTTCCGTTCCATGGGCTGGCCGGAGATCGATCTGGGGTGCCCCACAGCCGGTTCTTCCAAGAGGGAAGAGATCAAGACGATTTTGAATCAGCTTTACCGAGGAAACAGAAAAATCAAGGGCAATGTCTTTCATGCGCTACAAAACGTAAAAGCGGAGTATCTCCTCTAGAGCGTGTCGCGAGATGAAAACGGGGAGCGTGGTTATGGAAGAGGAATCATTGCAAAAGACCGTTGCCGAGAGCGCACAGAATCATCATGACGAACCGAGGATAGAGGAGGCTCCGGCCAAGGGCCCTTCTGAAGGCGGAAGAGTTGCGCAGAAAGGTTCGGGATGGACCGTCTGGGTCCTGGTCATTCTTATTGGTTTTCTCCTTGTGTCAAGCATTGCGAACCTTGTCGTGAGCCAAAGGGCTTATGAGAGCTCCCGGAAACAGGTCGAAGCGATCGGGCAACTGACCCAATCGATCAAGGACGTTCAGAGATCTATTGTTAATCTCTCCAAGATGATCGAACAAACACCGCAGGAGCAGGAAGAGCCTGAGGAGGATAGTGGTGGGGTGCCTACAGGAGACGGCAGCATCTAGGCAGGCTGATGAAAAACAGGAGGCGACAGTGGACAAGCGTTTTGAAATCCATCTTCTTGCGGGCCGCATGGCGATATGTCGTCTTGATCCGGAAGAGGAGTTGCCCCCGTGGGCTGGTTCAGGCGCGTTCTCATCTGTAACACGCACCCAGGCTGAAATGACCGTCGTCTGCCAGGAGGAAAATGTCCCAGCCGGGATCGCTTGCAACAGGAACTGGCGGTGTTTGCAGATTGGCGGTGTTCTGGATTTTTCCGAGACGGGCATTCTTTCATCTTTGACGGCCCCTCTGGCCGCAGAGGGCATTCCCGTGTACGCTCTTTCGACCTACAGTACAGATCTGATTCTGATCAAAGAAAAGGACCTTTCCCGAACGGTGCTCGCCCTGGCTCGAGCCGGGCACAGGATTTTCTCGGAAAATGGTCACGAGTTGCTTCCTTAAGTCTGCCTTAAATAATCCATCCCTGTATAAGCTTGACAGAAATTGGCCGCTTCCCTATAGTCCCATGCCAAATCCAAACCTTCCTCAGCGATCAAGCGTGAAGGATCAATGGACCCTGCAGAAAGGAGCTCTCCATGCCCAAGAGGAATGATATCCAGAAGGTCATGATTATTGGATCCGGTCCCATCATCATCGGTCAGGCGTGCGAATTCGATTACTCAGGAACCCAGGCCTGCAAAGCACTTCGAAAGCTGGGTTACAAGATCGTTCTGGTCAACTCAAACCCTGCCACGATTATGACGGATCCGGGCATGGCGGATGCGACCTATATTGAGCCGCTGAACGTGAAAGTCATGGAGGAAATCATTGCAAAGGAAAGGCCGGATGCTCTGTTGCCGAACCTGGGAGGACAATCGGGTCTTAATCTTTCTTCGGAATTGCACCGAAAGGGCATTCTCAAGAAGTACGGGGTCAAGGTGATCGGAGTGGACGTGGATGCGATTGAGCGCGGGGAAGATCGCATCGCATTCAAGGAGACGATGAACAAGCTCAACATCGACATGCCGAAGAGCAAGCCGGCTTTCAGCGTGGAAGAGGCTGAAAAGGTAGCCGCTGAACTGGGCTATCCCGTGGTGGTCCGGCCTGCCTACACCCTCGGAGGAACAGGGGGAGGTCATGTCTACAATGTGGAAGAGCTGCGAACGGTCGCCGGCCGCGGACTCTCGGCGAGCCTGGTCGGTCAAATTCTGATTGAGGAATCTGTTCTGGGGTGGGAGGAACTGGAACTGGAAGTGGTGCGGGACGCCAAGAATCAGATGATCACGGTCTGCTTCATAGAAAACGTGGATGCCATGGGCGTGCACACAGGAGATTCGTTCTGCGTGGCACCCATGCTGACGATTGATCCGGAGCTTCAGAAGCGTCTTCAAAAGTACTCCTACGACATTGTCGAGGCGATCCAGGTGATCGGGGGCACCAACATCCAGTTCGCTCACGATCCGCAGACAGGCAGGGTCGTGGTCATTGAGATCAATCCAAGAACCTCCCGGTCCTCGGCTCTCGCGTCGAAAGCTACGGGCTTTCCTATTGCCCTGATCTCTTCCATGCTGGCAGGCGGCCTGACGCTGGATGAGATCCCCTACTGGAGGGAGGGAACGCTGGACAAGTACACGCCCTGGGGCGACTACGTGGTCGTCAAGTTTGCGCGCTGGGCCTTTGAGAAATTCCCGGGCTCTGAGGACAAGCTCGGAACCCAGATGAGGGCGGTCGGCGAGGTGATGAGCATAGGGAAAACCTACAAGGAGGCGTTGCAAAAATCCATTCGCTCGCTGGAAACCGGCCGGTACGGCCTCGGGTTTGTCAAAGATTTTAACAAAAAAAGCCTTGGAGAACTGATGGACCTCCTTGCAGAACCGACCAGCGAGCGGCAGTTCATCATGTACGAAGCGCTGCGCAAAGGAGCGAAGGTCGAGGACCTTTACAAAAAGACCTACATCAAGCCCTGGTTTATTGAGCAGATGAAAGAGCTGGTGGAACTTGAAGAGAGAATCCTTTCTTTCAAGGGAAAGGGGCTCCCGGATAATTTGTTCCGCCAGGCCAAGAAAGACGGCTTCTCGGATCGTTACCTTTCAAAGCTCCTCCATGTGCCGGAAAAGGATGTTCGGGAGCACCGGCTTTCCCTGAAGGTGATGCAAGCGTGGGATGCGGTGCCTGTTAGCGGCGTTGAGAATGCGGCCTACTACTATTCAACCTTCAATGGTCCGGACCGTGTGAAGAGCAGCTCGCGAAAGAAGATCATGGTTCTGGGAGGAGGCCCAAACCGCATCGGTCAGGGAATTGAATTTGACTACTGCTGTGTTCATGCCGCCTTCACGTTGAGAGACGAAGGCTACGAATCCATCATGATCAACTGTAATCCCGAGACGGTTTCCACGGATTTCGACACCTCGGACAAGCTCTACTTTGAACCGCTCACCGCTGAAGACGTCTTGAGCATTTATGAGAAGGAGAAGCCCGAGGGGGTCATCGTGCAATTCGGCGGACAGACCCCACTCAACCTGGCGGCAGAATTGGCCGCCGCGGGAGTGAAAATTCTCGGCACTTCTCCTGATGCGATCGACCTGGCCGAGGATCGCGATCGGTTTCGTCATGTGATGCGTAAGCTCGGCATCCCGCAGCCTGAATCCGGGATGGCGAGCAATCTGGATCAGGCTCTCAAGATTGCAGAGACTATTGGCTACCCCCTCATGGTGAGGCCTTCCTATGTGCTGGGAGGAAGGGCCATGGAAGTGGTCCATGACGAGGAGATGCTGAAGCGCTATGTGGCCGCTGCCGTGGATGTGACACCGGAGAGGCCGATTCTCATCGACAAGTTCCTTGAAAACGCCATTGAAGCCGAGGCGGATGCCATCTCAGACGGCGGTGATGCTTTTGTTCCCTCGGTCATGGAGCACATCGAGCTGGCGGGAATTCACTCCGGGGACTCGGCGTGTGTCATCCCCCCGATCAGCATTCCCCCCAAACACGTGGACACCATCTACGAGTACACGAAAAGGATTGCGGTGGAGCTGGGCGTTGTCGGCCTTATGAACATGCAGTACGCGATCGCCAATGACGTGGTTTACGTGCTCGAAGCGAATCCTCGGGCATCGAGGACCGTGCCTCTGATCTCCAAGGTGTGCCGCATCAGCATGGCCCGGATCGCCACCCAGCTCATGCTTGGGAAAAAGCTGAAAGATCTCAACATTCAAAAGAAACCGATCCCCTATTTCGGTGTCAAGGAGGCGGTCTTCCCTTTCAACATGCTGCCTGAAGTGGACCCTCTTCTCGGGCCGGAAATGCGCTCCACCGGAGAAGTGCTCGGCATGGCCGACTCCTTCGGCCTGGCTTTTTACAAGGCTGAGGAGGCGGCCCAGCAGGTCCTTCCCACAGAGGGGACGGTATTGCTCACCGTGTCCGAGCGTGACCGGCCTGGTGTTCTGGAAGTGGCACGTCAATTCGTTGAACTGGGATTCAAGATCAAGGCTACGGAAGGGACGCGCAAGTTCTTAGCGGACTACGGGATTGAAGCTGAGCCGATTCGTAAAATCTATGACGGCCGGCCCAACATTGTGGATGCTATCAAGAACGCCGAGATCCACTTGGTGATCAACACACCGAGCGGACGGTTGAGCAAGCACGACGATTCCTACATCCGCAAATCGGCTATCCGTTACAAGGTCCCTTACATCACGACGCTGGCCGCAGCCCTTGCCGCAGCCAAAGGCATTCGGGCGGTGCGAAAAGGGCATGGCATCGTCAAGTCCCTACAGGGCTATCATGCGGAAATTAAGTAAAGCGCTTTCTCGACGACCCGATCCGCGGTGATGCCGAATTTTTCGTACAGGATCTTGTAAGGGGCCGAGGCGCCGAAATGATCGAGGCCCACCACGTCTCCTCTCTCGCCGACATAGCGCCACCAACCCTGAGTCCTCCCCGCCTCTATGGCAATGCGAGCTTTGATCTCGGGCAGGAAGACGTCCCGGCGGTAAGACTCGGACTGCTTGTCAAACAGTTCCCAGGACGGCATGCTCACAAGGCGCGATGAAATGCCCTTTCGCTCAAGCTTGGCGGCCGCTTCTATCGCAATGTGAACTTCGGAGCCGGAGGCGATCAAGAGAAGATCGGGCTTTCGTTTTGG
>Ga0214473_10004961_pt1 | contig 15973 bp, 17 predicted proteins | sample RVTome_7_FD_203509 | JGI IMG/M metagenome (GOLD analysis project Ga0214473, IMG submission 203509) | Soil microbial communities from uranium-contaminated site in the Upper Colorado River Basin, Wyoming, United States - RVT98D197 | ecosystem: Environmental > Terrestrial > Soil > Contaminated >... | reverse complement strand
GTCGTGGATCTCCTGCGCTTTCTCGGGCGGGAGCATGTCGTGTCGACCGGCGATGACGAGACTCCGGGCAGTGATCTTCCGCAAATCCTCGGTGGTATCGAACGGATCGGGTGGATCCACATTGGCGTACTGAGAGTGGCGCCAACCGAAGCCAGCGGCATCGAAGGTCTGAGCCATGCGTTGGCGGGTAGCCTCGGGATCGGCGAGCATGTGAGGAAACCATTCCTCCAGATCGAATCGCTTCACGCGGGAGTCTCGTTCCGCCGCGGTCAGCTCCTCGTTGTTCATCTCCTGCTGAAACGCCTCGTACCTTTGGAAAAGCTCCGAGTAACTTGCCGCCATGTTCTGCATATCTTGTTGCGAGAACCGCGCGACGCCATGCAAGAAGATCGCGGAAGACAGCGTATCGGCACCTTCGGAGGCCAGCAGAATGAGGTTCATCGCCCCGTTCGACCATCCGATGGCGTTGACGCGATCCAGTTCCAGATGCCGGCGGAGCGCATGGAAGTCGGCACGAACGGCCGCCTTGCCCATGTCGGTTTCCTCGCGGATTGGGCCTGACCCTCCCATTCCTCGGGGGTCGAAATAGACGAGGGTAAAGTGCTCTTCCAGTCCGCGGTAGAGGCCGCGCAATCCCTCTAGAGTCAGTCCCCAGGAGTTGGGAACGGTCATCAGGACCGGGCCGCTCCCGTGAACCTGGTAATGGATGGAGAAGCCGCTGAGCTCGGCGGAGAAAGACCCATTCGCAAGCGGGGAAGTCTTCTCCGATGAGGACTCCTCGGGTGGGGCAGGAGAACAGGCGGCGAGACAGCCGGTCAACAAGGCGACCAGCACAGCTTTCCTGGTCACCTCGGTCCTTACTCTGTCGCCAAGCGCCTTGCTCGCCTGAAACGGAGTTGCTTCCATCTGCTCGCGGCGTGAGGGCGAGGCGGAGAGACGCTCCGGTCCCTCCGCTCCGCTCCCGGGGGCTACGAAAGAGCCCCGGCCAGGTACATGACTCCAAAATGCAGCGTGAGGACCGCCTTGCCTTCGAACTTTCCTTCGCCCGGCGTGATGTCGATGAGCATGTGCTCGGCAGTGCCCATCGCCGACGAGTACATCGAGTCGAGCTTGATCATCTGAGACATGTCGGGCTGCGCTCCACGGGGCGGCGTCCCCTTGTAGAGCGCCATGGTCCAGTCGTTGGCGCCGTTCTTGATGACGCCGATGGTGTACTGCCCCGCCGGAACGGCGACGCTCCCGGACATGACTTGCGTGGTTAGAGTAAGGCTCGGATTGCGGGGAGTGATGAACGACCCCACCGCCGCCTTCTCCGCGTGTGCTTCGTTGGATGGCACCGTCTGGTAGGAAACCGTCGCTTCCGCACCGCTCGGCAGCTTGCAGTTGATGGACTTGTTGAAGTGGGGATGCGCCAACGAAAGGCTCGGTGCCGTCAAAAGGCTGGCGACACAGAAAACCGTTAGAAGTCCCTTCACTTTTTCCTCCTTGAATTCGGCACGCTAAAGCTCCCTCTTTACGGTGGATACTACCGATTTCGCTTCTCCCAATGCAAGCGCGTCCGAATCCAAGCGTGGCGGGAGTTGGCCTAGCGTAGCCGCCAGGTCAGCTCGAACTCGTAGGTATCGGAACCGCTGCTGGTATCCTCGATCCTCACGATAGCGGTGTAGTTGTTCTCTGCGCTCGGCGACTGCCAGAGCTCTACACTACCGCGACCCTCGATGTGACGGAGCGATACTGGTACCTCGCTTTCCGGCAGCGCGGAAGTGAATCGGCTGCGGTACTCTTGAGTACCCTCGCCCCCGGAACCATCGATTAGGTGCTCGGCTCCGTGGATCCGGATCTCCGCTCCGACGTCGACTCGTCCCTCCCAGCGAAAGGCGCCGCCCTCTTGGTCCCAATCGTCCCAAGCGTCCGGATCACTCCCAGCGTCGTCGTTTTCGCTACCCCATTCATCCTCCGTGTCCGCCGGATCGTCACGATCACCCCAGTCGCCCCAGCTCCAGTCGTTGCCCTCGCTCCAGGTGAGCTCGAACTCGTAGTAACTGTCACCGAGGTGTTTCTCGTCGTCGATGCGGACCACCGCGGTGTAGTCGTTCCAGGAGCTCGGCTCCTCGACCAGCCGCACCTCGCCCCGCCCCTCGATCTTGAAGAGCTGCAAGTCGACGTCCCATTCGGGCAGGGGAGCTGTGAAGCGGTAGTCTTGTCTCTGAATCGGTTTAGCGGCGATATGGCGAACGCGGACCTCTCGGCCGCGGATCAGGATCTCGTCCGTGCCGTCGACCTGTCCTCGCCATTGAAAGCGCTCTTCGGCCACCGTGGTAGCGAAAGCGCCTTTCGGAGAGGCGAGTGTTTCGGTGGCCAAGGCAGTCGCCAAAAGGGCACCGGCAAAGCACACGAGCAGATCTTTACCCTTCACGGTAAACCTCCACGAAATTTCGTTTTTGGGAACCTACTGGGTTCTACGTATAAGGTAGCACATTTGCGGGCGGAACGCCGGGCGAGACTCTTGCCAAGTAGCGCTTCCAGAGGAGCATTCCCAATACCAGGGTGAGGTATACGTAACCCACTGTCTTCAAGCGTAGTCCACGCGCCCACTCGCTCGCCGCATGGGGCACTAGGTCGGAGTAGGAAACCGGGATGAGCGCCAGGGAAAGAATCCAGAGCAGCCAGTAGATCCGGCGGTGCGTTTCCTCCTCTAGGGCCTGCATCCCGGTGACGAAGATGCCGGCGGTGGCGAGCACCGACGTGGGAGACTCACTGAGATAAGAAAACAACAACACATAGAGCCCGTTGAGGGGAACGACGAATCGATGAACGAGCTGTTCCTCGCCTTTGCGGAAGAGATGAAACGTGAGTGCTCCGATAACGAGCCCGACGAAGATGGCCAGGGGAGTGCGGAGGGAGGGGTCGACGTTGAAATGAATCGAGAGAAAACTCCCGATGTCCAGCATCTCCCGCTCTCGGGTCAGATCCCACCTCATCAGGCCGAACCACTCTCTCAGAAGCCGCAGGTTGTTCCCCGTTCCGATGAGCAAGGAGGGTAGGAGGAACCACAGGATCAGCCCGCCAAGAAAGGCGCCCCAGAACCGCTTCTTGAGCCCGGTCAAGAAGCAGAGCCCCAGCGTGAAGGGGAACAACTTCAGGTTGGTCGCCAGGGAGAGAATCAGCCCCGATCTCGTGTGCTTGCCTTCCGCGTACTGAGCCGCGCCCAAAAGCATGAGGGCGAATAGGCCAACGTTCCACTGGCCGTTCTGTAGGGAGACGGTAGCGTCGATAAAGACCGAGGCAAAGGCTATCCATTGTGCTGCCACCGATCGGCTGAGGTCGTAACCTGCCGCTCGCGCCCATCGCCCGAAGGCCCACAGGAACAAGAGGCATTGGAAGAGCAGGAACAAGAATGTGCCCCAGGCATCCTGCAACAGGGAAAAAGGCAGCATCGCCAGGCCGGCCAATGGGCTGTACTTGAAAAAATCCAGATTCGGCTGGGGCGCGTAAGGACTCTGCCCTTGCACGATGTTCCGGGCCGCTTCCGTCACCACGCGGTAGGGAGGAGGTTTCTTGACGATGGCGGTATGAGCGCAAAGCGTGACGATCAGTAGGATCGAAACCAGAATCGGAAGGGCTGGGCGCTTCAACGCAAGGGCCTTCAAGGATGTGTGTTATTCTTCCCGGATCATCGCGGCCGCGGAAGGGTGGAGTCTACTGCGGGTGACTAGAGTCTTCCAGTGGGTGCGGACAGCCGTCGAGCCGGGTGACATCTCTCTCCGCCACTATCTGATCTTCGCCTTTCTCGTGCGTTTGTCGATCACGCAGGTCCACCGTCAGTTTGAAAGAAGAAGGAAAGGAGCAGAAATTATGTTTCTCAAGTCGTTCGTGCTGCTAACCCTCATGGACGATTGCCAAACCAACGATGGCGAGAAGGGTTCCACGAGTGCTGACTTTGCCGCCTAGCAAGGGCATTGGGGGCCCACTTCTTCTAGCTGTCTCCGGGAGCGAGGCCACGTTTTTTCGGTTCTACCGCTCGCAGCTGTGCCGCAGTTCATGCTAAAAGATGGCGATGAGCCGTACGGGTGCAACGACGGCCATCAGTGACCTAAATCCGGATTTGCCAGAGGAGCCGCCCATGGATGAGAAAGTGGTCGCGACGCTCGATGAGAGCCTTCGCCGGTGCGACTCCAACCCCAGGTTTCTGGACATCTTCTACGAGAAGTTCCTGGCATCTTCTCCCGACGTCCAGGAGAAATTCGCCAACACCGATTTCTCGCGGCAGAAGATGCTGCTGCGGGCGTCCTTCTACCTGATTCTTCTGGCGTCGGAAGACGAAGCCTTCGGACCAGAGAGGTATCTGAAACACCTAGCCGTTCGTCACGGTGCGAGCGGTCTCGAGATTGGGGCGCATCTTTACGATCTCTGGCTGGACAGTCTCCTTGCGGCGGTCAAGCAATGCGACCCGGAGTATAGTCCCGAAGTGGAGGCGGCCTGGGAAGAGGTGATGGGAGTTGGCATCGAATACATGCTCAAGCACTACCGCGACCCGAACCCACCTGTCATGCCCAGTTTCGACCGCGCTTAGCATACCAAGGTCAGGGTGACGACGGCTGCTGGCGCAGCGAGTGGGTGCTGTGGAATGCCGACGGCCCGGGCGATCTGAAATCGCTTACTCAGGCCGAGGCGTGCTACTCTCTTTCTAGTAGGTTCCTGGTAGCCCCGGACGGACGCTTTTTACTCTTGAGATCGCTCCGCGAAGAAACCACCCCTCCAACGACTGTGGTTCTTAATTGGGTCGCCGAGCTCGGCCACTAGCCGGCCGGGCTCGTTTGGGGTGTGGTCCCTACGCTTTCACCACCAAGGTCGAGGGCAAGACCAAAGCCTTGCAACTCCGCCCCGGGCCGGGGCTCACCAAGATCGAGCGGGAGGTCGAGACCTGAAAGTGCTTCCGGTTCCTCACCCAGCAGCAGCTGGAAGCCAACGAGGGGATTTGCAACGCGCCCCCCGCGGAGCCCGCTGCCGATTCGGAAACGAACGTGTTAAAAGAACCTCACGCAGATCGTCCAAGAGTTCAACGCAAGGCCTTCAAGGATGTGTGCTATTCTCCCGGGATCATCGCGGCCGCGGAAGGGTGGAGTCTACTGCGGGTGTCTAGAGTCTTCCAGTGGGTGCGGACAGCCTTCGAGCCGGGTGAGATTTCTCTCCGACACTATCTCTTCTTCGCGTTTCTCGTGCGTTTACCCGCCGCTTTCTTCAGTCGCGGCTACGGCTTCTCCGATCATCAGTTCCAATACGTCGACCCCGCCTATTACCTCGCCTTCGACGGGAGCTGGTGGCGCCCCCACGACTACGTCCAAGGCTTACGCTCCTGGGTGTATCCGGGCATTCTAGCCGGTGTCTTCAAGCTGGTTGCCTGGATCGGTATCACCGAGCCCGACGCCATGATGGTGGCGACCCGTTTCGTTCATGGTCTGATCTCTCTCGTTCCGGTGGCGGCGCTATGGACTCTCATCGTTCGCTTCAAGGGTTGGAGCGGCCAGAGACCCCTGCTGTTGTTCTTCGCCGCCAATGCCTTGGTGGTCTACAGTGGCGTTCAACCCACCGGTCCGAGTTTCGCGGTGGGTCTTTCTCTTACTGCCGTCTTCTTGTTCCATGGACCGGGTCGCCTGTGGCCCTTCTTGTCCGGACTCCTGCTGGGGCTAGCCTTCGCCTGCCGTTTTCAGGACGCTTTCTTCGGCCCGGTTCTTCTGGGGTCAGGTCTGCTGCAGAAACGCTGGCGGGCCTGCCTGTTTCTGGCGCTGGGTACGGCCATCACGGTCACCGGTCAGGGGCTGGTGGATCTTCTCACTTGGGGCACGTTCCTCCATAGCCCATTGCGGTACGTCGCGTGGAACGTCTTCGAAGGGCAGGCGCGGCGCTACGGCGATCAACCCGTCTGGCTCTACGCCGCGTTCGTCTGTCTGGTCTTGGTCTTAGTACCACCCTTCCTGCGCAGCGGGCTCCGCGCCCTCCGGGAAGGGAGCGGAAGGCTCCCGGTGCTGGCCGCCGCGTCGTTCTTCTACATCCTTCTGCACAATGTCATAGCGCGGAAAGACTTTCGGTTCATTGTCCCGGCGCTGATCCTCCTCTTGGTGGTTTACGCGTCCTCTCTCTTGTTCCCTGAGAGCTCGGAGTCGAAGCTTCGGCGGATCCACAGACGGCTCTTCATGGGAATGCATCTGGTGGCGCTGCTGATGGCCAGTATCTGGTATCCGAACCGCGGTCCGATCGAGGCAGCGCTTACCCTGAATCGCCTCGAGGACTTTCGTGATCGATTGGTCATCGTGGACGCTGGGGACGACGCTCTGGGAGGCTACTACTACCTACGCCGTCCGAGGATCGAGGTGGACAGTGTGAAGCGCGAGCACTTGGACAGTTGGTTGCACGCGGCGAGACCAACAACCCCTATCTACATCTTGGTGGTGCGGTACCCGCTGGCAGAGGGAGTGGATTGGGGTCGGTATCGCGTAGAGCTGGTGGGGGAGTATCGCGACTGGCCGGACACCCGGGAAGGCCCACGGCGCTTCTTGTATCGAGCCACGCGACCGGCGGATCGCGCCAGGTAGCAAGGTTCGGAACGGGGTTAACAGCTAGCCGAGGTTGAAGCAGACGATCCGGATGTTGGTCATCTCCTCGATGGCGAAGCGGACTCCCTCGCGGCCGATGCCGTTCATTTTGTTGCCGCCATACGGCATTTGATCGCCCTCGTGAAGAAGGACACCATCGTGATCGTCACCCACAACATGGCCCCGGCACGGCGGGTGAGCGACGAGTGCACCTTCTTGCTTCTCGGTGAAATCGTCGAGCACAACCGCACCGAGGACCTCTTTATTACGCCCAAAAGCCCCAAGACCGCGGACTACATCGAGGGTCGCTTCGGCTAGCCTGGTGGAGCGAAATCATATCGTTACCGCTGACGAGGCCGGCTCGACTCTCGCCGCGCTCGTGCGGCAACATCATGAGGGCCTCTCCTGGTCCCGGGCACAGCGCCTCTGCGAAAACGGCCAGGTGCTCGTCGACGGTGCGCCGCGGACCGATCCTGCCTTCCGCCTGTCCGAAGGACAGGAAGTTCGAGTCGAACCCTCCCGGCCGCGAGAGCGGGAACCTGCCGCTGTCATCGAGTTCGAGGATACCCACCTCGTCGTCGTCGACAAACCCGTGGGCGTCTCCAGTGTTCCCTACGAGAGAGGGGAACGCGGCACCGAGATGAATCGAATTCGCGAGGCCTGGCGGCGCCGAGGCCAGCGGGCCGCGGCACTCGCCCCGCTCTTCGTCGTCCATCGGATCGACAAGGAAACCTCGGGGCTTACCATTTTCGCGCGGACGAAGACGGCCGAGCGCTCCCTGGGGCGTCAGTTCCGGGAGCACGCCGTCGAGCGGACCTACCTCGCCGTGACCCATGGCGCCCTTCGATCACAACGCATCGAAAGCCGTCTCGTCCCGGACCGGGGGGATGGGCTCCGCGGCTCCACCCGGAGCCCGGGGGATGGAAAGCGCGCGGTTACGCACGTCGACGTCGTGGAGAGGCTGGTTGGCGCCACGCTCTCCCGAGTTTGGCTCGAGACGGGCAGAACACACCAGATCCGGATCCACGTCGCCGAGGCGGGCTGCCCGATCGTGGGCGAGCGTGTCTACATCCGGGACTTCGTCGCGCGCGGAGGGACGCCCATTGCGAGCTCCCGCCTTCTTCTCCACGCGGCGACCCTCGCCTTCGAGCATCCCGTGACCGGCAAACCCGTCGCGCTCGCAGCACCTTTGCCGCGGGACTTCCTCGTCGAGCTCGACCGGCTGCGCCCGGTGGGGCGCCCTGGTTGGAACGGCCCTCGTGAAGAGGACCCAGCAGGGCTAGGCTAGTGCCGTCGCGGAGGTACCGATGAAGCGCTCGCTCCTCTGGCCCGGTCGAGGCAGCGCTGTGAAAAGGAACGGTTCAGGTGAGGTTGAAGCAAACCATCCGGATGTTGGTCATCTCCTCGATGGCGAACCGGACGCCTTCTCGGCCGATGCCGCTCATCTTGTTCCCACCGTACGGCATTTGATCGACGCGGAAGATCGATGTGTCGTTGACCATCATGCCCCCAACGTCCACTCGTTGGATGGCCTGGAAGGCTTTCTTGATGTCGCGGGTGTAGATGCCCGCCTGAAGTCCGTAGGGCGAGTCTGCCAGAAGCTCGAGCGCCTCCGGGAAGGAGCGATACGTGACCAAAGAAACCTGCGGGGCGAAGGTTTCCTGACACATCACCTTCATGTCCGGCTTGACGTCGGTCATGACGGTAGGCCACAGCATCCGGCCTTCCCGTTTCCCACCGATGAGAACCTTGGCTCCCTGGGCCACCGCCTCCTTCATCCACGATTCGGCCCTTTCGGCCTCCTCTTCGGAGATCATGGGACCGACGTCGCAGTCCCGATCGAGCGGGTTTCCGACCTTGAGCCTGGCGGTGGCGGCGAGGAACTTCTCGGTGAACTGGTCGGCGATCTTTTCGTGCAGGTAGAGCCTCTGCAGGCTGATGCAGATCTGACCCGAGTTGGCGAACGAGGACACCACGCAGCGGGGCACCGCTTGGTCGATGTCCGCGTCCTCCTCGATGATGGTGCCGGAGTTGTTACCTAGCTCGAGGGTGACCTTCTTCAGTCCCGCCCGGCCCATGATCCGTTCGCCGACCGGGGGACTTCCGGTGAAGGTGATCTTGGCGACGCGAGGATCGGTGACCAGCCAATCGCCGACCGTGCCGCCGCCTCCGAAGACGAGGTTGAAGACGCCGTCGGGAAGACCCGCTTCCATGAGGATCTCTCCCAGCCGAACCGCGGTGAGGGGTGTGGTGGTGGCGGGCTTCAGGACCACCGTGTTGCCGGCCGCGAGAGCCGGTGCGACCTTGTGGCCCACCAAGTTGAGCGGGAAATTGAAGGGGGAGATGGCCCCGATGACACCGACGGGAGTGCGTATGTAGAAACCCATGCGGTTCTCTCCGCCGGTGGAGGCGTCCATGGGCACGGTCTCGCCGTGGATCCTCTTGGCTTCTTCGGCGGCGAATTGAAAGGTCTCGATGGCGCGAGCCACTTCCAGCAGGGAGAACTTCCACGCCTTGCCCGCCTCCCGACAAATCATGGTGGCGATGTCTTCCTGATACTTCTCCAGGAGCTCCGCGGTACGAGCAAGGATCTTCCCTCGCCGATGGGCAGGGAGCTGGGCGTAGGCGGGGAAGGCCTTGGCCGCCGCGCCGATGGCCCGCTCCACGTCGGTTCTTTCCGCGGCCGGCACGGTTCCGATGACTTCGTCCGAATACTTATCGATCACCGAAATGGTCTCGGTGCCCGTTTCCCATTTGCCTTCCACCAACATTCCGTAGGCACGTGCCATGTTTGAGACTCCTCTTTGATGGGAGAGAATACCACGATTCCGGTGTAATAGTTTACCGTGAAAGGGGTTATGGGCTCGAGTGGCGCGCATGCTTGACAAGCCAGACTTTTGATATTAGTATTAGTAATAATTACTAAAATAGAAAGGAGACTTCACCATGAAACCATGGAAAACCAAAGACACGATTGAAGACAACCCCATCGGGCTATCCAAGGACGTGACCTCGAAGCTCGTTCCCAAGCTCGACCGCCACCAAGCCTCGCTTTTCCTACTCTTCCACCAGTACCAGAAACATCACTGGTTGGTGGAGGGACCGCAATTCCGAGATCTGCATCTCTTTCTTCACGAGGCCTACGAATCCGTGCACAAGCAGGTCGATTCGATTGCCGAGCGGATCACGGCTCTGGGAGGGATTCCCACGAGCCATCCCGGCGAGCTGGTCAAGGCCGCCTATGTCGAGCACGAGCCAGAAGGCACTTTCCGGGTGCGGGCGATGTTGAAGGCGGATCGAGGCCACGAGGGGCAAATCGCGCAAAGGCTCAGGGAGACGATCGCCGAGGCGCGGGAATCCGGTGACCCGGGAACGGAGCATCTCTTGAAGGAAGTGCTTCTGGAAGTCGAGAACCGGGCCCATCATCTCGATCACTTCCTGGGAGGCGACTCGCTGGAGATGGGGCTCGAGGCATAAGCCACCGAGACATGACATGGATGCCAAGATAAGGAGCCACCGCGTTTCCAAGGGAGAGGTTGCGGCGCGCCTCGCCCGTCGGGGCCTGCGGCTCACCCGGCAAAGAGAGGTGGTATTGGATGCGGTCCGGGCCGCCGACGGTCATCCGGCTGCTCACGAGATCTATCAACGGGCCCGGAAGGCGCTCCCGCAGATTAGTCTGGGCACCGTGTACCGCACGCTGGGTGTGCTTCGAGACGCCGGCGTCGTGCAGGAGCTCCATTTCAAGGAAGCGCAGGGTCGTTACGAAGAAGGCGGCGAGCATCACCACCACGTCGTCTGCACCGAATGCGGGCGCATCGAAGATCTCTCCGCCAGCGCCTTCCAGGGATTGATGGCGCGGGCGCAAGCAGCGACCGACTTCCGTATAGAGGATCTTCGATTGGAGTTTTTTGGAATGTGTCCAGCCTGTAATGCCGGCAATGGACGGCGAGCGGACGACGTGGAGGAGGCTCTTGACGCGGAAGGACAGCCTAAGGTATACAATGAGCGTTAGAGATTGAGACCATGACAGGAATCCGCTCAGTAACCGGTTCCAGCCGCTGGTGGTGGCTCGGTTTCTGAGCGGGTAGCTCGATCCGTCATTTGTAAAGGAGAGGCAACCCGCGGAGGTTGCCTTTTTTGCGTTTCAGGGCACCCTCCCCGGGACCCGGAAACGCAAAAATGAGCAAGCAACGACCTAGTCCCTTCGGTCCCGCCGCCCTCAAGGCTAGGGCGATGACCTCCACCCTCCCTATGGAGTCCTGTTCTTCGCCGGTGGAGCTCTTTCAGCGGTTATCCCGGTTGCAGCGAGGCAGGGGCGCGGTCCTCATGGAGAGTGCCGCTCAAGGTGCGCCGGCGGGAGTTCGAAGCCTGGTCATTCCCGAGGGGCTGGTACGGTTGGTCATTCGGGGATCCCGCGCCACCTTTTCGCCGCTCACTCCCCTAGCGGCACCCTTGATGGAAGCCTTGGCCGGGCGACTAGCCAACGCGGAATCCCGAGAGGGCTCGCTTCTCGCCACGTTCCCCGCCTTTGACAAGAATCCCGCGCTCACCGATGCGGAGCGAGTTCGCGCCCCCTCGGTTCTGGACGGCGTGCGAGCGCTCGCCGGTCTGGTCGAAGACGAGGATCTCGACCAGGGCTTGCCTCCCCCCGGGCTCTACGGGGCCTTTTCTTATGAGGCGGTCGATCTTTGGGAGGATTTGCCGCCGCGCCGTCCCGACCCGCTGGGTGAGCCCGACGCCAACTTCGTGTTCGCCCTGGATGCCATCTACTTCGATCACGTTCGTGGTGAGGTGCGGGTAGTGAGTCGTTCTCCGCTGGGCGTACCGCGTGGCGATGCCGAAAGCCGCCACCGCTTCTACCTGGAGGCTCTCAAGAATCGCGACGCCCTGGCGGAAGTGATCGACGATGGCCCCGGACTCGAAAAGGAGGCGCAGGCGGACGTGTCGGACGAGGAGTTCACCTCCTCGGTCAAGAAGTTCCTCTCCCATGTTCTGGCCGGCGACATCTTTCAGGGAGTTCTTTCCCGGGGCCTATGGATGAAGAGCTCCGCCTCGCCGCTGACCGTCTATCGCGCTCTCCGTTCGAGGAACCCTTCTCCCTACATGTTTTATGTGGACCTGGGGGACGGGGAGCTACTCGGTGCCTCGCCCGAGACCTGCATCAAGGTGGAGCGTGGCGAGGTCATGATCCGACCCATTGCCGGAACCGCCCCGCGGGGCATCGGACCGGATGGAAAGATCGACGAAGAGCTGGACGCGCGTTTGGCGGTGAGCTTGCTCCTCGATACCAAGGAACAAGCGGAGCATGCCATGTTGGTGGACCTGGCGAGGAACGACGTGGCGCGGGTGTCGGTGCCCGGCTCGCGCCAAGTCACCGAGCCGTTTTGCGTGGAAAAGTACAGTCACGTGCAGCACTTGGTGACCGGCGTGAAAGGAACTCTTCTGCCCGGCCTGGACGCGCTCCACGCCTACGTGGCTTCCGCGAATATGGGAACACTCACCGGCGCCCCGAAGCTGCGGGCCATGGAGTTGATCCGAGAGACCGAGCCCAACGCCCGGGGATACTATGGCGGTGCGGTGGGCTATCTATTACAGGACGGTAGCTTCGATAGTTGCATCGTCATACGAACGCTCCGCCATCGGAACGGCGACTACCTGACGCGTACCGGAGCCGGCATCGTGGCCGACAGCGTTCCCGAAAAAGAGCTGGAGGAAACGATTCACAAGGCTCGAGCTTGTCGGGTGGCTATCGCTCTCGCGGAAAGGTGGCAGGGATGAGCTCCGTTCCGCGGGTACTCGTTCTGGATAATCGCGACAGCTTCGTCTTCAACCTGGTGGACGAGTTTTGTCGCCAGGGCGCGGAGGTCTCCACGCTGAGGAGCAACATGAGCCTCGAGGATTGGAAGGGATGCCTGGCGCGGTTCTCACCCGACCTGGTGGTCCTTTCTCCCGGTCCGGGACGGCCGGAGGATGCTGGGGTGATGGTGCCGTGGCTTCGCACCGAGCCGGAGATACCCGTGCTGGGAGTTTGTCTGGGACACCAGGCGTTGGCCGTTGCCGCCGGAGGGCGTGTGGATAGGGCGCCGCGGCCGGTTCACGGCCGGAAGAGCCGCATCGACGTCAAGGAAGATCCTCTCTTTCGCGGTTTGCCAACGCCCCTGATGGCGGCTCGCTATCACAGTCTGGTGGTCACCGAAATGCCCGAGCAGATGGAGGTGTTGGCCACAACGGTGGACGAGGGGAAAGAGCTGGTGATGGCCATCCGCCACCGACGCCTGTGTCACATCGGACTCCAGTTTCATCCCGAGTCCATACTCACGCCGGGCGGAGGTAGGATCGTTGGCGAGTTTCTCCGAGAAGCTCTGGCGTGGAAGGCACGCGTTTCAGCGCCGGTGAAGGGGAGAGGGAGCACATGATCCCTTCGCTCATCGAGCGGTATATTTCCGGCGATTCGATCCAGCCCGCCGCTCTGGAAGCGGCGCTCCACCAGATCATGGCCGGGGAGGTGCCGGAGGCGCAGACCGCGGGATTGCTGGTGGCGCTCCGAACGCGTGCTCCCGATGCCTCGACCCTGGCCGCCTGCGCGCGTGCCATGCGGGCGCATCGGCTGGCCGTGCAGGTCGAAGTCCGGCCGCTCATCGATACCTGCGGCACCGGTGGCGATCGCGCCGGTACTTTTAACATCTCCACCGCGGCGGCGCTGGTGGTCGCTGCGGCGGGCGGGGCGGTTGCCAAGCACGGCAATCGAAGCGTCTCGTCGAAATCGGGCAGCGCGGACGTACTAGAGGCCGCCGGGTGCGCGCTCGACATTGGCCCTCAAGGGGCTCGCACGTTGCTCGATGCGACGGGATTCGCGTTTCTCTTCGCGCCTTACTTCCATCCCGCCATGGCCAACGTGGCGCCGGTGCGGCGGGCTCTCGGGATCCGCACGCTCTTCAACTTGCTCGGCCCGCTGGCCAATCCCGCCCTGGCCGGGCGTCAGCTCCTGGGCGTCTACGATCCAGACATGACGGGAGTTGTAGCGGAAGCGCTTCTGGAGTTGGGAACCGAGTGCGCCCTGGTGATCCATTGCGCGGGGCTGGACGAGATCGGCCTTCACGACGTGACGCGCGGTCATCTGGTGCGGGACGGACGGGTGGAGCCGTTCTCCCTCGATGCCACCGAGCTCGGACTCGACGCCGCACCCATCGAGGCCCTGGCGGGAGGAAATCCCCAACAGAGTGTGGACATCCTGATCGCCGCCCTTCGCGGAGATCACGGGCCGCGAAGCGACGTGGTGGCGGTCAATGCGGCGGCCGCTCTGTGGGTGGCGGGGCTGGTGAAGGATCTTCGCGAGGGCTTGGATAGGGCCCGTGAGGTGCAGCGGACGGGAGACGCGCTCCGCGTCTTGGAGCGCTACCGGGAATCGAGCCATCGAGCCAGAATCAATGGAGAGTCCCGGTGAACGTTCTCGATGAATTGGTGGCAGCGGCTCGGCTGAGAGCTAAGGATCTCCCGAATCGGGAGCCCTCGCAGCCGCCGCAGGGTTCCTCACTTTACCGGGCTCTTCGTGGAAAGGAACGCCTCAAGGTGATCGCCGAGTTCAAGCAGGCGAGTCCGAGTGCCGGTGCCATTGCCGACAAGGATCCGGCTTCGCAGGTGAAGCTATACGCCGCGGCCGGAGCTTCGGCGGTGAGCGTGCTGACCGAGCCCTCTCGTTTCGGTGGCTCTCTCGATCACTTGGAGCAGGCGGTCGGCGCGGTGAGCATTCCCGTTCTCATGAAGGACTTCGTGGTCGATACCTCGCAGATTCGAATCGCCGCCTGTCTCGGAGCGCGAGGCGTTCTGCTGATCGCTAGATGCCTTTCGGACTCCCTGCTGAGAGAGCTCGCCTCCAGCTGCCACCATTACGGACTTACCGCGCTGGTGGAATGTCACGGCGCCGATGAAGTGGCCCGGGCTCTCGATCTTCCGGAGGTCGTGATCGGCGTCAACAATCGCGATCTCGACACCTTCGAGATACGCCGCGAGCTGGCGCCGCGACTTCTTCGCGACATTCCGGAGGAACGCGTGGTGGTCGCAGAGAGCGGCTATCTGAGACCTGAGGACACGACGGAGCTCAAGGGCATCGCGGACGCGGTGCTCATCGGCTCGGCACTCATGAAAGACAACGATCCCGCCGCTTTCATTCGTGCGGTGGTGGGCTAGGACAAGACCATGAAGCCGTTGGTTAAAATCTGTGGGGTGACGAGACCGAAGGACGCGCGACTGGCGGCGCGCCTGGGGGCCACCCATGTGGGTTGCGTCATGGTTCCGGATTCGCCCCGCTGCGCCAGCCTCGAGCAGGCGAGGAGCGTGTTCCGAGCTGCGGGGGATGGCGTGAGACACGTGCTGGTGTTCAGGCAAGAGGCTCCCGAGACGATCCTGGAGATGGCGCGAGGCATCGGCACAACCGACGTTCAGCTTCACGACACGCCGGAAGAGGACGCCTTGCTTCTCGAGAGGGAAGGCTTGACCGTCTACCGGGTCCAACGAGTCGATTCCGAAGCCAAGCAAATGCCGGTACTGACACCCCAGCCGACTCCGGAGCGGCCGATGTTGCTCGACGTGGGAGGAGGAGGCTCGGGTCGAGCCTTTCGATGGGCGATCCTGGGAGATGAAGCTCCGCGCGGAGTCTTCATCGCCGGAGGCATTCGGCCCGAGAACATTGCCGTGCTCTTGTCCCATCGTCCGCACGGCGTGGATCTTTCCAGCGGGGTCGAGTCGAGGCCTGGCGCCAAGGATCCTTCTCGCCTGGTCGCGTTCTTCGAAGAACTGGAGAGAGCACTGTGAGCACGGAACGAATGAAACGCGTGGTGAGAAATCGAGACTATCCTCGTGTCGGCGCCTTTGGTCCCTACGGAGGCAGGTACGTGCCCGAGCTTCTCATTCCGGCGCTCACCGAGCTGGAGAGAGCCCGGAAGGAGATTGTGCCGCGGGAGGACTTTCGCAAAGCGCTATCCGAGGCTCTCTCGAATTGGGCGGGCAGGCCGACCCCTCTAACGCGTCTTCCCGGGTTCTCGCGAATGGCGCGGCTCGAGGTCGTGCTGAAGCGAGAGGATCTGCTGCATGGCGGCGCCCACAAGACCAATAACGTTCTCGGACAGGCCCTGCTGGCGCAATTCATGGGCAAGAAGCGAATCGTCGCCGAGACGGGCGCCGGCCAGCACGGCACAGCCACCGCCATGGTGGGGGCCCGGCTCGGCCTCACGACGGTCATCTACATGGGACGGCGCGACATGGAGCGTCAGGCTCCCAACGTCAAGAGGATGGAGCTCTGCGGTGCGGAGGTGGTGCCGGTGACCTCGGGCGCTCAAACCCTCAAAGACGCCATCAACGAGGCCCTTCGCGATTGGACCAAC